>Ga0255338_1001499_pt1 | contig 43660 bp, 41 predicted proteins | sample MeOH1_35cm_T4_19_FD_203715 | JGI IMG/M metagenome (GOLD analysis project Ga0255338, IMG submission 203715) | Sandy soil microbial communities from University of British Columbia, Vancouver, Canada - MeOH1_35cm_T4_195 | ecosystem: Engineered > Artificial ecosystem > Sand microcosm > Unclassified ... | reverse complement strand
GCGCCCAGTTCAACCTCGACGCGCGCAACGTGCCGCCCACGGCCACCCCGTTCAGCGCCGTCGACTCGACCACCTACAACTACTCCAACGCGCTGACGGTCTTCGACTCGCTGGGCAATCCGCACGAGCTGGCCATGTTCTTCGTCAAGCAGGCGGCGCCCAACACGTGGGCGGTCACGTCGACGCTCGATGGCGGCGCGCCCGTCAGCGCGGGGTCGATCGCGTTCGACACCAACGGCGCTCTCGCCGGCACGAGCACCCTGGCCCTGGCCTTCCCGCCCGCCGCCGGGACGGACCCGCTTTCGATCAGCCTCAACCTCGCCGGCAGCACGCAGTTCGGCAACACCAGCGCCGTCAAGAAACTGACGCAGGACGGCTACGCCTCGGGGGTCATGACCTCGTTCGCGGTCGACGACAACGGCATCATCACCGGCAAGTACTCCAACGAGCAGTCCAAGCTGATCGGGCAGATCGTCCTGAGCACGTTCTCCAACCCGACCGGCCTGCAGTCCAATGGCGGCAACGAGTGGACCGAGACCGCGGCCTCCGGCCAGCCGCTGACCGGCGAGCCCGGGTCCGGCTCGTCGCTCGGCGCGGTCGCCTCGGGCAAGCTCGAGGCGTCCAACGTCGACCTGACCTCCGAACTGGTGAACCTGATCATCGCGCAGCGCGGCTACCAGGCCAACGCGCAGACGCTCAAGACGCAGGACCAGGTCATGCAGGCCCTGGTCAACCTGCGCTGACACGGCGGACGCGTAAGGCAGGCGCAGCGTCATGGATCGAATGTTGTACGTCGCCATGTCCGGGGCCAAGCAGGCCCTGGAGCAACAGGCCGTGGTCGCCAACAACATGGCGAACGTCTCCACGCCCGGCTTCCGGGCGCAGATCAACGCATTCCAGGCGGTGCCGGTCGTCTCCGACGAGCAGGCCGCCACGCGCTCGTACGTCGTCGCGACCACGCCCGGCGCCGACTTCAGCCATGGGCCGCTGACCGAAACCGGCCGCGCGCTCGACGTCGCCGTGCGCGGCGACGGCTGGCTCGTCGTGCAGACGGACGGCGGCGAGGCCTACACCCGGGTCGGCAACCTGCAGGTCAGCGCCGACGGCCAGATCACCACCCTGGGCGGCCGCCCGGTCGTGGGCGATGCGGGCCCGCTCGTGGTGCCTCCCGGCTCGACGCTCAGCATCGCCACGACCGGCATCGTCACGGCGCAGGCCACCGCGGGCAACGCGGCCGTGGGCATGACCGAAGTCGGCCGCCTGAAGCTGGTCAACCCCGACACCGCGGACCTGGTGCGCGGCGAGGACGGGCTGTTTCGCATGCGCGACGGCCTGCCGCCGGCCGAAGCCGACCCGGCCGTGACCCTGGCCACGGGTGCGGTCGAGGGCAGCAACGTCAATCCGGTCGAGGCCATGGTGGCCATGATCGCCAACGCGCGGCTGTTCGACATGCAGATGAAGGCCCTGCAGACCGCGGACGGCAACGCGCAGATCGCCAACAAGCTGCTGGCCGCCGGCTAGCGCAACCAACTTCCGGGACCCCACGCATGCTCCGCTCCCTCTCGATCGCCAAGACCGGGCTCGACGCCCAGCAGACGCAGCTCGACGTCGTCTCCAACAACCTCGCCAATGTCGGCACCACCGGCTTCAAGCGCAGCCGCGCCGTGTTCGAGGACCTCATGTACCAGAACCTGCGGCAGGTCGGCGGCCAGACGTCGGACCAGACCCGGCTGCCCTCGGGCCTGCAGGTCGGCACCGGCGTGCGCGTGGTAGCCACCGAGCGCATCCAGTCGCAGGGCAACCTGACCAAGACCGAGAACCCCCACGACGTGGCGATCAGCGGCGGCGGCTTCTTCCAGGTGCTGATGCCCGACGGGCGCACCGGCTACACGCGCGACGGCTCGTTCCAGCGCGACCGCGACGGCCAGCTGGTCACCGCCAGCGGCTATCCGGTGCAGCCGGCCATCACGCTGCCGCAGAACACCACCAGCCTGACGATCGGCCGCGACGGCATGGTCTCGGTGACGCAGGCGGGCAGCACCAACAGCGTGCAGATCGGCCAGCTGCAGCTCGCCACGTTCCAGAATCCGGCGGGCCTGCAGGCGGCCGGCGAGAACCTGTTCGCGGAGACCGATGCCTCGGGTGCCGCGAACCAGACCAACCCCGGCGCCAACGGAGCCGGGCTGCTGAGCCAGGGGTACATCGAAGGCTCGAACGTGAACGTGGTCGAGGAACTGGTGAACATGATCGCCACCCAGCGCGCCTACGAGATCAACAGCAAGGCCGTGCAGGCGTCCGACCAGATGCTGCAGCGGCTCAGCCAGCTGTGAAACCCCGAAGCGCATTGATCCGGCCCGGCGCCGCCGTGCTCGCGGCGCTGTTCGCCGCCGGCTGCGCGCAGGTCCCTACCCAGCCGCTGGTGCACCAGCCGATGACCGCGCGCGCGGACACCCCCCCGCGGCCGGCGGCGGCCACGCCCGGCGCCATCTATCAGGCCAACGCGCGCGGCGGCGCCCTGTTCGAGGACCGCCGCCCGCGCCACGTCGGCGACATCCTCACCGTCGTCATCAGCGAGAAGGTGAATGCCAGCAAGAACTCCGCGACGAGCCTGAGCCGCGAAGGCAAGGCCGGCGTGGAATTCGCCGCGACGCCCCGGTTCCTCGGCGGGCTCCTGCGCGGCCAGAACGCCGACATGAGCGGCGACAACAGCCTCAATGCCAAGGGCGGCGCGAATGCCGCCAACAACTTCGACGGCGTCATCACCGTGACGGTGGTGGACATCCTGCCCAACGGCAACCTGCTGGTGAGCGGCGAAAAGCAGATGCTGATCAACCAGGGCACCGAATTCATCCGCTTCTCCGGCGTGGTCAATCCGCACACCGTCGTCGGCAACAACTCCGTGCTGTCGACCCAGGTGGCCGACGCCCGCATCGAATACAGCGCCAAGGGCGCGATCAACGAGGCGCAGGTCATGGGCTGGCTGCAGCGCTTCTTCCTCAACGCAATGCCCTTCTGACCATGAACCGCCTGACGCCCGCCTTCCGCCGCGCTGCCCTGGGACTCGCCGCCTGCTGCGCGCTGCTGGCCGCGGTGCCGGCGCAAGCCGAGCGGCTGAAGGAGCTCGCGAGCGTGCAGGGCGTGCGCGACAACCCGCTGATCGGCTACGGCCTGATGGTGGGGCTGGACGGCACCGGCGACCAGACGATGCAGACGCCGTTCACGACCCAGAGCCTCACGAACATGCTGGCGCAGCTGGGCGTCACCGTCCCGCCGGGCGTCAACATGCAGCTGAAGAACGTGGCGGCCGTGATGGTGACCGCCACCCTGCCGGCGTTCGCGCGGCCCGGCCAGAGCCTGGACATCACGGTGTCGTCGCTCGGCAACGCCAAGAGCCTGCGCGGCGGCACGCTGCTGATGACGCCGCTCAAGGGCGCCGACGGCAACGTGTACGCCATGGCGCAGGGCAACATGGTGGTCGGCGGCATGGGCGCCTCGGCCAACGGCAGCAAGGTGCAGGTCAATCAGCTCGGCTCTGGCCGCATCCCGGCCGGCGCCATCGTGGAGCGCGCGGTGCCCGCCGCGGTCGGCGAACAGGACACGCTGACGCTGGAGTTGCACCGCTCCGACTTCGGCACGGCGCAGCGCGCCGTGGAAGCCATCGAGAGGCGGTTCGGCGCCGGCATCGCCGAGGCGGTCGACGCGCGCGTCGTGCGCGTGCGCGCGCCTGCGGCGCAGGACCGCGTGGCGTTCCTCTCGCGCCTGGAAGAGATCGAGGTGACGCCGGCGCAGCAGGTCGCCCGCGTGGTGGTCAACGCCCGTACCGGGTCCGTGGTGATGAACCAGGCGGTGCGGGTGCAGGACTGCGCGGTCGCCCACGGCAGCCTGTCGGTGGTGATCAGCACGCAGCCGAGCGTGAGCCAGCCCAACGCGCTGGCGGCCGGCACCACGGTGGTCACGCAGACCTCGCAGATCTCGCTGAACCAGGCGAGCGGGGCCTTGCAGACTGTGAGCGGCGGCGCGTCGCTCGCCGACGTCGTCAAGAGCCTCAACAGCCTGGGTGCCAATCCGCAGGACCTGATTTCGATCCTGCAGGCCATGAAGTCGGCCGGCGCGCTGCGCGCCGAGCTCGAGATCATCTGAGGCATGCGGCGATGGCGGGCGTGAATCTGCAGTCCGGCCTGCTGGACCAGCGCGTCGCGCTGGACGTGCAAGGCGTCGAGTCGCTGCGCCGTGCCGCCCGCCAGTCGCCCGAGGAGGGGCTCAGGCAGGTCTCCAAGCAGTTCGAGGCGATCTTCATGAACATGGTCCTCAAGAGCATGCGCGACGCGGTGCCGGCCAGCGGCATGTTCGAGAGCCAGGGACAGAAGCTGTACCAGTCGATGCTCGACCAGCAGCTGGCGCAGACCATGTCCGGGCGCGGCCTGGGTCTCGCCGATGCGATGTACGCGCAGCTGCGGCGCACCCTGCCGGCCGATTCCGGCCCGGCCGGCGCCGTGTCGGCGACGGCCGGGCGGGAGGCGCAGCGTGCCGCGCCATCCCGGGCGGGCGCGGCGAGCGCGATCCCGCCGCCGGCGCAACAGGCACTGCCGGTGCCGGTGGCCCGCGCGATCCGCCAGCCGCAGGCCGCGGCAGCGCCGCTGGCGCCCCTGACGGCGCAGTCCACGGCGCCGGCGGAATCGGGCCGCGGCTTCCTGCCGGCGCTGCGGGCCCAGGCCCAGGGCTTCGTCGACCGCGTGGCCGACGCGGCCCGGTCGGCCAGCGAGGCCACGGGCGTGCCCCGGGCCCTGATCGTCGCGCAGGCGGCGCTCGAGTCCGGCTGGGGCCGGCGCGAGATCCGCGGCGCGGACGGTGCGCCGAGTTTCAACCTGTTCGGCATCAAGGCCGACCGGTCCTGGCGGGGCCCGGTCACGGAGGCGGTGACCACCGAGTTCGTGGACGGCGCGATGCAGCGGGTGACGGCACGGTTCAGGGCCTACGGCTCGTACGAGGAAGCCTTCGCCGACTACGCGAAGTTCCTCACCGGCAATCCGCGCTACGCGCGCGTGCTGGCCGCGCCCGACGCCGAGCAGGCGGCGGCCGCGCTGCAGCACGCCGGCTATGCCAGCGACCCGGATTACGCGGGGAAGCTGGTGCGGCTGATGAGGAGGATCTTCTGACGCGGCCCGCGGCGGCCCGCAGAACCCTCGAATGATTCTGGAGTAGATGATGAAGCTGGGAAACATGAAGATCGGCCTGCGCCTGGCGCTGGCATTCGGCGGCGCGGTGGCGATGCTGATCGTGCTGTCGGTCGTGGCGCTCGCGCGGATGGCGGACATGCAAAGGCACATCAGCGACATCGTGGAGTCCCACGGCGTCAAGACCGAAGCCGTGGCGGCGATGCACGCGTCGCTGCTCGCCACGGAGACGGCCACCCGCAACATCCTGCTGTTCCAGGACGACGAAGAGATCCTGCAGAAGGAAATCCGGCAGGTGGCTGCGCTGAAGAAGCCTTTCGTCGAGGCCCAGCAGCAACTGATGCGCGCGATGGCGCGGGACGCGACCGCCGGCGAGACGGCACTGGCCGGCAAGGTCGGCGAACTGTATGCCGCGCTGGCGCCGAAGGTCGACCGCGTGGGCACGCTGGCCAACGAGATGAAGCTCGGTGCTGCCACGGACCTGCTGCTCAAGGAGGTGGGCCCGCTGCAGCAGCAGCTCACGGCCGCCCTGGCCCAGTTGGCAGCCGAGGAAAAGAAGCTCACGCAGGGCGAGGCCGCCGAATCGCAGGCGGCCTATGACTTTGCGCGCCTGCTCATGCTGGGGCTGACGCTCGGGGCGGCCGCGGCCGCGGCCGCGATGGCCTGGGTGACCACCCGCAGCGTGGTGCGGCCGCTCGCCAACGCCGTGCGCGTGGCCGGTGCCGTCGCCGGAGGCGACCTGACGGCGGACATTCGCGTGGCGTCCTCCGACGAGGCGGGCCAGATGATGCAGGCGCTGAAGGACATGAATGCCAGCCTGGCGAAAGTGGTCACGAACGTGCGTCTGGGGACGGACACGATCGCGACCGCCTCGGGACAGATCGCCACCGGCAACCAGGACCTGTCGCAGCGCACCGAGCAGCAGGCGGCCAGCCTGGAGGAGACGGCCGCTTCGATGGAGCAGCTGACCGGCACCGTCAAGCAGAACGCGGACAACGCGCAGCAGGCGAACCAGCTGGCGCGTTCGGCCTCGGAGGTTGCCGCGCGCGGCGGCGCCGTGGTCGGCCGGGTGGTCGAGACGATGGTGTCGATCAACCAGTCGTCCCGGAAGGTGGCCGACATCCTGGGCGTGATCGACGGCATCGCGTTCCAGACCAACATCCTGGCGCTCAACGCGGCGGTGGAGGCGGCACGGGCAGGCGAGCAGGGCCGCGGCTTCGCCGTGGTGGCGGCCGAGGTGCGCAGCCTGGCGCAACGCTCGGCGGGCGCGGCCAAGGAGATCAAGAGCCTGATCGACGATTCCGTCGGCAAGGTCGAGGCCGGCACCGACCTGGTGGAGCAGGCGGGCCGCACGATGCAGGACATCGTGAACAGCATCCAGCGGGTGACCGACATCATGGGCGAAATCTCCGCCGCGAGCCAGGAGCAGACGCGCGGGATCGAGCAGGTGAACCAGGCCATCACCCAGATGGACCAGGTCACGCAGCAGAACGCCGCCCTGGTGGAGCAGGCGGCCTCGGCCGCCCGGTCGCTGCAGGACGAAGCCGGCCGCCTGGTGCAGGCGGTGAGCGTCTTCAAGCTGGAAGCCGGTGCGGCTGCCGCGAAGGCACTGCCGGCGCCCGAATTGCCTGCCGGCGAAGCCCAGGCCCTTGCGGCGATCGCGGCGGCGCCGCGGACGCCGAAGGCACCCGGCGCGGTGCGGGAGCCGGCCACCGCCGAAGCCTCCGCCGCGGGGGACTGGAAGGAATTCTGAAGCGTGCAGTCGGCCAATACGGAACAGACCTTAGGCAAACAGCCTATGCGTCCCGCGGCGCGCCGGCCGATAACACTGAAACCGAGAGGAGTTACACATGGACGACACCCTGACCCCGCAGCGGTCCGCCACCGCGGCGGCGACGCAAGCCACCCGCCTGGAGGTGGTGACCTTCACCCTCGGCACCGAGGAATACGCGATCGACATCCAGCGCGTGCAGGAGCTGCGCGGCTACGACGCCGTCACCCGCATCGCCAACGCGCCCGAGTACATCAAGGGGGTGGTCAACCTGCGCGGAATCATCGTTCCGGTGATCGACATGCGCATCAAGTTCAACCTGGGCACGCCCACGTACGACCAGTTCACCGTGGTGATCGTGCTGAACATCCGGGGCCGCGTGGTCGGCATGGTGGTCGACAGCGTCTCCGACGTGATCACGCTGGCGGCCGACCAGATCAAGCCGCCGCCGGAGATGGGCGCGGCGCTCGACACCGACTACCTGATCGGCCTGGGCACGCTGGACGAGCGGATGCTGATCCTGGTGGACATCGAGAAGCTGATGTCGAGCGACGAGATGGGGCTGGTGGAAAAAGTGGCGGCCTGAGGCCCTGCGGGCCTGACGGGTGCAAGAGAGCATTGCGCAAGAAGGAGAACACAATGAACTGGCTTCACAACCTGTCGGTCGGTAAGCGGCTGGCTTCGGTCATCATGGTCGCGCTCGGTGGACTCGCCGTCGTGTCCGCGCTGGCGCTGATGCAGCTCGTGCGCGTTTACGACGCGGCGAATTTCGCCAACGTCAACGTGGTACCCAGCCTGCGGGCACTGGACGAGGCGAGCGACGCCATGGGTCGCCTGCGCGTGTTGGTCTACCAGCATATTCTCACCACCGACGCTGCGCTGATGGAAAAGCGCGAGCAGGAGTCGGGGGCGGCGCGGGCGGCGATCGAAGCGTCGTTCAAGAAATACGAACCTTTGATTACCGATGAGAAGGACAGGACGCTGCTGGCGGCCGAACGCTCGCGGCTCGCCGAATACGAGGCCGTTCGCTTCAAGGTCGTGGCGCTATCGCGTGAGAACCGGAATGAGGAAGCCAGCAAGCTCGCCCAGTCGGAGCTGTTCGCGGCGGGCGTCAAACTCAATGCTGCTTTGACGGAGCATCGCGAGTACAACGTCGAGCTCGGGCAGAAGAGCGCCAGGGAGGCCGAAGCCGCCATGGCCGCCGCCAAGCAGGCGGTGCTGGCCGTCGGGCTCGCCACACTCATCGTGCTCGGCGTGCTGGGCACGTTGATGACACGCAGTCTCCTGCGCCAGCTCGGCGGAGAACCGTCGTACGCGGCCGAGGTCGCAACGCAGATCGCCAACGGCAATCTTGGTGTCACGGTGCAGACGCGGGACGGTGACCGCGGCAGCCTGCTGCATTCGATGAAACTCATGCGCGATGCTCTTGCCAAAGTGGTGGGGGAGGTCCGTATCGGCACCGACACGATCGCCACGGCCTCGAGCCAGATCGCCTCGGGCAACCAGGACCTGTCGCAGCGCACCGAGGAGCAGGCCAGCTCGCTGGAAGAGACGGCGGCGTCGATGGAGCAGCTGACCGGCACCGTCAAGCAGAACGCCGAGAACGCGCGGCAGGCCAACCAGCTGTCGCAGTCGGCTTCCGAGGTGGCGATCAAGGGCGGCGAGGTGGTGGGCCAGGTGGTGGACACCATGGCCTCGATCAACCAGGCCTCGCGCAAGATCGCCGACATCATCGGGGTGATCGACGGGATCGCGTTCCAGACCAACATCCTGGCGCTCAACGCCGCGGTGGAGGCAGCGCGCGCCGGCGAGCAGGGACGGGGTTTCGCGGTGGTGGCGTCCGAAGTGCGCAGCCTGGCGCAGCGGTCAGCCTCGGCGGCCAAGGAGATCAAGGGCCTGATCGACGACTCGGTGGGCAAGGTTGACGCCGGCAGCCAGCTGGTGGGACAGGCCGGCGCGACGATGCAGGAGATCGTTGGCAGCATCCGGCGCGTCACCGACATCATGGGGGAGATTGCCGCGGCCAGCCAGGAGCAGACCTCGGGGATCGAACAGGTCAATCAGGCCATCACCCAGATGGACCAGGTGACGCAGCAGAACGCGGCGCTGGTGGAGCAGGCCGCGGCCGCGGCGCAGTCCATGCGCGAGCAGTCCGCCGCGCTGGTGCAGGCGGTCAGTGTGTTCAAGCTCGACGCCGGCGCCCAGGCGCAGCAGGTGATCTCGCAGGTGAAGGCCATCAGCCAGGCCAGACCTTCGACGGAAGGCACACCGGCCAGGCTGTCGCGACCGGGCTCGTCCAGGCCCGCCCTGGGCAAGGGCCGCAAGAGCGGTGACGCGGCGCCGCAACTGGCCATCGCCGGCGACGCCGCGGGGGACTGGAAGGAGTTCTGATCCGACCCGCGTGGCCAGCAATTTCGTCCTGAGCACTCTCGGCGCTTCGCTGTGCGAAGCGCGCTCCCGCTCCCGGCGTCCAGAACCTTATCGAACAAGACGGAGACAGAGGCGATGTTTCTCAACATGAGGATAGGGGTGCGGCTCGCAGCCGGGTTCTGCCTGCTGCTCGTCCTGCTGTGCGTCGTGGCAGCGCTGGGCACGAACTCGATGGCCGGCATGCAGCAGCGCGTCGACCGGCTGGTCAGCAAGAACAGCGCCCAGATCTCGCAGGCCAAGACGATGGGCGACGGCTTCAGGGACATCCTCCTGAGCGTGAGCATCATGGTCCAGACCGAGGACAAGGCGGCGCTGGCGGACCACAAGGCGAAACTGACGGCGGCCCGGGGCAAGTACGGCAAGGCCAAGAAGGCCTATCTCGACAACGACCTGGACGACAAGGAAAAGGCCTTGCTGGCCAGGCTCGACGCCGCCCTGAAGACGGTCATCCCGCTCACGAACAAGGTGGTGGCGCTGGCCGAGGAAGGAAACCGCGGCGAGGCGGCCGGGCTGATGCTGAAACAGTCGGAGCCGGCCGGCCGGGCCGCGATCGCCATCATCGACGAGATCGTCGAATACGAGGAAGCCAGCGCGCAGGCCGCGGCCGCGGCTTCGAAGTCAGACTATGTTCGTGCCCGTGAACTGGTCCTCGCGCTGTCCGCGCTGGCGATATTGTCCGGCGCCGTGGCTGCATGGCTCATCACCCGATCCATCACGCGTCCGATGCGGCAGGCGGTGAGCGTGGCCGAACGCGTGGCGTCCGGCGACCTGAGCGGCACGATCGAGATCCGGTCCGGGGACGAGACCGGCCGCCTGCTTCGCGCGCTCAAGGACATGAGCGGCAGCCTGGGCGCGGTGGTCGGCCAGGTACGCGCCGGCACCGACACCATCGCCACCGCTTCGGGCCAGATCGCCGACGGCAACCAGGACCTGTCGCAGCGCACCGAGCAGCAGGCGGCCAGCCTGGAAGAGACGGCGGCGTCGATGGAGCAGTTGACGGGCACCGTCAGGCAGAACGCGGACAACGCGCGCCAGGCCAGCCAGCTGGCGCAGTCGGCCTCGGAAGTGGCGGTCAGGGGCGGGGCGGTGGTCGGCCAGGTGGTCGACACGATGGGCTCGATCAACGCCTCGTCGCGCAAGATCGCCGACATCATCACCGTGATCGACGGGATCGCGTTCCAGACCAACATCCTGGCGCTCAACGCCGCGGTGGAGGCAGCGCGCGCCGGCGAGCAGGGACGGGGTTTCGCGGTGGTCGCCTCGGAGGTGCGCAGCCTGGCGCAGCGGTCCGCTTCGGCCGCCAGGGAGATCAAGGCGCTGATCGCCGATTCCGTCGGCAAGGTCGACGCCGGCAGCCAGCTGGTGGAGCAGGCGGGTCGGACCATGCAGGAGGTGGTGGGCAGCATCCGGCGCGTCACCGACATCATGGGGGAGATCGCCGCGGCCAGCCAGGAGCAGACCGCGGGGATCGAACAGGTCAACCAGGCCATCACCCAGATGGACCAGGCGACCCAGCAGAACGCGGCGCTGGTGGAGCAGGCCGCCAGCGCGGCGCGAGCGATGCAGGAGCAGGCGGCGCAGCTGGTGACCGCGGTCAGCGTGTTCCGGCTCGATGCCGACGCCGAGGCCGCGCGCGTCATCTCCCACGCGATAGCCGCCAGCCGGGCCGGCGCCCCCAGCCCGAGCCGGGCGGCGACGCATTGAGGGACAACGAGGAGTGATGATGAAATGGTTTCGTGAACAGACGATTTCCGCCAAACTGATCTTCTGCTTCCTGCTGGTTGCCGTGGCCGGCGCCATGGTCGGCGGCCTGGCGATCGTGCACATGGGACGCATCAACGCCGGCACGCAGAGCCTCTACACCCGCGAGTTCAAGGTGCTCAAGGCTGCGCAGCAGGCCAACATCCAGCTGCTGGCCGCCAGCCGCGCCCAGATGGGCATGTTGTCGGCAAGCTCCAAAGGCGAACGCGCCCAGGGCACCAAGGCCGTCGGCACGGCGCTCGCCGCGCTGGAGGCGCGCATGGCCGAGATCACGCCGGTGCTGCAGCAGACGCAGCAGGGCGGCAAGCTCCACCAGCAATACCTGGCCCTGCTCGGCCCCCTCAAGCAGCGGTACAAGGCCTTCATCGCGCTCATGGACGCGCAATCGCTCGACACGTCGCAGCTCTCGGACAACGTGTTCAACGAAAGCGCGGAGCTGGTCAAGGACTCGCGTGCCGTGGAGCAGGTGCTGGAAACGATCGTCGCGGGCAGCGACGCGCAGGCCAAGGCCAGCATGGACGATGCGGCCGCCACCTATTCGATGTCGCGCCTGTACACGCTGGCCGCGGCGCTGATCGGCGTGGCGCTGAGCATCGGCCTGGGCCTGGCGATCGCCCGCTACCTGCGCCGGCAGCTCGGCGGCGAACCGAAGTACGCGGTGGAAGTGGTGGGGCGGATCGCCGGCGGCGACCTCACGGTCCAGGTGCAGACCCGGTCCGGGGACCGGCACAGCCTCCTGCATTCGATCGGCCACATGGAGCAGCAGCTTACCGGTGTGCTGTCGCGCGTGAACACGACGTCGAGCCTGATCGCCACCGCCGCGCAGCAGATCGCTGCCGGCAACCAGGACCTGTCGCAGCGCACCGAGGAGCAGGCCAGCTCGCTGGAAGAGACGGCGGCGTCGATGGAGCAGCTGACCGGCACCGTCAGGCAGAACGCCGAGAACGCGCGCCAGGCCAACCAGCTGTCGCAGTCGGCCTCCGAGGTGGCGATCAAGGGCGGCGAGGTGGTGGGCCAGGTGGTGGACACCATGGCCTCGATCAACCAGGCCTCGCGCAAGATCGCCGACATCATCGGGGTGATCGACGGGATCGCGTTCCAGACCAACATCCTGGCGCTCAACGCCGCGGTGGAGGCAGCGCGCGCCGGCGAGCAGGGACGGGGTTTCGCGGTGGTCGCCTCGGAGGTGCGCAGCCTGGCGCAGCGGTCAGCCTCGGCGGCCAAGGAGATCAAGGGCCTGATCGACGACTCGGTGGGCAAGGTCGACGCGGGCAGCCAGCTGGTGGGACAGGCCGGCGCGACGATGCAGGAGATCGTTGGCAGCATCCGGCGCGTCACCGACATCATGGGGGAGATTGCCGCGGCCAGCCAGGAGCAGACCTCGGGGATCGAACAGGTCAATCAGGCCATCACCCAGATGGACCAGGTGACGCAGCAGAACGCGGCGCTGGTGGAGCAGGCCGCGGCCGCGGCGCAGTCCATGCGCGAGCAGGCGGCGGCGCTCGTCGAGGCCGTGAGCGCGTTCAAGCTGCAGGCGGACGCGGCCCGGCCGGTCGTCGCGCTGCCGTCGCCGGCCAGCCCGCCACCGGCGGCACTGCTGCCGGTGGCGGCCGGTGCCGCCGACTGAACGGAGTTCTGAGGCCGCAGGCCACCGCGCCCAAGAGCACCAGCAAAGGAGACAACACATGAAGCAATGGACAACTGGCATGCGGATGGGCGCGGGGTTCGGGCTTGTGCTCGCGCTCATGGCCTTCTCGACGGCGGTGGGCATGCTGCGACTGCAAAGCCTCGGAGCCCTGAGCGAGGACATCGTCAAGCGCTCGCTGCCCGCGGAAAGGGTCGCGCGGGAGTGGTTGCACGGCACCAGGTCCAACGGGATCCGCACCGTCGCCATGCTGATGACCGACGACTCGCAGCTGCAGGCCTTCCTGCAGAAGGCGATCGCGCAGGAATCGGTCCGGATCTCCGCGACCCAGAAGCGCCTCGAGGCGCTCATCGACGTGCCGGAGGAACGCGCGTTGATGACGGAGATCGCCGCGCGGCGTTCGAAATACCTGCAGGCCCGCAACGCCATCACGCAGATGAAGGCGGGGGGGCAGAAGGAGGAGGCGACGAAGGCCATCGAGCAGCAGTTGATGCCCTTGTTGCACGACTACGAGGCCGGACTGGAGCGGATGCTCAAGCTGCAGACCGACGAGATCGACGGCGCCGTGACGACCGTGGAGGCACTCTTCGGTTCCGGCCGCGCCATCCTGCTCGGCGTGGGCGCCGTGGCACTGCTGATCGGCGCGGCGCTGGCCCGGTGGCTGACGCTGGGCGTCACGAGGCCGGTCGCGGAAGCGCTCCACATCGCGGAAACCGTGGGCACCGGCGACCTGAGCCACGACTTCGAGACCCGGCGCGGCGGCGACTTCGGCCGGTTGCTGCGCGGCATGGCCGAGATGGAGGACATGTTGACGGACTTGGTGACGCGGATCCGGGCGTCGAGCGATGCGATCTTCTTGGCGTCGCGCGACATCGCTGCCGGCAACCAGGACCTGTCGCAGCGCACCGAGCAGCAGGCGGCCAGCCTGGAAGAGACGGCGGCGTCGATGGAGCAGTTGACGGGCACCGTCAGGCAGAACGCGGACAACGCGCGCCAGGCCAGCCAGCTGGCGCAGTCGGCCTCGGAAGTGGCGGTCAGGGGCGGGGCGGTGGTCGGCCAGGTGGTCGACACGATGGGCTCGATCAACGCCTCGTCGCGCAAGATCGCCGACATCATCAGCGTGATCGACGGGATCGCGTTCCAGACCAACATCCTGGCGCTCAACGCCGCGGTGGAGGCAGCGCGCGCCGGCGAGCAGGGACGGGGTTTCGCGGTGGTGGCGTCCGAAGTGCGCAGCCTGGCGCAGCGGTCAGCCTCGGCGGCCAAGGAGATCAAGGGCCTGATCGACGACTCGGTGGGCAAGGTCGACGCCGGCAGCCAGCTGGTGGAGCAGGCGGGTCGGACCATGCAGGAGGTGGTGGGCAGCATCCGGCGCGTCACCGACATCATGGGGGAGATCGCCGCGGCCAGCCAGGAGCAGACCGCGGGGATCGAGCAGGTCAACCAGGCCATCACCCAGATGGACCAGGTGACGCAGCAGAACGCGGCGCTGGTGGAACAGGCTGCGGCTGCGGCGCTCTCCCTGCGCGAGCAGGCGGATCACCTCGCCTCGGCGGTGGGGGTCTTCACGCTGGAAGCGCCGCAGGCCGGGCAGGTGCTGCCGGCGCCGCCCGCGGCCGGCGCGGGGCGGCTCGTGCCGCCGCGGCCGCGGCCGGCCCTGCTGGCGCCGGAAGTGGCCTGAAGGTTTGGCCCTGGTTGCCGATATATGGAATGAGCGCTGCTTTGCCGCAGCCTGCAAGAAGGAAGTACTGAAATGTCGGGCATGTTTTCCACGGGTCTTTCGGGACTGAACGTCGCGCGCGTGGCGCTGACCACGACGGCGCACAACACCGCGAACGTCAACACGCCCGGCTACAGCCGGCAGACGATCGCGGTGGAGGGCAACGGCGCGCGTCCGACCGGCGCCGGTTTCATCGGCACCGGCGCGCATGTGGTCACGGTGGCCCGCAACTACGACCGCTACCTGCAGGCGCAGCTGACCCAGGCCGAATCCGGCCTGCAGGCGCTGGACACCTATGCGACCCAGGCCGGACATCTGGACGACCTGCTGGCCGACCGCGCCTCGGGGTTGTCGGCGCTGGCGCAGACCTTTTTCGCTGCCGTGGAGGGCGTGGCCAATACGCCGGCCGATCCGGCGGCACGCCAGCAGATGCTCAGCGCGGCCGAAGCGGTGGCCGGCAAGTTCCGGGCGCTCGACGGGTATGTCACGGACCGCAATGCCTCGCTCAACGAGGAGATCCAGGGCCATGTGCGCCAGATCAACGCCTTCGCCGGCCAGGTCGCGGCCCTCAACCGGCAGATCAGCCAGCTGAGCGCCATGGCCGGCGGCCAGCCGCCCAACGACCTGCTGGACCAGCGCGACCGGCTGGTGAGCGAACTGGCCAAGCTGGTCGGCGTCACCGTGGTGGAGCAGGACGGTGGGCAGTACAACCTCTTCGTGGGCACCGGGCAGACGCTCGTGCTGGGCGACCGTGCCGCGACGATGGCGGCGGTGCCCGCGGCGTCCGATCCGACGCGGTATGCCGTCGCGCTGGTCGGGCCCCAGGGCGATGCGATCGAGATCGACGAGCGCGTGCTGACCGGCGGCTCGCTCGGCGGCGTGCTGGCCTTCCGGCGCGAGGCGCTCACGTCGACCCAGAACGCGATCGGTCGACTGGCCGTGACGCTCGCCAGCGCCTTCAACGCGCAGCATGGAGCGGGCGTGGACCTGGCCGGCGTGTCGGGCGGCGATTTCTTTGCCGTGGGCCGCCCCGCGGTGTTCTCGGACGCGCGCAACGCCGGCGACCAGGTGCTCGCGGCCACGCTCGCCGACGCGGGCCGGCTCACCGCCAGCGACTACTCGGTGGCGGTGGCGGACGTGGGCGGCACGCTGGCGTACACGGTCACGCGGCTGTCCGACGGCGAACGCATCGCCGTCACGCCCGCCGGCGGCGGCGCGGCGAGCACCTCGTTCAACGGTTTTCCGGTGAGCTTCGACGGTCTCACGATCTCGGCGACCGGCACGGCCCAGGCGGGCGACAGCTTCCTGATCCGCCCGACGCGCGACGGCGCCCGCGACCTCGCCGTGCTCCTGAAGAATCCCGCCCGCATCGCCGCGGCCGGCTCGCCGGTGGCGGCGGCCACCACCAGCAGCAGCGCCGCGGTCGGACCAGTCCTCATCGACGCCACGTACCGCGGCGCACCGCTGCAGCCGTCCCAGACGATCCGCGCCACCTACGACGGCGCCAGCCTGTCGTTCGAGCTGGTGAACGCCGACGGCAGCAGTTCATCCCTGGCCGCCGGCCCCTATGTCAGCGGCCAGCCGGTCACCGTGCGCGGCATCACCGTGGCGATCAGCGGCGCGCCCGCCGCGGGCGACATCTTCACGCTGTCGCCGCGCGCCTCGGGCGTCGCCGACGGCAGCAACGCGCTCGCGCTCGGCGCCCTGCAGCGCCGGGCGCTGGTCGGCGACGGCACGGCCACCTTCAACGGCGCCTATGCGCAGCTGGTGAGCGACGTCGGCAATCGCACCATGCAGGCGCAGGTGGCCCGCTCCACCCAGGACAGCCTGGCCAGCCAGATCCGCGCCAGCCAGCAGTCGGTCTCGGGCGTCAACCAGGACGAGGAGACGGCCAACCTGCTGCAGTACCAGCAGATGTACCAGGCCAATGCCAAGGTGATCCAGGCCGCCTCCACCATCTTCGAAACCATTCTCGCGATCCGCTGACGAGGGAAATCCACATGCGAATCAGCACCCAGTCATTCTTCCAGCGCAACCTGTCCGGCATGGGCTCGCTGCAGGAGCAGCTGCTGCGCGTGCAGCAGAAGCTCGGGACCGGCACGAAGTTCCTCACTCCGTCGGAAGACCCGGTCGCCGCCGCGCGCACGCTGCGCGTGGGCCAGTCGCTGGCGGAGACGGCGCAGTACGCGGCCAGCCGCGCGCGCGCCTCGCAGGCGCTGTCGACGGAGGAAAGCGCCCTCAACGCCGTCACCACCGTGCTCCAGGACGTGAAGGTGCTCATCGTGCAAGCCGGCAACGGCGCCAGCACCGACGCCGACCGGGCCACCATCGCCAAGTCGCTGGAAAGCAGCTTCACGCAGTTGCTGGGCATCGCCAACAGCGACGACGGCAACGGTCAGTACCTCTTTGCCGGCTTCCAGAGCGACCGCACGCCGTTCGCGCTGCAGGCGGACGGCTCGGTGCAGTACCGGGGCGACCAGGGCCAGCGCCTGATGCAGGTGGATGTCGCGCGCCAGCTGTCCGGGGCCGACGACGGCCGCAGCGTGTTCCAGTCGGTACAAGGCGGCGCGCGCCACGTGACCACGGCCGATCCGGCTAACACCGGCTCGGGCGTGTTGTCCGCCGCCGCGACGGCGGACGGCGGCGACTACACCATCAGCTTCGCCGGCACGCCGTTGCAGTACACGGTCAGCGACGGCACGACGAGCGCGACCGGGACGTATCAGGCGGGCGCAACGATCGCGCTGGGAGGCTTGAGCCTGCGCCTGGACGGCAGCCCCGCCGCCGGCGACACCTTCCGTGTGCAGCCGGCCGCCGACGCCGGAACGGACATCTTCGACGCCATTCGCGACGTCATCGCCGCGCTGCGGCTGCCGCTGGTCGCGGGCGGCGCGGTGGCGCAGGCCGCGCTGCGCAACGCGCTGAACACGGCTCACGTGAAGGTGACCAACAGCTACGACAACGTGCTGACCGTACGCTCATCGGTCGGCTCGCGCATGGCCGAACTGGACGCGCTCGACGCGGCCGGAGCCTGGCGCGAGCTGACCGACCGAAGCTACCTGTCGCAGCTGCAGGACCTCGACTACGCCAGCGCGATCTCGGAGTTCTCGCTGCGCCAGACCAATCTCCAGGCGACCCAGCAGACCTTTGCCCGGCTGCAGGAGATCGCGTTGTTCAAGTACCTGTAGCCCCATGTTCCTCGATCGACCGTCAGAGCGCCCCGGCCTCGTGTCCGGAGACGCGCAGCCACCGGCCAGCCGCGAGGCGCGGGACCACGCCGACCCCGGCGAGGCCGCCTGCCGCGCGCTGTTCGAGTGCAGCATGGACGCGGTGATCCTTCTCGGTCCCGGCGAGAGCGTGCTGCGCGCCAACGCGCTCGCCGCGGAGATCTTCGCTTGCTCCCAGGAGCGGCTGCTGGCGCCCGGCCACGTGCGCGCGCTGTTTGCGGCCGAGGATCCCAAGTTCGATGCGCTGTTGCAGCAGTGCCGGCGCGCCGGGCAGGCGGACGGCGTCGTCACCGCGGTCCGCGCCGACCGTTCGCTGTTCACCGTCCGGGTCTCCGCGCGCCAGTACACGACGCCCGAAGGGGGACAGCGGGCGGTGCTCGCGCTGCGGGAACTGGGCGAGGGCCCGGCGCTCAACGCGCATTGCGCCGAGGCGCATCCCGGCGCGTGCATGCGCGAAAGCGCGCGGGAGATGCGTGCCGCGAACGCCGAGATGAAGCGATTCGCCCACGCGCTCGCCCACGACCTGCGCACGCCCATCGACGCGATCACGGGGTTCGGCAAGGTCCTCGAGCGCGAGCTCGGCGCCCATCCGCCGGAACGCGCCGCCCACTACCTTGCGCGCATCCGCGCGGCCGGCCAGCAGCTCGACGAATACGTGGAGGCGCTGCTGTCGCTGGCGCACCTGACTCAGACGCCGCTGCGCAGGGTGGAAGTGGACCTGAGCGCGCTCGCGCGCACCGTGCTGGCCGAGCTGCAGCTGCGCGACCCGCACCGCGCGCTGGCGAGCCGGGTGCAGGACGGCTTGCGGGCGCAGGGCGATCCGCGACTGCTCAAGATCGTCCTGGACAACCTGCTGGGCAACGCGTGGAAGTTCACCGCGCATCGGCGGGTGTGCGAGATCTCCTTTGCGGCCGCGGCGGATGTCGACGGCCAGGCGGTGTTCGAGGTGAAGGACAACGGCGTCGGCTTCGACATGACCTATGCGGGCAAGCTGTTCGGCGACTTCCAGCGGCTGCACTCGCACGCCGAATTTCCGGGCACCGGGATCGGCCTGGCCAACGTCCTGCGGATCGTGCAGCGCCACGGCGGCAAGGCCTGGGCCGAGTCGGCGCAGGGCGAGGGCGCAAGGTTCTACTTCACGCTGGCCGGCCAACCCCAGGCGGCCAACGAGCGGCCGTGGAGCCAGCCGGCCGATGAACGCGCCGGCTGCGAACTGTGCGCCGACGCCGAGTCGGTGCGGCTGATCACGCTGCCGGCGACGGAGCACCGCGGCCGCTGACGCGGCCCGGTTCAGGGGCGCAGCGCACGCAGCAACTGGTCGATGGCGGCTATGCCGCCGGCAAAGCGCGGCTGCAGGAACGCATGCAGGTGCGGCATCAGCAGCTGCAGCATGACGATGCCCGCCAGCAGCGTCAGCGGAAAGCCGACGGCGAAGATGCTGAACTGCGGCGACGCGCGGTTGAGGATGCCCATGGCCAGGTTCAGGATCAGCAGCGCGGTGACCAGCGGCAGCGCCAGCAGCAGCCCGCTGGCGAAGATCTCCGTGCCCGCGCCGGCGAGGAAACGCCAGCCGGCCGCGGCCAGCGGCGCATCGGCCACCGGCAGCGTCTCGAAGCTGCCCGCCAGCGCGGCGATCAGCAGCAGGTGGCCGTCGATCGAGAGGAACAGCAGGAGCGCCAGCATGTACATGAGGCGCGCGACCACCGCGGTGTGGCCGCCGCCCATCGGGTCGAAGAAGGACGCGAAGGACAGTCCCATCTGCAGGCCGACGTACTCGCCGGCCGCCTGGACCGCGGCGAACACCATCCGCATGGTGAATCCCATCGCGGCGCCGATGAGGACCTGCTGCACCAGGATCCAGATCCCCGGCGCGGAGAACACGGGCACGGCCGGCATGCGGCCGATGGCCGGCGCCAGCACCAGCGTGAGCACCGCGGCCAGGAGCACCTTGACCTGGCGCGGCACGGCGGCTTCGCCGAAGATCGGCGCGGTGCCGACCAGGGCCAGCATCCGCACGAACGGCCAGAGGAACGCGGCGACCCAGCCGGCCAGCTGCGCCGAGCCGACGGACAGGATGGGCGCTTCCACGGCGTGAACAGGCCCTACTGCACGAGGTTCGGTATCGACGCGAACAGCTGGCGGATGTAGTCCACCAGCAGCGCCAGCATCCAGGGGCCGGCGAGCACCAGCGTCGCGAAGACCGCGAGCAGCTTCGGGATGAACGACAGCGTCGCCTCGTTGATCTGCGTCGCGGCCTGGAAGATGCTGATGACCAGGCCGACCACCAGGGCCACCAGCAGCAGCGGCGCGGCCACCAGCAGCGTCAGCTGCAGCGCCTGGGCGCCCAGCGAGAGGACTGATTCGGGGGTCATGGGTAGAAGCTCTGCGCCAGGGCGCCGACCAGCAGCTGCCAGCCGTCGGCCAGCACGAACAGCATCAGCTTGAACGGCAGGGCGATCGAGGCGGGCGGCACCATCATCATGCCCATCGACATCAGCACGCTGGCGACCACGAGGTCGATGATGAGGAACGGAATGAAGATGGTGAAGCCGATCTGGAACGCCGTCTTCAGTTCGCTGATCACGAACGAAGGCAGCAGGATGCGAAACGGCACGTCCTCGGGTCCTTCCATCGCCGGGACCTTGGCCAGGCTCGCGAACAGCGCGAGATCGTTCTCCCGGGTCTGCTTCAGCATGAATGTCTTGATCGGCGCGGCGCCGCGTTCCAGCGCCTGCTCGGCGCTGATCCTGTTCTCGGAGAACGGCCGGTAGGCGTCGCTGTAGACCTTGTCGAACACCGGCGACATCACGAAGAAGGTCAGGAACAGCGAAAGACCCACCAGGATCTGGTTGGGCGGCGACGACTGCGTGCCGATGGCCGTGCGCAGCAGGCCCAGCACGATCAGGATGCGCGTGAAGCTGGTCATCGACAGCAGCAGCGCGGGCAGGAACGACAGCGACGTCAGCAGCACCAGCGTCTGCACGCTCAGCGACCAGGTCTGGCTGCCGCCGGGACCGGGCGTCACGAGCACGCCCGGCAGGCCCTGGGCCGGCGCGGCGAGCGCCGGCCAGGCCATGGCGAGCAACAGGGCGGCCAGCCCGAGGCGGGACCAGGGGCGCGGCATCAGGCCCCCGGCTTCCTGCCCAGCGCCTCGCGCAGCCGCGCGGCGAAGAGCTGGCCCATGGCGGCGGTCGATCCCGGTGCGGGCCCGGCGCCCGGCGCCGCGGGCAGCGCCTGCGGCGCCATGGTGTGCAAGGTGTTCACCTGCTGCGGCGTGACGCCGAGCACGAGCCAGGTGCCGCCCACTTCCACGACCACCACGCGTTCGCGCTGGCCGACCATGGCGCTGGAGACGACCTTCACGAGCTGCGAGCCGCCGAAGCGCTGCAGGCCGAAACGGCGGGCCAGCCACGCGCACAGGAAGATCAGGCCCAGCACCAGCACCATGCCCAGGCCGGCCTGCAGCAGGCCGCCCGCGCCGGCCGCCGGCGCGGCTTCGGGCAGGGCCGGCACGGTGGGCAGGGCCGCCCATGCGGGGATGCTGGCGACGAGCGCGAGCACCGCGGCGGCGGCGTGCAGGAAGCTCACTGGTGCACCCTTGGGCCTGCGGCCCTGTCTCTCCGAGAGGGAGTTCGCCCCTTCGGGCGGCCGGGCGGGGCTCATTGCCGCCCCAGCTTCTGGATGCGCTCGGACGGCAGCACGATGTCCGTCAGGCGGATGCCGTACTTGTCGTTGACGACCACCACTTCGCCTTGCGCGATGAGGTAGCCGTTGATCATCACGTCCAGCGGCTGGCCGGCCAGGCCGTCGAGCTCCACCACCGAGCCCTGCGACAGCTGCAGCAGGTTCTTGATGGTGATGCGCGTGCGGCCCAGCTCCGCGGTGAGCTGCACCGGGATGTCCATGATGCGCTCGATCTCCATCGGCACGGCGGGCGGGCGCGCCGGCTCCTCGAGGGGCTGGAACACCTGGGCCGCGGCGGCGGCGGGCGGGTTGGGCTGGGAGGCAGCCGTCTGCTCCGCGAGCGCGGCCGCCCAGTCGTCGTCGATCGCGGTCGACACCGTGGCGTCATTCATGGTCGGTCTTCATCTCGAGGTCGTGTTGGATCACCTGCTCCACGCGCAGGGCATAGCGGCCGTTCGTGGTGCCGTAGCCGCACTCCAGCACCGGCGTGCGGTCCACGCGCGCGGTGAGGACGGCCGGCAGCTCGATCGGCAGCACGTCGCCGCGCTGCAGCTTGAGCACTTCGCCGATGGTCGATTCGATGGTCACGAAGTCCGCCGTGAGCTCGACGTCGGCGCTGTGCATCTGGCGCGCCAGCTGCCTGGTCCAGCGGTGGTCGACCTCGATCTCGCGCTGGATGGGGTTGGACAGGAGGTCGCGCACCGGCTCGAGCATCGAGTAGGGCAGGCACACGTGCAGCAAGCCGCCCACGGGGCCGAACTCGATCTCCAGCGTCGTGTTGAGCACCACCTCGTTGGGGGCCACGATGTTGGCCAGCCTGCCGTGCATCTCGGAGCGCACGTACTCGAATTCCAGCGGCAGCACCGGCTTCCAGGCCTCGCCGTAGCAATGCAGCGCCAGGTCGAGCAACTTGCGGATGATGCGCTGCTCGGTGCGCGTGAAGTCGCGCCCCTCGATGCGCATGTGGAAGCGCCCGTCGCTGCCGAACAGGTTGTCCACCACCAGGAACACGAGCTTGGGATCGAACACGAGCAGGCCGGTGCCGCGCAGCGGCTTCATGTGCAGCATGTTGATGTTGGTCGGCACCGGCAGGTGGCGGATGAACTCGCCGTACTGCTGGATCTGGATCGCACGCACCGTGATGTCGGGGCTGCGCCGCAGGAAGTTCAACAGGCCGCCGCGCAATTCGCGCGCGAAGCGCTCGTTGATGAGCTCCAGCGTGTGCATGCGGCCGCGCACCACGCGGTCGGGCGACCCGAGGTCGTAGGCGGGCAGTTCGGCGCACTCGGGCGCCGGGGCCGCCAGAGCGGCCGCGCCGCCTTCGACGCCCTGCAGCAGCGCGTCGACTTCCTCCTGGGAGAGCACCTGTTCGTAGGCCATGGCCGGCTGCCTGGAAAGAGTCCTTACTGCACGACGAACGCGTTGAACGACACGGCGGTGATGCCGTGCGGCGGCAGGCCCGGGACGATCGGGCGATTCAGCTCGTCGCGGATCTGCTCGGCAAGGCGGAGCTTGTCGGCCGGCGTCGCCAGCACCGCGGGGTCGCGGTCGGACAGCAGCAGCAGCAGCCGGCTGCGCAACTCGGGCAGCGCCTCGTTGACGCGCGCCTGCGACTTCTCGTCGGGCATGCGCAGCGACACCCCGACATGCAGGAAGCGGCCCCGGCTCTCCGAATGCAGGTTCACCGTCAGCGGCTCCAGCGTGATGAAGATCGGCTTGACGGGTTTTGGCGCGGAAGGCGCGGCCTGCACGCCCCCGCCCCCGACCACGTAGAACAGGCCGCCGGCCAGGGCCAGCGTGGTGCCGGCGGCGATGGCGATCAGCAGCTTGCGCTTGCGGGGTTTCGGCTGCGGGGCGGCTTCGGTGGTGACTGGCATGGTGCGGGCGGAAATCGGCAGGAACCTATTCTTGGCCAGCAGCCCCCCGATCGAAGGGCGGATGAAAGGCCGGAATGGGCCTCACCTTCCAGGATGCGCGGGGCCGGGCCCGGCCGGCCTTCAGGCGAAGGTGTCCAGCCCGGTCGCCGCCCGCCGCCGGGGCGCCGCGGCGGGCTGGCCTGCCTCGGCGACGGGCCCGGTCCGGCCGTCGCGCGGCGCCTGTTCGCGGGGCCGATCGTCGCCGGTGGGCGCCTGTCGCGCCGCTGCCTCGCCCGAGCCGGTCCCCACGCTGGTCTGGCCGAGCCTGATGCCGTTCTCCGCCAGACTGGCGCGCAATTGCGGCAATGCCGCCTCGACCGCCTGCCGCACCGCGGCGTGTTCGGACACGAACAGTACCTGGGCCGACTGGTCGCTGATCGAGACGGTGACCTTGAGCGGGCCGAGCTCGACCGGGTTCAGATGCAGTTCCACCTGCCGGTCGCGTCCGGCGTCGATCCGCACCAGGTGCTGCGCCAGCGCCGGCGCCCACTCGCTGCTGCCGACCAGCGGCGCCAGGCGGCTTGTAGCGACCTCGGCACGCACCGCGGCGATGCCAGGCGCCTCGCTGCGGGACGCCGCGGGCGGCGGCACCGCCGCGGCGTCGGCCTGGCCTGCGGATGGCCGATTCTCTTCGACGGCAAGCTCCGGGGCCCCGGGGCCGGCGCGGCGGGTTTCGGCGCTGGGTGCATCGGGCGCGCCGCGCGTTGCGGTCGTCGCGGCGCTGGATGCGGTGGCGGCGCCGGCTGGCGCCTCGGCCAGGGCCGGGGCCGCGCCGCGCGTCGCGCGCAAGGCCGGCGTGGCCGCGACGGGGTCATTGGCCGCCGGCTGCGAGCTGGCCGGGAAAGCCGGCGTCAGCGCGATGGCGGCCCGCGAATCATGCCGTGCGGCGGCATCGGCGGCATCGGCGGCGCGGGGGCGCTGCAATTGCAGTTGCTGCAGCAGCGAGTCGGCGAAGTCGTGGCCGGCAGCGCCCGGTGCGCCGTCCACCGGCGTAGCGCTGACCGCCGCTGCGAGAAGCTCCGCGCCGGCCGCCGGCAAAAGCGCTGGCTGTTGCGGCGCCGCGGCGGCCGGCTCCTGGCCCGGCGCGGCGCCGGCGGGACCGGCGGACGCCGCGCGCGGCGCCATGGTCGCGGCGGCATGGTCGGAAAGAAGCCGGTCCGTGCCGCCGGAGACCTTCGCCTGGACGGGCACCTGGACCGCCGGGAGCAACAGGGCGAGGGCACCGTCAATGACTGCCGGCGGTTCCGGCGCCTGCGCGTCGTCCTGGGACCCGGCCCGCCGGCCGCGCGGCCCCGCCGCAACCGCCGGATCCGCCGCAACCGCCGCAACCGCCGGATCCGTCGGCCGGGCCGCGTCGCCGCCCGGCGCCGCGAGCGCGTCGGCTGACCGATCCAGTGCGTCGGCAAAGCGCTGGGCATCCCCGTCGGCGGCCCGCGGCGCCGACGTGCGGGCGGTGGGTGCCGGTGCGTCCAGGATGGTGGAGACAAGCGTGGTCATTGGGGCTCCAGTTGGTTGCCGGCCTGGGCGGCGCGGTCGAAGCACATGCGGGACGCCTGTTCGTCGCTGGCCCGCTGGTCGCGCCGCGCCTGCTCGGCCCGCTCCTGGCGCTGCAACCGCTCGGCGAGCGTCTCGAACGCGTTGAGCCGGCGCTGCTGGTGCTGCCAGTCGGTGCGGCCGGTGGCCACCCGCGCCTGCGACTGCTCGGCGGCGGCACGCTGCTGCTCGATGCCGCCGTCCAGCGTCGCCAGGAAGTGCTGATAGTTGCGCCACTGCGCCGAATCCATGCCCTGGGCCATGAGTGTCTGCAGCTGCGCGCCGTAGTCGCGGCGGTACTGCAGCAGCATGTCGAGCTTCTGGCTGGCGCTCGCGCTGGCGTTCTGCAGCGCCGCGAGGCGCCGCAGGGCGTCGTCGGTGCGGTTGCGGGCCAGATCGGTGAGCGTGGCGATGGGCAGCTTGGGTGGCATGGTGTCCTTCGTGATCAGGCGGCCTGGAACAGACCCGCCATGCGGGCGACGGACTGGCCGTAGTCGCAGCGCTCCTGCATGGCCTGTTGCAGGAAGGCCTCGATGCGCGGATACAGCGCGATGGCTTCGTCGACCTGCGGATCCTGGCCGGCGGCATAGGCGCCGACGCTGATCAGGTCGCGGTTGCGCTGGTAGCGCGAGAGCGTCTGCTTGAAGCGACGCACGACGTCGAACTGCGCCGTCGGAATCAGGGAGGTCATGGCCCGGCTGATCGAGGCCTCGATGTCGATGGCCGGGTAATGCCCGGCCTCGGCGAGCGTGCGCGAGAGCACGACGTGGCCGTCCAGGATCGCGCGCGCGGCATCGGCGATCGGATCCTGCTGGTCGTCGCCCTCGGACAGCACGGTGTAGAACGCGGTGATCGAGCCGCCGCGGCCGCCGGCGTCGCGCGCGCCGTTGCCGGCGCGTTCGACGAGGGCCGGCAGCTTGGCGAACACCGACGGCGGGTAGCCCTTGGTGGCGGGCGGCTCGCCGACGGCCAGCGCGATCTCGCGCTGCGCCATCGCGTAGCGCGTGAGCGAGTCCATGATCAGCAGCACGTCGCGGCCCTCGTCGCGGAAATGCTCGGCGATCGAGGTGGCATAGGCGGCACCCTGCAGGCGCAGCAGGGGCGAGTTGTCGGCGGGCGCGGCGACCACCACCGCGCGGGCGAGGCCTTCCTCGCCGAGGGTGTGCTCGATGAACTCCTTGACTTCGCGGCCGCGCTCGCCGATCAGGCCGACCACGATCACTTCGGCGCTGGTGTAGCGCGCCATCATCCCCAGCAGCACGCTCTTGCCGACGCCCGAGCCGGCGAACAGGCCCATGCGCTGGCCGCGGCCCACCGTCAGCATGGCGTTGATCGCGCGCACGCCGACGTCCAGCACCGAGTCGATCGGCGCGCGCGACAGAGGGTTGAGCGGCGGCGCGCCCAGCGGCTTCTTGCACGTCGCATCGAGCGGCCCGAGGCCGTCCAGCGGCCGCCCGCCGGCGTCGACCACCCGGCCCAGCAGGCCGGCGCCCACCGGCAACAGCTTGGTGGCGCCGGCGGCTGCGCCGTCGCCGGCCGGCGGCGGGGCGGGATAGACCCGCGCGCCGGGCAACAGGCCCGCCACTTCGGTCTGCGGCATCAGGAACAGCTTGTCGCCGGCGAAGCCCACCACCTCCGCCTCGGCATGGCTGCGCGCGGAGCCCGGCGGCAACTCGATCAGGCAGTCGCTGCCCACCGGCAGTTGCAGGCCGACCGCTTCCAGCACAAGCCCCACCGCCCGGGTCAGTCGGCCCGACGCCAGCACCGGCACCGTTCGCGCAACCCGGTCCCGCGAGCGCTCCAGAACGGCGCGCCACGCTTCGAGCTGCGGGTTCGCGCTGGCGCTGGGAGTGGCGGCGGCGTTCATCGCTTCAGCCGGTCGCGTCGGCGGGACGCAGCGGGGCGATGACTCGCTGCCAGCGGGTTTCCAGCGTCGCATCCTGCGAGCCGGAGGCGGCCTGGACGGTGCAGCCGCCGCGGCTGATCGCGTCGTCGGCGCGCAGCTGCCAGCCCGCATCCTGCAACTGCGCACCGAGCGCCGCCGTTACCAGCGCCATGTCGTCCGGATGCAGCAGCAGGCGCGGATCGCCCTGCAGCGCCGGTTCGGCGTGCAGCAAATCCTGCACGAGCGGCACGATCCATTGCGGCTCGGCCTCGAGCGTGCGGTGCACCACCTGCCGCGCCACGTCGAGCGCGAGCGCGACCAGCGTCATGGCGAGCTCGCCTTCCACGCGGTGCAAGGCCTGCGGCAGTGCCTGCGCCAGCGCGCCCAGGCGCGCGGCCTGTTCCTGCACGGCGCCCTGGCCGGCGGCCAGGCCGGCGGCGTAGCCTTCGGCATGCCCTTGCGCCAGTCCTTCGCGCCGGCCCTCGGCGGCACCCGCTTCGCGCGCCTGCTCGCGCAGGCGCCGCAGTTCGGCCGGATCGATCGCCGGCCGCGGGGCGCCGCCGCTGCGCGCGGCGGTCAGCGAGCGCATCTCCCAGCGCTGCCAGGCCGAACGCTCGCCCTCGGCCGCCGGATGGCCGGCGCCGACGCGGTCGCCGGTGCGTTCAGACGAACTCATCGCTTCCCGGCGCCGCCAGCACGATCTCGCCGGCGTCGGCGAGCCTGCGCACCACCTGCAGGATGCCCTTCTGCTCGGCCTCGACCTGCGACACGCGCACCGGGCCGCGCAGTTCCATGTCCTCGCGCAGCGTCTCGGCGGCGCGGGTCGACATATTGGCCAGGAACTTGTCGCGCAGCGGCTGGGTGGCGCCCTTGAGCGCGATGATGAGCGAATCGGTCTCCAGGTCCTTCAGCAGGCGCTGCATGCTGCGATCGTCGAGGTCCAGCAGGTTCTCGAAGACGAACATCTCGTCCATGATCCGCTGCGCCAGCGCCTCGTCCTGCGACTTGACGTGCGACAGCACTTCCTCCTCGCGCGCCGTGCTCATGAAGTTGACGATCTCGGCGGCCGCGCGCACGCCGCCGAGGCGGCTGCGCTTCATGCCCTCGCCGGACAGCAGCTCGGTCAGCACCTCGGTGAGCTCCTTCAGCGCCGCCGGCTGCACGCCGCCGAAGGTGGCCACGCGCAGCACCACGTCGTGGCGCAGCCGCACCGGCAGGCCCTCCAGGATTTCGGCCGCCTTCTGCCGCTGCAGGTGCACCAGCAGCGTGGCGATGATCTGCGGATGCTCGTCGCGGATCAATTCGACCACCTCGGCGGCGTCGAGCTGGTTGAGCCGCTCGATGCCGCCGTGCGGCAGTTCTGGCCGCAGGATGTCCTCCAGCAGGTTGCTGGCGCGGTCGTCGCCCAGGGCCTTGTGCAGCACGGCCCGCACGTAGCTGCCCGAATCCAGGTGCAGCGCCGACAGCTGTTCGGTCTCCAGCCGGAATTCCTCCATCACGCCGGAGAGTTCTTCCTTGGAGACCTGGCTCAGCTTGGCCATCGACAGGCCCAGCATCTCGACCTCGGCCGTCGCCAGCTGGCCGAGCACGGCCGCCGCGCGGTCCTCGCCCAGGGCCATCAGGAGGATTGCGCTCTTGCGCGCGCCTGCGACGTTCATGACGGCTTCATCCAGTGGCGGATCAGCGAGGCGACGAGGCGCGGGTCCTCCGTGGCCACCGTCTGCGCGTATTCGACGTTGAGCCGGCGCCGCTCGGTCTCGGCCGAGGTGAGGGCCGGGTGTTGCGGCGTGGGCAGTTCGGGCGCCGCCGCGGACTGGGCGAGTCCGGGCGGGGAGGCGCCCTGGGTGACCGGCATGAGTTCCTTGATGGCGGCGGCCGGCCGCTGGCGCAACATGGGCCGCAGCACCGAGAACCACAGGAACAGAGCCAGCGCGCCGAACCCGAGGTACTGCGCGACCGACTTCGCCAGCTCGATGTTCTCGCGGTCCTTCCAGACCGGGACCTCGGGCTTGAGCTCGGTTTCCACGGTGAACGGGCTGTTGACGACGTTCAACGAATCGCCGCGCGCCTGGTTGAAGCCCATCGCCTCCTTGACCAGGTTGCGCACCTGCTCCAGCTCGGTCGCCGACAGCGGCGCCAGCGTCGGCTTGGCGCCCTTGCCCGCGGGCACTTCACGGTAGTTCACCACCACAGCCGCCGACAGGCGCCTGGTGGCGCCCGCGGCCTGCTGGGTGTGCCGCACCGAGCGATCGATCTCGTAATTGGTGGTCGTGTCCTTGCGCGAGCTGCCGCTGGCGGCCCTGGGCGCCGACGCAGCGGCGCCGCTGGCGGCGGCGAGCGGGGCGGTCGCGGCCGCCGGCGGCTGGTTCGACAGGGCGCCGGGCACGCCGCCGGTCGACGCGGCGCCGGTCTGCGCGTGTTCGCTGGACTGCTGGCTGCGGACGGCCGCCTTGCCCGCTTCCTGGTTGGGCGCGTATTTCTCGTCGGTGTGCTCGACGACGCTGAAGTCGACGTCGGCGGCGACCTGCGCGCGCACGTTGCCGGCGCCCATGATCGGCTGCAGGATGGCTTCGATGCGCCGCACGTAGCTCTGCTCGATGCCCTCGACGTACTTGAGCTGGCTGCCGTCGAGGCCGCGCGTGCCGCCGCTGGCGGCCGACAGCAGGTTGCCGCGCTGGTCCACCACCGTCACGCTCTTGGGTTCGAGCTCCGGCACGCTGCTGGAGACGAGGTGCACGATCGCGCTGACCTGGCCTTCGTCCACGCTGCGGCCACGGTGCAGGGTCAGCACCACCGAAGCCGAAGGCTTCTTCTGGTCGCGCACGAACAGCGAGGCCTTGGGCAGGGCCAGGTGGATGCGGGCCGTCTCCACCGCGCCGATCGATTCGATCGACCGCGCCAGCTCGCCTTCGAGGCCGCGCTGGTAATTGACCTGCTCGGCGAACTGGCTGGTGCCGAACTTCTGGTTGTCCAGCAGCTCGAAGCCGACCCCGCCGGACTTGGGCAGCCCCTGGGCGGCCAGCTTCAGGCGGGCCTCGGCCACCTTGTCGCCGGCGACCATGATCGCGCCGCCGCCCTCGGCGAACTTGTACGGCACATTCATCTGCTGCAGCGAAGCGATGATCGCGCCGCCGTCGCGGTCCGACACGTTGGCGTACAGCAGCTTGTAGTCGGGCGCCTGTTTCCAGAGTAGAAGCGCCGCGGCCGCGGCGGCCACGATCGCGCCGCCGATGATCAGCGGCAACCGCGGCTGCGCCTTGAGCTGCTGGAGCACCGGGCCGAGGGCCGGCGCCGGCGCGACGCGGGTGTCCGGCAGCGACGCGCTCACGCTGGCCCTCCGCGAAGCGGCTGGCGTGCCGGGGGCGCTGATGTCGTTGACGGCGGGATGGATGTCATGCTGCTGGCGCCCTGGCCCTTGCCGGGTCCATGGCATGACGGGAATTCTGGCCGGGGACGCCGGCGCGGAATCGGCGGAACAGCCGGGGTTTTCGCCCTCTGTTGGCCTCATCCGAAACGATGCGCCCGGCTACGCTCACCTCGTCCGGGGCACGAGCCGTGCCCGCCGTTCCACGCCCACCAAACAACGAAAGAACCTGCCATGTCCTCCGTCGCGATCCAGTCGGTCCTGCAGCAGATGCGAGCCCTGACGCCCGCCGCCGGTGCGGCGGCGCCGCGGCCCGACGCGGCCGCCGCCGGCGGCAGCTTCGGCGCCGAGCTGCGCAAGTCGCTGGACAGCATCAGCGGCGCGCAGAACAGCGCCTACAAGCAGGCCGAGGCTTTCGAGCTCGGAACGCCGGGCGTGGCGCTGAACGACGTGATGATCGACCTGCAGAAGGCCAACGTCGCATTCCAGACCGGCCTGCAGGTGCGCAACCGCCTGGTGGCCGCGTACCAGGAGATCATGAACTTGCCGGTGTAAGCGCCCGGTCCCCTCCACACTTCCTCGAGGCATCATCATGGATACCGCCCTGACGCCGCTGCCGGGCTCGGCAACCGAAGGTGCCGGCCTGCGCCTCCTGGAGCAATCCCTCGATCAGGCGCTGGCTCAGGTGCTGGCGATGGCCCTGAGACACCATCAGTGCGGCGAGATCGGCCAAGCGGAAACCCTGTACCGCTCGATCCTCGATGCGGCGCCGCGTCATGCCGAGGCCAATTACCACCTCGGCCTGCTGGCCATGCAGATGAACCAGCCGCAAGGGGGCTTGCCGCACTTCGCCGTGGCGCTGGAAGTGCAGCCGGAATCCACCGCCCACTGGGTTGGCTACGCGCAGGCGCTGATCCAGTCCGACGAGCTGGCCGCCGCACGCGAGTTGCTGGTGCTCGGACAGCAGCAGGGACTTGACGCGGACGCAACGGCCCTGATCGCGAGCCAGTTGGAGGCGCGCGAACGAACCGCGAGGATCATCGAGCGATCCAGGCGCGGTGCCGCCGCCGACCGGCCGGCGCGAGAGGCCAACCCGGCGCTCGGTGCCCGTTCCCGCGCCGCGGAGAAGGCCTGGGCCAACCGGCAGATCGAGCGCCTCGCCGACCTGTATACGCAAGGGCGGATGGCCGACGTCGAGGCGCTGGCGCGCGAACTCATCGGGCGTTATCCCCTGCACGGATTTTGCTGGAAGATGCTCGGCACCGTGCTGCAGGCACAGCAGCGCATGGACGAGGCGCTGCAGGCGCTGCAGCGTGCCGCCGAACTGTGGTCGGAAGACGCCGAGACGCACAGCAACCTGGGCGTGGTGTTCAAGGCGCTGGGGCGGATCGAGGATGCCGAGGCCAGCTACCAGCGGGCGCTGCAGCTCGCTCCCGATTTCGCGCACGCGCACAACAATTTAGGCATCCTGCGCAAGTCCCAAGGGCGGCTGGTGGAGGCAGCGGTGCATTATGGCCGCGCGCTCGACACCGCGCCCGACCTCTTCGAAACCCACAGCAACCTCGGCAACGTGCTGAGGGAGCTCGGCCGCCACGCGGAAGCTGAGGACAGTTACCGACGCGCGCTCGACATCGCGCCGACTTACGCGGCGGGCCACACCAACCTCGGCGTCCTGCTGCTGGAAGATGGACGGCTGACCGACGCTGAGGCATGCCACCGGCGCGCCCTCCAGCTCGACCCCGCGTGCCGCGGCGGCCATACCAACCTCGCCAGCGCGCTGCTCGCCCAGGGCAGACTGCCCGACGCCGAGGTCTGCTTGCGCGAGGCGTTGGCCGCGACACCGCGCGACCCCGGTCTGCAGAGCGGGCTGCTGTTCTGCCTGAACCATGGCCAGTCGGCGACGCCGCAGGCGCTCTTTGCCGAGCATCGCCGCTTCGGCGAGTACGCCGAGCAAAGCTTGCGCGCGCTGTGGCAGGAGCACCGCAACAGCCGCGATCCCGAGCGCTGCCTTCAGGTCGGCTTCGTCTCGGGCGACCTGTGCGGGCACGCCGTCGCCTCGTTCATCGAGCCGGTGCTGCAGCACCTGGCCGGCATCGCGGGACTGTGCCTGCACGCGTATTCCAACACGGCTGCGGAAGACGCGGTGACCTTGCGACTGCGCGGCCACTTCCACCATTGGCAGCGCATCACGGCCCTGTCCGACGACGAACTGGCGGACCGCATTCGCGCCGACGGCATCGACATCCTGATTGATCTGTCGGGCCACACCGACAAGCATCGCCTCCTCGCCTTCGCCCGGAAACCGGCGCCGGTCCAGGCGAGCTGGATCGGTTATCCCGGCACCACGGGCCTGAGCAGCATCGACTACTACCTGGCCGACCGCTTCCTGCTGCCGCCCGGCGAGTTCGACAACCAGTTCACTGAGCAACTCGTCTACCTGCCTGCCAATGCCCCGTTTCTGCCGCTGCCGGAGTCACCGCCGGTCAACCCGCTGCCGGCCCTGGCCAGGGGCCATGTCACCTTCGGTAGTTTCAACCGTCCCAACAAGATCGGCCGCGGTGTGGTGGCCCTGTGGTCGCAGTTGCTGCGCGCGGTACCCCAGGCCCGCATGGTCTTGGGTGCGATGCCGCAGGAACTCGACCGCCGCCAGCTGGCGAACTGGTTCGCCGAGGAGGGGGTCACGGCCGAACGCCTGTCGTTCCATCCGCGCAGCGCCATGGGCGACTACCTGGCGCTGCACCACGAGGTGGACTTCTGCCTGGACACCTTCCCCTACAACGGCGGCACCACCAGCCTGCATGCGCTGTGGATGGGGGTGCCGACGCTGACGCTGGCGGGGCCCACGATGGCGGGCCGGGTCGGCGCCGCGGTGCTCGGGCACGTCGATCTGCCCGACTTCGTCGCTGTCGATGCCGCGGCGTTCGTGCGGCAAGGCGTCGCGTGGACGCGGCGCCTGCCGGAGCTGGCGCGACTGCGTTCGGGTCTGCGTGATCGTTTCGCGCGCTCGGCCCCCGGACAGCCTGCGCTCATCGCCGCGGGCCTGGAACGCGCACTGCGCACGATGTGGCGCCGCTGGTGCGGGGGCCTGCCGCCGCTTTCGTTCGATGCCTGCGCCGCCGTACCCGCCCCGGTGGGACCGGTACCCGCCGCGGTACAGTCCCGCGAGCCGATCTACGTCACCCAGCCGCACCTGCCGCCGTTGTCCGAGTTTGTTCCGTACCTGCAGCAGATCTGGGACAAGAAGTGGCTGACCAACAATGGCCAGTTCCACCAACAGTTCGAACGCGCCCTGAGCGAGTACCTCGGCGTCGACCATGTCGCGCTGTTTTCCAACGGCACCCTGGCGCTGGTCACAGCCCTGCAGGCGCTGCGCATCGGCGGCGAGGTGATCACCACGCCGTACTCGTTCGTCGCAACGGCGCACTCTCTGCTGTGGAACGGGATCAAGCCGGTTTTCGTGGACGTCGATCCCGTCACGCTGAACCTCGACCCACGCCGCATCGAGGCGGCGATCACGCCGCAGACGACGGCGATCATGCCGGTACATGTCTACGGACACCCGTGCGACGTGAAAGCGATCGAGAGGGTTGCTGACGACTACAACCTGCGCGTCATCTATGACGCCGCCCATGCCTTCGGCGTGCAGGACGAGGGCGGCAGCGTGCTGCGCCACGGGGATCTGTCGGTGTTGAGTTTTCACGCCACCAAGGTGTTCAACACCTTCGAAGGCGGAGCGATCATATGTCCCGACGCGAAGACCAAGCAGCGGGTCGACCACCTGAAGAACTTCGGCTTCGTGGACGAGGTGACCGTGGTGGCGCCGGGGATCAACGGCAAGATGAGCGAGGTCAACGCTGCCTTTGGGCTGCTGCAGTTGCGCCACATCGACCATGCGCTGGCACGCCGCCGCGAGATCGACGCGGCCTACCGGGAGCGGCTGCGGGGCGTGCGCGGCATCCACTGCGTGCGCGACGCCGGCGAGAAGGTGGCCAACCACTCCTACTTCCCGGTGCTGGTCGAGGCCGACTACCCGCTCAGCCGCGACGGCTTGTACCAGAAGCTGCGCGACCACGGCATTCATGCGCGGCGCTATTTCTACCCGCTTATCTCCAGCTTTCCCATGTACCGCGGGCTGCCGTCGGCCACCGCTGCCAACCTGCCGGTGGCCACCGAGGTTGCCGGCAAGATCCTTTGCCTCCCGATCTACCCGGCGCTGGAGCCGGCGCAGCTCGACGCCATCGTGCGGGTGGTGGCGCGAGCCTGATATGAAGAATGAGGCGTGCAGCCGCCAGCACGAGGGCCACCCAGCGGTGGCCGTCATGCAGCCCTACCTGTTTCCCTATATCGGCTATTGGCAGCTGATCAGCGCCGTGGATGTCTTCGTCGTCTACGACAACATCAAGTACACCAAGAAGGGCTGGATCAATCGCAACCGGATGCTCGTGAACCGCAGCGACGCCGTCTTTTCGGTGCCCCTGGCGAGGGGATCGGACTTCCTCGACATCCGGGACCGCGAACTGGCTGGCGATCATGATCCGCGCAAACTGCTGGGCCGCTTCGAGGCGGCCTATGCGCGGGCGCCTCAGTTCGCGGCCACCTTCCCGCTGGTGGAGCGCGTGCTGCGGCAACCGGAACGCAATCTCTTCGGCTTCCTGCACGGCTCGATCGTCGAGACCTGCCGCCACCTGGGCCTGGCGGCGCGCATCCTCGTCTCCTCCGAGGTCGCCGGCGCCGACCACGGACTCAGGGGCTCGGAGCGGGTGCTGTCGCTGTGCCGGGCGCTGGGTGCTCGCCGGTACGTCAACGCGATCGGCGGGACGGCCCTCTACGCGAAGGAGGATTTCGCGGCCAGCGGGGTGTCGCTGCAGTTCGTGCGGTCACGTCCTTTCGAGTACCCGCAGTTTGGGGGTGATTTTGTGCCGTGGCTGTCGATCGTCGACGTGCTGATGTTCAACCCGCTGGCGCAGGTGCAGGAATGCATCGACGCCGGCTACGACCTGGTCTGAAGGGGCGGAGTGCCATGTTCCGCTGGAGAAAGCTCGGCAAGGTGTTCACGCCGCAGGCCGTGGTCGGGCGCCCCTGGCTGAAGGAGTTCGCCCAGGCACCGGCCACGCTGGTGTTCGACGACTTCGTGCGCGTCTACTTCTCGTGCCGGCCGCCGGCCGATGCCAACGGACAGTACGTGAGCTACAGTGCCTATGTCGACCTGGACCGGGCCGACCTGTTCCAGGTCAGGCGGGTGAGCGAGCAGCCGATCCTCGCGCTCGGCGGCCTCGGCGAATTCGACGAGTTCGGCATATATCCAGTCTCAGTGGTGCGCGACGGCGATGCGGTGCGGGCGTACTACGCCGGCTGGACGCGGTGTGAATCGGTGCCGTTCGACGTCGCCATCGGCTGCGCGGTCAGCCGCGACGGCGGCCGCACCTTCAACAAGCTCGGGCGCGGCCCGGTGCTCGGCCCTTCGCTGCACGAGCCGTTCGTATTGAGCGGGCCCAAGATCCGCCGTTTCGACGGGCAGTGGTTCCTCTGGTACATCGCCGGACGCAAGTGGAAGATGGTGGCTGGCCGCCCCGAGCCGGTCTACAAGATCCGCATGGCCACCTCGGTCGACGGCATCGAATGGACGCGCGTGAACCGCGATCTGATCGACAGTCGACTGGAGGAGGACGAGGCGCAGGCCAGTCCCGACGTCTTCTTCGCCAACGGCCGGTATCACATGTTCTTCTGCTACCGGCGCAGCGTGGATTACCGCGGCCACGCAGGTGGCTATCGCATCGGCTATGCGTCGAGCGTTAACCTGGTCGACTGGACGCGCGACGACGCCAAGGCGGGCATCGACGTGTCCGTCGAAGGATGGGACTCCGAGATGGTCAGCTATCCGCATGTCTTCGAACTGGACGGCGCCACCTACATGGCGTATCTCGGCGACCAAGTGGGACGCCACGGTTTCGGGTTGGCCGTTCTCGACGGCCGGCTCGACTAGGAGCAGCGCATGCAGTGGCGCAAGCTGGGCCGCATCTTCGACCCGAAGGACCACGCGCTGCCGGCGGGTTGCGTCGAGTTCGCGCAGTCGCCGCAGGCCCTGGTGTGCGGCGAGGTGGTCCGCATCTATTTCTCCACGCGCTCGGTGGATCCCGAAAACGGAAAGTACCGGAGTCACGTCGCCTTCGCCGAGCTAGACCGCGGGACGTGGGAAGTTGTCCGCGTCGCGGAGCGCGAGGTGCTGCCGCTGGGCGGGCTGGGCGCGTTCGACGAGCACGGAATCTTCCCGATGAACGTACTGCGCCACGGGGACGCGGTCTACGGCTACACCACCGGCTGGACCCGGCGGGTGTCCGTGTCGGTGGACACCGGCGTCGGCCTGGCGGTCAGTCGCGACGGCGGCCTCAGCTTCGAGCGGCTGGGTCCGGGGCCGGTCCTTTCGGCTTCGCCGCAGGAACCTTGCCTGGTCGGGGACGCGTTCGTGAAGGTGCTTGGCGGCACGTGGCACATGTGGTACATCTTCGGCACCGGCTGGAGGCGCTTCGCGCCGGGCGCGGCGCCCGATCGCACCTACAAGATTGGCCACGCGGTGTCGCGCGACGGCATCGAGTGGACGCGGCCGGGCGGCCGGCAAATCGTGGCCGACCGGCTCGGACGGGACGAGAGTCAGGCCCTGCCCACCGTGGTGGAGATCGCGGGCCGCTGGCACATGTTCTTCTGCTGGCGCCAGTCGTTCGACTTCCGCAGCAACATCGACCGCGGCTACCGGATCGGCCACGCCTGGTCCGACGACCTGGAACACTGGACGCGCGACGACGACCACCCGGGACTGCGGCCGGGCGCGCCGGGCGAATGGGATTCGCAGATGCAATGCTACCCGCACGCGTTCGAGGTCGACGGCAGCATCTGCCTTCTCTATAACGGCAACGAATTCGGGCGGCGCGGCTTCGGCTTGGCCGTGCTCGAGTCATGAGCGCGCCCGTCGACTACCGCGCCAACGAGGCGTCGGCGGCCGTTCTGGCCGAGCACTTGCGGCGCTGCGACGCCGCGTTCGTGCCGTCGCTGAGCGGACGCGTGGACATCAGCGCGTACGCGCGCAAGCTGGCCGCCCGTGCCGAGCGCTTCGAGGCGTGGTCCGGCGGCACGCTCGTCGGCCTGGTGGCCGTTTACCCGGGCGACTCCGCGCAGCCGCGCGCGTTCGTCACCAATGTCAGCGTGCTACCGCAATGGCAGCGCCAGGGCATCGCCGGACGCCTGATGACAGCCTGCGTGGCGCAAGCCGCCGCGCAAGGCTGCCGCTGTGTCGAACTGGAAGTGGATCGAGCGAACCGGAGCGCCATGGCGCTGTACGGGCGCCTGGGCTTCGCGCCGATGGCCGGCGCCGGCGTATCCGCCGTGATGCGCCTGGACATTGAAAGGAAGACGCAATGAGCGCGCGCGACTACGACGAGGAAAGCAGGGACAACGGCGGACGACAGTATGCCTACGGCTTCGATTTCGACGTGATGCACTCGTTCATGATGCGCTCGTTCGAACCGTTCTTCCACGCCGGTAGCGTGCTCGAACTCGGCAGCTTCCGTGGCGACTTTACCCGGCGCCTGATGGGCCGCTTCGATGACATTACCTGCGTCGAGGCGTCGGAGGACGGCGTGACCGCGGCACGCCAGCGGCTCGGCGGCAGCGTGCGACTCGTTCACGGCACCTTCGAGGTGGTGGACTTGCCGCGCCGCTACGACAACGTCGTGCTGACGCATGTGCTGGAGCATCTGGATGATCCGGTGTCGGTGCTGCGCCGAGTGAACGAGGAGTGGCTCGCGCCCGGCGGGCGGTTGTTCCTGGTCTGCCCCAACGCGAACGCGCCGTCGCGCCAGATCGCTGTGAAGATGGGCCTCGTCACGCACAACGCCGCCGTGACGCCGGCCGAGGCAGCGCATGGCCACCGCCGCACCTACTCCCTTGACACACTAGAGCGCGACGCCGCCGCCGGCGGGCTGCGGGTTGTGCACCGCAGCGGCATCTTCTTCAAGGCGCTCGCCAATTTCCAGTGGGACCGGCTGCTGGGGGGGGACGTGATCTCCCCGGAGTACCTGGAAGGGTGCTACCAGCTTGGGCACCACTACCCCGACCTGTGCGCGAGCATCTTCCTGCTTTGCGAACGCGGGGGAAGCGCCTTATGACGGGCTAAGCATTTTGCTTATGAACATCTCTGGTTGCCCGCCGATACAAGTAGCAACGCTGAATCAACAACCAACCAGGAGCGGATCCCAGCGTTACGGCAACTGAGCCGGGTCTCAACAGTTCAACGGAGCTTCACATGTCAGTCATCAACACGAACGTTCTCTCGCTGGTCACGCAGAACAACCTCAAGAGCTCGGCGCTCTCGCTGAACAGCGCCATTCAGCGCCTGTCCTCTGGCCTGCGCATCAACAGCGCCAAGGACGACGCCGCCGGCCAGGCCATCGCCAACCGGTTCACTTCCAACATCCGCGGCCTGAGCCAGGCATCGCGCAACGCCAACGACGGCGTGTCGCTCGCGCAGACGGCTGAAGGCGGCCTGAAGGAAATCAACAACAACCTGCAGCGCATCCGCGAACTGACGGTTCAGGCCAAGAACGGAACCAACTCCAGCGCCGACCTCACCTCGATCCAGGCCGAAGTGACCGAGCGCCTCGCCGAAATCGACCGCGTGGCCGCCCAGACCGACTTCAACGGTACCAAAGTGCTGAACGCCGCCATCAACATCAACATCCAGGTTGGCGCGAACGACAGCGAGACGATCGCGATCACCACCACCGAAGGCTCCGGCGCCGCCGCTCTGGGGTTCGCGAGCAGCGCTTTCGCCGTCACGAGCGGCACGCTGGCCACCGTCGACGCGGCCATCGCCGAAGTTGACGGCAGCCGCAGCAAGCTGGGCGCCCTGCAGAACCGGTTCGAATCGGCCATCGCCAACCTCGGCACCACGATCACGAACCTGTCGTCCTCGCGCAGCGCCATCCAGGATGCCGACTACGCGACGGAAGTCTCCAACATGAGCCGCGCGCAGATCCTCCAGCAGGCCGGCACCTCGGTACTCGCGCAAGCCAACCAGACGTCGCAAGGCGTGCTGTCCCTCCTGCGCTGATAGGCAGGACGCAGGAGCGGCGCCTGCGCGCTGCTCCTCCGACGCGGCGGCCGCCGCACCGTGCAGCCCGCAGGCTGTTGCGGTGAGGTGGCCGTCGCGCCGGCAAAGGCGGCAGGACGCACGCGCCAGGAACACGAATCATGCAGATCAACTCCGTCGACCAAGCAGGCAGGCAGCAACTCCAGGACGATGTGCTGGCCCTCATACGCAGCCGGGCCGCTGCGCGCACGCCTGCGGGCAGGCCGGCCGACGACGGTCCGGCGGCGACCAAGCCCGTCGAAGCGCTCGCGCCGGCAGCGCCGGTTCAGACCGAACGTGCCGTGCAGGCCATCAACGAATCGCTGAAGGTGCTGTCCACCAGCCTGCGCTTCGAGATCGACGACCGCAGCGGCCGGACGCTGGTGAAGGTGGTCGATGGCGACAGCGGCGAAGTGCTGCGGCAGATCCCCTCCGAAGCGGCACTGCAGATTGCCCGGTCGCTCGACAAGCTTACGGGGCACCTCGTCAACCAAGCCATCTGACCAGCCTTTTCACGGAAAGACATCCATGGCAACCATCGGCAGCCTCGGCGTGGGTTCGGGCCTTGACCTCAACGGCCTGATGGAGAAGCTCACGGCCGCTGAAAGCGCCCCGGTCACCGCGCTGCGCAAGACGCAGACCGAGGAAAATGCCCGCCTCTCCGCTTACGGCACGCTGCAGAGCCTGCTCGCCACCTTCAACACTGCCGCCGGCAAGCTGTCGGACACGGCGTCTTTCGGCGCGCACAAGGCCACGTCCAGCGCGACTGACGTGCTCTCGGCCGCAGCCGACACCACGGCCGTCGCGGGCAATTACGCGGTGAACGTCACGCAACTGGCACAAGCCCAGTCGCTGGTTTCGGGCGGCCAGGCCGGCACCACGACGGCGATCGGCAGCGGCGCCACCAGCACCGTGACCATCGAATTCGGTGCCGTCACGGGCACCTTGAACACCACTTCCGGCACCTACGAAGCCGGGGCGAGCTTCTTGCCGGACGCGTCACGCACCGCCGTGTCGTTCACCGTAGACGGCACCAACAACACGCTCGCGGGCATCCGCGACACCATCAACAAGACGGTCGGACTCGGCGTCACGGCCAGCATCGTCAACGATGGCACTGCCGACCGGTTGCTACTAACCTCCGCAGCCACCGGACAGCGATCGAGCATGCGCATTGCCGTCACAGGCGACGCCGCGGTGCAGTCGCTGCTGGCCAACGACCCGGCCGGCACTCAGAATCTGCGGCAGACCGTGGCGGCGTCCAATGCGGCGCTGACGGTGAACGGTCTGGCCGTGACCAGCGCTTCCAACACGGTGGGCAGCGCACTTCAGGGCGTCACGATGACGCTCACGAAAGCCGGCAGCACGACGCTCGCGGTGGCGAAGGACACCGGATACGTTCAAACGACCGTCACCGATTTCGTCAACGCGTACAACAGCTTCGTGCGCAAGGTCGCGGACCTGTCCAAGTACGACGTCAGCAAGAAGACGGGCGGCGCGCTGGTGGGTGACTCGGTGGCGCGCCTGGTCATGACGCGCCTGCGCTCGATCCTCACCACGGAAATCGCCGGCTCGGCCGGCGATCCCAGGACGCTGACCGAGATCGGCGTGGCGTTCCAGACCGACGGCACGCTCGCCGTCAATACCACCAAGCTCGACGCCGCGCTCGCAGCCAGTTCAGGCGGGGTGTCCAACCTGCTGGCCGGCACCACGGCCGCGCCGGGTGTCGCCAAGCAGCTCGCTACCGCCATCGACGGCTTCAACGCGACCGACGGCCTGTTCAAGGCGGCGACCGACGGCGCCAGTACCGGCTTGCGGCGCCTGGCCAGCGACATCGACGACATGCAGGAGCGCATCGACGCCAAGCTGGCGCGCTACCGCGCGCAGTTTCAGGAGCTGGATCGCATCATGAGCGGCATGACCAGCACGAGCAATTACCTGACGCAACAGTTCGCCAAGAAGTGACAACAGAAGGAGTACCCATGACTTACGCGAGCCTCTCCCCCCGCCGCGGCGCCAACGTGTATGCGCGTCTCGGCATGGAGACCTCCGCGATGAGCGCCTCCCCGCACCAGCTGATCGTGATGCTGTTCGACGGCGCGATCGGCGCCATCGGCATGGCGCGGCATCACATGGCGGCGCGGCGGGTGGCCGAGAAGGGGCTGTCGATCTCCAAGGCGATCAGCATCGTCGAGGAGGGCCTGAAGGCGGCGCTCGACGCCGATGCCGGCGGTCCCGCCGGGGCCGAGCTGGTGGCGAACCTCTCGGCGCTGTACGACTACATCGTGCGGCGGCTGATGGTCGCCAACCTGCGCAACGACGCGGCGGCGCTGGACGAGGCGGAGCGGCTGCTGCAGAGCGTCGCGTCCGCGTGGCGCGAAGCCGACCCGCACGCGAACGTTGCGCCGGCCGCGATGGCGGCGGCGTGAGAGATGAATCCGGAGGACGACATGGGATCGGCGAATGAAGTCCTGCACTGGTACGGCCAGCTGTCGGACACCGTGAAGCGCATGCTGGCGCTGGCGCGCGCCCGGCAGTGGGAGCGATTGCCCGAGCTGGACACGCAGTGCTCCACCATCATGGACCAGCTCAGGGCCGTCGAGCCGCGCGAGCAGCTCGGCGCCGCGGAACGCGAGCGGGTGCGCGAACTGGTGGTGCGCATCCGCAGCGACCAGGACGAACTCACGGGAATCGTCCGCCCGCAGATGACCAGGCTGATGCGGCGGATGGAGCAGTTGCGCCGGCAGCAGGAAGTCAACCGGGCCTACCGCCCGTTGTCTTGAGAGGGCGATGAGCGGCCTCACCGGACTGGTCGACATCCTGCTGGCGGAGCGGCTGTCACAGCGGGCCGACCTGCCGCGCCTGCCCACGGCGGCGGTGGTGTCCGGGCCGCAGCCCACGTTCTCGGGCGGTGAGCTGGCCAACGACGTGCGGCTCGCGTCCGATGCCGGTGTCGACCGGCAGGCGGGCCCTGGCGCCTCGCCGCCGGCGCGAGCGCAAGAGCCCGCCGACCAGCCGGTCGCGGTGCTGTCGGTGGCCGGGCGCGCCATCAGCCGCGTGCTGATGGACCTGCGGGTCGAGGCTGCTCCGGTGCAAGGCGCGGCGCCCCTGGCGCCGCAGCGGCCCTCGTACGCCAGCGTGCCGCTGGCCGCGGCGCTGGCCGACGCGGTCGCCACGAGCGGCCTGTGCTACGAGTCGCACCTGGCCGCTTTCGCCGCGGGCCAGCTGCCGCGTGCGCTCATCGACCGCGAGCCGCAGTCGCGCTGGGGCCGTGCCGGGCGCGACCGGACCAGCGCCCCGGTCGAGACCATCGGCCAGCCGCCGGCCGACGATGACGCCGCGGGCAGCCTGGTGCCCGGTGGCGTGCAGCCGCGCGCGGTGGGTCTTGTCCACCAGCAGCTCGAACTGCTGGCCAGCGGCGTGTTCCGGTGGAGCGGCGAGGCCTGGCCCGGCGTGCCGATGGACTGGAAAGTCAGCGCCGACGACCCCGACCGCCGGCAGCGGCAGACGGCGCCCGCGCAGGCGCCCGAGGCGTGGACCACCACACTGACCCTGGAACTGCCGCGGCTCGGCGCGGTCGCGGTGCGGCTCAACCTGAACGGGATCAGCATCAGCGCCAGCGTGCAGGCGCCCGAAGGAGCCATCGCGCCGCTGCGGGGCGGCGCCGAGGACCTGCGCCAGCGGCTCGAGCGCGCCGGCCTGCAGCTGCCGCAGCTGGCGATCGCCGGCAGGGAGGCACGATGACCGCCGCACGGCCGCCCGAAGGCGCGGACTCCTTCTCGGAGGGACAGGACCGAAGGTCCAAGGGTGCACCAGTGAGCGCGCCGGCTTCGCGCTCGACCGCGGTCGCGCTGTCGTATGCCGACAAGCGCAAGGCGCCGGTGGTCGTCGCCAAGGGCTATGGCGTCGCGGCCGAATCGATCATGGCGGTCGCCCGAGACAACGGGATCTACGTGCACGAGTCGCCGGAGCTGGTGAGCCTGCTGATGCAGATCAAGCTCGATCGCGAGATACCGCCGCAGCTGTATGTCGCGGTGGCCGAGCTGCTCGCGTGGCTGGCCAAGGTCGACGCGGCGGCGGGCGGGCCGCGGCGGCTGTAGGTCGGCCGCAGCCACCTACCATATCCGCGCGCTTTGCGCAAATGAATGAGTCAATTGGTGTTACCTTGCTACATAAGTACATGACTTACCCGCCGTACGTTACATCGAGACACACTACATCGCACGACGGAGGAATACGGAAATGAACGGTGTAGACGTTTCCAAGGAAATCAGCGACCTCAACCTGACGTACATGTTGCTGGCGCAAAAACTGCTGCGCCAGGACCGCGCCGCGGCCATGTTCCGCCTGGGCATCAGCCGCGAACTCGCCGACATGCTGGTGGGGATGTCCCTCGCGCAGATCGTGCGGCTGGCGGCCACCAATTTCG
>Ga0255338_1001498_pt1 | contig 43684 bp, 37 predicted proteins | sample MeOH1_35cm_T4_19_FD_203715 | JGI IMG/M metagenome (GOLD analysis project Ga0255338, IMG submission 203715) | Sandy soil microbial communities from University of British Columbia, Vancouver, Canada - MeOH1_35cm_T4_195 | ecosystem: Engineered > Artificial ecosystem > Sand microcosm > Unclassified ... | reverse complement strand
CCGGCGGGGGCGAAGATGTCCATGGCGTCCATGAAGGCCGACCCCATGATGCCGAACATGTCGGTCACGCCGTTGGCGGCAAGGGTCTCGACGAAGGCTTCCGAGGGGGTCATGGCCTGCGGGCCGGTGGTGGCGGGCGCAGCGCTCGCGTTGAGGACTTCAGGGAGGTGTTCGCTCATGGTGTGTCTCCGGTCTAGGTATCAAAACGGAACTTATCGTCCCGAAAATTTGTTGTTAACTGAAATGTAGGGCGCGTCTCGCCGAACGTCAATAGGTGATTTCAGTAAACGGGATGATTTGTACCTAAAATTGAAACTGCTCTATGATGACTCAAAGGCAGCACCGCGCGTGCGCATGCGCGCCACTGCCGTGATATGGCGCAGAGGAGACAGATGTGACGGATTTCGCGACGGACCCGGTGACGGATGGACTGATGGATAGAGCGACGGATTTAGCGGTGGGCAAGCCGGACAGGATGGTCTCGGTGCGCAGCCTGTTTGGCATCGATTCCGGCCTGATGGTGCCGGCCTTCAGCGAGCGCGACGATCACGTCCCGGAAATCGACCAGGCCTACCGCTTCAACCCGGAAGTGACGCTGGCGATCCTGGCGGGATTCACCCGTGACCGCCGCGTGATGGTGCAGGGCATGCACGGCACCGGCAAGTCGACCCATATCGAACAGGTGGCGGCCCGGCTCAACTGGCCGTGCGTGCGGGTGAACCTCGACGGCCACATCAGCCGGCTCGACCTGGTCGGCAAGGATGCCATCGTGGTGCGCGACGGCCGCCAGGTCACGGAATTCCAGGAGGGCATCGTGCCTTGGGCGCTGCAGCGTCCGGTGGCGCTGATCTTTGACGAATACGATGCGGGGCGCCCGGATGTGATGTTCGTGATCCAGCGCATGCTGGAACGCGACGGCAAGTTCACACTGCTGGACCAGAACCGCGTGATCCACCCCCATCCCGCCTTCCGCCTGTTCGCCACCACCAACACCGTGGGACTGGGCAACCTGAACGGCCTGTATCACGGCACCCAGATGCTGAACCACGCGCAGATGGACCGCTGGAACGTGGTGGCCACGCTCAACTACTTGCCGCGCGCGGAAGAGGCCGGCATCGTGCTCGCCCGCGTGCCGGAACTGGCCGGCGATGCCGGGCGCGCGCTCATCGAATCGATGGTCAGCGTGGCCGAACTCACGCGCAAGGGCTTTGCCACGGGCGACCTGTCCACGCTGATGTCGCCGCGCACGGTGATCAGCTGGGCGGAGAACTGCCAGATCTTCCGCGACCCGGCGCTGGCCTTCCGGCTGAGTTTCCTGAACAAATGCGATGACGCCGAGCGTCCCATCGTGGCCGAGTACTTCCAGCGCTGCTTTGGCCGGGAGCTGGAGGCGGCGCCCGACGGCGCGCCGGAGCCGCGCTGATGATCACGGACCGGCAGGCTGCCCGCCGCAGCCAGCAGCGCGAGGCGCTATGCGCGGCGGCGGTACGTGCCCTCACCGGCGATGCCGCGCTGCATTATCGCGACGGCCGCTTGTGCCGCCAGTTGCGGCCGCTGCCGCTGCATGCACCGCATCTGCGCATCCGGCCGGAGGACGATTTCACCTCCCAGCGCGGCGCGGCGGACGGCGCGGCCTTGCGCATCGCGCACTCCGATGCCGATCTGCACCGGCAGTCCTGTCCCGCGGATCCCATCGAGCGGCTGGTGTTCGAACTGCTGGAACAGTTGCGCTGCGAATCGCTGCTGCCCGCCGGCATGCCCGGCCTGGCGCAGAACCTGCGCCACCGCTTCGAGGACTGGTCCCGCGCTTTCTACCGCGCGGGCCTGGCCGAAAGCCATCTGGGCATCCTGCTGTACACGGTGGCGCAGATCGCGTGGTCGCGCCTGTCCAGCTGGCCCGTGCTGGAAGACACCGAGGACCTGATCGAAGCCACGCGCGCGGCCATCGTGCCGGTGCTGGGCGTGTCGCTTGCCGGTTTGCGCCGGCATCGCGCGGAGCAGGGCGCGTTCGCCGTGCATGCGCTGGAGATGGCGCGGCTGGTTGGCGAGATGCTGCAGGCAGAGCGCGCCGGGCGGGCACAGGACGATGCCGGCGATCAGGAGGACGAGGAAGCCGCGCGCGTGGCCTTCTCGCTGGCGCTCGGTTTCGAGGATGACGAGTACGAGGCAATGGCGGTCGCGGCCACCGGCAACAGCCGTGTGCTGCATGGTTCGGAGCAGGGCTACCGCGCCTACACCACGCGTTATGACCGCGAGATATCGCCGGGATCGCTGGTGCGCAAGGCGCTGCTGGCCGAGTACCGCGAACGCCTCGACCGGCGCATCGCAGAACAGGGCATCAACGTGGCGCGGCTGGCGCGCGCGCTGGCGGCATCGCTTGCCGTGCCGCAGCGCGACGGCTGGTCCTTCGGCGAAGAGGAAGGCCGCATCGACGGCCGCCGGCTCGCGCAACTGGTCAGCTCGCCGGCCGAGCGCCGGCTGTTCCGGCAGGAGCGGCACAAGCTGCAGGCGGACTGCGCGGTGAGCTTCCTGATCGATTGCTCGGGCTCGATGAAAGCGCACATCGAACGGGTCGCGACGATGGTCGACATCCTCGCGCGCGCGCTCGACCAGGCCGGCGTCGCCAGCGAGGTGCTGGGCTTCACCACCGGGGCATGGAACGGTGGCCGCGCCCGGCTCGACTGGCTGGCCCGGGGCCGGCCCGCGCATCCGGGCCGGCTGAACGAAGCCTGCCATATGGTGTTCAAGGATGCCGCCACAAACTGGCGGCGCGCACGCACCGATATCGCCGCGCTGCTCAAGGCGGATCTGTTCCGCGAAGGGGTGGACGGCGAGGCGGTCGAATGGGCCTGCGCGCGGCTGCTCGCCCGGGCGGAGTCCCGGCGGATACTGATCGTGATATCCGACGGCAGCCCGATGGACACGGCCACGGGGCAGGCCAACGATGCCTATTACCTGGACAACCACCTGAAGGAAGTGGTGGCGCGGCATGAGACGCTGCGGGATGTCGAGGTACTGGGGCTTGGGGTGGGGCTGGACCTGAGTCCTTACTACCGGCGCTGCCTGGCGCTGGACTTGTCGGTGCCGCCGGATATGCCGGTGTTCGCGGAGATTGTGCGGTGGATCGGGGGGAGGCGGTAAGCATCCCTGTCACCGCCGCCGGACCATGCATTGCATTCATTGCATATGAGAATATGCAGCCATCGCAATGACATCTTGCAATGATGACGCTCGCCCGCCGGCTCCTCTTCCCCCTGATTGCCTTGCTCGCCGCCAGCGCGAACGCTGCCGCCCCCGATGAAGAATCCCTGGGCAGGGCCGAGGGTTATCCAGCGGCTCGCAGCCTGAAGCAAGCCTACACGGAACCCTATCTCGTCGGCTCGTTCAGCGCCATGGACAGCTTCAATCCGTCCTGTGCGCTCGCCCCGGCAGACGATCCGCTGGTGCTGAAGAAGGCTGCCATCGAGACACCGTTCAATTACCGCTTTCATGGCCGCAAGCTGACCCTGGACGACTACATGCAGCGACAGCGTGCAACCGGACTTCTGGTCGTGAAGGACGGCGAGATTGTCGCGGAACGCTACAACTACATGCGCAGCGCCGACATGCGGATGCTCTCCAACTCGATGGCCAAGACGATTACCGCGCTGGCCATCGTCAAGGCGCAGGAAGAAGGCTTCATCCGCTCCCTTGATGACACCGCCGAGACCTACGTACCCCAACTCAAGGACACCCTGTACGGACAGACCCGGATCGTGAATCTGATGCGCATGTCATCAGGCGCCCGGTATATCGAGGACTACTCGGGGCACGACGATCGGGCCAGATTCAACGAAGCCGTGCGGCGGGTCGGTGTTGCCCAGGCCGCTCGACTGATCACGGCCCGCAGCGATCCCGAAGGGCGGCGCTTCAACTATGCCGGGGCCCAGACTCAAATCCTGGGGCTGGTGGTGCGCGGTGCCACGAACCGCACGCTCTGCGACTACGTCGATGAGAAGCTATGGAAGCCGATAGGCGCCCAAGCGCAGGCGACCTGGCTGGTGAACCCGGTCGACCAGGAGGAATTCGCGCAAGGCGCCTTCAATGCCACGCTGCGCGACTACGCTCGCCTGGGCCTGATGATGGCGGCGGATGGCCTGGTGAGGGGCACCGCCGTGGTATCACGCGACCACCTGCTCGCGATGACGGATGCAGCACGGCAACCCGAAGCATTCCGGCCAGGGTACATGCAGTACCACGGCAGCACCTACTACGGTTATGGCCTGCAAACCTGGATCCTGCCCGGCAGTCACCGCCGGTTTGCCCTTCTGGGCGTCTACGGGCAGGCCATCTTCGTGGATCCCGCATTGAACCTGGTGGTGGTGCATACCGCCGTCGGCAAGGATGCCACGGGCGACGCGAGCGGCGCCCACCTTGGCGCGGAACGCGACGCGCTGCTGCGTGGCATCGTGTCGGCCTATGGCGACTGGTAGGAGCAGGTAGCTCAGCGGCAAGGAAAAGGGGGCAACGGGACGCGGGCCTCCCACCATGGCCGCGGACCAAGGCGGGTAGAACCAAGAATTCTTGCGGGTGATTTCAGTCTTTTCGTTTGCAGGTCGGTCACCCCGTCCGCCGCACGCTTGCGCGCGCTCGTGATATTTCCAGCTTCCTATAGCCGGAGATGGAAGTTCAGGGTTCACGATCCCGAACCAGCCGGTCTACACTACAAAAATCAGTTCGCCTGATGCGGGTACATCCATGAGCGCCGACGCGCATGACCACTCCGAGCTGTCGCCGATCCAACTGCGGGTGCGCGCGCTCGAGACGATTCTGACCGAGAAGGGCTACGTCGACCCCGCTGTCCTCGACCTTATCGTCGAGCGATACCAGACCAGGATTGGCCCTCACATCGGAGCCCGAGTGATCGCCCGGGCCTGGCTCGATCCAGAGTTCAAGGCCGTGCTGCTGGCGGATGCGACAAGAGCGATCGCCGCGCTCGGCGTCGTCAGCCAGGTGGGCGATCATCTGATCGCGGTGGAGAACACGCCCGGGCATCACAACATGGTCGTCTGCACGCTGTGCTCGTGCTACCCATGGGACGTGCTCGGGCTGCCTCCGGTCTGGTACAAGTCGGCCGCCTATCGCTCGCGGGCTGTGTCGGATCCGCGCGGCGTGCTGGCCGACTTCGGCGTCATTCTGCCGGACGACACGCAGATCCGTGTCTGGGACTCGACCGCGGAGACCCGCTTCCTCGTGGTACCACCCCGCCCCGCCGGCACCGAAGGCTGGCCCGAGGAGCGCCTGATGCGGCTCATCACTCGTGACTGCATGATAGGCACCGGCCTGCCCCTGCGCCCCGAGGAGATATCGCCATGAACGGCGTTCACGACATGGGCGGCATGCACGGCTTCGGCAAAGTGCATCCCGAGGCTGACGAACCTCCGTTCCACGCACAGTGGGAGGAGCGGGTGCTGGCCATGCAGCGCGCCATGCGTTTCACGCGCGCCTGGAACATTGACATGTCTCGCGACGCGCAGGAGCGGCTGCCTGCCGCGGTCTACCTGTCCGTGTCCTACTACGAAAGATGGGCATTGGGCATCGAGCGCAACGCGGTCGAGCGAGGACTGATCGGCGCCGATGAAATCGCCGCAGGGCATGCCCTGCATCCGGGCAAGCCCCTCGAACGGGTCATGACGACGAATGACATCGGGCACGCATTTACCCGAGGCACTTTCTGTCGCCCGCCCAAGCGGCCGGCCAGGTTCAAACCGGGCGAGCGAGTGCGCACGAAGAACATCAACCCGCCCACGCACACGCGCTTGCCGCGGTACGCGCGCGGCCGTGAAGGAACAATCGAGGCAATCCGGGGTTGCCACGTCTTTCCGGACGCCGTCGTGGCCGGTGCGGGAGAAGACCCGCAGTGGCTCTACACCGTCGTCTTCGAAGGCCGCGAGCTCTGGGGAGCGGAGACTGACGCCACGCTCACCGTCTCGATCGAGGCATTCGAGCCCTACCTCGAACCAGCATGAAATGAAGGCCGATCCAGTCGCAGTGCGTGATGCCGCCGAGGCCCTGCCGGGCGTTCCCCGTGACAACGAAGGCCCGGTGTTCCGCGAACCGTGGGAGGCGCAGGCTTTTTCCCTGGCATTGGTCTTGCACCAGCGGGGCCTCTACACCTGGCGTGAATGGGCTGCAGCGCTGGCAGAAGAGATCAGGCGCGCACAGCTTGCCGGCGATCCGGATACGGGCGAGACCTACTACCTGCACTGGCTCGCCACGCTCGAGCGCCAGGTGGCAAGCAAAGGCGTCGCGAGCCTGGAGACGCAGGCGCGCTATCGCAAAGCGTGGCACTGCGCGGCGCGTCGCACGCCTCACGGCAAGCCTGTTGAACTCTCGCTTGGCGATTTCCCGGAAAACGATGATTTGTGAGTCGATGTCAATTGAGCGCCGGCTCTCGTGACGCGAATCCTGAGTCAGGCGGCCCGCTTCCGCGACTGTCCGATCGAAGGTGGAGGGGGGCGCCCCAGCTCCAGCATTCGTCAGGCACGCATGGCGGCGCCAATGTTAATCTCAACGGCGCGATCTTCGATCGCGTTCGACTTCTCGTTCGCGTCGCTCTGAACCGGAGAAGCAAAGTGCCAAACGTAACGTCCGACGGTGTTTCGATCCACTACGAGGTCAAGGGCCAAGGTTCGCCCGTGCTTCTCCTGGCGGGGCTTGCAGGAGTGGGCGCATCCTGGGGCCCACAGATCGATCTGTTCGCCGAGCACCACCAAGTGATCGTACCCGATCACCGCGGCACCGGCGCATCCGGGCACACCGCACGCGCCATGACGATTACACAACACGCGCTGGACATGGCGCGGGTCATCGAGGCGGTCGGGTGCGGGCCGGTCCACGCGGTCGGTTCCTCGACCGGCGGCGCCATCGCGCAATGGCTGGCGATCCATCACCGCGAACTATTACGCAGCGCGACAATTGTCTCTTCGATTGCACGTGCGGACGCGTTCTATCGTCGCCAGTTCGACATGCGGCGACGCATGTTGACCGATTCCGGCCTGCGCGCGTCCACCGAGGCCAACGCACTATTCCTCTTCGATCCGAGATTCATGCGCGAGCACCCGGAGCAGGTGCAGGCGTGGGTGAACGCTACAGTGGCCGGCACATTCGAGCGGGAGATCAGCTTTGCCCGGATCGACATGATCGTGGGGCACGACGCCTTCGATGAACTTCCGTCGATCGCGACGCCGACGCTGGTACTGGTGGGCGAGCGCGACTTCTGCGCCCCGCCGTACTTCTCCGCGGAGCTTGCAGAGCGGATTCCGGGAGCGGAGTTTGCCATCCTGGACGGTGGTCATTTCATCTTCCTGGAGAAGCCCGGACTACTGCACGACACTGTTGAGGCCTTCATCGCCAGACACGAACGATGATCGGCCCGGCACTCTGACGGAAGGCGGGCGCCTCCTGCCAGAGTGCCGGTGCGAGCTGGCCGTAGTCCGGCCGCGACCGGCGACCGGCCGGTTCGGCCGAACTTCGGTCGTCCGTAGATGCGGGCGCGAAAGACCGGGAAGGGTTGCGGACCAAACGCCCCAGCGATAGCGCCATCCCCGATTGTGCCTTCGTGCGGCAGGCATTCGCTGCGCATTTCCCATGCTACGCAAAACGCTGCGGGATCCTGGCGCCGAAGTCAGAAAACATCCGGGCTACGCTGCAGCCGGCGCTTTTGATTCGTGGAATTGATCGACCAAAAAATCAATGAACGCTCTGGCACGCGCCGTTTGATTGCGCCGATTCGAGTAGTAGACAAACAGGTCCGCCGACGGGAGGACAAAGTCCGGCAGCACAACCCTCAGCCTGCCACTTTCGAGATACTTCGCCAGATCCCACTCCGAACGGATAAGGATGCCGTGGCCATCGAGAGCCCAGCCGAGGACGATATCGCCATCGTTGCTCGACAGCACCCCATCAACTTTGACGATCTCGGTTTCCTCATGGTGCGTAAACCGCCAGATACCGTATGCATCATCGTTCTGCCGATGGATGATGCAGCGATGGTCGGCGAGATCGGCAAGGCTGGCCGGGGTGCCATATCGCTCGAGATAGACCGGTGAGGCGCACAGAAACCGTCGGTTCGACATGATGCGTCGCGCGTTGAGCCGTTTGTCAGGCAGCGAGCCGAAACGAATGGCCAGATCGAAGCTACTCTCGACGAGGTCGATTGGCCTGTCGGTGACGTCCAGTTGCACTGTGACAAGCGGATAACGCCTGGCGAACTCGGAGACGAGCGGTGCAATGGTCGTGCGGCCGAAACCAAGGGTTGCATTCACGCGAAGTATCCCGCGCGGCACGGCACTGCTGCTCGACACCGCATCTTCCATCTCTCGGACCTGGGCAAGTATCCGCGTCGCATGGAGGAGGTAGGTCTCGCCTTCATTTGTCAGGCTGATGCTGCGGGTTGTGCGGTTGACCAGTCGTACACCCAGCCGGTCTTCCATCTGGGCAAGCCGCTTGGTGGCCGCCGGCGGCGTCAGGTCAAGCGCCCGCGCGGCAGCCGAAAGATTGCCATGGCGGGCGATAAGCACGAAGAACTCCAGTTCGGAAGCGAGATTGGTTTTCACTCAAAGTGAATAATCAAATGACTTGTGGTGAATTTTAAGACACCTTCCCGCACCTATGCTAGTGGCTCACATAGCTTATGCATCCGCTGAACCGGATGCCTTGGGAGACACATTATGAAAATCGTCGATATTCGCGAAAAAACGTTGCCGATCAGCTCGCCGATTCGTAACGCTTACATCGACTTCAGCAAGATGACCCTCAGTCTGGTCGCCGTCATCACTGACGTCATCCGCGACGGCAAGCCGGTGGTGGGCTACGGCTTCAACTCCAACGGCCGCTATGGCCAGGGGAAGCTGATGCGCGAGCGCTTCATCCCGCGCGTGCTGGAGGCGGCAACCGAATCCCTGCTTGACGCAAGCGGCAACAACTTCGATCCGCACAAGATCTGGGACACCATGTTCACCAATGAGAAGCCGGGCGGGCACGGCGAACGCTCGGTCGCCATCGGCACCATCGATATGGCCGTCTGGGACGCGGTAGCCAAGATCGAGGGCAAGCCCTTGTTTCAATTGCTGGCCGACCGCTATGGCAACGGTACGCCCGATCGCAAGGTGTTCGTCTACGCCGCGGGCGGCTACTACTACCCCGGCCAGGACCACAACAAGCTCAAGGACGAAATGCGCAGCTACATCGACCGCGGCTATACCGTGGTCAAGAAGAAGATCGGCGGCGCGACGCTTGACGAGGACCTGCGGCGAATCGACTCGATCCTGAGCGTGCTTCAGGATGGTCAAAAGCTCGCGGTGGATGCCAACGGCCGCTTCGACCTGGACACTGCCGTTCAATATGCCAAGGCGCTGTCAAAGTACGACCTGTTCTGGTACGAGGAACCGGGCGACCCTCTGGATTTCGAGTTGCAGGCGACGCTGCGCAATTACTACGCCAATCCGATGGCCACCGGCGAGGACCTGTTCTCGATGCAGGATGCCCGCAACCTGATTCGCTATGGCGGCATGCGCCCCGACCGCGACTGGTTGCAGTTCGACTGCGCGCTGAGCTACGGCTTGGTCGAATATCTGCGGACCCTCGACATGCTCAAGGAGCACGGCTGGTCGGCGAGCCGTTGCATTCCGCATGGCGGTCACCAGATGTCGCTGAATATCGCCGCCGGCCTTGGCCTGGGCGGCAACGAGAGCTACCCGGACCTGTTCCAGCCTTTCGGTGGCTTCCCCGATGGGGTCAAGGTTGACAAGGGCTACGTCACGATGCCCGATCTGCCTGGCATCGGCTTCGAAGGCAAGTCCGACCTCTATAGCGTCATGCGGGAACTGTCGTCTTGAACGCATAATTGCAACGGCCATACGGCCATACGGCCACACGGCCACACGGCCATACAAGAGGAGACAAAGATGCTAAAACAGCGCGCGGTTGCCTGCAGTGCGGTATTGATACTGGTCTGCGGCGCTATTGCCGCCCCTACGTCCGCGCTCGCGGAGTATCCGGAGAAGCCCGTCACACTAGTCGTACCATTTGTAGCCGGTGGGCCCAGCGACAAGATTGCGCGCGATGTCGCGGAAGCCTTGCGCAAGTCATTGGGCCAACCGGTGTTGGTGGAGAACACAGCAGGCGCGGGCGGAACCATAGGCACCGCACGCGTGGCGCGCGCCAACCCCGACGGCTACACCCTTCTGGTGCACCACATCGGGCTGGCGACCGCGCCGTCCTTGTACAAGAAACTGGGATACAAGACGGCGGATCTGGAGTTCCTGGGCCTGATCAACGAAGCGCCCTCAACGCTCATCGGCAAACCGGGGCTGGCCCCGAACACGCTTGCCGAGCTTCGCCAAACCATTGCGGACAGCGGGGGCAAGCTCAACCTCGCCAATGCCGGCGTTGGATCGGCGTCGCATTTGTGTGGCCTTGTGCTGCAGAATGCCCTGAAGAGCAACATGACATTTGTGCCATATAAGGGCACAGCGCCGGCTATGTCCGACCTGATGGGTGGACAGGTCGACCTGATGTGCGAGCAAGCGACCAACAGCACGCCGCAGATCGAGGCAAAGAAAGTCAAGGCTTACGGCGTAAGTAGTCTGCAGCGCTCCACGGTACCTGCCTTGGCAAATATCCCGACACTCAGCGAAAGTGGCTTGCCGGGTTTCAATTTCACGGTGTGGCACGGCCTCTATGCTCCACACGGAACGCCGCCCGCGGTGCTGAACAAAATTAACGCAGCTCTACGCACCGCGCTGAAGGATCCGGCCCTCATCAAGCGGGAGGAGGGGCTAGGCATCACAGTGATCAGCGACGCGCGGCTATCCCCGTCCGGGCACAAGAAGTTCTTCGACAGCGAGGCCAATCGCTGGTCGAAGATCATCAAGGATGCGGGCATTCAGCCGGAGTGAAAAAACCTCAATGTCGTACAGCCTTCTTAAAGTAGCGGCGGGTAGCAATATCGCAATCGATCCGGTCCCGCCCGGTGCATATACTCACCGCCTCGGCGACCGTACGCCGAATCGCAACAGGAGAGAACGTCCGGGACCCGCTCCATCAACCTGAGGATGGGTTTTGGCCCAGCCGTGCCGCCTCTATCGCGGCGATATTGATCTTCTTCATGGTCATCATCGCCTCGAACGCGCGCTTGGCCGCCGCGCGATCGGGGTCGGATATCGCCGCGATGAGGGCGCGGGGCGTGATCTGCCACGACAGTCCCCAGCGGTCCTTGCACCAGCCGCATGCGCTCTCCTGGCCGCCATTGCCGACGATCGCGTTCCACAAACGGTCGGTTTCGGCCTGGTCTTCGGTCGCGATCTGAAAAGAGAAGGCCTCGTTGTGCTTGAAATGCGGGCCGCCGTTCAGCCCGAGGCAGGGGATGCCAGCGACGGTGAACTCAACCGTCAGAACATCGCCCTGCCTGCCGTCGGGATAGTCGCCCGGTGCGCGGAGGACGGCGCCGACAGCGCTGTCGGGGAATGTTTGGGCATAGAAGTTCGCGGCGTCAACGGCGCCGCCTTCGTACCACAAACAGATTGTGTTCTTGCTGGTCATTGCGTGTCTCCTGAGGCGTTGAGTACCGGCATTCGCCACCGTCAAGATAACGCCAATCGTCCACATCGCGTAGACCTTGCCTCAAATCCGATGTCCAAAATGACCGCTGAGGGCCGACAGGCGCCGGCTGGCGGAGGTCTCTTTCCGGGCTCTACAGCCGCTTGCCCACGCCTTCACCGGGACATTCAGACGACGACAACGCGCAGTTAGCGGACCTCCGTGGGTGAACTGCCGTCACGCGAAGGTTCGGTGGGTAGTTGGGATCACTTCGTGTCACGCGCGCCCGAGGAGCACGGCGTTGCCGCGGCGCCGGTTGATGCTCACGCTTTGGCCGTTGAGCATGGGCAACGTCAATCAACACATCATCACGACCGCATCCGCTTTAGCTCATCGATGCGGAGATGATAACTTCGTAGTAGACAGACCTTATCGCCACACGCGTTGCGAGAATTGCGAAACCAGGCTCGTTGATTCGCCTGTAACCGTGCCTTGTTATCCGATGTTTTTAACTTTTGATCATAGATTTCTGCCAATGTCTTATCGACACGGGTAAGTTCCGAATCCCCGCAAATAAGCTGGGCTTGAACAGATATGAGCTTGCTGCAATCAAAACTACGCATCAACGCATCCCTCGTCTCGGTTTTGGTTTCAAGTCGCCCGGGCTTACATAGCCCTTGCAACGACTTGCAAGCGACGTCGCGTCCGACCCATGCCATGTCTCGCGCGCCATATTGCTTGACGAAACGATTGATGCCTGCGTGGCTGACCCCTCTTTGCATAGCGTTTGCCGCGATGATCTGGTTGCAAAGCGAGTCCTCGGTGTAGGTTCGCCCATCGCGCCGGTAGCAACTGTGAAAGCCGAGCAGCCCTGTACCGACAACACTTCGGCGTTCCCCTGAAGCGAACAGGACCGAGGCGCAAGCGGACGCGCAGCTGGCGTTATTCGGGACTGTTGTATAGACGCGTACTTTATCCATTGCATCGACGACCCGGAAAGCGGCCTCGACATTTCCTCCCGGACTATTTAAGACAAGGGTAACGAGTCCTTCGTCATCACGGTCAGCCATTTTTGCGAACGCCAGAAATTTATTTGCATCGCCGTCCTGGATCCTCCCCTCCCCAATAACCATTTTCATCTTGATCTGTGGTTGGTAGTAGATCCTGAAGTCCATCCCTGGCGCCACACCGGGAAACATAAGCACAGTGAAACAAAGCCAGGAAAGCAACCGTTGGATCAAGCATTGCGCCGCCGCGTCCTTGGCTATTGGGTGCTCAGTGCTACGCATACACTTCTCCTCTGAATGTGAAAAGCATAGCCTCGAATCTGTGATGAACGGTGTAATGATCCAGTCCATGGGCTTGGGAGGCTCAGAAGGAAATCGCGGTACTACGCCGCTTCGCCGCCTACGCGGCCGTCCGCCACTTCAGCACACCGTTCGCCGCAGTCGGTCATGTCCGCATCGCCGACCACGAGCGTGCCTGCTACGACTCGGCAACAGGTGTGCGGAAGTCGTAACCACCCCCACCCCGGCGTCCGCCGGGGTGGAATACTATAGAGCTTGTCCGTGGAATCCTCTCGCCAGGCAGCCACCTTGGGACAGGCGCCGCCTTCCGGCGCGCTTGTCCCAAGGTGGCGGACGCACCTTGAGAAAAACACTGCCAGGTACGTCGCTGAGAGCTTCTATCCGGCGGTCCTTCGGAGCATGACATGCGCAGCCGATCCCAAGATGATTCCCCAGAACGCTGAACCAAGGCCCAGAAAGCTCATGTTCGAGGCGGTGGCGATGAATGCGATGAACGCTGCTTCCCGATGAGCTTCGTCTTGCACAAGTCCCACGATATTCGTAGCGATTGCTCCCAAGAGGGCCAGCCCCGCCAGAACCGCCACAAAGGCGTTAGGAAGTGCGGCGAACAACATGACCACCGTGCCCGCGAAGGTTCCGCCAATCAGGTAGAACAGCCCGTTCGCGATACCTGCAACATATCGACGTCGAGGGTCGCGATGCGACTCAGAGCCGGTGCAGAGCGCCGCTGTAATTGCGGCAATAACTATCGTTATTCCGCCGCTGAAAGCGACCAGAATCGACGTGACGCCTGTTCCCACCAAGACGGGACGACTCGGCGTCTCGTATCCCGAGACACGTAAGATAGCGAAGCCTGGAAGGAACTGGCCCGTCAGACTTACGATGACCAGCGGTACGGCCAGGCTGATAGTTGATTGCCAGTTCCACGTCGGCATTGTGAAAACCGGTTGGGTCACACGCAGGCTAACGGTGTCGAAATGCGTCAAACCAAGCGCCATTGCGAGTAGGCAACCGCAAGCGAGAACCAGTATCAGGCAGTAGCGCGCCGCCCAGCGCCGAAACGCAAGGTAGCTACCTAGCATCCCGAAAGCGAGCAACGGATTGATGCTCACCGACTTAAAAATGTTGGTGCCAAACTGGAAGAGAATGCCCGCCATCATCCCAAAGGCAATCCCCGGCGGAATGCGCTTCGTAATCTGGTCGAACAGGCCCGTTAGACCGATTGCGAGGATGCACGCGCCGGCCACAATGTAGGCTCCAATTGCGTCACTGACAGGCATCCCCGGGAAGAGCGTCACAAGCAACGCCGTTCCCGGAGCGGACCAAGCTGTGATGATGGGTTGCTTCAGCCACCAGCTAAGCGCCAATCCCGAAACTGCGGCACCCATCGAAATCGACCATACCCAGGAGGCGACCACGTCGTTGCCGACATGAGCGGCATGCGCTGCCTGGAAGAAGATTGCCAATGGGCCGGCATAAGAGATGATGACGGCGAGCAGCCCGGCTGTGACTGCTGACACAGACCAGGTGCCATTGGCACTGATGGAATCCAACGTATCGTTCGCGTCCCGATTCATGAAGTTGCCGGCGTCATCAGCGAATCGAAGACGGATGACGCGCGAGCGGAGTTACCTGCACTGTCATGTATGGGGTTCTTACGAGATACAGCATGTCTCCTCCCGAGGCGGGACCCTCTTCCGGTAGGCCGGAAGGAGCGCCATGTCGATATAGATAGGCGTTTAAGCGTGCTTGTCACGACGGTAGAACGCGAGCTTGTCTTCGTCGATTTGCAGTCCGAGCCCTGGACCTTCGGGGATATGCAGATCGAAGTCGCGATACTGCGGACGGGCCGTCACGATGTCATCCTTGAGCAGCAGCGGGCCGAAAAGCTCAGTTCCCCACGTCAGTTGCGGAAGCGCGCTGAAGCCGTGTGCGGAAGCGATGGAGCCGATACTGCCTTCGAGCATCGTCCCGCCGTAGAGCAACACGCCCGCAGCATCTGCAATGGCGGCCGTGCGCATCATTCCGTAGATACCGCCGGATTTCGCAATCTTCAGCGCAAACACGTCGGCACAGGCATCTCGCACGAGTTCGATTGCGTCCTCGGGGCCGGTAATACCCTCATCGGCCATGATGGGAACGGTGAATCGTGCCGCGAGCCGGGCAAGCGCTCCGCGGTGCTCGCGCGGCGTAGGTTGTTCGATGAGGTCGATGCCAGCCGCCTCGAGCGCTGCGATACCCAAAGCCGCATCGACTTCATTCCATGCCTGATTGACGTCCACGGTAACCTTTGCTCGGTCACCCAGTGCAGCTTTGATCTTGGAAACGTGAGCCACGTCGTCTCGCACGCTGCGACGGCCAATCTTGAGCTTGAAGACGTTGTGGCGACGTTCGGCAAGAAGCATTTCGGCTTCCTCGATGTCGCGGTGGGTATCGCCGCTGGCGAGCGTCCAAAGGACTGGAAGCGTCTTACGGACGGCGCCACCTAGCAGCGCGGAGACGGGCACTCCAAGGCGTTTTCCCTGTGCGTCCAGCAACGCTGTCTCGATTCCTGACTTGGCGAACCGATTGCCCCGGGCGACCTTGTTCAGCTTGAGCATGGCCGCGTTGATGCTGGTCGCTTCCTGTCCGATCAGCGCCGGCGCCAGGTAGGTGTCGATGGTCAGCTTGATGCCTTCGGGACTCTCTTCCCCGTAGGACAGACCACCGATGGTCGTGGCTTCGCCAATGCCTTCAATGCCGTCGCTCGAGCGCAGGCGGATGATGACCATGGTTTGCTGCTGCATCGTCGCCATGGAAAGCTGATGCGCACGAATGGTCGGAAGGTCGACCAGAATCGCTTCGACGGATGTAATTTTGGCGTTCATACCTGGGAATGACGAAGTGGAAGGCTGCAGTATTGCGTCAGCACTATTCGGCTGTCCAAGACCATCAACGTCTAGGGCCATACCGCCGAGGTATGATCGTCTTACTGGCCATTCTCCGTGCGAGGTGCGAAGGGAATTCGCTCTTCCTCGTATAGCCGATAGATCAGTTCCAGGATTTCCTTGATGTCACGCGACTCATCCATCGCTCGCATACTCATAATGATTGGCGACGTGAGGGTGGGGTCATCTAGCTCCATGTAGCTCACGTCGTCGCGCTTCAGCCCATAGACACTGCTCGGCACGACCGAAATCCCTTCTCCTGCTGCAACAAGCCCCAATGCAATCTGCAAGTCCCGAACGTCATAGATACGCCGAGGCGTAAGCGCCCGCTCCTGGAAGGCTGACAAGACCTGGTCCGCATAGCTAGGCCTCGGTGCATTTGGGAAGACGATGAGAGTTTCGTAGATGAGGTCCCGAAGCGAGAGCACCGGTTTCGACACTGAGAGCGGATGACCGACGGGAAGTGCAACAATCATTTTCTCCTCGCGGAGAATGACCCGGCGGATGTTCGCGTCCTCATGCCGAATTCGACCGAATCCTACATCGATGCGTCCGTCCTTGAGCGCGCGAATCTGGTCCATCGTCGACATCTCGTGCAGGCTTAGCTCGACCGATTTGTTCTCGTCCCGGAACCGCCGAATGATCTTTGGCAGCATGCCGTAGAGCGTGGAACCCACAAAGCCGACAGACAGACTGCGCTCGATGTTGCCAACGCGCCTTGTCATCGATTCCAACTCGTTCGTCTGCGCAATCAGATGCACCGCGTGCGAGTAAAAAAACTTGCCCGTCTCGGTGAGCCTGAGCGGACGAGAGTTCCGCTCGAATAGCTGCACTCCCAGTGCTTCTTCGAGCTGATGTATTTGGCGGCTCAGCGGCGGCTGAGCAATGTGGAGCCGCTTTGCCGCGCGCGTAAAGTTGCACTCTTCTGCAACCGCTACAAAGTAGCGAAGATGTCGCAGCTCCATACAATACCTCCAGGATATAGTCTGATACTAAAACAGTGTTGGACTGGGGCGTTTTCCGCCTCTATTCTGCTCTCAAGCTCAGTTTCAGGGATCGATTATACCTTCTGGGTAGACTAAGATCGGCCTGAAATGAGGGTTAACCCCACCAAAAACATAGAGAGTTAGGAGCAGACATGAGTGCCAAGGTATTCGACTCGAAGGAAGTGCAGGAACTGCTGCAGGCCGCTGCCAATCTGGGCAACAAAGATGGCAACGCTCGCACCAAGCAGATCACCCATCGCCTGCTGAGCGACCTTTTCAAAGCCATCGACGACCTGGACATGACGCCCGACGAGATCTGGGCGGGCGTGAATTACTTCAACAAGCTCGGACAAGATGGTGAGGCGGCACTCCTGGCCGCAGGCCTTGGTCTCGAAAAGTATCTCGACATCCGCATGGATGCAGAGGACCGAGAAGCCGACATCCACGGCGGCACCCCGCGCACTATCGAAGGCCCGCTGTATGTTGCGGGCGCCCCGGTGCGTGATGGCGTCTCCAGGATTGACCTCAATGCTGACGAAGACGCGGGCCCGCTCATCATCCGTGGCACGGTGACCGGACCGGACGGCAAGCCCGTGGCCGATGCGGTCGTCGAATGCTGGCACGCCAACTCGAAGGGCTTCTACTCGCACTTCGACCCGACCGGCGCGCAAGCCGATTTCAACCTTCGCGGCGCGGTGAAGACAGGCGCTGACGGTAAGTACGAGTTCCGCACGCTGATGCCGGTTGGCTACGGCTGCCCGCCCCAAGGAGCCACGCAACAACTGCTTGACGCGATGGCCCGCCACGGCAACCGCCCGGCGCACGTGCACTTCTTCGTCACGAGCAACAAGGCGCGCAAGCTCACGACGCAGATCAACATCGAAGGCGACCCGCTGATCTGGGATGACTTCGCCTATGCGACGCGCGAAGAGCTCGTACCGCATGTGGTCGAAAAGACGGGTGGCGCTGCGCTCGGCCTCAAGGACGACGCATACAAGGAAATCGAGTTCAACATCGAGTTGACTCCGCTGGTGCAAGGCAACGACAACCAGCTTGTGAATCGCCCTCGCGCATCCGCCACGGCGTAACTTCTCACGCGACGGCCTTTCTCTTCAGGCCGTCAACCTCTCTGCACGAACTATCTGTACCGATGCCACTGCGCTTGACCGCGAAGTCAGCATAGGGAGACGACTCATGTCCGCAACTATCGATAAAGCACGACAACTGGACGACTTGCTGAGCAATGCCGTTCAGGATGACAAGGAAAATGGCGTCTTCCGTTGCCGCCGCGACATCTTTACGAACGCCGATTTGTATGAGCTCGAGATGAAGCATATCTTCGAGAGCAACTGGGTCTACCTCGCGCACGAAAGCCAGGTTCCCAACAACAACGACTACTACACCACGTGGATTGGTCGCCAGCCGATTGTCATCACGCGTGACAAGACCGGTGAGTTGCACGCGGTGATCAATGCTTGTGCACACAAAGGCGCCATGCTGTGCCGTCGCAAGCACGGCAACAAGGGCAGCTTCACCTGTCCGTTCCACGGCTGGACGTTCTCGAACTCCGGCAAGCTTCTGAAGGTAAAAGACGAGAAGACGACCGAGTATCCGGTGCAGTTCAACAAGCAGGGCTCCCACGACCTCAAGAAGGTCGCGCGCTTCCAGAACTATCGTGGCTTCCTGTTCGGCAGCCTGAGCGATGACGTGATGCCGCTCGAAGACTATCTCGGGGAGACGAAGGTCATCATTGACCAAATCGTCTCGCAGGCGCCGGAAGGTCTCGAAGTGTTGCGCGGCAATTCTTCGTATATCTACGACGGCAATTGGAAAATGCAGATGGAGAACGGCTGTGATGGCTATCACGTCAGTACCGTGCATTGGAACTACGCCGCAACGATGGGCCGCCGCAACGACGAAGGAACCAAGGCCGTCGATGCAAACGGTTGGAGCAAGTCAGTCGCGGGCGTATATGGCTTCGAGCACGGCCATATCCTGCTCTGGACCAACACGATGAATCCTCAAGTACGTCCGGTGTATCAACATCGCGACGAAATCGCTGCTCGCGTCGGCGAAGACAAAGCCAAGTACATCGTGAATCAGACACGCAACCTGTGTCTGTATCCGAACGTGTTCCTGATGGACCAGTTCAGTACCCAGATTCGCGTGGTCCGTCCGATTAGTGTCGACAAGACTGAAGTCAGCATCTTCTGCTTCGCACCGAAAGGCGAAAGCGCAGAAAGCCGCGCCATCCGCATTCGCCAATACGAAGACTTCTTCAATGTCTCGGGCATGGGCACCAGCGACGACCTCGAAGAATTCCGTGCGTGCCAGGCTGGCTACGCCAACACGACGTCGATGTGGAACGACATGTCGCGTGGCGCACCGCTGTGGGTCCATGGGCCTGACGCGAATGCGAAGGGCATGGGGTTGAACCCGCTCATCTCTGGCGAGCGCAGCGAAGACGAAGGTCTCTTCGTCGTGCAACACGAATACTGGATGCAGGTGATGCGCGAAGCCCTGCGTAAGGAACAGGCGGAGGCGACCGTATGACCATCGACTATCAAAAAATCTGCAACGCGCTCTATCAGGAGGCGCGCTATCTGGATGACCGCCAGTGGGACGAGTGGTTGGCCTGCTACGCAGACGACGTCACTTACTGGATGCCGGCCTGGGACGACGATGACAAGCTCACCGAAGACCCACAAAGGGAAATTTCGCTGATGTACTACGCGGGCCGTGGCGGCTTGGAAGACCGAGTGTTTCGTATCAGAACCGAGCGTAGCAGTGCGTCGATGCCGGAGCCGCGTACCAGCCACAACGTCACCAATGTCGAAGTGCTCGCTGAGCGGGATAGCGAAGTCGACGTTCGATATAACTTCAACACGCTGAGCCACCGTTATAAGGTGACGGATCAATTTTTCGGCACCGTCTACCTCACTTTCCGTAAGGTTGAAGACCGTTTGCTGATTTCGAGCAAGAAGATTGCGCTCAAGAATGACTATATCCGCCAGGTTCTCGACGTTTACCACGTCTAATGCCACGGGCCGGAATGAGAAAGGACGCAGGAGGCAACATGTCCAGCTACAACATCGCACTGAATTTTGAAGACGGCGTGACCCGTTTCGTCGAATGCAAGGCCGGCGAAAAGGTCCTTGATGCCGCTTTTCGCGCCAAGATCAACCTGCCGATGGATTGTTCCGACGGCGTGTGCGGCACCTGCAAGTGCCGCGCAGAGAGTGGCAGCTACGACCTGGGCGACGACTACATCGAGGACGCGCTGAGCGACGACGAGAAAGCTAGCGGTCTCGTGCTCACGTGCCAGATGGTGCCGCAGAGTGACTGCGTCATCGCCGTCCCGGCATCGTCGACGGTGTGCAAAACCGAGCAAAGCAAATTTGCGGCGACGGTGACCAAAGTCGAACAGCACAATGATGCGGCGGTGGTCCTTGAGTTGGACGTAGATAGCATTCCTCCGGTCTTCCTCGCTGGCCAGTATGTAAACATCGACGTCCCCGGCAGCGGAAAACACCGCTCGTACTCCTTCTCGTCGGCGCCCGGTGCATCAAAAATCAGCTTCCTGATCAAGAAGATCCCTGGCGGCGTGATGAGCACCTGGCTCGAATCGGCGCAGCCGGGCCACAACGTACAACTGACCGGCCCTCTGGGCAGCTTCTACCTTCGGGCAGTGGAACGTCCCTTGTTGTTCCTGGCTGGTGGAACGGGCCTGGCCCCGTTCCTGTCGATGCTGGAAGTATTGGTTCGGGCGAACTCACAGCAGAAGGTGCATCTCATCTACGGCGTGACACGAGACCTCGATCTTGTCCAGGTTGAGGCTATCGAGGCGTATGTCGAGAGATTGCCGAACTTTACGTTCAGCACCGTAGTCGCGGAAGCGGAATCGAGCCATCCTCGCAAGGGCTGGGTGACCCAGCATATGCCGGCTGATTGTCTGAACGATGGCGATGTTGACGTGTACCTGTGCGGACCTCCGCCGATGGTCGACGCGGTACGCAAGTATTTCGACGACAACGGTGTGAAGCCCAACAGCTTCCACTACGAGAAGTTCACGCCCAACGCAGCCCCGGTGACCCCATGAGCGCCCAGCGATTCGAAGGCAAGGTGATGGTAGTCACCGGTGCCGCCCAAGGTATAGGGCGCGGCGTCGCACTACGCGCAGCGGCGGAGGGTGCGAAGGTCCTGTTTGTCGACCGCGCCGACTTCGTTTCCGAAGTCGCAGCGCAAGCAGTGGGGGCCGACACCGCCGGCTTCATTGCCGACCTCGAGACCTATGAAGGCGCAGCCTCCACGATGGCGTTCGCGGTGGAGAAGTTTGGCCGAATTGACATTCTGGTCAACGGCGTGGGCGGAGCCATTCGCATGCGGCCCTATGCCGAATTCGAACCGGCTCAGATTGATGCAGAAATTCGCCGCTCGCTCATGCCGACCTTGTACGCCTGCCATGCGGTCCTTCCGCACATGCTCGCGCAAGGTCGCGGAACGATCGTGAACGTTTCCTCGAACGCAACGCGCGGTATCCGCCGCGTGCCGTACTCGGCTGCGAAGGGTGGCGTCAACGCGATGACGCAGTCGCTGGCGATGGAGTATGGCGAGCACAACATTCGCGTGGTCGCTGCCGCACCCGGCGGAACCGCGGCGCCTGCCCGACGCGTGCCGCGCAACGCGGCTGGGGATAGCGAGCAAGAGAAGGCCTGGATGAGGGAGGCGGTGACGCAGGTTACTGAGTCGACGTTTCTCAAGCGATACGGAACGCTCGACGAACAAATCGCGCCGATTCTCTTCCTTGCCTCTGACGAAGCCGGCTACATCACGGGTGCCGTGCTACCGGTTGCAGGCGGCGACAACGGCTAGAACTCGTCGAAGACTCCGCGAAGGGGGACTACCAGTGAACGAACGTAGAGCCGTTGTTCGCGCTGGGATGGAGAACGGTCCACGAAAGATCCTGCACGCGGCATGTGTACGTGCCCAGCCAGAGTCGTCGAAACACTAAGCAAAGCTGAAGGGCTGCGTGAAGGACCGCCTTACCCGCTACAAGTATCAGCGCACCATCACATCCCTGCCCACGCTGCCCAGGACGGCGACTGGCAAATTCAACGTTTCAGGCTCAGAAAGCCGGCGGCCACCTACGTGAACCGCAGACGCCGCGGGGGATGCCGCGGCCATTCCTAAGACAACGGAGGAGACAAATCATGCGTCACATTGACGTTCACAAGCTTGCGGACGACGCGCGCTTCAACAAATTCCATGCTGGCCTGCTATTCTGGTGCGCGCTCATCATCATCTTTGACGGCTACGACCTCGCCGTGGTGGGCATTGCGCTTCCTTCCATCATGAAAGACATGGGCGTCGACGCGACCCGCGCAGGCTTCATGGTCAGCTCCGCTCTGTTCGGCATGATGTTCGGCGCAGTCATCATGGGAACCATTGCCGATCGCATTGGCCGGCCCAAAGCCATTGCAGTCTGTATCGCGCTCTTCAGCGTCTTTACTGCTGCGGCGGGCATGACGCACGATCCGGTCACGTTTAGCATTACACGCTTCCTTGCCGGTCTGGGAATCGGCGGCGTGATGCCCAACGTCGTCGCTCAGATGACCGAGTTTTCGCCGCGCAAGATCCGCGGAACGATGGTCACGCTCATGTTCAGTGGGTATTCCGCAGGCGGGATGCTCGCAGCATTGATGGGCAAATCACTGATCGAAACGTACGGTTGGCAGTCGGTTTTCCTGGCTGCGAGCGCTCCCATACTCATCATCCCCGCTGCGTTGAAGCTGATGCCGGAGTCGTTGCCTTTCCTGATCCAGCGCAATCGTCTGGACACCCTCAAGGCAGTACTGGTCCTGATGGACCCCACCTACCGCGCCCAGATGACAGACCGGTTCGACTTGCCTCAGGCCGAGAAAGGTGCCAGCGCTCCCATCAGCATGCTGTTCCGTGATGGCCGGGGATTCAGCACCGTGATGCTGTGGGTTGCCTTCTTCATGTGCCTGTTCATGGTCTATGCGTTGAGCTCGTGGCTCACGAAGCTCATGGCCGGCGCTGGCTATAGCCTGGGCTCGGCACTGACGTTCGTCCTGGTGCTGAACTTTGGCGCGATGGCCGGCGCAATCGGCGGCGGCTGTCTGGCAGACAGGTTCAATATCAAATACGTGCTGGTCTGCATGTACGCACTTGCCGCGATATCCATCACGCTGCTTGGCTACAAGATGCCGACCGAGGCCTTGTTCTTCGTGGTCGCCCTTGCCGGAGCCTCCACGATCGGCACGCAGATTGTGACGTACGCCTATGCAGCCCAGTTCTACCCGGCTACGGTGCGGGGTACGGGCATTGGCTGGGCCTCCGGTGTCGGGAGAAGCGGTGCAATCCTCGCGCCCATTGTCATCGGCGTGCTCGTAAGCATGTCCCTGCCACTCCAGCAGAATTTTGCCGCAATGGCAGTGCCTGCTGTCATCGCCGTGCTGGCTGTGCTCCTGATCGACCACAAGCGATCGGCATCGGCGATCGATAGCAAGCCGGCCCAGGCCGCAGAGGATGCAGACCAGACCGTCGTTCTGCGTACACAACACCGCAGCTCCTGAGGTCGAGGTAACCGCTGCAGTCGAGAGCTGCGGAACCACTCTCTTCGGCGGTTCAGGATCTGAAAAAAGGCAGGCTCTCGCGGAGACGAAGAGCCTGCCATCAAAGATTGCAAAAGGGCACATCCCATCCGGTTAGCGGCGGTGGCCCGCTAAGTCTTTGGCGAAGGCAAAGTACCTAAAAGCCTTTCCATCGAGATGCCTATAGCCAGAAGCTGGCGATCACTACCCACTGGCCCATCCAGCGAAATCCCGACTGGGAGGCCACCTTCGGTCATGCCTGCGGGCAACGTGATACCCGGAATACCCACAATCGAGCCAGGATCGCAGTTTCGGATGAATGTCTCGAACTCGTTGACCGGTGGTCCTCCGTTGATGCTCACTGTCGAGGATCCCTTCTCGGCATCGATGTGAACTGCCGCCAATGGCGTGGTCGGCGACAGGATGGCATCCACAGCATTGATCTTGAAGTATGCGTCGAACTGCGCGCGCATGGCCGGACGGAAGACGCTGACAGCGTTCGCATACTCCTGCTCGTTGGCGGGACTGCGCTGAAGCACTGCCTGGAACCCGGCTTTGACATCTGGATTCGCAATCGCCGCAGCGATCCGCTCCACTGTGATATCAGTCGCCCCACTAGCTGCGAAGTACTTTGGCATATCGAGTGCAGCCTCGTGAAACACCAGGCGAAAACCCGTCTTTGCAGCCAGCGAGCGGACGTTCGGCAAATCGACCTCGACGAAGGTCACACCGGCATGTTCCAGCTTGGCCATTGCTGTCTTCATGACGGAGAGGACCTCTGCATCCACCACATCCCAGTAGGTGGTCGGGATACCCAAGCGCAACCCACGCAGCGGCGCTGAATCGGCCACGTCTGTGCGGGTAATCGCTGCGTCAAGAAGGGCAACGTCCTCGACCGTGCGTCCCATGGGCCCAACCGTGTCGCGTGTGTGGCTCAGCGGCAATACACCCGTTCCATCATAGCGACGCTCCTTACCGCCGTTGCCCACCGACGGCCGAAGCCCCGCGATTCCGTTCAGGGCAGCCGGGATCCGAACCGAACCACCAGTGTCAGTTCCCAATCCGCCCGGCGCGATGCGCGCCGCGATCGCGACGCCGGTGCCACCGGAAGAGCCACCGACCATCCTGGTGGAGTCGTAGGGATTTCTCGCAATGCCGGCGAAACTCGCAAAGTTTGTCGTCGTAATGCCGAACGCGAGTTCGTGCATATTCGCCTTGCCGAGAACGATGGCCCCGGCTTCAATGAGGCGCGTCACGACCCAGGCATCGTTAGTCGGCACGAAGTGCTCCAGCGCAGGAGTCGCGCCGGTGGTCGGTAAACCTTTCGTATTGATATTGTCCTTCACGACAATCGGCAACCCCGCCAGCAGCGGCAGTTGTTGGCCGGACTGGCGTAGAGCATCAATCGAACGTGCAACTCTGATCGCCTCTTCGTCATTCCACGAAATCATCGCGTTGTAGCCGGAGACGGCCTTTCCATGTGCCAATAAAGTCCGCACATAAGTTTCCGCCGACAAACGACCATCAGCAATTGCTATCACGGCCTCCGACGCAGTCATCTCGATCTGGCGCGATGTATCTGGTTTGCTACCAGTGGCTCTCGATGTAGCAGGCGCGGGTCCCGCGTATCCACACGCGCCCGATGCGATGGTCGGAGACACCGCAACAGCGCCCATCTTCGATACAAAACTGCGGCGACTCATCTTATGTTCCGTCATGTTTTCCTCCGCGCTATAAGCGGTCAGAAGTTTGCTACCAAGATGCATAAGCAAATGCTGCCACCACCTCGCCGTTGGGGCGGGGTTGGTGGCAGCTTTGGACGCGAGCGGCGCGGGCGCTCAGAACGGATAAATGATCGGCTTGTCGAGCGCACTCACCCACTGCGTTTGTGTGAACTCATGGAAATTCGCCGGCCCCCCAAACCTGCCGCCGTTGCCCGACGCACCCATGCCACCAAAAGGCACATGAAACTCGTTATTCACGGTCTGATCATTGACGTGCACCATCCCGGCTCGAATTCGCGACGAGAGCGCGAGGCCCCGCGAGAGCGATTTGGTGTGAATGGCAGCAGCCAGGCCGTATTCGGATGCATTAGCCAGGGCGACGGCTTCGTCATCGTCACTAAACACGGTGATCGGCGCCACCGGGCCGAAGATCTCGTCCGAGAACGCAGGCATTTCCGGGGTCACCTCGGCAAGCACCGTCGCTTCGTAGAACAGTTCGTCGTAGCGGCCACCGGCCAGGAGCTTGGCCCCGGACAAGATGCTTTGTTTGACAATGCCGTCGATGCGATCGCGTTGCTTCTGGTTGATCAGCGGGCCCAGATGCACTGCTTGCTGATGCGGATTGCCCACCTTCAGGTTTCGCGCGCGCTCTGCCAGCTTGGCGGCATACTGGTCAATGATCGAGCGATGCACCAGATGACGCCCGGTCTGCATGCAGATTTGTCCTTGGTGCAGGAACGATCCCCACGCGCCATTAGACGTCGCGGCGTCGATATCGGCATCGTCGAGCACGATAATCGCGTTGTTACCGCCCAACTCGAGAGCGACCTTTTTCAGCATTCGACCGCAGATCTCCCCGATCGATCGCCCGACGGCAGTGGAGCCGGTGAAGGAAATCATGCCGACCTTGGGGTGACGCACCAGGGCGTCCCCAGTAACCGGTCCTCCAGGTATCACGTGAAAGACCCCTGGCGGCAGGCCCGCATCCTCAAACACCTTGGCCAGAAGCAAGCCGCCGGCTACGGCGCTTTGCTGGTCTGGCTTGAGGATGACGGCGTTGCCTACCGCCAAGGCCGGAGCGATAGACCGCATCGCGAGGAGAATCGGAAAGTTCCACGGCGCAATAACGCCAACGACACCGATCGGCACGTGGCGGCAGATGTTGAGACGGCCTGGCATCGACGAGGCATACAGTGCGCCTTCCGGCTGCATTGGCATGGCGGCCGCCATTTGCAACTGCTCGTACGTTGCCTGAAGTTCCCACTCCGCCTTTGCACGCGTGGAGCCGCACTCGCGGACATTCCATTCGTTGATCTCGTCTGCTCGGGATTTCAGCAGGCGGGCTGCCTCGCGGATGACCTCGGCACGGCGGTCGAAACTCGTCGAAGCCCAGGCCGGTTGCGCTGCACTTGCTGCTGCTGCCGCACGGTCGATGTCCTCCGGAAGACCGGTCCCGATCGTGGCGAGATTTTCCCCAGTCGAAGGTTCGACGACATTGGCTACGTCACCCGTGCCGTGTACCCAGCCATTCGAGAAGATTCGACCTTCCCATACAGATGCACTGCTGTTCGTCATGACTTGCACTCCGCGTAATTTATGTGACAGTTTATTTGGAATTAATCCACGGTGCTCGCCAGTGACTGCAGTGCCGCCACGGTACGTTTGGACCGCGTGGTAATCAGCAATACCGCTACCGCGGCCACTACGCCGGGGATGGCAAACACCATGAAATTGAACGACGTGGGGAACTGCTGGCTAAGGAGGTATCCACCGAGCGCGGGGCCTGACACAGCACCGAATCGGCCCGCCGCTGCAGCCCAGCCAACCCCGGTCGAACGGATTTGCGACGGATAGATCTGTGCTGCATAGGCATGCACGATGCAAAGCGTCCCGATGGTCGTCGCACCGGCACACATGAGAAGCGCATTCAGTACGAAAGGCGGCTGCTTGTAGCCGAGCATGCTGATCGAGATGGCGGCAAAGACGAAGAAGAGAACCAAGGTCGGCTTGCCACCATAGCGATCGGCCAGCCAGCCACTGCACAGACCGCCTGCCACAGCGCCCACGTTAAGCGTAATGAGGAAAGACAGGCTCGATCCCAGGGAGTACCCGTTCGCTGCCATCAGCTTGGGCAGCCATGTGTTCAGCCCATACACCATTAGCATGCACATGCCGAACGCAAGCCAGAGCAGCAGGGTATTGACCGCACGTCCATGCCTGAACAGTTCTGCAGTACGGGCTCCCGATACGGTTTCCCCTTTCGATTCGTCCATAGCCGTCGCGAGGCTGGCCAGGCTTCCCTTGTATTGGGGCGCGTAGCGGCGCAGCAGTGGCTCGGCTTCCGCGAGACGGCTGCGCGCCAAAAGGAAAGTAATGGATTCCGGCAACCAGCGGTAGAGCAACGGAAAGGTGAGGAGCGGCAGTCCAGCAATCAGGAAATTGGCGCGCCAGCCGTACTCAGGTGTCAGGGATTTTCCGAGAACGGCTGCGATGACGCCGCCGACGGAATAGAAGCTCAGCATGATGGTCACCATGATGTTGCGCTTGCTGGGCGGCGCCATCTCCGTCATGAGTGCAACGATGTTCGGCACCATGCCTCCCAGTCCGACGCCTGTCACAAAGCGAAACACGGCGAACTGGGTGGTCGTTTCGCAGAACCCATTGGCCAGCGCGGCGAGGCTGAAGATCACCAGGCAGACCAGGATCACGCGTTTGCGACCGAAGCGATCTGATGAACTACCCAGACTGAGCGCACCTACCATCATGCCAAAGAGCGCACTGCTACCGATGAATCCTGCCGTGACAGGCGACAGATTCCAGTCGCTCATCAGATGTGGCAACACCGACCCATAGATCACCAGGTCATAGCCATCAAAGAGCATCAGCATCGAGCACCAGAACATAATCATGAGGTGGAACGAGTTGACGCGCGTGTCCTTCAGCACATCGTCTGCGATGTTCTGGTTCATAGTTGTCTCCAAATGTCGTTATGTGCCGGTCCGTGCCGGCTTGCCGTACGTAGTGCGTGTCTTGCCTCAGTGTTTGTCACACCGTGAAGCGTTCAACCTGGTCTTCGCGCCAGACAATGCCTGCGCCCGGTGCGTCGCCGAAGATCGCCATGCCATCCTTGAAAGCGAGGACAGGCTCGAGAATCGGGCCGGCGAGATCCATGCGCTCAAGCCAATGGCGGGTCGGAGTGACGGCAAGGAGATGAGCGCTGAATTCCTGGAAGATGTGGTTCGACATGGGAAGACCTCTTTGCTCTGCCAGAGCGCTTGCACGAAGCCACCCGGTTACCCCGCCGATTTTCATCAGATCCGGCATGCATAGGTCACACGCACGCGCATCCAGCGCCTTGCCCATGTCTTCAGTACCGAACCAGTTCTCGCCCATCTGTACGGGGACGTTCAGCGCATTCCGGACGCTCGCATGCCCTTCATAGTCATGCTGAAGCGTTGGCTCTTCGAGCCAGGCGATGCCTTCCTGCTCCAGTGCTCGACCACGGCGGATGGCCTCTGGAACGGTAAGGCCCTGGTTGTAGTCGACGAAGATCTCGACATTGCTTCCGACCGCTTCGCGAATGGCACGAACCACGCTAATGTCTTCTTGCAGCGTCGAGTAGCCAATCTTGGTTTTGATTGCGTTGAAGCCAGCCTCTGCCGCACCTCTTGCTCGCCTGGTGCCGAGCTCGACACCGTCCATGCTGTGACTGTCATAGGCGCGCAGAGGTCGCGCCTTTCCACCGAGAAGCTCGACAAGCGGTAGGTTGCAGGCTTTCGCCAGTGCATCCCACGCCGCCATGTCAATACCGGCTGTCGCCATTCGCACGATGCCCGTGTTACCGATGAGCCGGAAGCGCGATTGCAGAAGTTGATCGATTGCCACAGGGGCCAGTTCCATACCGGTGACGACGACGGCGAGGTCTTCGACCATCTTCTGAACCGATTTCAGAGCGAGCGGGGTGTAGGTGAAGACATACGCGCTTCCAGTCGTTCCCGCGTCCGTCGTCAGATCGATCAGCACGAGCGGCGAGGTGGCGACTGTTCCCACGGCCGTCTTGACCGGATATTCCAGAGGAACGTTGACGGACCGGGCGCGCAGTCCCGTGATCTTGATGTCGTGCTTCATCGTGTTGCGTAGAGAAGGGGTTTTTGGGAAGACAGGTCTGTGTGAACCTGCTGCGGGCCTGGCCAGATGAAGTCCCGGTTCAATTGCGGAATGGCTGAGCAGCCGATCTGCGCGAGCGTGGTGTCGATCTCGCTCTGGAGCAGCGATAGGACAGCTTCCACGCCTCGCTGGCCGTCAGCGGCGAGCCCATAGAGAGTCGCGCGCCCAACCAGAACCGCGCTCGCGCCCAGCGCGACCGCTTTCACTATGTCCGACCCGCGCCGAATTCCGCTGTCGACGAGCATCGGCGCGGCGACACGCTCGGCTGTCTCAGCAAGCGCGTCCATCGGTGAAATCGCGCCGTCGAGCTGTCTGCCGCCATGGTTCGAAAGAATGACGCCGTCGGCTCCCATCGCGATGCATCGCTCAGCGTCGTCGACGCGGCTGATTCCTTTAATGAGAAGCGTATGTGGCCAGAGGTCGCGCAGCCATTGCAGGTCATTCCAGGCGAAGCTGGCGTCCATCTGCCGGCTCATCAGTGCCGCCTGTACTTCGGTGTCAGTGGCCTCGGCCGATGCGAAGTTGGCGAGTTGCGGCATACCATGTCGCAGCAAATCCAATGACCAGCGCGGATGCAGAGCGCCGTCCATTAACGTACGCAGGTTGTAGCGGACCGGCAACGAGAATCCATTGCGCATATCGCGCTCGCGTTTGCCGTTGACACCAACATCAGTGGTGAGGATAAGCGTCGTGTATCCGGCAGCAAGGGCCCGGCGCACAAGGCCCTCGGCAAGCTTGCGATGCACGATGTATAGCTGGAACCAGAGCTCGCCCGAGGCGGCATCGGCGACAGCTTCGATCGATGCCGTCGATGCTGTCGAAAGCGCGAAAGGAATGCCGAATTTTCCCGCAGCCCGGGCAAGCGCCAGATCACCATCGGGCCAGAACACACCATTCAAGCCCGTCGGTGCAATGACCATCGGTGTCGGCAAAGATTTGCCGAACAACGACGACTGCGTGCTGCGTGTGCTGACGTCGACAAGGCGTCGTGGTTGGAATCGAATGTTCTCAAAGGCCTCACGATTGTGGCGCAGGCCAGTTTCGTCCTCGGCGCCTCCATCAAGGTAGTCGAAGACCATTCGCGGCAGGCGCTTTTTTGCAAGCGCGCGGAAGTCCGCAGTATTGACTGGTTTTACCATGACACTAGACCCCTTCCGCTCAAGCCCGAGTCTCCACCTCGATCAGCACGGGCCGGTCGCTGGACAGTGCCTTCCTGAGTGCGACGACGAGTGCCTGGCTACTGTCGGCTTGCAGCGCGTCGACGCCATAGCCGCTGGCCAAGGCGCAGAAGTCCAGGCCGGGAACGTCGAGGCCGGGCACGTTTTCGGCTTCGAGCACACCGGCAAACCAGCGCAATGCGCCGTAGGTGCCGTTCTTCATGATGATGAAGATGGCAGGGATCTTGTATTGAGCTGCCGTCCACAGGGCTTGAATCCCGTAGTTGGCGGAACCATCCCCGATTACGGCAATGACGCGTCGATCCGGCTTGGCCAACTGAATGCCGACTGCCGCCGGCAGTGCAAATCCAAGGCCGCCTGCTGCCGCGAAGTAGTAGCTGCCTTGCTCCGTCATTCTGAGTCGCTGCCACAAGATGTTGGTTGTAGAAGTGGATTCGTTCACATAGATGGCATCCCGTGGGGCCATCTCGTCAATCATGTCGAAGACCCGTTCCGGCGAGAGTGGGCCAGTCTCGTCTTGCGCCAGTGCCGGGCGAATGCGCAGGGCAGGCAGTGGGCGGGAGGCTTTGCTCACCGAGTCTGCGAGCGCGCGCAACGTGCCATTGATGTCGGCGATGATCGCGTCGCCCATTGGCGCCCTGGCCGCTTCATTCAGGTCGCATGTGATGGAGATAAGCCGTGTACCCTTCGGAAGAAAGTCACCGGGTTCATACTGGTGGTATCGAAACACCGGCGCGCCGACGACCAGCACGAGATCGTGGCCATCCAGCAATCGGCTGATGCTCGCGATCCCCGCAGGCAGCAGGCCACGGAAGCAGGTATGCGTCGTCGGGAAGGAGCAGCGCGGGGCAGAGGGCGCCATCCACACCGGCATTGCGAGTTTCTCCGCCAATGCAACGGCCGAGCCGTTCGCCTGGGTGGCGTCAACATCGGGCCCCACGACCATGACAGGGTTCACGGCCCCTTCGAGCGTCCTTACCAGGCGCGCGAGTGCTTCCTGGCTCGGCATACCCGCCATTTCGACGCGCCGGCTCGAGAGGTGCTCTACGCCCGGACCGGCTTGCTGCTTCCAGTCGTCGTAGGGAATAGAGAGGTACACCGGACCAGGTGCCGGTGTAGCCGCCATATGAATGGCGCGGCTCAGTGCCAGCGGCACTTCTTGCGCACAGCTTGGCTCGGCACTCCATTTGACCAGGGGACGCGGGAGGGTTGCGGCGTCTACGTTGGCGAGCAATGCCTCTACCCCCACCATGGGACGGACCTGTTGACCTGCCGTTACCACGAGCGGCGTGTGCGAATTCCAGGCATTAGCCAGAGCACCCATGGCATTGCCAGTGCCAGCCGCCGAATGAAGATTGACCAGAGCCGGCCGGCCAGTAGCCTGAGCATAGCCGTCCGCCATGCCTACGACAGCACCCTCATGGAGGCCCAGCACGTACCGGAAGTCCGCAGGGAAGTCCTTGAGGAAGGGCAATTCGTTGGAGCCCGGGTTGCCGAAGACAGTGGTCAACCCCTGTGCGCGGAGGATCTCGTAAGCGGCTTGGTGAACGGTAGTCATGGCAAATTTCCTTGTAACTGACCCATCGTAGGGGTCGGTCGAAAATTAATCCAATCATCATTTTTTCGATCTTATAATAGACACCATCTATATTGCTGACGTCGCTCATGACTACCGATCTCAACCTCATCCGGACCTTCGTTGCTATCTATGAGACGAAGAGCGTGAGTGGCGCCGCGAAACGGCTTAGCGTGACGCAACCGTCAGTTAGCTACGCATTGAATCGCTTAAGAGACGTACTGCATGACCCTCTCTTCACCCGCACGCGGGATGGGATGGTTCCCACCTTCAATGCCACTCAGCTCTTCCATTCCTTTCGAAATGCGCTGAACAGCATCGAGTCCGCCATATCCGCTACACGCCACTTCGACCCCCAGCAGTCGACGAGAACATTCCGACTGGCGCTTTCGGACTTGGGCGAGTTGTATTTCCTGCCGCCGCTGGTTCAGGAGTTCAAACGAATCGCCCCCCATGTCGGCCTCGACGTGGTTCAGATGGACAGTGAACGGATTGGCGATTGGCTGCAGGCGGGGAGCGTTGACGCAGCGGTCGGCAACGTGACGATCGCCGGGGGACGCGCGCGGAAAAAGACGATGTTCACTGAAAGCTATTCCTGCCTTTTGAGAACCGCTCATCCGACAATTTCAGACTCGCTATCTCTCGAACAATTTGTCGGGGCTAGCCACGTCGTGGTCGCACCATTCACCGGCCATCATCTCGTCGAAGATGTGATGAATGGAATGGGACTCGAACGCAAGGTCGCGCTGAGGGTTACCCACTTCACGAGCTTGGTGGCCGTCGTCGCATCCACAGATCTGTTGCTAACGCTACCCACCCGCATCGCACGTGCTTTTGCCAGTGAAGGCAGCATGCGGGTCTTGCCACTGCCCTTTCCCATTCCGTCGTTTGAGGTCAACCTGTATTGGTACCCGCAAACCGAAGACCTGGCGGCTCAGCAATGGCTTTGCGACACTATCAACCAGGTGCTCAGCACTCTTTGACGCGCGATCTGACGCACGCTACCTCTCTTCGATGTCGAGGGCAACTTCGAGCTGGTGCTGGCCAATGCCCGGCATATCCGCAACGTGCCCGGTCGCAAGACCAACGTCAGCGACGCGATGTGGATTGCCGATCTGCTCGCCCATGGCTTGATCCGATCGAGCTTTGTGCCACCGGCCGTCACCCAGGAGTTGCGCGATGCTCATGCTGTCTAACGCTTCTTGGTAGGTCTCCCGCAGGGCCAGGCCTATCGCAGCAGATAGAGCGAAAACTGCCCACCGTTTATCGGGAAAGCTGCGCCAGCCAATTCACCGAGCGCTTCCATTGCACCCAACCCACCCATCGATATGCCGCCGGCACAGTCCACGCTCCTCCCGGCGTCAGTGCAGGCAGTGAAAAGCACCAGGGCTACGAGTCCGGCCCAAACCAGCTTGCTCATGAACTTCTCCTCGCGATTCCGGCAGGCAAGGGGAGTGGGAGTCGCCGGGAATCAGGGCGGCGAGTCCCACGATGATTTCAGCAGTCGCAACCTTCGTCCCACGCTCAGGCGGGCCTGATGTTCTGGTTCACGCGGAACAGGTTTGCAGGGTCGTACTCGCGCTTGATCTTCGCCAGCCGCGCGTAGTTGTCGCGATAGGCGGCCTTCACGTTGTCGTTGCCTTCGTCCATCATCATGTTGATGTAGCCGCCGCCAGCCGAGTGCGGATGCAGCGCCAGCCAGTAGTCCTTGGCCCACTGCACGATGCGGTCGTTGTTGGCCGGGTCGGGATCGACGCCGACAATCACGCTGGCGAAGCTCGCATCGCGGTAGCTGAACGCGGTGTCATTGGGGCCCGCGCGATGCGCCGCGCCATTGATGGGATACAGGTGCATGGTCGAGTGCATGGATGGCAACTGGTGCCCATACTTGATGTGCAGATCGATGGCCTTGTCGCTCAGGTCGCTCACGAAGTCGGCTTTCCAGTACCACTGCAGGCCAGGCGGATACAGCGCGTCGAACAGTCTCTGCAAGACCGGCCAGGGAATGGGGCCGGCAAAGTCCACCGCTGGCGGCATGGCGTCGCGAATCGGCTTGAAGCGCGCCTCGGCCTGATCGAGTGGACCCGTGTAGCACCACACCACGGCGCACATCTTCTGCAGGTGGACAGACTCGGGGAACGGCGGCCCGGGCGGCACCGTCACAAAGCCGAACCAGCCATTGATGTCCTGCGGCGCAGTCAGGATGAAATCGCGCCACCACTTCATCAACTCGCGCGCCTGGTCCATCGGCCACAGCATCGGGCCGCCGTAGACCGTGCCGACGGGATGGGCCTTGAACTCGAATGAGGTGACCACGCCGAAGTTGCCGCCACCGCCGCGCAGCGCCCAGAACAGGTCCGCGTTCTCGTCGCTGCTGGCATTGACCAGTCGCCCGTCGGCCAGAACGACCTCGGCGCCAAGCAGGTTATCGATCGTCAGGCCGTAGGCGCGGCTGAGGTAGCCAATGCCCCCGCCAAGCGTCAGCCCACCCACGCCCGTGGTCGAGATGAAACCGCTCGGCGTCGCCAGTCCATAGGCGCTGGCGGCGTGGTCCACATCGCCCCAGGTGCAGCCGCCACCAACCCGAATGGTGCTGCGCTTCGGATCGACAAACACGCCTTTCATCGGCGACAGGTCGAGCACCAGTCCGCCATCGCATGTGCCGAGCCCCGCGCCATTGTGCGCACCGCCACGTACGGCCAGCAGCATGCCGCTGTCTCGCGCGGCGTTCACCCCCGCAATGACGTCCGCGACATCCGTGCAGCGCGCGATCAGTGCCGGGCGCCTGTCAATCATGCCGTTGTACACCGCGCGTGCCTGGTCATAGGCCGCATCGCCAGGCTGAATCAACTGCCCCCGAAAATGCGGCTTCAGCGCAGTGGCGACGGTTTCACCCAGAGCCCCTTCCATGGTTGTCTCCTGTCCGGTTGGTATGCAGGAGTTTTATCAACCTCGGCGTTTGAAAGGCGTTAGGCGCACCGTTATATGCGCCAATCTCTGACGCGGCTGGCCCGGAGCGGCCAAACCATCACTAGCGCGCCAGTAACGCGCGCGCCCGGACGATGTCGGGCTGGTCGAAGCCCTCAGCGAATCGGGCGAGCGGCGGCTCGACCACTCGGCGCGCGCCGATACCCTCCCGCGGCTCGCGCAACGCCGCCAGCGACAGCGCGGCGCGTAGCTCGAGAGGGCGAGCCCGTTGGGCGGCGGCGATCTCGATCGCCTTGATCAGCGACGATTCGGCTTCGGCCAGGTTGGCGCTGCGTTGCAGCAGAAGCTCGCCGCGCAGGCGATAGAGCTCCGCGTCCAGCCAGTGCTCGCCAGTGTGCTCCGCATGATGGAGCGCCTGATCCAGCGCCGCAAGCGCGGCCTCGGTCTCGCCCACGTCACCCAGGCATTCCGCCAGCATGCCGAGATACAGCGGCAGCCGCAGGCGCGCGCCGGTGCCATGAAAGCCCTCGATCGCCGCCCGCATCGCCGCCACGGCGTCGGCGCCGGGCGACTGCTTTGCATTGGCCCAGGCGAGCAGCACGTCAGCCCAGGCAAGGTAGTAGCCGACGTGGTACTGATCGGCGATCGAACGTGCCTGTCGGGCGTAGTGAAGCGTGAGACCGTGCTCCCGGCGCAGGGCATGCTGGGTGGCAAGATAAGACAGCGCCAGCGCCTGGGAGAACGGGTGTGCCAGCCGGTTTGCCACCTCCAGCGCTTCGCGTCCACGCCGGAGGGCCTGGTCGGCCAGCCCGGTGAACCAGAATGCATGGGCCGACCACGCCGAGGCCAGCACGCCGAAGTTTCCGCCCATCAACGACACATGCTCGGCGTGCTGGGTTTCGTCATAAGCGCCGATCGCGCGTTGATACGCTGGCTCCGCCGCCACCCAGTCCCCCTGCTGGACCAGGCTCCCCATGATGTTGGTCCATGCCATCGACGCGTAGGTACCCGACCCGGAAGTGCCCAATCCCGCGATGAGTTCCTCGCTCAGGCTCCGTGCCTGGGCAAGCTCGGCACTGACGACGAGAAAGAAGGCAAGGCTGACCTGGGCGCGCGCCTGCTGGCCGAAGTCGCCCGTCTGTCTGCTGAGCTCCACGGCGCGCCGCAGTGGCGTGTCGAGCTCCGGTGCCGCCCACCCACGGGAAATGCGAATCGGCGGCGCAAGGTCGAGTTGCAATGCCAGCGACTGCTGAGCGCGCTCTTGCGGATCGACGATCTGATCGGCTTGGGCCAGCCCGCGCTGCAGCAGGGCGATGGCATCGTCATAGGCGTACACACTCTGCGCAACGCCGGCCGCGCGCCGATAGAACGCGGCTGAATCGGTTGGCAGGCCCGCCTGTTCGTAGTGCGCGGCAATCTGCGCGCTGGCAGCGTCGAGATCATCGTCCGGCGCCTGTTCAAGTGCGCGTGCCACGCGTTGATGCAGGCGGCGGCGTTGCAGCGGACTGACCTCGGCGTACGCGACGTCCCGGATCTTGTCGTGGCTGAAGTCAAAGGCAATGCCCCCGCTGTCTGGCTGGCGCACGATGCCTCGTTGCCAGAGTTCGTCCAGCGCATTCGTGAGGGCGTCCTCGCGCACGTCGCTCGCCTGGGCCAGCACATCGGCGGTGAATGCCCGCCCGATGATCGCCGCGACGCCGACGATATCGCGCGCGGCAGGCGACAGTTGTGCAAGACGGTTCGAGATCACCGTGTACACCTTGGGTGGCAACTTCGGGACCGTGCCGTGCGGCGTGCCGCCGGCCGTCGCGGTGCCGGACCGGGCGCGCATCATCTCGACCGTGAACAGGGGATTGCCTTCGCTTTCCTCGAATAGCCGGGTTGCCTCCGCATCGGCCAGCGGCCGATTGATGATCTGCGCCGCGATCTTCGCAGTTTCGGCGGCATCCAGCGCGCCCAGCAATATCTCCGTGAGCTGGTCGTCGCGCCGCAAGGCGTCAAGCAGCCGGCTCACGGGGTGCAAGGGCGTGATGTCTTCATGCCGCGCCGTGGCGACCACGAGGAGCTTCGCGCTCACGTCGAAGCGCATCAGGAAACGTAGCCATTCAAGCGTCTCCGCGTCGCACCATTGCAAATCGTCGAGCAACAGCAGCAGCGGCCCGTCTGTCGCCAGCACGGCGCGTGCCAGCGCTTCGAAGAACCGCTGGCGCTGCCAGTATTCGGTGAGTGGGGAGGGCGGAGGCAGGCCGGGTTGTTGCGTCAGCAGCTCTGGCAACAGGCGCGCGACTTCGGTCAGCCACAGTCTATCGAGTCCGCTCATCGCTTCGTGCAAGGCGGGGCTGCGCAGCCAGCCGGTGACCGGCGCAAACGCGACTCGCCCCTCGGCCGCGTACGCGCGCGAGTGCGTTGTGGTGAAGCCTTGCCCGGAAAGGTGCACGAGCAATTCCTCCGCCAGGCGCGACTTGCCGATGCCCGCCTCGCCAGAGATCAGGGCGAACTGCTTGTCGCCAAGCTGGCTACGCTGCCACACTTCGAGAAGCCGCCGCCATTCGTCGTGGCGTCCGATCATTGACAGCATGGGGTCCCGTGGGCGTCGACGCTGCGTCGGCGCAACCTGGGCAGCAAGGCGCGCATAGGCCTCGCGCAAGGCTTCACTGGGCACGATGCCCAGCTCGCGCGTGAGCGTTTCAACGCAGTTGCGATAGGCGCGCAGCGCGGATGCGTGATCGTGGTTCAGGGCATGCAGGCGCATCAACGCCATATAGGTGGGCTCGCGCAATGGGTCGAGCCGCTGCAACTGCTGCGCGTGTTTCAACGCCTTTGCGTAGTCGCGTCTGTCCTCGCTCAACTGGCTGAGCCGCACGAGCGCCGCGATGCACGCTTCGCGTAACTGATCGCGCTGCGGGGCGATCCATTCATCGTAACAACTGGCTAGCAGGTCGCCCCGATACAGTTCCGCTGCATGCGACAGGAGCTCTTCCTCGGTGGCCGCGTCGTTGTTGTTTGCGGCCCGCGCCGCGGTGGCCAGGGCCGACTGAAACTGCGCGACATCGAGATCGAACGCGGAATCGGGCAACCATCGCACCATTTGCGCGTCGGCGTGGACGAAACTGGCTGCGTGCGGCCATGACTTGCGTAGATGAAACAGGAGCTGACGCAATGCGTTGCGTGCCTGTGCCTGCGTGGAATCGGGCCAGAACAGGAAGGCGAGTTGCTGGCGCGACTGCGGCACGTCCCGATGCAAAATCAGATAGGCAAGCAGCGCCTGCAAGCGGGGAGAATTCGCGTCAGGCATCGGCGCGTCGGCGCCGTCGAGATGGAACTCGCCGAACAGGCGGACAGAGTAGCGAGCTTCAGGCGCCATGCTGGTCACCGGCGATCCAGGCGATCCGGGCGATCCGGGCGATCCAGGCGATCCAGGCGATCCAGGCGATCCAGGCGACTTCGGCGGCGTCGTGGAGGCCGGCCCGCGTCCTGGTACGCTGGACTGCCGATGGCGGTGCGGACGCACCCGGCAAACGTGCGTAATCGCGCGGGCACGCATCGGACTTCAGCGTGGGCGATGTCAATGGACTCCGCAGCCGGAGGCGATGCGTCATTCCGGGTAGGCGCCAGCCGTCGTGTCGTGCGTCTCAGCAGGGTCGCTCCCAAAGAATTTTTTCCAGATCGGCCAGGCGCTCACTGACGACGGATCCGGACCGACGGAGGCGGCGCGCGGCCTGGCTGATCGCGCCAGCCTCCACTACGGCGACGAAGCCGACCAGGCCTTCGCGCTTGCGCATTGTTCGGATCATCCGGATGGCGGTTATGCGTTCTTCAGTCTAGTGCGAACTACGCTCGCCGCAGAAGCTTGCCGGGACGAAAGCGAAGCCGCGCGACGGGTTCGCGGCTTGGTAGGTGCGTTAAGCGCCATAATATTCGCGCGGTATGTGCGCTGCATCATGGGATCAGCGCGACGTGTTAGGGCGGCATCGTCATGGTGCCGTTGGCGCAGCCCGCTCCGCCCCTATGAGCGGATGCCGAACAAGCCGTGCCAGAACGAATCGAAGGCGCCGGGGTGACGCCTGGGCCGCGTCACCTCGTCGGGGTTTGACGCCGTCGCCCCGGCGGCCTCGGTGTCAGGCGCGTCCGCGGCCGGCACGGTTGCCCGCCGCGACTCCTGCAAGGCCCATGTGCTGTCCGCGATGCGTGCCGCCAGTTCCGCGTCGCAGTCCCGGCCGAGCAGCACGCCGAAGATGACGTCGCGGTTGTGGCCGTCGTCGGCAAAGCGCATCGCGAAGGCGACCATCTTTTCGTAGTGTTCCTGCGCGACGCGCTGGGCTTCGCGTTGCGCCTCGCGTTCCTGCTCTTCCTGCGCCTCGCGCTCGGCCTGGCAGCGCCGCATCTCCCGCTCGAATACCTCGTCGTAGATCTGGCGCTGCCCGGCATCGGAAAGAATGGTGTAGGCATCCCGGATCTCCTGGAATGCCTCGTGCGCCTGCGCCTCGCGGCCAAGGTTGCGGTCGGGGTGCCACTTCATCGCGGCGCGGCGGTAGGCGCGCTTGATCTCGTCCAGGGTGGCGTCCGATTGCACGCCGAGGGTCGCGTAGAGGGTGGTCATGGGCCTGGGGCGGCTGCTGGGGGGCTTTTATCCTAGCACGGGGTGGCGCGTCAGCAGCGTCATCGCCGTGTCGATGTGTTTTTGTTATTGGTGGCGCACTTCTACGCATATCGACGCCATTCGGCACGGCGCGCGCGGCGGTTGAAGGGGCGGGGCCGCCGGTCCGGTTCCACGTGCTGCGGCCCCCTTTTCGCGTCATCGGTACGGAAGCCGTGGCGCCCGACGCATCGCAACGTCCGTCTACCAGGACGAGGTACCCCCGCGCGCCCTGAGCAGCTTCCCTTCAAAGTGCGCAACCAGGAAGTCGAGGAACGCCCGGACCTTGGCTGACATGTTCAACCGCTCCGGGAAGACGGCAAAGATGTCGGCTGGTGGCAAGGCATAGTCTTCGAGCAGCAAGACCAGGCGGCCACTTCGGAGGTACTTGGCAAGGTCCCACTCCGCGCGCTGCAAGATCCCTTGCCCGGCCAGGCCCCACGTCAGCGTCACTTCGCCATCATTGCTGCTCAGAGCGCCGCGCACCTTTACCGTTTCCGTCTTCTTGCCTTTGACGAAACGCCAGATGCCATAGGCGGAGTCGTTCTGGCGCAGCACGATGCATTGATGCTGAGTCAGGTCATGTGGCGTGATCGGCATGCCGTGTGCTTTTAGATAAGAGGGCGCGGCGCAGACCAGGCGCCGGTTGTCGGCAATCTTCCGCGCCATGAGGCGTGTGTCAGGAATCTCGCCGAACCGGATTCCTATGTCGAATCCCTCATCGCCCAGGTTCATCGGCCTGTCCGTCAGGTGGAGCTGCACCTCCATTTGTGGATACCGTTTCGCGAAATCGGATATCGCGGGCGCGATGTAGGTTCGCCCGAATCCCAGCGGGGCATTGACGCGCAACGTCCCACGCGGCGCCACATGGCTGCTGGAGATCAGTTGGTCGAGATCCTCGATCTCGGCAAGCAGGCGCCGGGCGTGCTCGAGGTAGACCTCTCCCTCGGCAGTCAGGCCGATGCGCCGCGTCGTCCGGTTCAGCAACCGCACGCCAAGCCGCTTTTCCATTTGAGCCAGCCGTTTGCTGATGGCCGCGGGGGTGACGTCTTGTTCACGCGCTGCCGCTGACAGGCTGCCCGCCTTGGCCAGGCCAGCGAAGAAGGCAAGTTCAGAAGGCTGTCCCATCTTCAACCTCAAGTTAATATTAGTTTGAAATCAAGTTCATCTTACTCCCTCAGTTTTCAACGATAGTTAGCTCACAGAAGGCGCCGGCATGCCTGGCGGTTGAAAGCGGCCTTCGGTGTGTGGAAAACAATGAGAGGAGCTACGCTATGCGTGAATACAAGATTGCAGCCATCCCTGGCGATGGCATCGGCCCGGAAGTCATCTCTGCCGGTTTGCAAGTGCTGGAGGCCCTGGCGGGACAAGACGGCGGCTTCAGGCTGAGCGTCGAGCATTTCCCCTGGAGTTCCGACTACTATCTGGAGAAGGGCTACTACATCCCCGAAGGCGGGCTGGAGCGCCTGAAGCAGTTCGACGCCATCTTCTTTGGCGCAGTGGGCGCCCTGAACGTACCCGATCACGTGTCGCTGTGGGGCCTGCGTCTGCCTATCGCCCAGGGCTTCGACCAATACGCCAATGTGCGTCCGGCGCGCGTCCTGCCGGGGGTGAAGAGCCCGCTGGCGAATGGCAAGGACATCGACTGGGTCATCATCCGCGAAAACTCCGAAGGCGAGTACGCAGGCAACGGCGGTCGTACTCACCGCGGCCTGCCCATCGAGACCGGCACCGAAACGGCTGTCTTCACGCGCGCCGGGGTCGAACGGATCCACCGCTTCGCATTCGAGATCGCCCGGAAACGCCCCCGCAAACACCTCACCCTGGTGACCAAGTCGAACGCGCAACGCTTCGGCATGGTGATGTGGGACGAGATCTTCTATGAAGTCGCCAGGGACTATCCGGACGTCAAGGTTGACCGCGAACTGGTCGATGCCGTAACCACGCGCATGGTGTTGAAGCCCCATACGCTGGACGTGGTGGTCGCGACCAACCTGCACGCCGACATCCTGTCCGACCTGGCGGCAGCGCTGTCCGGCAGCCTCGGCATCGCGCCGACCGCCAACCTGAACCCGGAACGCGTGTTTCCGTCGATGTTCGAACCGATCCACGGTTCTGCCTTCGATATCACGGGCAAGGGCGTGGCGAATCCCATCGCCACCTTCTGGACCGCGGCCATGATGCTTGAACATCTGGGCGAGAAGTCCGCGGCGGACCGCCTGATGGCAGCCATTGAGCAGATCACTGCCAACGGCGTCTTCACCCCGGATCTGGGCGGCAATGCGACCACCGCGTCTGTCACCGAAGCCATCTGCAAGGTGTTGGCCGATCAGGTCAGGAAGGCGGCCTGAAGCCGGAAAAGCAGCGCGGCTTGCCGCGCCGCAGCAAACCGCTTGCGGGTCAGCACCGGCACAGGTGCCCCGCACCGTGCCGGCCCTGGATGGGCCGGCCAATAAAAAATTCAATCAGGAGACAGGCATGCAATCCGTTATCCGGACTGCGGTGGCTGCGTTCGCCCTCGCTCTCGGCGCCGGCACCGCTTTCGCCCAGGCATATCCCGCCAAGCCCATTCGCCTTATCGTCCCGTTTCCCCCGGGGGGCACCACCGATGTCCTTGCCCGCACGGTGGGACAAAAGCTCACGCAGGCGCTGGGCCAGCCCGTCATTATCGAAAACCGGCCGGGCGCTGGCGCAACCATCGGCGCGGACGCCGCCGCGAAGTCTGCGCCGGATGGCTACACGCTGCTTATGGGCGCGGTTCATCACACCATTGCACCGAACGTCTACAAAAAGCTCTCCTACGACTTCCAAAAGGACCTGACACCGGTCTCCGTCGTTGCCATCGTGCCGAACGTGCTCGTCGTCAGCCCGAGCTTCCCGGCCAGCAACGTGCAGGAACTGGTTGCCTACGCCAGGGCCAACCCGGGAAAGCTGACCTACGCGTCCAATGGCAACGGCACGGCCCATCACCTGATCGGCGAGCAATTCAAGGCACAGACCGGCACCAGCATCGTCCACGTTCCCTACAAGGGGAGCGCCCCGGCTATCACCGACCTGATGGGCGGACAGGTCTCGATGATGTTTGACACCGCGTCGTCCGCGCTGCCTTACATCAAGGCGGGCAAGCTGAAGCCGCTGGCGGTTGCCACGGCCAGGCGCTCTTCCGCACTGCCGGATGTGCCTACCCTTGCCGAGTCGGGCTTGCCAGGCTTCGATATCGCCTCCTGGTTCGGCATCCTTGCCCCTGCGGGAACGCCGCCTGAGATCGTGAACCGGCTTGGCACGGAAATCACCAGGGCCCTGGCACTCCCCGATGTGAAGAAGCAGTTTGCCGACATCGGCGCAGAGCCGGTCGGCAACACCCCGGCCCAGATGACGGCCCAGATCAAGGAAGAAGTCACCCGCTTCGGCAAGCTCGTCAAAGAGGCGCGCGTAAGCATGGACTGACCGGGAGGCACGGCCGTCGCGAAGACGTCGGCCGCATCCGTTTGATGAAGGCAAGACAGGCTGCGCCGCAAGTGCGTCGCCACAGGAGACATCATGAAAAGGCGACTCATAAGCTCACTGTATGTCCAGGTGCTCATTGCCGTGGCGGCGGGCATCCTGCTGGGTATCTTCATGCCCCATATCGGCAGCGAGCTCAAACCACTTGGCGATATCTTCATCCGCCTCATCAAGATGGTGTTTGCACCCATCATCTTCGCGACGGTGGTGCTCGGCATCGCCAGGATGGAGAGCATGAAGGACCTCGGCAGGGTAGGCTGGCGTGCCTTGCTGTACTTCGAAGTGCTGTCGACGTTTGCGCTGCTGCTCGGCGTCATCGTGGTCAACGTGGTGCAGCCCGGTCACGGCATGAACGTCGACCCGGCGACGCTCGACACCAAGAGCATTGCCGCCTATACGGCGCAGGTGAAGCATGACGGTGTCATGGACTTCCTGCTCAACCTTGTGCCGATGAGCGTTGTGGATGCGCTGGCCAAGAACGACATCCTGCAGATCCTCGTGTTCTCGGTATTCATGGGCGTGGCCCTGGCCCATCTGGGAGAGCGCGGCAAGCCGTT
>Ga0255338_1001497_pt1 | contig 43695 bp, 71 predicted proteins | sample MeOH1_35cm_T4_19_FD_203715 | JGI IMG/M metagenome (GOLD analysis project Ga0255338, IMG submission 203715) | Sandy soil microbial communities from University of British Columbia, Vancouver, Canada - MeOH1_35cm_T4_195 | ecosystem: Engineered > Artificial ecosystem > Sand microcosm > Unclassified ... | reverse complement strand
GGCCAACGCCGCCACCACGGGCGACTGGGCCAACGCCGCCACCACGGGCGAAGGGGCCATTGCTGCGGTGTTTGGCGGCAACTCTCGCGCGATGGCCAGCGCAGGCGGCGCGATCGTCCTCGTCTATCGCGCTCCTTGGCCGTCCAAGGATTTCAAGGTCTTCGCATCAAAGGTGGGCGAGAACGGCATCAAGCCCGATGTCTGGTACTCGCTCAATGAAGACGGTATTCCCATCGAAGCGGAGCCGTCATGACCGACGAATTCCCCTGCACGTGGATCGAAGACGCCGGCATGTGGGCTGGCGCCATCTTCCTCACCGCGGTCGCCGCGGCCACTGGCTGGTGCGGCCCGGAGCTGGCCGACCTTCTCAATACCTTCTTCTTCAACACCTGAGCACAACATGAGCAACGAACTCGCCACCACCGGCGGCAACGCCTTCGCGCCCCCGGCTCTCCAGCAATTCGGCATCGAGAGTGCGGCTACCGCCGTCGCTTCGCAAGCCAAGGCCATGGTCGAAGCGCGCTACACGATCGCGCTGCACCGCCCGCGCAACTGGGATCAGGTGCGCCAGGACCTGCTGAAGGAATGCCGCCGGCCGACCTTCGCGAACAACAAGAGCGCCTACTACCGCAAGCCCATCGGCCAAGGCGTCGAAGGTCTTGGCATTCGCTTCGTCGAAGTCGCGCTGCGCTGCATGACGAACGTGCTGATCGAGACGACCATGATCTTCGAGGACGCGCAGAAGGAGGTGCATCGCGTCAGCGTGACTGACCTTGAGTCGAACGTCACCTATCCGCTGGACGTGAAGGTTTCCAAGACGGTCGAGCGCAACAAACCGGCCGATGACGGCAGCTACATCTCGGTTCGCAAGAACAGCTACGGCAAGAACGTCTATACGGTGCCGGCCAACGATGACGACCTGCTCAACAAGCGCGCGGCGCTGATCTCCAAGGCGATTCGGACGCTGGGCCTGCGCATCGTCCCCGGCGACCTGTGCGACGAAGCCGAAGACATCATCAAGGCGGTCCGCATGGATGAAGCCGCGCGCGACCCTGCGGCTGAGCGCAAGCGCATCGTCGACGCATTCGACGGCCTAGGCGTGAAAGCCAGCCAGCTCGCCGATTACCTCGGCCACGACATCGGCGCGTGCTCGCCGACCGAGCTGGTGAACCTGCGCGGTCTCTATGGCGCGATCAAGGACGGCGAGGCCACCTGGGCGACGGTGATGGAGAACAAGGCCGAACAGGGCGGTGGGTCTGAATCTGCCGGCAAACCAGCCGTGAAGATGCCGACCGCGAAGGCGAAGCAGGAGCCGGCCGAGGCCTCAGAAGCGCAAGCAGCTACTGAATCGCAAGAGGCGGCGCCGCAGCAGGCAGAGCATTCGCCGAACGCCGCGCTCGCCACGGACGGCGAGAAGAGGATGATCCTCAAGCGCGCCGAGAACAACGGCATCGCAATGGCGGATCTGCTCACGAGCGCCGGAATGGCTGACTTCCCTGTCGATCTTTCCGGCCTGACGAAGGATGGCTTCGTCGCGCTGAAAGACGCTCTGCCGAAGGCTTCCTGATGCTTGCCTTCGATCCCGTCGAGCATCGCTATACCTGGAACGGCGCTCCCGTTCCGGGTGTGACCTCGGTGCTCGCGCCTCTCACGGACCTCAGCATGGTCGACCCCGATCTGTTGGAGCGCGCCAGCCAGTTCGGAAAAGCGGTTCACTACGCATGCGAACTGGATGACTTCGGGCGCCTGGATGCTGATTCGCTCGATCCGGCACTGCAACCGTACCTCGCTGCTTGGAAAAAGTTCAGCCGCGAGCACGATGCGCAATGGACGTGGATCGAACGGCAGGTCTATCACCAGACCTTGCGCTACGCCGGCACGCTGGATCGCGCCGGCAGCGTGCGCGGCCGCAAGGCCATCGTCGACATCAAGACCAGCACCAGCCTGTACGCCAGCGTCGGCCCGCAGCTGGCTGCCTATGCCCGCGCCTATGACCCGCTGGCCGGCGCGTCGCTGATGCGTGTCGCTGTCCAACTCAAGGAGGACGGCACCTACACCGCCAAGGAGTACACGGACCCGACCGACTGGAACGTGTTCGCCTCCCTCCTCACGCTGCGCACCTGGTGCTCGCGGCACTCCGTCACTCCCCGATTCCACTGAAAGGTAGAGCCATGTCTGAAGTTGCAACCCCAGCCGTGAAGGCGACCATCCCCTACGACGCTAGTCAAGCGCTCGTGTTCGGCACGCAGGCGCAGCGCATGCTCACCGGCGCACAGGAGTATGTGATCGACAGCGATGACCTCCTGACCATGGCCGGCGAGGACCTGCTGAAGATCAAAGCCCTGCAGAAGCAGGTCGAGGACACGCGCAAGACGATCACTGACCCACTGTTCAAGGCGAAGCAGGCAGTCGATGCGCTTTTCAAGGGTCCTGCGACCTTTCTCGAACAGGCCGAGTCGGTGCTGAAGAAGTCGATGCTGACATACACCGCCGAGCAGGAACGCAAGGCCGCTGCAGCACGCGCTGAAGCCGAACGCCTGGCGCGCATCGAACGTGAGCGCCTCGCAGCGATCGAGCGCCAGAAGCAGGAGGATGCTCGCAAGGCCGAGGCCGAGGCGCAGCGCCTGGCCGACGCCGCCCTGGCCGCGATCGCCGCCGGAGACAAAGACAAGGCGAACGAACTCTCGCAACAGGCTCACGCACAGGCGACCGCCGCCGAGACCGCCCAGGCCGAAGCCGACGCCACTGCGCAGGAAGCCGCCGTGACGACGGTCACCCCCATCTTCAATGCGCCGACGCGTGTGGCCGGCATCAGCGGCCGCGTGACCTACGTCGCCCAGGTCGACAACCTCGTGCAGCTCGTGCATGCGATCGCCGAGGGTAAGGCGCCGATCGAGGCCATCAGCGCAAACACCACATTCCTCGGCCAGCAGGCCCGCGCCTTCAAGAAGACCGGCCAGCTTTACCCGGGCGTGACCGTCGTCGCCGAGCGAGGTCTGAGCGCGCGCGCCGCCTGACCACCCTAGATCAAGAGGAAAGCAAACATGACCACAGCAGGACAAGAGCGCGCTGCTCTCAAGGAAGCCAAGGAGGGGCAAGCATGACGTACTCGCTGGAGATCCACCGCAAGGTGTTCGACGACAAGGATGGTCACTTCTTGACGGTGCTCCCTTCCCCCGATTTCCCTGACGGATGCGTGCTGCTGTGCGCAGAGCCGTCCGAGAAGGAGTACTTCGGGGACATCCGCCTTGACCTACCCGCCGCCTTTATGCGCAAGCTCGGAGAGGCGTTGATCGCAGCCGCAAATGATGTGGAGCCCCATCAATGACCCACAACACCGATCCTCGCGATGTGGAGCGGGCATATAACCTGATCGACCGCTTCCTGCGAAACAACTTGGGCGACACTGACTACGCCGAGTATTCGGCTGCGCTCGATGAGGTCCGCGCAGCCCTCTCCGAGCAGGCACAGCCCGAGCAGGACGCCCAGCGCGTAGAGCGCGACTGGAAGCAGATCGAAGCCTCGATTCATGCTTTCGTAGAAGACTACGAGATGGTTGGAGAAGATGAAGGCGGCCGAGATGGCTGCTACACGCCCAACGAGAACGAGCGAGCGCTCATCACCGACGCGATCATGGGCCTTCTTTCTGATGACGACTTCATTGCAGCGTATACCCCACCCGCTCCCCCGCCAGCGCCCATCATCAATGGCAAGCCAGCAACGGCACATTCGCTGTTAGCTGCGTTGCTCGACATCTACGACGATCACCAGAAGAACCCACCCGAGCATCGTTGCTACGTCGATAGCGCTTGGTCCGATGTGCTGAATGAAGCGCGTCAGTTCCTCGCCACTCCCGAGCCCACGCAGGCGACAGGGGGAGAGGCCCTCGCCACGAGCGCAGCCCCAGCGGGGCAGGAGTCGGTTGCCGATGGTTGCGGGCACGATTGGCGCCCGTTCTTCACTGGGCCGAATCAGACGCATGTCATCTGTGCGCACTGTGATGAGAAGCGCCCCGTCGCAGCAGCCCAAGCAGAGGCACGGAAGCCGCTGACCCGTGAGCAGATCGACAAGATTTGGCACGGCATGGGCAGCTTCACCAGCAATGACCATCGCATCTTTGCCCGCGCCATCGAAGCGGCTCACGGCATCACAGCAGAGGACCAGAACCATGGCTGACCGCACCGTCATGCCCATCATGGGCGGCACTCTCCTGAGCGAAATCCCCTTTGCCATGCTCGTGCCGCACGAGGCGCAGGCCAAGCGCAATCACTACCAATCGCTCGATCGGCTTGCCCAGCGGGGCGGCCTGTCTGCTTGCGAGGCTCTTGCCATTCTGGAAGATCGCCCGTGGCACGCAATCAACCCCAGTTTCGAGGCGCAACGCTACCTCATCAATCGGGTGCGCATGTGGCGTGCCGAGCACAAGGACCGCCCATGACCACCAAACCCACCCAACCCGAGGATGATCTGGTCGGCAGCGCTCGGAGGATCCTCGCCCGCTTGTGCGGTAAGGGCCTTCTGCGAATGTCCCTCCCGGTACGCCCGGACGACGAGGACATGATTTTGGAGGCCGTCATTGATCGCGCCGCCCTTGCCTCCCCATCCCCACAGCCAGCAGAGGCCGAAGCGCCAGCGGCGCCGATCGGTTGGCTGCGTGATCAGCGCGGAGAGTATGAAGGCCGCGCCACCCTCGATACGTTGTTCGTTCTCGGCGCGCAATGTCCATCGAGCCGGCATTGCGCCACCTACTCGCCCGTCTATCTCGCGCCAAAGGCCGACAGCACCGAGGCCAAGGTGCTGCCGTCAGATCATGACACCGCCTCTCGTTTGGGCCTTCGGTACGGTCGTCTTATTTCGCGAGAAGAAATAGCGTTCAAGCCCAGCGACCTCGCAAACCTCATAGCCGAAGTTCATGCAATGCATGGGAAAGCCGACAGCACCGCCGCTGCCTACCACGCAGAACTGCATACGGCAGATTGCACTGATGAGCATTGCCCCGGATGCACCGCCGCTGCGGCCGAAGATCACGTCGAAGATGAGGTTTGCATCGGGCCGTGCGGAACATGTGATGACGTTTCCGCTGCGGCCGAAGGGATGACGGAGGCAGAAGTTCGATCTGCATTCCGCGCCTACGATGGACCAAACGGACATGCCGTGCGTAACCGGACCGCATGGCAAATCTGGCGCGATGCGGTCGAGTGGGCAACCGAGCGCCCCGCCATCGGCGATGCAAAGGATGCGGAGCGGTATCGGTGGCTTCGGGACACCGGAGATGCGACATGGCGTCCGTTCGGCATCCGTGCTGGCTACAGTGCTGCGGCTGCTGACGCCGCCATTGATGCCGCCATCGCCTCTACGCAGGAGGGCGGGAAGCCATGAGCACCATACGAGAGCCAGAACTGCCGGCGCATTCTGCCGGCAGGCTCCTGCGGCCCGGACGCGAGCCAGAAAAGGTCTACACCGCCGACCAATTGCGCATCTACGGAGCCCAGTGCGCCCAGTGGGCTATGGAGAGGGCTGCAGAGGTGGCTTTGAATGCGTGCCTTGTGCCGCCGGACGGAGGAAGCCCTACCGAGGAAGAGCGCCTTGTGTGTGAAGAAGCTGCACGCCGCATCCGTGCTTTGGCTTTGGAGGAGGTGAAGAATGGCTGACCATGAAGCAATCAGGAAGGCGCTCGCAGCAGGGCCGACGCCGGGACCGTGGACTGCCGAGCCTGTGCCATCGGGGCATAGATTCGGCGGATCGACGCATCAGGTCATTGCGCTGGTCGAAGATGGCAGCGACACCCGATCCCTCGCATTTACTGGTGGCGAGGAGAGCCGTGCAAATGCCGAACTCATCGCCGCCTGCAACCCGCAAGCCATCACCGCCCTCCTCGCCGACTATGACCGCCTGGCCGCTGAGGTGGAGGCGCGATGGCGACCGATTGAGACGGCGCCGAAGGACAACAAAGCGCGTCTGGTCTGGTGCCCGGTTGACAAGAACATCTTCACCGCTTCTTGGTACGAGGACGACTGGATGTTCTTCGGCGGCTCGGGCTATCTTCGCGAACCTCCCACCCACTGGATGCCGCTACCACCGCCCCCCTCGGCTGAATCTGCCATCAGGGAGAGTGCGCCCGACCTCGAATCCCTGGAGACGGGCGAAGGGGATGCGCGATGAGCGAAGACCGAATCATCTGGCGCCGGGACCTCCGGGCGATGCTCGGCGGCGTGAGCGACGAGACGGTGCGCCGCTGGCTCAAGGACGGCAAGTTTCCGAAGCCCGACGTCGACCTCTCGCAGCGCACGCGCGGCTGGCACCTGTCGACGCTGCGCCGCGCCGGCATCAAGCTGCGGCTGCCGGATCCGGCATGAGCCAGTCGGCCCAGCCTTGCAGAATGGCGCGACGCTGCGCCAGATACTCCGCGCGGTTGTAGACGCCGCGCACCTCGTCATCCGGCGCATGCGAGAGCTGGCGCTCGATGGCGTCCGGATTCATCTCTCTCTCGTTGGCCCAGGTGCTGCCGACACTGCGCCAGCCGTGCCCCGTCATGCGGCCCTGGTAGCCCATGCGGGCGATCAGGTACAGCACCGCGTTCTCGCTCATGGGGCGGTCATCCCGATGCTCTGACGGGAACACGTAGGGACTGGCCGGCCGGCGCCGGGCCCGCAGCACCTCCAGCAGCTTGAGCGCCTGGCTGGATAGCGGCACCAGGTGCGCCCGGCGCTTCTTCATGTTCCCCGCCGGCACCCGCCACATGTCCCCGTCGACCTGGTCCCACTCCATGGCCCGCAGCTCCTTCGTGCGCACCCAGGTGAGCGCGAGCAGCTTGCAGGCGAGCACGCTCTGCAGCTCCTTCTCGAGCGACAACCTTTCCATGAACGCCGGCACCTCGGTGATATCCAGCGCCGCGAAGTTCTCGACCGGGCGCTTGGCGAACGCCTTGTCCGGACGGATGAGCGCCGCCGGGTTCATCTTCGCCTCGCCGCGCTCGACCGCCCAGTCGAACACCTGGCCCGCCCACACACGCACGCGTCGCACGTAGACGTGTTTGCCGGCATCGTCCATACGCAGCAGCGCCTTCATCAGCGCTGGCTTGTCGATCTCGGTGATGGGCAGCTCGCCCAGGGTGGGCCAGAGGTGCATCTCCAGCCCACGCAGGGCGTTGTCCCGGTAGCCCGAGGTGATGTCCTTGCGGCCTCTCCAGAAGTTCTCGCAGGCCGTCTGGAAGGTGAGCACGTCCGCCGGTTTCTTCGGCTCCTTCTTCGCCTTCGGGTCCTCGCCGCGGTCCAGCGCCTGCATCAGATCATCGCGGCGCTTCCTGGCATCGGCGAGGCTCACCCGTGGATAGGGCCCGAAGGTGGCCGTCTGCGGCTTTCCGCCGAAGCGGTAGGACATGCGCCAGCGCTTGCCGCCGGCCGGGGTGATGAAGAGGTGCAGGCCATGGCCGTCGAAGAGCTTCTGCGGCTTGTCGGAGGGCGCTGCGCGCTTGCAGATCGCGTCTGTCAGGGTGTTCGCTGTAGGCATTTTTCCGCTGGTGATCGGCGGTGCCTACAGAAATGCCTACTCGCTGCCCGTGTACTCGGGCGGGTTGGCGTGGGATTTGTGGGCACTCGCGCTTGCTAAGTGCCTGATTTTGCTGTGTTCTCGTGGGAATCAGCAAAAAAATAGCCCCTTGGTGGGGCTATCTTGGCGGAGAGGGAGTCAGTCGAAGAGCTAGCATTCATGCGGGTTTGCGAGGCATCCTGCAAATTGTGCCTACGGATGTACCTACAGATTCAGGGTGCGCCACATACCCATGCCGGCCTTTCGATGAGCAACCAGACGATCTGGCGGATGTGGTCCATGCGCGCATTCTGCCCCGCTCTATACTGGATATTCAACCAGTATGAAGACCATCGACACCTACCGCTGGCGCATCAAGTGGGCCGGCCGCTGGACCACCACCAGGCACCAGGCACCAGGCGACCGAGGAGCAGATCCGCAAAGAGCACCCCGAGGCAGTCCGGATCGAGGACTCGCTGATCGTGCGCGAAGTGCCTGAGACTGATGAGGAGCGGTTGGCCGCGGTGCTGGCGGCGAGAACCTACCGAGCAGACTGAGCACATTCCATCGGCACCAACGAAAAAAGCCCCCCGGCCGAAGCTGGGGGCGTTGGATCATCGATGTGTGTGGCCGGGGAGCTACCAGTGCGAGGCCCCGCCGAGCCGCACGCCTACCCACAGGAGCCACACGCGCCACCGCGGCACGCCGTCGACGAGTGCGGCCTCCTTGAGCAGCGCATCGGCCGTGGAGCGATCTGGTACCGGGTGCTTGCCTGTGACGGGATCGGCGGTGTACAGCGCGTCGTGAAGGCACGCCGGCTTGCTGGCCGTGTCCCCGCAGAGCAGGAATGCGATCGGCACCCGGGGCACGCTCGCGAAGTCAGTCCGGAAGCCGACAGGGACGTGGTAGACGTCGCCGGTCAGGTCTGACTCGTAGATCAAGGGGGCGATCAGCTCCCAAAGGCCGCGGCCCTCGTCCGCGACATCGCTGACCTCCGCGACGCGCAGGGCTGTGAGGAATCGGCTCACGATCCAGCCACCGGAGCCGCAGCCTGCAACTGCGTGATCGCCTGCTGAATCAGTGGCGCGCCGAGCTGCAGGGCGAGCAGGATTGCCGGCTGGTTCGGAATCTCAGGGTTGAGCAGAAGCACAGCGATCGCGGCCTGAACGACCTGCGTATTCAGCGTCTGCAGATTCGTGATCGTCACACCGGACCCGGCTGCACAGACTTCCTGATTGATCGACAGAATCGTCTTGAACTGCGCTTGCAGCGGAGGACTGACAGCCGGCGACGTGGACAGCACCTGCAGGTCGGCGTTGACCGTGGGGCAGAAGCTGGTGACGATCTGCTGGACCTGTGACGGGGTGGGGGCCACGATGCCACCGGTCGAGGTGCATGCGGCCAGGAGGATCGAGAGGCCAACAGCGAAGATGAGCGCGATGCGTTTCATGGTGATTTCCTTGGGTTAGAACTTGCAGTGAAGGGAGACGGCGGCGCCGTCGACGAGAACAGGCATGCCCTCGATGGGCGCGACCTGGTGCGAGGGAGCGATGGGAACGACCAGCGGGTGGCAGCTCTCGGGCGCTTGGATGGCGAGCAGCGCGATGAGGGCCAGGACGGCGATCACGGGGCGTCCTTGGGCGGCGCAGCCGGATCGGAAGGCGGCGTCTCGTTCGGGTACTGCATATCGCGCAGCGCCAGGCCGATCGTGCCGGTGACCATCGAAATGTTCAGGGCGAGGAATCCGCCCATCTGCGAGCGGTCAACGAAGTAGGCGATGAGGCCGTAGGCGATGTAGCCGACAACGCCCATGGCGATGAGGACGGGAAGCTTGACCTTGTTCATTGGCGCTCCAGAAAGAAGAAAGCCGCCCGGAGGCGGCAGGTTGAGGGGTTGGCGATCAGGCTTGCTCGTCAGGGGTGAACACGAAGCCGGCCTTTCGCGGCCATGCTTGGAAACACCATTCCGGGAAGCTCATGACGTGGATGCCGTGATCCTTCAGCCGGTGGAACTTCGAATGCAGGACGAGCATGTTTGCCATGTCATCCACGAAGGTCTCGGGCTTTGCGGGGTCGAAGGCTTCCCAGTCAAAGCCGCGCGCCTCGGTCAGGGTGGTGATGACCCAGATCAGCGACTGCTTGGCCGGGTACATCTCGCCGGTCGGCTGGTCGGTGTGCAGGTCGAGCACCGGCAGCTCGGTGATCTTGCCGGTCGCCACGCCCTTGACGGTCTCCCAGTCCACCCCATCGGCGAAGGCCCATTCAAGGAAGACATGGTGGTACTCGGTGCCGTCGACATGGCCCGAGATCGAGCACGGGAGCTTTGCCTTGTGGCCTACCGCCTTCGTCTTCAGGAAGGTCGGCGATTCCGTGCGCTGGGTGTGATCGGGGTAGAACACATCCTCCGTCAAGGTGTCATGTTTCTCATGCTCGTTCTTGAGGTCCATAAATGCAAAAACCCGCCGAAGCGGGTTCCTATGGTTTGGTTGATGGTCAACGTCTACGCCATGGGCATAGAGCGAGCTTGTGATTCGAGCTTCCGCAGTAGCAGCACATCAGCGCACCTCCTGACCCAGCGCAATCGCAAGGCTTGGACTCATGCCGTCGAACAGGGCTTGTTCGGATGCGCGCCGGCGGCGAAGGCCAAGCATCACCCTGCCCTTTGACTTGTTCCACACGAGGATCTGCGCGCTCGCCCCTTCGATGTCGCCAGAATTCAATTTGCGAAGAAGGGTCGAGCTGATGAAGTTCGGCGTCCCGATGTTGTAGACAAGCGAAACCAGCGCATCGAATTGACGCTGTTCGAGGTGGCGATGCACAGAGGAGTTGATGCAGGGCTCGAACTCCCGCACCAGGCGCTTGGCAAGCCGTGCATCCGCGTCAGCTTGGGTGATCGTCAAGCCGGAAACAACATCGGGGCCGGTGTCGCCCCATCCGATCGTCCACGGAGCGCCGCCAGTTCCCGGGTCGGGATAGGCGGTCAGCTTGCAGGTCTCATAGAACTGCAGGACAGCGAGGCCGTCAGGGCTGGTCTTCATGGCTTGTCAGCCTTCTGGTCGATTCGGTCGAAGAGTCGATCGAGCTTCGCGTCCAGCTTGTCGAACATGGCATCCATGCGAGCCAGCGGGACGTACTCCTTTGGCAGCTCCTCGCGCAACTTGGCGGCGTCTTTCCGCAAGTCGTCGATGGCCGCCCAGATTTGGCGGCAGAACCAGCCAAGGATGGCCATGCCTGCGCTCAGTACGAAAAGTGCGATCTGGGTGAGGTCGAGATTCATGCAGCAACCGCGACCCAATTGCCGCCCTCCAGCCGCCACTTGCCGGGCTCGAGGTGGAAGTCCTCAGGCACCTCGACCTTCTGGTCTTCGCCGTTGCTTTCCACGAAGCCCCACGCGGTGAGGATCCCGTCTGCGTTGATAAATGCGTGCTTCATGATCACTCTCCTCCGTTGGGCATCTTGTAGCCATTGATGGCCAAGCTAACCGCGGCGCCCGCGCCTGCCGCGATCGTGCTTCGATAGAAGATCTGCTGACCTACGTTCGCCATCTCAGTCGAGCCACCCGATATGGCGAACACTGCATTTGCGCCCCCCGTACCGGATAGGCCACATTGATACGTGGCTGCGTTTGCCAGTACTTCGACAAACGATGTCATCGAATAGACGCCCCCTGCGGTCGCGGTCAAAGCCGCGCTCACGATGAGAACGGTCAAGGCAAGTGCGTTTGCTGGAATGACAGCCGCGAGAGACACGGCTGTGGCGGTCGTATTGCCGCCGCCCGAAAGCACCACTTGGCTTGAGTCATAAGCCGCGCGCGCGCCTTTGAATCGGACGGACAGCAGCGCCGAACCGGAGCTCAAGTAGACGGCACCCGCATAGGCCCACGAGGTGTACCCGGTGGGCAGCGTCGGTCCCGTCGGGGGAGCGCTTGCGCTGCTGATCGTCGCAACCGTCGATGTCGTCGGGTTGAAGATGAAGTAGAAGTGCACCCAGCTCGACGCGGTGAACACGCTAGCCTGGTCTCGACCATTCGCAGCAGGGCCTGCCGTCAGAATGTTGTTGGTGATCGTCGCGACGCCGGTGACGCTGGGAGTTTCTCCGGTCGTCGGATTGCGGAAGTCGACGGACGCCGCAGAAAGGTCGAACTGCGTATTCGGCGTGGTGATGTTGTTGCCACCGACAAGCCCGAGCACTCGGCTGCTTCCACCCGCCATGCGGTCGATAGCGCTCTTCAGGTTCGCCACCAGAGTTGCCGTCGTGCCATCGTCAACGGCATTCTGTCCGGTCACATCGGCGATGACCTGCGCGACAACCGCCGCCATGATCGAGGATTGGCGCCAAGTCTTGTTGAGCTGAGCGCTCTGCGCCACACCGGCTTGATAGCCCGTGCTGAGCGCGGCAAGGCCTGCATAGGTGGCCTGCGAAACCACGTTCGCGCCACCCGCCGCGGCAAACGGTAGGAAGTCGTTTGTTGCCATGAGATTCCTGTTGGAAATGAACGAAGAAAAGCCCGCTCAAGGCGGGCCTGGAAATGAGTCTGGGACAGACTTAGAGCGGGATCGACCATGCCCCGGCATCAAAGCCGGCGACGTTCGAGGTCTGAATGTCGAAGCCAAAGAAGGGCATGCTGTCCACTGATGGCTTGTAGTAGAAGGCTCCGACGCCCTCAGGCTTCAGCGCGGAATAGCTGTTCTTCAGCAGCGCGAGGAGCACGGCCGGGGCCGGGGTGCCGCCCACGTACACGCTCATCGTCATGTCCTGGTTATCCGAGCCGAACAGGAGGGTTCCCGTGCCCGCGAAGATCTGGGACGCGATGCTCAAGAAGCTCGGCATCGTGCTGTCCCAGTGGTTCGCTCCGATCTTGACCCGAAGCATCGTGCGGTAGGTGGCATCGTCCAACCGCGTCAGGCCCTGCGAGCCATCGAACGGCCCCTGCCAGCTCCCTTGATCGAAACCCAGCCCAGCGATGTCGAGTGAGAAGTAAACGTTCAGCGGCGTGCTGATGTAGCGGGAGAAGCCGATCCACAGGCCCACGGCATCGAGTTGGACGCCAATCGCCGTATCGAGGTCGAACGCAGCATCCAGCGCGCGCACAGCATTGTTTGCATCGGCCATTGCCCCCGCGACCGCAGCGACGAGGGCGACGAAGTTCGGCTTGTCCGCATGCTCGCTGGTGATCAGCGCGGTGTAATCGGAAGAAGATGCCATATCAGGTCACCGTCAGCGTCACGCTCGCCGGCGCGCAGGTCGCGATCTGGTTGAACGCAAGGGGCACATCCGGGGTTCCAGCACCTCCCGGGCCCGTGAGAGTGAGGGCCTCGATCTTGAAGGTGTTCGCTCCGATGACGCTCTTTGCCGCGGCGATGCACCCATCCCATTCGACGCCTGCAGCAGCGCCGCCGCCGATCGCCACCGCGTTGATGTAGTTCGAGATGGCCGTCTGGACTGCCACCCCGATCGCCGAGGTATAGCCCGCCAATGCCTTGAGGGTTGCTGCAACGGTGATCGCCTGATTGGTCGGGACGTAGAACCGGATCGTGTGTGCCACTCCGATGCTGTCGGTCACGACTTGCGAAGTCGTCCCGTAGGTGTACGTGCCGGGCGTCTTCTTGTTGGCGATTGCCGTGGCGATATCGATGGCCGCGCCACCCAGCACAACCGCTGCGATGGAATGCGGAGGCAATCCATTCGAGTCGGTCGCGTTGGTGTCGTTTTCGTAGATGACCGCCTGGGTGACGCCGGTCACGGCCTTGATTGCCCCGAGGGTGCTCGCCAACACTGTGAGGGCGGGCTGAGCGACGCTGTACCCCTGACGCACGCGCAGGGCCGCATCCGTCTCGACAGGCGAACCCGGCGAAGCCGTCGACGCATTGGTGACCGACTGCCATCCGTAGGTCGGCGTCTGGATCTTGGTGACCGTGCCAATGGCCGCCGAGACAGCCCCGACGACCGCGCAGGTTGCGGTCACGATGACCGACCCACCCGGAGGAATCACCACGCTGGCCGGCAGGTTCCAGTTCACATTGTTCACGTCGGCGACCACGCCATTGGTGATCGTCGTTCCGGCCACGCCCGTGACGGTCACGTTCACGGTGCTGTTCGTCGGCACCAGGCGCGCGATGCCATTGATCTTGACGTTCGAAGACAGGCCATTGCCCTGAGCGGTGGCTGGGCTGAAGCTGTTGTAGACCGCGACAGTGGCGGCATTCGCATCGTTGATCGCCGCCGCGACGATCCCGAGGAACTGGCCGTCCTGCGAGTCATTCCCAAGGTAGACGTCTGAGCCGAAGATCGACCGGTAGGTGGCCTGAAGGTACGCCAGGATGCTCGCGAACGACGGGGCACTGATGCCGGTCGCATCGACGGTCGGGGCGGTGGGGGATGCCATTACTGAGTCACCTGAATGGTTGCGGCGCCGTAGGTGGTGTTGACCGTGGCGGCGATGGAGAGCGTGCGGCTGTTGCCGTCGAAGGTGCTGCTGTAGCCCGTGATCTCGGTCACACCCTGGGTGCCGAGGATGCGCTGTTTGATCGCAGCGTCAGGGTTACGGCCGGGAAGCCGCTTGCCGAGCACCTTCTGATTCCACGGCGTGCCATCCGTGACATCCACGAACCATTCCCCGAGCCACAGCGCGAGTCGGGTCTTAATGGCCTGGGCCACGGCATCCGGGCTGTTGACCAGGAAGGCGTTCGAGCCGAGCGTGTAGTCGCCGTTGGCGTCCAATTTGCGGTAGCGCATCGTCCCCCCCCTTACGGCGTCGGGCCGCCCGTATTGCTGCTGCCCGGCGTCACGTTCGTGTGCTGGTGGGTGTGCAGCGGCGTGGTGACAGCCGTCACTTCCGTGTCCGACTTGATGTAGTCGATCACATGGACCGGGCCTTGCATCGTGACCCCGGGCGAGCCCGCGCCGGTCGTCTGCGTGATGTTGCCGTTCAGCGCGATCACTGGGGCATTGATCGTCACCTGGGGCGCGTTTAGGGTGATCTCGCTGCCTGCGGTCGCGTGTATGTATCCGCCAGCGGTCGACGTGATGTTGCCAGTGGCCTCTGCCAGGATGTCGCCGGAAGTCTTGGCATGGATCTGGTGCGTGGTCGGGTGAATCTCCACGAATGCGGAGCCGTCGTCGCTGCGGAGTTGAACGGTGCTGGTGCTGACGGACGGCGAAAGAACGCGAGGCTTCGATCGTGGGCCGACCATGACAAAGCCGTCCGAGAGGTCGTGCATGCGCAGCCGATACTGACCCTGAACTCCGCCGAGTTGCCACCACGAATCGATGCAGCGCGAGGAGAACACCACCAGGCACTCGTCGCCTGGCTTGATCGGGAACGTCAACGTGCAGCCTCCGCCAGTCGGGAAGACCACCGGGCAGTCGAGTAGCACCGGCAGGTTGATCGGCGACATGGTTCCGTCGTCCGAGCGCGCCTGCAAACTGATTGACGGCTGCACGGTGCAGGTCATGGCCACTGGATCGAAAGACTGCACAATGCCGGGCAGCGCCGTCCAGATGCCACTTTGGGCCGCTCCCAGGGCGATGCGCATCGCTTCTTCCGGGTTGTCTAGTCGTTCTCGTCTGTCCATCGCTTCTAGCCGTATCGCTTGATTGAATCGACGTACTGCTGGCCAATCGTCGGCGTCGCGTTGAGCCCGAGCGGGACGTCGGCATTGATCGCAAGGCAGATCATGTCCGTGTACCAGTCATTGCCCCGCGTGTCACCGCTATGGTTCGCAACCATGACGTAGTACATGCCGTCGGTGTTGATGGTCGTTCCGAACTTTCCCGCGTTCGCTCGCTCGATCGCTTGCGTCCGATCGTTCCCCAGCCCGTAGCGCAGTTGTTGGATGCTGTTGTTGTCGAGCTGGACCTGTTGACCGATCTTGATGTTCGGATTCAGCAAGCACTTCAGGCGAATGCCGTTCTGCGTCTGCTCTGGCAATCCGATCATGCCGGTCTGCGAATTGATGACCGGAACATCACCCGGCTTGTAGGCCGTCAGCGGGATGAAATCGACCTTCCCGTCCTGGATGCTCCAACTGCACTGCGTGTCCTTGGCCAGATCGCGGAGTCGGTCGCGCGACATGCCGAAAAACACCTGACCGCGAGGCGCGGGATTGCCCGATAGATCAGGGATGTATCCCGGCGACACACCATGCGAGGCCATGACTTGGATGATGCTGCTGATCGCATCCTTCGGCGTCGCTCCAGCCGCCAACGAGAGCGCAGTCACTGAGAAGTTGTACGCCGAATCTCCGTCCGCCGCGGTGATGTCGATGTAGGTGTCGGTCTGCGATTCACGACCATGGCGGATCTGCTTGATGGAGCCATCGAAGATCAACCCGAAGTTGCCCTCGTAGCCAGCCTGCAGCACCACGCGCGTGAACTCCGGCGTCGGCTGCATCTGCATGATCCGCGCCGCGGTGTCGTCGCTCAGGTTGTAGACCCGGATGTCGGCACTGTTCGGGGTCTGGAGGTCGCCCCGGCGCACTTGGAACGCGAAGCGCAGTTCGGACAGGTCGAGCCCATCCTGGTCGCCGCCCACGATCAGGCTGGCCTTGCGCAGGTACTGAGGAACGCTCATGGAGTCACCCAATACAGGATCGCATCCGTGCCCAGGTTGTCGAAAGTCGGCACGGCGTCAGGGTTCTGCGTCGTCTGAACCCACAACTGACCACCGAAGCCGAAGTGCCCATATTGGGCCAGCAGGTCTGCCCCGGTGACCAACGGGATGCCAGAGACGATCGGCGCCGCGCTCGCATCTGCGATGTCCAGCACCCAGCCGCCCTGATCGGTGTTCTTGTAAGTCAGGGTCATCCGGTAGTCCACACCGGACAGCGTGATCTTGAATGACTGCGGGTCAGCCGTCAGAGGGATGGTGAAGATGTTTGCCATGTCAGCCGGTCCACTGGGAAGGAGACACCGCGCCGCCCGGGGACGGTGTTGCGCCCGACTGCGGCTGCTTCACGCCAGCGTTCTGCGTCTCAGCGGTGTTCGCCGGGTTCGCCTGGTTCTCTTTCGGCGGCATCGTGGTCGCCTGCGTGTTGACGATGATGATCTGCTTGCAGGTCGCGGTCACCATCAGCACGTTGCTTGTCGCCTGGTCGGTCGTCACGCTCAGGCCCACCAGCAGCATGTTCGTGTACTGGCGCCGGGAGGTCGTGATGTCGAATGGCGTGCGCGACTGCTGCAGCGCCAACAACTGCGAATACACCCCGTCGACGTAGCTCGCACTCGAAAGCTGGCCGCCATTGAACAGGGCCGACACCGCGCCCGAGAGCGCATCCGTCGAGCTGTTCGACCAGCCACACCGGATCACAACTTCGGACGGGCGAACATAGGCATGGTCCGTGATCGCCGCACCGGCCTCCACCGGATGCTCGGTGATCTGGAGCGTGTCGTTGTGGACCTCTTCAAGCGTCGCCTGAATGTCGATCCCGCCGATGCTGCTCTTCGGCGTGAGGGTGAGGAAGTCCAGCAATGCCATATCAGCTCACCACCGATGCCAGATTGCGCGAAAGACCTTCGTTCACGCGGTTTTGCTCGCCGGCCACCGCGCGCGCTGTCGACGCTGCATCGCCGCCGCTGACGTTGATGTTGGTCGTCTGGGCGACCTGTACGCTCTTGCCGGCCGCGGCTGATACCTGCGTCTTGGTGTACGGGTTGCGGCCGTTCTCGATGCGGATGATCGCGTCCATCAGCTTCGACAGCGTTTCAGGGTTGGTCAGGTCCAGTTCTTGATTCGCGCCGACGCCCAGCGATTTCGACACGTTCGAGATGTAGGCCTTCGTGTTGTTTTCCGAGGGAGGGGCGAACTTGCTGATGATCCCCTCGATGGTCTTCACGCCGCGCTGCCCGTAGAGGCGCAGTTGCTTGGCGAGGGCTGAAAGCCCTTCGTCCGCCGAACCGAACACCGCAAACCGGCCGCCGGCGCCCTCTTCCTTGGTCGCACCCTGCTGGCCGACGTAGTTGAGGTTGCCAGGGTTGTTGTTCCGGATGCCGCGCGGAGCAGTCTTGTCCGTCGGCTTCGTCGGCGCTGAGTTGTCGTTCGATGCCGCCGTCGCGTTCTTGTCGGTTGGAAGTCCCCGCTTCGCAAAGTCCGCATCGCCGAGTGCGCGACGTCGTGCAAGCTCGTCCTGCTCTCCGGCGTTCAATTCTTCCGAGTGAAAGAGCAAGGCGGCGCCGACGCCGCCCTTGCCGATCAGACTCAGCAGGCGACCGAGAATGCCGCCGCTCGCCGCATTGGCCGCTCCGACAATGCCCGCCCCCAGCTTCACAAAGGCCGATGCAAGGGAGAGGATGCCGCCGATTAAGGCGGCGCCCCCCAGAAGATTCGCGGCGGCGACCAGCGCGATGATCCGGGTGCTCCAACCATCAGTCTTTTTGTCGAGCTCGATGAGCTTGTCCACCAGCCACCTGATGGCCGGGCCGATCATTTCGGCCAGGTTGAGCAGCATGAGGAGGATGTCGGCCACGCGATCCGCGACCATCTGACCGTTCTTCTCCATCCATTCGCTGAGCTTCTCCACCCCGCCACCCAGGCGCTTGACGAGTGCGTCATAGACCTTGAGGCCGAACATCTCCATGTACGTCCCAAGCTCGCGCAACTTCACCATGAAGTCGTGCGCGTCCTTCGCAGCCTTGGTGTACCCGGAGTCCTCAAGCCGCTTTTTCTGCTCCCTGAGTTCCGCGCCAAACCTCGGATCGCGCATCGCCATCAGCGTCTTCTCGCTGACGCCGAACATCTTCGCGTACTGCGCCGCGAGGTAGTAGGGCATCTTCGACAACTGGCCGCCGAGGTCGACCATGACGTCCACCTCGTCGCGCATCTTCCCGTTCAGGTCCCGGGTCTGGATGCCCAGGCTCTGAAGAAGACCCTCGCCACCCGGGTTCTCACGCAAGAACCGAGCGAGCGACTCCACCGACTGCAGGGCCTCGCCTGCCCCTGCGCCCATGTTCTGCGCGGCCTTCTCGAAGGCCTTGAGGTTCTCGACGCTCGCCCCCGTGCGCTGGGAGGCGAAATACAGCCCCTCAAGGTTGGACGCGAACGCGGCGACTCCAGCACCCACGGACAGGGCCGCGGCCTCGACGGCCGCCACGAGCTTGACCACGCTCTTGGCGGCACTCTCCATCCCGCCGACGAACTTCTTGTAGCCCGCCTCGTCCACCTTGAAGCCGAGGCTCAGCAGGTAGTCGCGTAGCGTTTCAGCGGCCATTCTTGTCTTCCGTCAGTTTCCGCGCGAGGGCTTCGTTGTCGGCGCGCACGGTCAGCGCGTCATTCATCAGGGCGATGTCGAACAGGTCGAGCGATCCGTCCTTGAGTGATTCGTATCGGCACATGCCGGCCAGGACTGGCGCCAGGAGCCAATCCTCGCCGCCAGGAAGCGTCAGCCAGTCTGCGTCAATGCCGCCGGCGATCCCTGCTGGCTCGTAAGGATGCCGCTGATAAAAGGGCCGAGGCTGTCCTGGATCACGCGCATGACGATCTGCATGATGGTTCCGAGGTCCATGTCGTCGAACATGCAGGCCTTCGCCTGAGCGCTCCAGACATTGGCCCAGCCCTGCCCGTTGCTGCGCTGCGTGACGCTCAGGCAAGCGCCGATGATGTACTCCCCGGCCTCGTCGCTCATGTCGGCAATGCCCTGCGCGAAGGGCCCAAGCACGTCCGCGAAGCCGATCAGATTCGACTTCAGGCTTCCCTCGTTCGAGAGCTTCACGAAGACCGGGATCAGCGTCGGGATGATCGGGGCGATGCGGCGCGACAGGTGAAACTGCCGCATCGCGTCGAGCTTGCCAATCCGGTAGGACTGGCTGTTCAGTTCAAACTCGATCATCGGTCCGCCTACGCATACGTGCCGAGGATGGTGTCGATCTTGATCGAGTCGAACACCCATTCGACCGTCGCGCCGTCCTTCTTGTAGTTCACGGCGGGCTTCTTCTTGAACGCGCACGAGCGCGCCGTGGTCACATCGCCGCTCGCGGGGTTGCGCACCGTGATGATGTTCTGGCCGTGCAACGAACTGTCGAGCGTCTGCGCGTCGTACATCACCTGCAGCTTGGCATTGGTGGGCGAAGTCTGGAGCAGGCGCACGGTGACCGTGCCCGACTTGTCGGCGTGCAGCGAGTGCATGCCCTCGCCGTCGGCCCCGATGACCATCGTGTTTTTGTCGCCGGCCATCTCGACGGTGATGCCCTCTTCGGCCAGGGCAGCGCCATAGCCGAGGTTCACCGTGCCGGTCGGGCCAACGAGCGTGGCCTGGACGTTGAGGAAGGAATAGGTACTCATGTTTCAGGACCTCAGCGGTTGACGTTGATGATGACGTTCACGAAGTGAACAGCGCCCGCGAGCTTGATGGCGCACTGGATGACCGGCGCCTTGCGGGCCTGTCGATCGGCCTGCGCTTGCGTCGCCACCGGCGGGGCGTAGACGTAGTAGCCCTTCGAGAGCGTGTCGCCCTGGTTGAGCGCGCCGAAGCCAGCCGCGCTCCAGACGCCCGGGGCTACCATGCCGTTGGTCACGGCCTGGTCGAGGCACTGGGCGATGGTCGTCAGGATGACGTTGATGCCCGCGTCGGTCTGCGGGATCTTGGTCGCGCTGGTGTACAGCAGGTTGTAGACGGCAGTCTGGACGTAGTTCTGCAGCCAGTCGGTGTCGTGCACTTCATCGAAGAAGTACCCGTTCACCATCACGCCCTCTTGAACGATCGCGGTGTTGTTGTTGTAGTTGACGAAGATATTGCAGTTCTTCGCCGCGACCGCTGCCGCCTGCGAGCTGGTGAGGTATTCCGCCGCAACCCCCGGCTCCTGCTTGAACTTGATCGTCAGGGTCGTGTTCGAGCCCAGGAAGTTGACCGTGAAGGCACGCCCAAAGATCGAAGCAGCCGCGTAGGCGTTCGAGCTGCTGTATTGGATGAATGTCCGCTTGTAGCCCAGCGCCTTGAGCTGGCTCGCGATGTCCGAGCTCGTGGTCGGATCCAGCACCGTCGCGCTCTGCGTGGTGATTCCGAAGATGCGCGAGGTATTGGCACCCTCGATGTAGCCGGCCACAGCCACGTTGTCGGCGTCCACCAGCGGCACCGAAGACGCGAAGTAGAGGCCGTACCAGTTGTTCGAGGCGTTGTCGAAGGCGGCGGTGGCGGCAGCAGCCGATTCCGCATTGGAGCCCTGCGCCGGCGTAGATGCCGTGCCGCTGATCAGGCCGAGCTGTGCGGAGATGTCCGTACCCGAGCCCGCGGCCGAGGCGTAGGTGATAGACGACGCATTCACACCGCCGCTCAGGGTCGCGCCCGAGACGTTGATGTTGGTGCCGGTCTTCGCCAGGGTGAAGGCATTGCCGGCCGTGCCGACCGATGCGTAGGTCACCGTGGTGACGCCGTTGGTCGTGCTGTAGCGCGCCTTGACGATATTGACATCCGTCGAGGCAAGCAGGAAGGCCTGCAGGTTCGCAGCGGTATTGGCCGCGGTCGTTCCGATCAGCACCTGGTTGCCGGTCGGCGCCGCAGTGACGAAGGTCACCGTCGTGCCACCGATTACCACCGTGTCGTTGTTCGCCGGATTGGTCGTCAGGGTGATGGAACCGGTCGCGGCGGTGCCCGCGCCGGTGGTCGCGCTCGAGATCTCGAAGCGGTTGTAGGCCGCATTCCAGACGCAGGTCCCGGCCGACGCCAGGGCCGTGGTGATCGTGCTGGCGACACTGTTGAGGTTCGTCGCGCCCGAGAAACTCAGGCCCGTGAGGGTCTTGACCACCCCGTCGATGGTGATCGCGAAGCTGCCGGTCGTAATCGTGTTCCAGTTCGCGATGGCCTGCGCAGCGGCAGACAACAGACCACCGCGCAGGATCGCGGAGGTCGCAGTGCGGGCCCAGCGGCCGATGTACAGCGTCGAGGGCTGCGGGGTCTGGCCGAAGTACAGGGCAGCGGCTTGGTACTCGGGCGCAGTGATGCCGAAGTCGGTCGCCACAGCGCCGAGGGTGTTGTAGAGGCGCAGTCGCTCGGTCGTGTCGATGATCGTGCTGTCACCCGCAATCAGCAGGCTGCCAAAGTTGCGGGTCGCCGCCGCCAGGGGCGAGATGACGACGGACACGTTCACGACATTGCTGACGGGTAGGCCAAGGTTTGCCATACGGTCGTACTCCAGTGGTTATGGCGTCAAGGCGCCGCGAATGCCTCATTGACGTGCCCGGAGTCATCCAGGATCGTCCCGTTGGCGGAAAGAATGTTCAGGATTCCGTAGCTGCGCTTCACCTGGCGGCGAAAGCGAGCCGTGATGTCGAAGCGGCGCACCCACTGCTGGTTGACCAGCTCAGGAATTGCTCGCGCGTCGGTGCAGTCGATCAGGCCAACGGCCTGCAGCTGCAGAAGGTCCAGGTTCTGCGGGATGCTCAGACCGTCACGCAGCATCGCCGCGTAGGTGCCAGCCAGCGGCCCGTAGAACGTGCAGGCCAGCTCAATCTCTTCGTGGCGCTGCATGTTGTCCTGCCCGCTCCCGGCGCCCACATGCTCGATGTAGGCCCCAGCATCGGGCTTGATGACGGTGACGCCGATGGCGCACCAGTTCACCGACGGCTCGGGCTGCTTCGGGTTGCCTGGCTGCCAACGCGGGCGCACCATGTTCCCGGGCAGCCCCGTGATGCCGATGACGACAGGCTGAAGCAGCGCATCGAGGTCGGCATCCTCCAGCGGCGGAGATACGACGGTCGGCGAGAGATACCCGCCCGTTGCACTTGTGTTGCCCATGCCCTACCCCGCCAGCGGAATCAGGTCGCAGCTCGCCGCCACGAATCCGCGCCCGAAGTGGCTGTAGTCGCTCACGTTGCTCACCGTGTAGCGTCGGCCGCGCCACTGCACGACATCGGCGGTGTACCCGGCCCCTCCGTCGTTCAGCACGAATTGGGTGTGGACCGTGATGTTCCCCTTGATGCGCTCACCCGTCGCGATGCGCTCCAGGATGTCGCCGGAATCGTTCGTGACCACGGCAGAAAAGGGCACGAAGGAGGGGGTGTTCACTGCGATGCCGTCGCTTCCCACAACTTGCGCGGTGCGCTCACACACGAGGCCCGTATTCATGAAATCCGGGTCAAGCAATACGTCGGTGACGTCGAGCAGGGCCATCCGGCGCTCCAAAAGAAAGAGCCCGCACGCGGCGGGCTCGGATCGAACGCTGGGGCGGCCTACTTCTTGCCGCGCACCACGTACTTGATCGAGTTCCTCAACTGCCCGGTGTTCACCAGTGGCTGAATGCCTGCAGCGCCTTGGGCGAGTTCGGGAGGAACGCCGTTGGACACCATTTCGAGGTACTCCAACTCCGCGCCCCGCTGTGACTTGGTGCCGCGGCTTCGAAAGCGGCCGGCGATCGTCGAAGGGGACAGCGGCGCGAATTCGCCGTCATTGATTTCGCTCTTGATGCTGCTCTGCGCAGCCATCCCGGCCGCCGACAGCTCTGCGTCGACCTTCGCAGTCTGTCCATCCAGCGCCGCGAGTGCAGCCTTCTTCAGTCGGCCCTCGATCTTTTCCTGTGCCGCCTTGATGCCGGGGCACATGAACGGCCTTGCCGGGATGTTCGCCGCTGGGCTTCCGTTGTCGTGGATGTAGGCCAGCGTGGCGTTGTTCATCGGCCCCTGATCACCCTGACGGGTAGCCGCGGACTCGGGAACGCCCACCAGGACGTCCTTGCTGGTCAGTTCGTTGATGCCCTTGACCAGATCCTTGAGCTTGTCGACCCGGATCTTCAGGCTCGCTCTCACATCTGCACGCCACCCGCTCCAGCAAGGCGGGCCATCTGGTAGAAGCGGATGCCATACATGGTCGAGTTCCAGAATCCGCCGCCGTCGTAGACCACAGACCCGGTGTCATAGCTCGCACTCACCTTGTCGACAGACTTGGAAGATTGCGGCCCGTTCACCGTTCCAGGCACCCCGCCAGCGGCAACGGACTTTTGATCCTTGATGCCGATGGCGAGGTGGTGGGCGATGTAGAGCATCGTGCCCACGTCCAGGAAGTCGTTCCACGCATCCGGGTTGAGCATCGTGCCGGCCATCACCAGCCAGAACATGACCTGGCCATCGGGGTAGTCGGACGCGCTCGCGAACTCGGGAAAGCCCGTGCGGAAGGATGCGACGGTGACGGTCATGGCTTATGACTTCTTGGACTTCGGTGCGGGGTCAGGCGGGGCGGGCTCCGAGTGTGCCTGCACATACCAGTGGTCGGCAATATCCGCCTCCACCTCGTGCTCGCCCTCCTCGAAGCGCCGCTGAACGCCCTCGGCCGAGGTCAGCGTGAACGCCTTGACGACGTTGATCGTGACCATTTCAGATCCCATCCCGCGCGCCCGTCGTCTCGGGGTAGACCAGCTCCACCGCGCCCAGGCGACCGAAGTAGGTCGTCAGTTGGCGCAGGTCACGGTACTCCAGAGGAGTGCGCTGGAGCGGGACCATCGGGAAGCGGATGCGCATGGGATCCTTGGTGTAGGCGTACATGCGATCCTTTCCGGCAGCTCCCGGGCCCTGGCCGCCACGGGTCGTGCCGGTCAACCACTTGAGCGGCTGGATGTTCAGCGGGCGGCCGTTGATGCTGTTCGAGAGGCTGTTTTGCTTCAGGAACTCCAGCACCGAGATGTTGCCCGCCGTGCTGACCAGCGTGGTGACCAGGTAGCCGTATTGCAGCGGGGGAAGCAGCAGCGAGTCGGGGCACACGGCATAGCCGCTGGCAGCCCAGACGCTGTTGAGCAGTTCGTTGACGTCGGCCAGGATCAGCGACGGGGTCGTCGTGCCGCCAGTCCATGCTCCGGTCACCGCATTGGCGACGTTGGCCATCAGCGTCTGGTTCAGCATGCCGGTGAGGCCCAGCGCCGAATCGCCGATGTACACCTGCTCGTCGATGTCCATCTGGTGCTTGAGCTGCATGCCGGCGAACTTCTGCTGGTCGACCGGACGGCCGAGCTTCTGCGCACTCTCCAGTTCGGGGATGGTCCAGCCGAGCTGCATGGCCCAGAGGGTCAACGGCGTGGTGGTCTTGCCGATGTCCAGCGACACGCCGACGATCGCATTCGCGTCCTTGCCGACCCACGCCTTGTTCGAACCGCTCACGCCATTGGCGGCGCCGAAGCTCGAGTTGGTGAAGGCCGAGAACTCGTCAGCGATCGACACGTCTTCGCGCAGGTCGATGTCACGCGACCAGGTGACGGCGGCGAGCGGCTCGTGCAGGCGCGGGTCGAGCCGTTCGAGCTCGCCGATCAGGAAGGCGCCGGCACTGTCGATCGTGCGGGCGTCGAAGGTCATCAGGCCGTCCTTGAACTGGAGACGGCGAGCAGCTGCGGCGATGGCGGTCAACTCGGGGGAATTGAAAGCGGACATTTGGGTTCTCCAAAAGAAAAACCCGCCGCGATCTGCTCGGGCGGGTGTCCAGAAACGAAGAAGCCGCCCTGAGGCGGCCGAAAGGCTGTGTGTTGAGCCTTACAGGTTGAAGGCGACTTCGGCGTTGCCCGAGGCGTCGGCGGCACCCGTGAAATAGGCGCCCGTGATCTGGATCGTGTTGGTCGTGTCGGATGCGGCTTCGATGCCGCCGATCACCTTCGCGCCCGAAGGCGTCGCCACGCGGATGTAGACCGCGCTGCCCAGGGAGGCAGTACCAGCGTTCACCTTCACGTTGATGTAGCCGCGCTTCAGGATGTTCGCCGCGCCGGAGGTGGCCGGGACGCCAGTGCCAAGCGGATCGCTCGCATTCGCGCCTTCCGTGGGGTACGGACGAACCAGGAAGCCATAGACGGATGCAGCGGTGTCGCCGCCGGCGATCGGCACGAACGCGCCAGATGCGATCTTGCCCGGAAGACCGTAGCCCGGGAAGGGCAACGCGCTGTTGAGCAACTGAGCCTCGATCGTGGATTGGGACTGACGGGTCACGTCGCCCGGGATGCCCGAAGGCATGCGATACAGGTATGCAGTCATTTCAGACTCCTATGGTTAGCGGGCGGAACGATTTGCCCAGAACTCCCGGTTACGGGCATTGAGTGCGGCCACGCTGGAGGCGGGGCCGAAATCCTTGGTCGCAGCCGCGCGCGCCGCCTGGCGGTTGTTCTGCGCGCGAGCCAGTTCAGCAGCACCGGTGAACACCGAATGGAGCGCATCGCCCGTCAAGGCCTTGATCTCGCGGCCGGCGAGGAAGGGGTCCACGAGCGCCTTGTCTGCCTTTTCGAGCGCGGCGCGCATGTGGCCTTCGACATCAGCAACTGCGGCCTTGCCGTCCGAGGTCTTGATGGAGGCGCCCGGGGCGAGAATCTCGGCGCGCGAGATCACTGCCTTCAGCGAGTCGCCCGAAAGCACCTTGCCTTGGGCCTCGGTATTGCTCTGGGCCGTTTCGGCTTCGAGCACCGTGTCGCCCGTCTTCTCCTTGGCCTCGCGCGCCTTCTTTTCCTCCTCGGTTTCATCCGATTCGGCGTCCTTGACCAGCTTGGCGACGGTCTTGGATAGGGCATCGACGGTGGCGGCGAGAGTGGCGATGGAATCACCGGTCTTGGCCGCCTCCTTCTTCTCGCGCTCGGCTTTCTCTTCCTCGGTTTCGTCAGAGTCCATGGACTCCAACTCTTCCTTCACGGCGTCCGCATCTTTCGCCTTGACGGCGGTCATGAGGCGGTCCCAGAAGCTACGCTTTTTCATCTTCGGTTCCTCGTCTTGGATTGAACAACGCGGGCCAGCTCGGCCTCGCTCAACTAAGGCAACGTGGTTGCCCACGATGTCACGCTGTACCCCGCGTCCGGGTTCGGTCTGCTCGTAGGCGGCTTCGTATCCAGCACTCACCTCGGGCAATGATTTGTTGACGTACTCGATGGCCTTGGCATCGGTGATGACCAGATCGGCGATCAGGAGGTCGTTCTGAATACCCTCGCCGCGGCGCACGTTCTGCACGGTGCCGATGGCGAGCTGCTGCCAGTTCTCCGGGGTCACGAACTCGTTCGGGTGTTCGACCGTGACGGCCTTGCCTTCGAAGCTGGCGATCGTCTCTTGGCGGAACACCTCATCAGGCAGGCGCTCGATGCGGATCTCTCCGTTGATGGCGTCGAGAGGAACCTCCTGGTCGGTGTAGAGCTGCATCCCCGTTCGAGCGATGGGAACGTCCTGGCACACCAGAAACCCCTCGGGCGTGACGCTGCGCTTCGCTCCCAGGTCTTCGGTCGTGTAGAACCGGCCGCGATCGTTGGTCTTGTGCTTCATGGTCACTCTTCGGTCAGGATCGGCTCGGCCCAGCAGCGGCAGTTGTAGATACAGCCCGGGTTCGCTCGTGCACCGCTGCGCTCATCGGCCACCGGAGGCTCGTTCCACGCGAACACCTTCCCGTTCAGCCGCTTGTGGTCAGCGCGCACCGTGCTGTCGTGCGCGGTGCGCCAGATGTAATGCGTCGATCCGATGTGCTGCGCCCGCGCCTGCGTCAGGTTCGACTCGGTTCGCGCGACCTCGGTGCGTGCAATCAGCATCGCCCGGCTCGTCGCCACATCTCCGGATCGCATGATCTCTGCGGCGATCTCGTTGGCTCGCGTCCCGTCTTCCAGTACCTTGATCGTCAGGTCCTGCACGCGCTGGGCGGCGTCGAGCGGGATGCTGCGGATCAGCATCACCTGCTCGTCCATCAGCTTGCGCATCGTCTCGCCGGTCGGCGCGGTCTGGATTTCGCGCTGCAGCTCCTTCGACATCTCAGCGCTTGCCGCCTTCCATGCCGCGAGATCCCTCTGGTTGACCTCTTCGACCATCCGCGCGGCTGTCGCCGTCGCCCACGGGATCAGCGCGTCGGCATAGCTGCGCAGCATCTGCGTGATGGTCGGAGCAGTCGCCGGGTCGGCGGGATTGAACCCGCCGATGATGTGCCCGACGTGCTCAGCCAGCCTTCGCAGGCTCCTTGCGTACAGCCGCTCCGCCCGCTGGCTTTTCGTTGGCCGCTTCTGCGGTAGCGCCCGGTCCTGCGTTCTCATCCGGCATTCCTTCAGGCTGAGGCGGCGGCTCTTCTTCCGCTTCCTTGATGTCCTCGTCCGTGACGTTCGACCACACGCCCGTGATATGCGACGACTGGCGCAGTTCCTTCAGTGCGGTGGCGCGGTCCACCAGGCCGGAGTCCGATGCACCCACGATTGCCGTGGTCAGGTTCTGCGCGATGGTCGCCTTCTCGGTGTCCGACATCTGCCAGAGCGGGCAAAACTCGAAGTCGAAGGAGTCAGGCGGTGGGCGGCCAAGTTCCGAGCGAAACAGAACGTCGTACAGCTTGCCGACGCCGGTGCGCAGCCGTCGCTCCTGCTGCTGCTTCACGTTGTCGTAGTAGTTGCGGATGTCGCTCTCGCCCGTGGCATTCAGCCCGGCAGGCGACTGGCCGAACAAGCGCACGAGCGGAATCCCGATCGCGCCGCTGATCTGCTGGCCGAACTGCAGCATCATGTCGCTCAGACCCGAGAAGCTGTATTGATGGGCCTCGAACTTGTCCTTCGCGTCCATGAGGGTCAACCCCTCATTCGACTGGTACAGCCGGATCAGGTCGAGCTGCTTCACCAGCCCCTCGAACGCCTTGCCGCCCATTGCGATGATTTCCCGCAGGCCATCGACCTGGTAGGTCCGCAGATGGGCCTTGTAGACCAGCTGCGCCGCGCCCTCGGTCGTGCTGTCGAACGCAACCAGCCGATCCCAAAGGCGCTCCAGCACCGATTGGCCCCATCCGTTCTCGGCGATGCGCTGCCAGTACGGCAGATCGACACCATCCACGCGGATCACGCGCGAATAGTGGATCTTCATGTTCATCAGGCCCTGCGCATCCGCGATCACCTCATAGAACTTCGGCTTTCCCATGTTCGGGCCGAGTTCGGTGATCAGATCCTGCAGGGTCGGCTGCACAACCCAGCGATCCAGCGGCAGCAGGCCCTTGAACTGGCCCTTCTGGATCGTGTCCAGCCGCAACGGCGTCTCAGGGTTCTGACCGTCTATCAGCAGCACTGCGACACAGCCACCATAGAGTCGCGCCCACTTGATCGTGTCGCCCAGGGCATCCCAGAGCATCAACCTGCCCGCCGCCTTCTCCAGGCTCTCTATCTGGTCGGGCGGCATGTCGCCCTTCAGCTCGATGCCCTGCCGGGTCATGTCATCCGCATAGGTATCCACGGCCTGGCCGGCGATCCAGCTCGAGCGGTAGACGAACTCCATCTGCACGCGGTTGCGCGACATCGGAGAGAAGCCATACCCACTCGCGTCGTTCTGGCTGCCAGCGCCCATGCCCACGCGCGCGGCCAGGTTCTGGAAGCTGTCAACGGTCTTGGCCTGGGCAACCTGTCGATTGCGGGCGGCTCGTGTTTGTCTTTTCATCCTGCAAGCCTTGCCCAAATTTCCAGGGATCGCGCGCCCGGCGCAAAGCACATCACGAAGGCATCGGCCACGTTCGGCGAGGAGATGTCCCGCTTGGCCAGATCCTTCTTGCTCTCCACCTTGACCCGCCCGTTCTGGTCGTAATCGCGCCTCGGCGTCGACAGCTCGTCGATCAACTTGTCCAGGTGCGGGCAGTCGCTCGCGATGCTGATCAACCGGTCGTCGCTGAACTTCTCACCGCGATGCACCGCGTTGTAGGTGTTGCGGAAGCGGTCCGCCACCATCCACCAGGTCTGCGCCTTGATGTTGGCGAACATGTCCTTGTTCGTGATGCCGGGCTGGTAGCTGCGATCCGGCTCCCACACCGCGCCGCCGGCGTTGAACTTCTCATGGATCACCATGAACGTCTCGCCCTCGGTCTTGCGCTGCTCATTGATCTCGTTGAACTTCGCGCCTGCCGAGGCACCGACGCCAATCGAGTCGTAGGCGACCGATGCGCCGCGCTCCCTGGCCGCGGAATAGGTGCGGGTGCAGCTCTTCAGCAGCTCATCCTCGCCCGCCTTCCATTCGTCAGCCCAGCTCACCACCGAGCCGTGTGCGTAGACGTTGGCACACTTGTCCTCGCCGCTGTCGGCCACGTCGAAGCCGATGCGCTTCGATCCTGAGGCCTCGAAGCCCAGCTTCACATGCGCGTCGATCGCCGCCATGATCCACGACCGTTTGATGATCGTGGCATCGTCATCCTCGCGAGGCACACCTTCATAGATGTGCATGTAGTCGTCGTAATCCTCGGCCTTCTTCGCCTCGATGACCTTGCGGATCGTCTCGCTGAGAAACGGGTTCTCGTTGTAGTTGATCTTGCGCACCACCGTGTCAGGCGGCGGGTTGAGCACGAAGCGCTTGTAGACGAAGTCCGTGGCAAGGCGTGGGTTGAAGATGATCCATACCTGCGACCCCTGCTTGCGGATCGTCGCTTCGAGGATCTCCCACTGCTCTTCCGTGAGGTTGTGGCCTTCCTCGATCCACAGGATGTCGATGCCCTCCAGCGACTTGATTTCGTCGATGGAGCGCCACAGGCCGTAGAACAGGAACTCGCTGCCGGTCCTGCGCCCGTGGATCTTGTTGTCCAGGATGCGGAAGCGCTTGCTCAGGCCGAAGCGCTCGATCTGGTGCTTCAGCAGCGTGTAGACCGATTCCTCGATCTTGTTCTGGAACTGCCGCACGCACAGCACGCGGATCTTGCAGTTGTCCGCCAGGAAGGTGACGAACCCTGCAGCGTCCCACGACTTCGACGATGACCGGCCGCCGAACAGAACACGGTTGCGCGCCGGCGTCAGCCAGAAGTCACGCAATGCGGGGTTAAGGCTTGGGGAGGCCTCCATAGAAGTCATCGAGTGATGGCGGCTTCTCCGGCGGCTCTTCCAGAGACTTCACGGTCTCCTTGTTCGCCGCCAGCAGGTTCAGGCCGGTTGCCGCGGCGTCGTTCGCCATCCGGGTGAGCACAGCCACGCCCTTGAGCGATTCGAGACTTTCAGCATCCAGCGGCTTGGCGTCATCGATCTCTTGCACCTTGGCGTGGGCAATGCCCGACAACCGATGTGCGGTGGCGGCACCGTAGTTCGCGGCGCCAGCCAAGTGGCCCGAGATCGATCGCAGTTGGTTCGCAAGGTTGTGCGCACTTATCTGCGCACTTACCGGAAGGGCTTGCAGCGCGATTTCCGTTGCAACTATTTGATTCGCAACGTGTTTTATTTGTGCGCTCTGCGTACCTAAGCGCTTTCGGATGGCTGCCTCGGAGACGCCGAACTCGCGCGCCAGAGATCGAGCGGTTTCGCCATCGAGGAGGCGCCTGCCGATCTCTTCCCACTGCTTTTCGGTGAGCTTCGAAGGTCGGCCCATGTTCTTGTCCTAGAGGGGCACAGCACGGCCGTGGGCTGGGTGAAAGGAGAAAGCCCCAGGTGGTTCCCACGGCCGGCTGGCGGCGCACCGTTGTTGCCCCGACGGTTAGGCGCTGCGGGGTGAGCAGATCGGCAGACGCAGCAAGGGAGAATGCTGCCAGCCGAGCATGACGCTCATGAAGTTCTAAATCGTGCAGCCGATATGCATCTGGCGTTTAGCGGCCAAATATGCCTCGTATGCAAGTTCTGGCGTTTTGTACGCGCCGAGGTATCGAGTTCTGCCGTTCAGCTGAATCTCTGCCTTGAACAAGCTCCTCTCCGGGCTGACCCCGAGAAAGCCGGTTTTGTTGTTGGGGAGCGCGTGGCGCTGATTCTGGTTATTGACGGCGCATGGCACATCCCGCAAGTTGGGCCATCGGTTGTCAGAACGCTCGCCGTTTCGATGGTCGATCTGACCGACAGGCCACGTTCCGGTCTGGATCAACCAAATTACCCGATGCTCAAGATGGCGATGACGGTCGGCCCTTACCAAGCGATAACCCTGGTCGCCAACGAAGCCAGCCAACGCGCCCACCCTGATTCGACCGTTCGTGGCCAGTCGCCATGTCAGGCGCCCAGTCTCGCAGTCATAGGAAAACAGCTCTCGAGCGCGAGCAGCGGTCAGATCGGTTTTCATTGGAATGCCCCACACGCGCCAGAACAGCGCCAGGCCACACAGAAGACTCACGGAAAGGGCGGTGTGTGCACCCCTTGTCGGCCGGCCAGCCTATCCGCAGTCACAAATGAAAAAGCCCGCGCGAAGGCGGGCAAAAGGCCGGTGGTCGACCTTGGAGACAAGTGGTTGCGGTGGCCGGCTTCGCTCCGATGCCCTCAGGGTTATGAGCCCCGCGCGCTACTGGGCTGCGCTACACCGCTGAAACGAAAAGCCGCCTCAAAGGGCGGCTTCATGATTTTTTAGAGGTGGCTCCGCCATCGAACGGCGGGCCTGCTCTATTGCTTTGCCGACAACACATCGGCTATGTACAGGTGGGCGCACTGTACACGAACAATCGCGTCGCCGCAAGGGTCTTTTATCCAGTCCTCACAGATCGATCCTCGCCGCAATCTTCCTCATGGCTGCAGGCCCAGCCCGCCCCTGCTCGCGCTCCATCTCGCCCACCAGCCAGCGCGCGAGGTCACGGTGATCGTGGCGGAATTGCTTCTCGAAAAGGATGGCGCCAGTTCCGCGGCACGGCTTGCAAATCGGGCCACCAACCCAGCCGCGTGGCGTGATGACGCCCCTGCCCTGGCCGCCGCACACCTTGCACACGTGGTCCCGATGCCATGCGAGGCAGGCTTTCGCCATGTCCGCGCACTGCAACGTGGTCAGCTTCAGATGCATGGCCGGCGCCTTGCCCCGAAGCCACTCGACCATGATCTCCACGATTTCCTGCGCTGCGCTGTTGTCGCCCATGAACAGGCGCTCGAGCGGCACAGCAAGCTCAGCCTTCGGGATCGGCGCCTGCTGGCCCTTCGACCAGGTGCGGCCTTCGGATAGGTCGCGATGCGCCAGCCCCATGGCGCCGAGAACATCGGTGTCGCTGTAGGTGGTTCGCGCGTCGACGGTGAGGCACGAGGAACGAATGGCCGTTGAGTAGCGGTCGGTGATGCGCATCAGTCCTCCTTGGTCTTTTCTGGAATCAGGGTTTCATCGATCACCGGCCAGGTCAGAGGCTCGGGCTCCGCCGGCTGGATGGGGATGCAGCCCTTGAGAAGGCAATGGGCGCAGGTTTCGCAGGTGTCGCAGAAGTTCATGCCCTCTCCTTTTTGAGCTCGCGCAGCTTGGCGCGATAGATGACCTTGATTTGCCGCAGGGCGTCGCGGGTCCACTTCACGATTTCGTGCGGACCTTCCAAGCGCTCCAGTCGCTCGGTGCCGATCCGGCGCATCAGCTCCTCACGGAATGCAGCGGAGACCGTGCGCTCGTGGTGCTTGAACCTCCCGCCCCCACCATTGCAGGCCTTGCATTGCTTGTGGCAGTTGTCCTCGTCGAACCGAAGTTCAGGATGCGATCCGCGACTCAGGAAGTGGCCTGCATCCCACTGACCGCCGGCTGTCATGGGTGGGTCGGTCACTCCGCAGGAGACGCACGGCTTGTCAGCATCCCGCAATCGGATGAACTCGTTGAACGCAGCCTGCGCGTCGGACACCAACTTGCGGAACGGCTCGATGGCCTCCCTGCGGGCTTTGGTCTTCGCCTTCTCCGCCTTCTTGTCCGCTTCGACCTTGCGGCGCGCGCATGTCGGGCTGCAGACCTTCTGCATCGGGCGCGCGGGCATGAACTGCGTTTTGCAGTGGGCGCAGGTCTTGGGCTTCAGGGTGGTCGACGGCAGCATCACCACTCCCCGAAGCTGGCGAGGATCGTCTCCAGCATCTCGATACGGCCAGCCATGCTCAGGTGCTTCCAGAGCGTCTTGCCGGCGTGCTCGGTCCGCAAGAAGGCCACAGCGTCGTTGTGGAACTGCTCCATATCTCCCTGCTCAAGCTTGGCGTAACTGATCGAGCGCGGCACTGGGATCACGCCACCTTTTGGGCCCGGGTACCAGTCGACGAAGCCGGCGCCGACCTTGAGCCACGTCCGGAACGATTCGAAGTCCTCGAAGCGATCTTGAGATTCAAACAGCGCCTGCTCGAGCGCCATGTGCTTGCGGTGGAACCAGCCGAGGCGCGCCTGGTGCGTGCGGATATCAAGCATTTCGCCGGGTTCAAGGCGAAGGATGTTCGACCAGAGACGGCGCCATTGCTTGCGGCCGCGTTCTCCGAGACCGTCGATGATTCCAAAGATGCAGCGAGTCAGGACGGCTCGCTCCTCTTCCGTGAGTTGCACCGGCTGCTGGCGGACAAGGGTGATGTCGCTCATTCCGCGTACACCTTCAGTCCGAGGTCGATCGCGAGCCGGCGTTCGATGCACGCACCTCGGGATTCCTCCCATCCACGCAGGAGAAGGACTGTGTCGCAGGTCACCAGTTGCGCGATCGCCATGCGCATGTAGCCCTGCCATGTCCCGCATGGCGGATCAGGATTCTCGGCCGGGTTCTCGACGTGAACGCCAGCCGCTCGCAGGCGCGCCGCAGCGGCATTGAAAGCCGGATAGTTGAAGTCCGGCATGCCAGTCATCCTTCCCGCGACGTAGCAACGGCGGATGCCAGCGCCAGCGGCAGCCAGCCCCAGCGCTTCGGCATCCGAAGCGCCAAGTCCTGCGCTTTCCACTCCGCATATTCCCGCCAGTTCGGGTGCGTGTTCGCGCACCGGGCAAGATGATCCAATTCCGCCTGCTGGCTTGGTGTGAGCGTCATGGTTCATCGCGCCCCCAGGCCTTGGAACGGCGTCACGTACTCTTTCCACACGGTGCCCCGGCGAAGGTGCGAGACGTAGCCCGGCGTGATGCCGAAGCGCTCCGCCAGCACGGGGTTCGGCTCGTCGCTCGATCGGATCGCGCGAACGATCTCCATCGTGAGGACGGACTTGCTGCGGCGTGCGGCAGCGATCTTGGTCTTGTGGGAGACCGTGCGCTTCGCGCCCTTCAAAGCCGTCGACCGCGTGTGCGCGACGAGGTGGTCAGGATTCACGCAAAGCGGGTTCTCGCATTTGTTGGCGATCCACACTTCCGAGCGGACGGGCCCGCGCGTCAGGAACCACACCAAGCGCCTCACCGGATAGCTCTTCCAATTGACGCGGATCTGCGGATGCTTACCTTCGATGGCATAGCCGGCCCATTCGAGGCAGTCCCCGCACTCCCGCACGCGCCCAAGGATGCGATCAAGCGACACATCGGGCACGTCGCCCAGGCATGACTTCGTCATGCCGCCCCCCGCGTCTTGATGCGCTGCATGACGGCAGCAGAAGCCAGCGCCGCAAACGGCTGGAACGAGATCGCGGTCTTGCCCGCGACGTTGCCGCCCTGGTACACAGCTTTGCAGCGCTCGGCGTCACCGATCAGCGCCGGCCGGGGCAGCGCCAGCCCCTTGCGCTCATACTCGTGATCCGGCGAGCGGTCGCCAGCCAAGCGGCGCGGGTACTCGAACTTTCCGCGGCCGGTGTACGCCTTGTGCGACTCGCAGAAGCGGTGCTGCAGGTAGCTCAGCTCTTTGGTTTCGGTGCGGCACACCTTCGGCCAGCCGCCGAGATCCTCGATGCAGGCATGGATCGCCGGATCGTCGAACACGACGTCGGTGTTCGCGCCGACCGAGGACATCGCCTCGAGCGCCTTACCCCATGCGAGCTGCGCGCGGTCGGTGTGCGTGCCCTGCAGGATGCGCACGAGGTCGGCAACCTTGGGCGGAAACTGGCCGTGCTCCGGGTCCCTGGCGTGCCGGTCGAACGCCTTGGCAACCTGCTCGAAGTCGAAGTTTTCGCAGGCGCTCCAGAAGAGGCTTTGCGTGAAGTCGGAGACGTCCTGGCGGTAGTACGCCATCACGTCCGCAAACAGGCCGGCAAACCGGCGGCGGTCAGTGCTGAGCATGGCTTTCCTCCTGCGCGGCCCAACGATTGGCGGCCTCGCGGTTGCGTTGTTCGATGGCTTCCTGGCGGTTGATCGGCGCGCGCTGGCCGGCAGCCCGCATGCATGCGGCCTTCAGGTACTCGACGGGATCGGCGGGGCGAGCGACCACTGCGGCGCGCACGGCGTCGACGACGATGAGGTCGCCGTAGTCCTTCACCAGCTTTCCGACGAAGGAGCCGCACTGCGCGGGCGGAAGACCCGACTGGCTCAGCAGCGACTTGCCTGCCTTCCAGAGCTCGTCCTTCGTCATGTCGGCGGGAGGCTTGGCGGCATCGCCGCCCGTACCGTTAGGTACGGAATTAAGTTCTGTTCCCTCTCCCTCTCTGTTCCCTTTAAGAGCGTTTTCCGCTGGAACTGAACCGGAAGCGTTGGCGTTTTCCGGCGGAATTTGCTCGTCGGCAGGCGGAATTCCGTGGGGGTAGGCGCCGGATTTCCATTGATCAAGCGTCGGAATTCCAAAGAGCTGCTTGCCGTCCTTCTCGCGCGCCTTGTTCTCTTTCCTCAGGCGGTCGAGAAACTTGTTGAAGGCGTAGCGCTCCTTTGAAGCGAAGGCAGCAAGGGCCTTCTCTGCAATCACCTGGTGGTACAGGCGGCCATCTGTGCACAGGACGAAGCCATTCAGGGCTTCGACGCGCACCTTGCGCCACTCCTTCACCGAGATCGGCATGCGGCCATAGCCGGCAAGGTTCGCGAGCTCCACGTCGTCGTCGGGCAACGACGCGGCCGGCACCTGATGCCATGCAGCGCACCACAGCAGAACGCCGGCCCGGAATGCATCGCCCTTGGGTGTCGAGGCGAACTTCGAGTCGCGAAGCCGGCGCACGTCCAGCTCCATGTACGCGAAGTCCGTGAGGTCGCAGTCCGCTGGCGTCAGCGGGGCGGGGAGATCACTCATCTGAGGCGCCACCTTCCGATCGGATGGCTGTGCGTCTTCACGCTCTGGGCCTTCACGTAGCCGTCGAACTCGATCAGGCCGGCGTTCTTCGCCGCGGTCGTGATCGCGCCCCATGCCTTGTGGGTGTCGGGCTGATTGCGCGCGACGTGTCGGAACTCCTCCATCGTCATGTGCGTGGCGCCTTGGCCCTTGCGCGTGTCGATCCAGGCGCGAAGCTCGACCATGACGTGATGCTTCCACTCGACGTTGGCGTCGAGCGTGAGCTGCTGGCCGTAGTCCTTGCCGGCCTGGGATGTGGCGGCGTGAAGAGTCATTTAAACCGCCGCATTGAGTTGATGGCAGCCCGGAGCTGCTGCCGACTTGCATCCTTGGCGCATAGCGTCTTGAGCGCAGCCTTGTGCTCGACGCGCCAAGCGTGAATTGCCTGGATTGACGCTGCGCCGAGCGAGCGGGGGGGGGGTCCTGCAAAGCTCATTGAGTTCCATGCAGAGGCGCGCCTTCTCTTCGGCGATGCTCTCGCGCTGGTTGCGGATGTCGGTGAACTTGGCGCGGGGCGGCTCGAAGCCGAACAGATCGGCGCTCATGCGACCGCCCGCATATTCAGCCGGGAGGCGGCTTTCTGTATCCTGTCGGCGAGCGCCGCCTGCTTCTCGACCGACGCATTGAATTCACGCATCAGGTCCGCCACTTCATCGCGAGGCTCAACAGGCACCGGCGTGCCGTAGCCGAGGTCTGCCGCGATGAAGTTCATCCCTTCGTGATAGCCCTTGGCGCGTGCCAAGCGCAGCACCAGCAGAACCTGCTCCGGGGAAAGTTTTGCCGGGCGGTCCTCGTTCATGCAGTCGAGCAACATGCGCTGCGCGCTGTCCGGGGCCTTTTCTGGCCACAGGAGCGGGCCTACTTGCTTCGATCCACCCGCCGCCTTGATGCATTCGACGAGTGCTTCATTCAGGGATTCCATCGGCCACCTTTCCGAAGCTTTGCGAACTTTTCGTAAGCATTCGCAAAGCTTTTTTTGGTCAAAAAAATGAGGATCGAGTCCTCATGCAAAACATCTACGACTTAGCTCTTGCGCTCGCGCATCAGCTCGAAAAGCGCCGCCACGAGTGCGAGAACGAAGATCGCTGCAGCGACGTACTCGCCACGAGCGAAGGCATCGACAGCGAACCAGGCGAAGCCCAGGCAGAGAAGGAAACCGATGACACTGGACATATCAATCCGCATAGAGAGCCCCATGACGATCTCCAGCCATCAAGGAAAGCCCCTGTACTGCCCGATCTGCGAGGGGAACAAGTTCGGCAAGGCGTCGAGGCCAGACCTTCCGTTGAATTGCGAGACGTGCGGAGCTATCGGGATGCCCGAGGACTTCGCGCAAGCTCACATAGAGAAGGAGACGGCACGCGTGCTGCAGGAACTGATGCAGCGAGCAGAGAAGAAGCAGGCGGGGCATCAGGCAGACACCCCATGCGAAGATTGGTTTTCCACAACTTCACTTCGCATGAGGGCCTCCATGACCATCACGAACCTCGGTCACGTCGCCATCAAGTGCCCGGCGTGCGGCAACACGCAGCTCAGCAAGGGCAACACTCCGGAAACGAGCGATACAGCCACCTGTGGGTCCTGTGGGGAGAGGTTCAGCCTCCAGGCCGAAATCGACAAGATCGGCGAGGCGCTGAAGAAAGGGCTCGGCGACGCCATCAGGAAGACGTTCAAGAAGTAGCTTCAGCTCGTCGACCTGAAATTGGATCGGCGACAGATCGAGAGACAAGCGAACTGTGGGCATCAGACAGCCTCCCCGATTGGGGCCCGCCCACTCGCGGGGTAGAGTCCGAGTTCCACAACAAGGACCCCGAGAGGGGCGAGCATCCAAATGAAGACTTTCAACGACCTCCAAGCCATCGACATCATCAAGGCCGCAATCGGGGCCAATGCCATCCGGCTGGAAGGCAACAACACGATCGTTCCCGAGCAGGCGAAGAAAAGGGCCGAGGCCGATGCCGCATATCTGGTCATGCTGTTTTCTCAGTTGACTGGAGCGGATCAGAAGCAGTAGCGCGCTCGATTACTTCAAGCGCGTCGATCAGGGACTGCGCCAATTCAATCGGGCTGAGGGCGCTGCGGCGGCCTGCATCCATCACGATTTCCTTGATGTCCTGCGCATCGGAGGCGGAGAGTCGTCGCTTGGTATCAGCCATGGGTCACTGCCTTCGCTTCGGCCAGCTCGGGCCAGATGTCCTGCCAGTCATGCGGGCGCAAGTCGCGCCGAGTAACGAGACCGTCCGTTGCGCGTTCAATGGCGACGCAGTTCGCGGGGCTTGGCAGACGGTCGGCATAGCCGTGTTGCCACTGTCGAATCTGGGCATCACTCTTCACGCCGATCAGCGCGCGGAGATCAGCAACGGACATGGAGTTCGGTAGCTGGAAGTAGTCGTTGAGCTGCATGATGACCAATCCTATAGCAAATGCTACTGACAAGCAACTAGCTTTCGCTCTACTAGCATCCGCTACCCTCCGGCCCATGGATGCAGAGGAACTCGCCGCCTGGCGAATAGAAAGATTGATCGCCCTCGCCAAAAAGATCGGGGGGCAGGCAGCGCTTGGCCGTGCGCTCGGTTACAAAGACGGCGCTTTCGTCGGGCAAATGATTCGTGGCGAGCGCCCGGTTACGGAAAAGACAGTTCTCGCTGCCGAGGCCCTTCCAGGGTGCTCAGGATGGTTCACAGCGAGTCAAAACATAGTCGCCACTAACGTAGCCGCCGCTCCCGCTCTGGTTACATCTGGCATGATCCCCGTGGTGGGACATGTCAAAGGCGGAGATGACGGATATCTCGAAGAACTCTCTTATCCGGTCGGTGGCGGCGAAGGCTTCGTCGAATATTGGGTCCGCGACACGAGCGCATACGCGCTGCGCGTGCGCGGCGACTCGATGCATCCGCGCTACCGGGCCGGAGAGTTCGTTGTCGTAACACCGGGAATCGAGCCGGTTCCCGGCCGCGATGTGATCGTCAAGCTCCGCAACGGCAAGAAGCTGCTCAAACAGCTCAACTGGGTTCGCGGCGATGAGATCCAGTTGCTGAGCATCAACAACAACTATGGTCCGATGACGATCCAGCGATCGGAGATCGACGGTATCCAGCGTGTAGCGGGGAGCGTGCCTCCCGATGCTTTCATCGAGCCATCGAAGCAGTTTTCACCGGACGATTGAGGGACGAACTGATGATGCGTTTTTGCACAGGCGCGATCGCGTTGCTCGTTTCTATCGGATCTTGGGCCTTAGAGCCGCCTATCGTGGTCACCACCGGGCAAGAGATCATCGCCAAAGGCCGCATCAATGTAGAGAACGCTGTCGGCATGGTGAACGGTCGAGTGGGAGATAGAAAGGCGATCTACTTCCGCCCGCAGGACTTCTATTCATCCACGCCGAATGCCAATTCGGCCATGCGCTTTGAGCTGATCCCCGCGCAAGGGAAGGAGGGACTGCTTGAGTACGCCCAACAGATCGATGGCAGCAACGTCGAAGTTCAATGCACGATACGACTGAAGGACCAATCCCTCCCGGGCGCTCCAGATGTATGCGAGGCAACTGGCGTGCGCACGCTAAACCCGGAGCCTTCAAGGCCGGCGACAGCGAATGTGGACTTGTCGAATCGCATGTTCACGACACTCCCGCATGAATTCGTCATGCAAAAGCAGCTCGAAGTCTGCTCGGACTTCGCCGCTGCCGGCAACAAGCATGCCGGGGATCTCTGCGAACAAGAGACGAGGGGCGCATATGCTTATTTGGCTGGGCTAGCAAAGACCAAGCCATTGCCCAGCATCTTCTGGTCGCTTTGCTCGACCGCCCCTCTCTACCCCGATAGCTATCCATTGCAGGCCCGCTGCATGGCTGCCGTGCAGGACATCTGCAAACTAACACCAGCCGGCGAACCCGTCGATTTCCATCAGTGCTATCGCATCATGCAGGACGGAACCTGGGTGGCCAATCCCAAAGCCCGAAGCCTTCGCTTTTGATAGTGTCCTGGCCCATCACCGTTTTCCCTACAAGCCCGCCTCGCGCGGGCTTTTTCATGGGTTCAAGCCGCGGTCCGGGCATTCATGATGGAGCACCCTTGCCCGGCCACCGGCTCACCAAAAGGGCCGTGCCCTGGGTACACGATCGATCACCGCATCGCTCTGTGCGTCGGCGGCCCCGACACGCCCGCGAACATGCAGTGGCAGACCATGGAGGATGCCGTGGCCAAGGATCGGTGGGAGTGCAAGCCGGGGTGGGAGAAGAGGATGGAGAGGTAGGCCTTCTGAAAGCTCCTTGGGAGTGGAGGAAGGCAGCTCAACTGCGAGACACCAAGAATGGAACCTAGCGACCTCACTGATGCGTTGGTAGAACGACTTCGGCTCCTGCCCAAGCGCGTTCAGAATCCAAGGGTACGGTTGACGATAAAGGGAAAACACCAAGAAAAGAACTTTGATGTTTCGGCGGTTGGAGGCGATGAGACTTTCGCCTTGTTCATCCGACAGAGCATTCTTATTCCTGAGAGCTTTACCGCAGGACTAGCCCTGGTGCAGCCGGGCGGGGCACGCTTGATACTAGTCAGGTACAACGGCGCCGACCACGAGCATCACAACCCCATTGAGGGCGAACGGTTCAGCCATGTTTTCCACATCCATACTGCAACAGAGCGCTATGCTCAACTGAGCCGCCGCGTGGAGAAGTATGCGGTGGAAACTACGCGCTTTACGTCTGTGGTAAGCGCCCTAAAATGCCTTGCAGAAGATTGGAGCATCACTCCCGTTCCTGATTTAGGCGACCTGCACAGCCCGAGCCTCATATGACCGCAACGGATTACCACGCAGTAGAGCAACAGCTCTGCAAGGCGCTTTGCGCCGATGTGACCGTGCGCGAGAGGAAAGACGGCAGCTTGCATGTCCAAACGCCTTTCAGTTTTCCTGACGGGGACGGTTTTTCAATGTACCTCGATCGCCTGAGCAGCGGTGGCTTCAGACTCAGCGACAAAGGGTCCACCCTCATGCATATGAGCTACGACCAAGACGTCGACAAGCTCAAAGAAGGCACACGGAGCAAGATCTTCGACCAGATCCTTGCTGAAATGGGCGTGCAAGATGACGATGGCGAAATCTATCTCGATGCAGCAGCCGACAGGCTCGGCGAGAGCGTCTTTCGCTTCGGCCAAGCCCTCACCAGAATCCACGACCTGAGCTTTCTAAACCGGGTCCAAGTCGAGAGCACCTTCTACGAAGACCTCTTCGAATCCCTTCAGACGATCGCCGGTGACGTGGTTGTTCAGAAGGATTATGTGGCTCCTGGCGTACCCAAGGCAGAGGACTACAAGGCCGACTATGGCATCGTCGGCACGCAAAAGCCCGTTCTGGTGTTTGGCGTTCCGAATCAAACTAAAGCCCGGCTTGCCACGGTTGTTCTTCAGTACTTGCGGCAGTTCAACTTTGACTTCCGCAGCCTGGTCGTCTACGCCGATATGTCCACGATCCCCAGAGGCGACGTGTCGAGATTGACCAACGCCGCCGACATCCAAGTTGCCTCCAATCAAGAGTACGACACCCTGAAGCGCAAGTTGGCGGCTGAACTCTAAGCCCCGGCCGCCCCTCGCCAGCCCGCTTCGGCGGGCTTTTTTGCGCCCGTTCATCGAGTAGGCGGTTAGCCTGCAAAATAAATAGCATTTGCTACTTGCGAACGTATGTAGCTTTTGCTACAGTCATCCCAAGCGCTGAGTGGTTCGGCGCCGAAAGGATGGCAGATGTTGGATCACGGAGTTCTGAATGTCCCGCTCGCCAAGCGCGGAGACATCGACGCTCAGATCGACCGCTACAAGGCGCAGCAGGCCAAGGCCAAGCGTCAGGCCGAACGCGAGCGCGCTGTGCAGTTCAAGGCACAGAAAGCTGAAGCGGCCCGACTGCTCGCAGCTCACGAGCAAACCATCGTGCAGATGTTCGCGGTGAAGTTCTCCGCGAAGCAGGTGCGCGATCTGATCCGCTCCTGGGCCAAGTGGGAGCCTGCGAAGCTCATCGCGCTCGTCGACAAGGCTGTCGAGGTGTCGGCATGACCGAAGCCCAACGCCTTGCCAGCATCGCCCGGCACGCCAGGTTCCTCAAGCCGGCGCAAGCGCGGCAGTTCATGCCCACAGAGGCGGAGCTGCTTGCGATGGATCGGACCTACGCCATCGCGAAGGATTCCGGAGCCCTCTTCCGTGACGCGGACCGCCGCGCGCTGCAGCAGCAGATCAACGAATCGAGGTCGGCATGAGCGCGCAGCACACGCCGGGCCCGTGGAAGGTCTTCGCCGTTTTTGCGGATGCAGAGGTCCGGGCCGAGGATGGCACGCTGATCGCGGTTGTGCCCGGCAGGCTCGGGGTACGCAATGCGCGCGCGATCGCCGCCGTGCCCGAGCTTCTCGCGGTGGCGGAGAGCTACCTGGAGGTCCTGGGAGAGATGGGAATTCTCTGCGAATGCGGCGGCCCGGATTGCCGCACCACGCGTCTTCGCGCCGCCATTGCCAAGGCTACCGGGACCGCACCAGACCCCTTCAACAACGGCGGTCAGGCTCTTGATCCACTGGACAACCTGCATCCGCGCAATGGGGGTGCATCGTGAGCGCCGCAGTCCTCTCCATCGCAAACGCCGCAGCGATGCGTCTGTACGAGATTCGCCGCCAGCGCGCATCCGACCTCTCGGAGATTCGCGAGGACCTGCGCCGTCTCTCTCGGCATGGTGGATTCAGTGCGGTCGAGTTGTACGACCTTGTGACCTGCCTTCAGGCATGTCTCCCGATCACTGGCGATCTTCAAGGTGCTCGTGAATCACTGGGCAATCTGGCGTGTGATCTCGATTCCATCGTGCATTACGGGCCGAGTGAGGAGTGATGCCATGAAACGCCTCGTCATCTGGCTGATCTCTGCGCTCATCGTCGTACTGGTCAGCTTCTCATATGCGCTGGATGGTCCTAGCGAATCCGATGCCGCCGCGACAGTAGCCCTCGACCTCAACGATGCGATCCATCAAGCAAGGGTCGCACATCACCAACTGGAGAACGACGAATGAACAAGAACATTGAAGCCATCGCCACTGATGCCATCCAGAAGCCTGATCCTCTTTCGATCACCAAGGAACGTGTCAAGGCATGGAGCGCCTGCACTGACGGATACCGCTGGTTCCTCGAAAAGTTTCCTCAGGGCGGTCAGTTCGCCGATGTGTATGCAGCACTCCAAGCCGACAGGCGCTATGGCGACTCTTCATGGCTGTCTGAGCGCGTGTTCGCTGAGCTTGATGCACCGGCCCGCGTGCAGCAAACGGTTCTGATTGCCGGAGCGGATGAGGCGAAGATCATGGAGGCGGTCAAGCAAGGCGGCCCCGATGCTGCCGCCACCACGGGCCACTGGGCCAACGCCGCCACCACGGGCGACTGGGCCAACGCCGCCACCACGGGCGAAGGGGCCAACGCCGCCACCACGGGCCACAGGGCCAACGCCGCCACCACGGGCCACAGGGCC
>Ga0255338_1001496_pt1 | contig 43696 bp, 40 predicted proteins | sample MeOH1_35cm_T4_19_FD_203715 | JGI IMG/M metagenome (GOLD analysis project Ga0255338, IMG submission 203715) | Sandy soil microbial communities from University of British Columbia, Vancouver, Canada - MeOH1_35cm_T4_195 | ecosystem: Engineered > Artificial ecosystem > Sand microcosm > Unclassified ... | reverse complement strand
CTTTCACTTCGCTCGCCGCGATCATGGGCAGCACCCGGGTGAACACCAGGAACAGCGTGAAGAAGAGGCCGAAGCTGCCGATGAGGATGGCCACCTCGATGAAGGTGGGCCGGTACATGGCCCAGCTCGAAGGCAGGTAGTCGCGGTGGAGGCTGGTCACGATGATGACGAAGCGCTCGAACCACATGCCGATGTTGACGAAGATGGTGAGGATGAAGATCATCCAGGGCGTGCTGCGCACCTTCCTGAACCAGAAGAACTGGGGGCTGAGCACATTGCAGCCCACCATGGTCCAGTAGGCCCACTGGTAGGGCCCCAGGGCGCGGTTGAGGAAGACGTAGCGCTCGTAGGGGTTCCCGCTGTACCAGGCCGTGAAGAACTCCGTGGCGTACGCCATGCCCACGATCATCCCCGTGGCCAGCACCACCTTGGTCATGGCCTCCAGGTGGCGGGTGGTGATGTATTCCTCCAGGCCCATCACCGAGCGGGCGATGATCATGAGGGTGAGCACCATGGCGAAGCCGCTGAACACGGCGCCCACCACGAAGTAGGGCGGGAAGATCGTGGCGTGCCAGCCGGGGATCACGGAGGTGGCGAAGTCCATGGACACGATGGTGTGCACCGAGACCACCAGGGGCGTGCTGAGGCCCGCCAGCAGCATGTACACGGTCTCGTAGCGGCTCCAGGTGCGATTCGAACCGTTCCACCCCAGGGAGAACACGCTGAGGACCGCGCGCTTCAATTTCGTCTTGGCGCGGTCCCGCTGGGTGGCCAGGTCGGGGATGAGGCCGATGTACCAGAAGGTGAGCGAGATGATGAAGTAGGTGGAGATGGCGAAGACATCCCAGAGCAGCGGGCTCTTGAAGTTCACCCAGAGGGAGCCGCGGGTGTTGGGATAGGGCGTGGCCCAGAAGGCCAGCCAGGGCCGGCCCATGTGGATGATGGGGAAGGTGCCCGCGCACATGACGGCGAAGAGGGTCATGGCCTCGGCGGCGCGGTTGATGGAGGTGCGCCAGCGCTGGCGGAAGAGGAAGAGGATGGCCGAGATCAGCGTCCCCGCGTGGCCGATGCCCACCCAGAACACGAAGTTGGTGATGTCGAAGGCCCAGCCCACGGTGCGGTTGAGGCCCCAGGTGCCGATGCCCCGGGTGAGGGTCTGGACCACGGCCCAGGCGCCCAGGGAGAGCATGGAGAGGGTGACGGCCAAGGCCAGCCACCAGCGCAGGGGCGGACGCCGCTCCGTGGGCGCGAAGACCTCCTCCGTGACCTGGCGGTAGCTCTTGTTTCCGTCGATGAGGGGCAGGTTGTGGCCGTAGCGCTCGGCCTCGGCGGCGGGGATCCCGCTGGCGGTCAGCACGTCGGCATCATGCGCCATGGTGGCCTCCCTGCGCCGGTTCGGCGGCGACGTTCCGGATCTTCGTCAGGTAGCTCACGGCGGGACCGATGCCCAGCTCGCCCAGCACCAGGAAGCGCTTGGGATCGCGCAGCACCTGGCTGATGCGGCTGTCGGGATCCTGCGTGTCACCGAAGACGATGGCCTGGGCGGGGCAGCTCTGCATGCAGGCGGGCAGCGCCTCGCCGTCCTTCAGGTCGCGGCCCTCGTTCTTCGCCGTGAGCTTGGCCTCCATGAGGCGCTGCACGCAGAAGGAGCACTTCTCCATGACGCCCCGGCTGCGCACGGTGACATCCGGGTTGAAGCCCAGGCGCTCCAGCTCGCTGGTGTGGGGATACTCCCACCAGTTGAAGCGGCGGACCTTGTAGGGGCAGTTGTTGGCGCAGTAGCGGGTGCCCACGCAGCGGTTGTAGACCTGCTGGTTGAGGCCCTCCTCGCTGTGCACCGTGGCCAGCACGGGGCAGACGTTCTCACAGGGGGCCTGGTCGCACTGCTGGCACAGCATGGGCTGGTGCACGACGCCGGGCTCCGCCTCGGAGCCGGTGTAGTAGCGGTCGATGCGCAGCCAGTGCATCTCGCGCTTGCGCCGCACCTCGTCCCGGCCCACCACGGGGATGTTGTTCTCCACCTGGCAGCCGATCACGCAGCCGGAGCAGCCCGTGCAGGCGCTGAGGTCGATGACCATGGCCCAGCGGTGGGCGCCGTGGGGATGCTCGCCGTAGACCGAGGGACCCGGCTGCTCGTGGGGGCGGGCCGAGGCGGGGTCGCGCAGGTAGGGTGCCAGGGCCATCTCCCGCACCAGCTCGCGGCCCTCCAGGCTGTGGTGGTCCTGGGTGCAGGCCAGGTCCACCCGGCCTGATCCCCGCCGAACCTGGAGGGGCGCTGACTCGGCGGCCAGGAAGCCTGACGCGAAGGTGCGCCAGGGATACGCGTTCTTCCCCACGCCCAGCCCCGCCTTGCCGCCCGCCGTGCGGCCATAGCCCAGGGCCACGGCCACGGTGCGATCGTCCTGGCCCGGCTGCACCACCACGGGCAGCTCCAGCTCCAGGCCGTGGCCCTCGGGCCGCAGGCGCAGCAGGTCGCCCTGCTCCAGCCCCAGCCGCGCGGCCGCCGCCGGAGAGACCTGGGCGTAGTTGTCCCAGGTGGCCTTGGTGATGGGATCCGGCAGCTCCTGGAGGAAGGGGATGTGCGCGTGGCGCCCGTCCCCCAGGCCCACCTTGGCGTAGAGCAGCAGCTCATAGCCGTCCTTCCGCGCGGCGCACGGCGCGCCTTCCACGCGACCCTCGCGGTAGCGGGGCGCGGGCCCGGCTTCCACCTGCGCGGCGCCCTTCCGCAGCGCGGCGTTCCAGAACGTCTCGAAGTCGCCCACCGCCTTCTGCCGGGGGAACACGGCCGTCTTCCAGTGCTCGCGCAGGGCCTGGAGCGCCGGCACCGGCCGCCCGGCCCAGGCGCCGAAGCTCTCCACGGCATCGCGGGTGGCGAAGAGGGGCTGGAGGAGCGGCTGGGCCAGGGAGACGGTGCCGGCCACGGGCTCCGCGTCCCGCCAGGCCTCCAGCCAGTGGTGGTCCGGAGCCAGGTGGGTGCACGCGGCGGCGCTCTCGTCCTCGGTCAGGGCCAAGGACACCCGCAGGGGCACCTTGGCAAAGGCGCTGGCGAAGGTTGCGGGCTGCTCGTAGACAGGGTTGCAGCCCAGCAGCAGCAGGGCAGCCACCCGGCCCTCGGCCATCTCGCGGACCAGGACCTCCAGGGCCCGATCGTCCCCCCGCTTCTGGAGGCTGGGGCGGGCCAGATCCACGGTGGTGCCTTCGTGGCCGAGGACGTGGTTGATGCGGGCGACGAGCTCCTGGGCCCGCGGATCATTGAGGCCGCAGAGCAGGAGGCCATGGCCCCGGTGCGCCTCCAGCTCCTGGGCGATGCCCTGCGCCTTCGCCGCCAGGGCTGCCGGGAGGGATCCTCCCTCCACGGCGAGGCCCAGGTGCCGGCCCAGGACCTCCAGGAAGAGCACCGCCTCGGAGGGCGCCAGCCGCAGGCGCTCGTCGGCGTTGCTGCCTGTCAGCGAGAGGCCGCTCTCCACCTGGAGGTGCTTCGACATGGGCCGCGGCTTGTCGGGGCCGCGGCGCTCGGCGTAGGCGCGGGTGAAGCCCACGGGATCGAGCCAGGTGCCGAGGAAGTCCGCCTCGATGCCCACGATGAGGTCCGCTTCCTCCAGGCGGTAGTGCGGCATCAGCCGTTGGCCGTGGGTGCGCTCGTAGGCCGCGGCCAGGGCCGCGACGCTGAGGGCGTCGGCCTCCACCAGGCGGCCGTTCTTGAAGGTGCCGAGGAAACCCTGCACGGCGGCACGGAGCGTGGGGCTGAGGATCGTCCCCGCCAGCACGCGGACGGCGCCGCCGGAAGCCCTCAAGTCGGAGAAGCGGCGCTGGAGGTCCGCGTCCAGGGCGGCCCAGTCCACGGCCCCGCCTGCCAGCTTCGGGCCGCGCAGGCGGTCCTCGTCGTAGAGACCCCGGGTCTGGGCCTGGCCCATGGCGCAGAGACCGCCCCGGCTCACGGGATGATCGGGGTTCCCCTCCAGCTTGACGGGGCGCCCGTCCCGGCTGCGGGCCAGCACGCCGCAGCCCGCGGCGCAGCCGCCGCAGGTGGTGGCGTACCACTGGGCCACGCCGGGGGTCAGGCCCTCCCGGGCGTTGAGATAGGGCATGACCTTCTCGACCACCTTGCTCTTGCAGCCCAGGGCGAGGCCCGCCGCGAAGCCCAGGCCGGAGAAGCGGAAGAAGTCGCGGCGGCTGATCTGCCGGACGCTCTCGCCCACAGGCAGCTCCTCCTCGAACTCCGCCTTCCGGGTCCGCACCATCCCGCGCCGTTCCCCGAGGCTCTTCCAGGTCTTCATGGGATCTCCTCAGTGGTGGCAGGCCGAGCAGTCGGTGGGAGCCTGGGCGGGCTTCCCGGCCAGCTGCTGCTTCTGGTTCTCAGCGCGGTGGCAGGCGAGGCACTCGCCCATGGTCAGGGCCATGGCCTGCTCCACGCGCTCCATGCCCTGGACCTCGCCATGGCAGGACTGGCAGGCCACGCCGGCCCGGACGTGGCGGCTGTGGGGGAAGGTGACGTGGGCGGGCAGGCGGTGGATGCGGACCCACTCGAAGCCCCGGCCGCTGGCGTAGGCGTCCCGCAGCTTCTGGATTTCGGGACTGGGGTCCGACTTGCCCAGGGGCGTGCCCGCCCGGTTCAGCACGGTCTCGTGGCACTTCATGCAGGTGCTGAGGGGCGGGATGCCAGCGTGGCGGCTGCTCTCCGCCGAGGTGTGGCAGAAGAGGCAGTCCAGCTTCAGCTCGCCCGCGTGGAGGGCGTGCGAATAGGGGATGGGCTGGGCGGGCTTGTAGCCGCTCTGGTCCCCGAGCAGGCGCGTGTCCAGGCTCAGGGCGAAGATCATGAGCGAGGCGCCGAAGGCCACCGCGCCCGTGATGGCGACGGTCCGGACTCTCACCGGAGCCCCTTCCGGTTCCAGATCACCACCTGGGGCCTGCGCCAGTAGTAGAAGATGGGGACCACCAGGAAGTGGACCAGCCGCGTGAAGGGCAGCAGCAGGATCACCAGGAAGCCGCTCAGGAAGTGGAGCTTCACCATCCATGGCAGGGGCGCGATGAGCTCGGGCCGGGGCGCCAGCTTGAGGAGGCTCCAGAGGTAGGGCGCGGCGTTGGTGGAGAACCAGGCGCTGCCCCAGCGGTAGCGGATGGCCACGTCGATGCCGCTGGCCACCTGGTAGAGCAGCACGGCCAGCAGCACGACGTCCAGGGGGCTGGTCACCACCTTCACGCGCCGGTCCGTGAAGCGGCGGACGATGAGGGCCACCACGCCCACCAGGGCCAGCAGAGCCATGGAGAGCCCGGTGATCTCCAGCAGGTAGAGCCGCAGGGGGCGGGCGTTCCAGGCCAGGATGGCCTCGGGTAGGAAGAAGGCGAAGAGGTGGCCCGACAGCACCCAGAGGATGCCCCAGTGCCAGAGGCTGGAGCCCCAGAAGAGGGACTCGGTCTCCAGGAACTGGCTGGAGAGGCTGGAATAGCTGAAGGGCCGCCAGGTGAAGCGCAGGATGCTCACCACGATGGCCAGCACCAGGGCCACGTAGGGGAAGCCCACGAAGAGGAAGTTAGTCAGCACAGGCCGCCTCCGCCGGTTTGCGATCTACCGTGAAGATGAGGAAGAGGGCCTGGAGCACGTGGTGGTAGGGGCTCTCCTTGAGGGCCGGGATCACCTTCTCCAGGGCCGGCAGGAGGCAGTCGTCCACCAGGTCCATGGCGTCCTGGCGCTCCAGCCGCATGCCCAGGTCCAGCAGGTTCGGCAGGTGGTCCGGCAGGTTCCCCCCCTCCTCGAGGCCGTGGGCCTGCAGGTGGTGGCGCATCATGGCCATGAACTGGCCGCGCTGGTAGGTCTCGCCGAAGAGGTGCCAGCCGATGTCCAGGGTGCACTCCGGGGTGAGGTCGAAGGCCCGGGTGTAGAGCTCCTGGAGCTCGCGCAGATCCAGGCCCCGCGCCACCAGGGCGAAGGCCTCCAGGTGCTCCTGGCAGGGATGGCCCGTGGCCATGGCCGCGTCCGCCAGGGAGGCCGCCAGGGCCTGGGTGCGCTCGTCGGGATAGCGCAGCAGCGCGGCGATGCCGGGAATGATGTGAGTCGGAATGCGCATGATCAGAACCCCCTCTGGGGCGCCTCGCGGAAGCCGAAGCCCGAGGCTCCCTTCCGTTCCAGCGGATTGGTGAGCACCTCCACCGCCTGCTCACGGTGGGAGGCCGGAATGACGAAGCGGTCCTCGAAGCTGCACAGGCTGGTGAGGCGGTAGATGGCCTCGGCCTGCTCGGGATCGCAGTCCGCCTCGCGGAGGCCCGCCAGAGCCACCTTCAGGTCCACGTCGCCCACCTCCGTGGCGCGCTTCCAGGTGCGGATGGCCAGCATCTTCTTCATGGCGTAGCGCACGGGGGCCTCCTGCCCCGCCCCGAAGAGGCTGGCCAGGTACGACATGGGCAGGCGGGCTTGCTCCAGGGGCGCGAAGATTTCCTCCGTGGAGGTGGGATTCAGCGCCACGCCGTTCTCCATGGAATAGGTGACGGGGCCCAGGGCCGGCACATAGAAGAGGCTGGGGAAGGTGCGGTATTCGGGATGGGGCGCCAGGGCCAGGCCCCAGTCCTTCACGAAGCGGTAGACGGGGCTCTTCCGTGCGGACTGGAGCACCTGCTCGGTGACGCCGTTCTTCCGGGCGGACTCGATGACCGCCGGGTCGTTGGGATCCGCCAGCAGATCCCTGTGGGCCGTCACCAGCTCGGCATCGGCCTTCAGGCCCGCGGCCTCGATCTTGTCGGCATCGTAGAGCAGCACGCCCATGTAGCGGATGCGGCCCACGCAGGAGTGGAAGCAGGCGGGGGCCTGGCCCGTCTCCACGCGGGGGTAGCAGAGCAGGCACTTCTCGGACTTGCCCGTGCTCCAGTTGTAGAAGACCTTCTTGTAGGGGCAGGCCGACACGCAGTAGCGCCAGCCGCGGCAGACATTCTGGTTGATGAGGACGATGCCATCCTCGCCGCGCTTGTAGATGGCGCCGCTGGGGCAGGCCGCCACGCAGGCGGGGTTCGCGCAGTGGTTGCAGATGCGCGGCAGGTAGAACATCACCAGCGTCTCGATGGAGAGCAGCTGGAGCCGCTGTTCCTCGCTGAGGGCCGAGAGGTTCACGTCGTTGCGGGCGTAGAGGGGCGAGCCGCCCAGGTCGTCGTCCCAGTTGGGCCCGGCCTCGATGTCGATGTACTGGCCCGTGACCTTGCTGACGGGGATGGCCGTGGGCTGGTCGTCCTGCTCGGGCCCGTTGAAGAGGTCCTCGTAGCGGTAGGTCCAGGGCTCGTAGTACTCGTCCATGGTGGGCAGGGACGGCTGGTGGAAGATCTTCTGGAGGAACTTGCCCTTGGAGGTGAGGCGCAGCTGGACCTTGCCGTCCTTCACCACCCAGCCGCCCTTGTACTCCTCCTGGTTCTCCCACTGGGTGGGATAGCCGGTGCCGGGCTTGGTCTCCACGTTGTTCCACCACATGTAGTCGGCGCCCTTGCGGTCGGTCCACACGTTCTTGCAGGCGATGGAGCAGGTGTGGCACCCGATGCACTTGTCCAGGTGGAACACCATCGCCACTTGGGAGCGGATATCCATGACGGTCCTCCTACCAGACCAGCTGGCCGAGCTTGCGGACGTAGACCACCGTTTCGCGGTTCACGCCGGTGGGTCCCCAGTAGTTGAAGTGGTAGGTGAACTGCCCGTAGCCGCCCACCATGAGGTTCGGCTTGAGCCGCGTCCGGGTGAGGCTGTTGTTCATGCCCGCCCGCTTCATGCCGCGCAGGGGGGACTTGGGCACGCTGTAGGTTCGCTCCGTGGCGTGGTACTGGATGCAGGCGCCGCGCGGGATGCGGGCGCTCACGCAGCAGCGCACCACCACCACGCCGTTGTCGTTGTGGACCTCCACCCAGTCGTTGTCCTTGAGGCCGATGGAGGCGGCGTCCTCCTCGCTGAGCCAGAGGGGATCCTGGCCCCGCGACAGGGTGGTCATGCGCTCGGTGTCGCCGTAGGTGGAGTGGATGTGCCACTTCCCATGGGGCGTGAGGAAGTTCAGGGAGAGGGTGTTCCCCTCGCGCTTGGAGCAGCGGAGGTCGCCGAGAATCTGGCTGGGCGGCGTGGGCTTGTAGGTGGGCAGGTGCTCGCCGAAGGCCAGGTAGCCCTCGTGGTCCAGGTAGCAGTGCTGGCGGCCCGTGAGCGTGCGCCAGGGCACCATGCGCTCCACGTTGTAGGTGAAGGCCGAGTAGGGCCGCTTGTCATCCACCAGGCCAGACCAGCAGGGGCTGTTGATGACGCGGCGGGGCTGGGACAGCAGATCCTTGAAGGTGCGCCGGACGCCCCGGTAGGGCTCGGCCAGGTCCTTCAGCGGCAGGCCCGTGCGGCCCTCCATGAACTGGTAGGCACGGTAGGCCAGCTCGCCGTTGGTCTCCGGCGCCAGGTGCAGCAGCGCGTTGGCGGCGTGAATGTCCTCCTCCAGGCTGGGTCGCTTCTGGCCTTCCACCATCACCGTGGGATGCGTGTTCAGCATGTCGTCGTAGACATCTGAGATGGGGTACTTGACGCCGTGGGCGCCCAGGCCCTGCTCGCGCACCAGGGGGCCCAGCGAGATGAACTTCTCGTGGACCGTCTTGTAGTCCCGCGTGACCACCTTCAGCCCGGGCATGGTCTTGCCGGGGATGGCCTCGCACTCGCCGGCCATCCAATCGCGGATATGGGGCTGGGCGATCTCGGCGGGGGTGTCATGGGCCAGGGGCGAGGAGACGATGTCCTCGATGGGCTCCGGCAGGTGCTTGGCGGCCAGCTCGCTCACCCGCCTGGCCATGTCCTTGAAGATGTCCCAGTCACTCTTGGACTCCCAGCAGGGCGGGACCGCCGCCGAAAGGGGGTTGATGAAGCTGTGCATGTCCGTGGAGTTGAGGTCGGTCTTCTCGTACCAGGTGGCCGTGGGCAGCACGATATCGCTGTAGAGGGCCGAGGTGTCCATGCGGAAGTTGATGTCGATGACCAGGTCCATCTTCCCGGTGACCGTGGGGCGCCAGGTCACGTCCTTGAGGGTCCCCTCGGCCACCTCCTCGGCGATGGCGTTGCTGTGGGTGCCCAGATAGTGCTTGAGGAAGAACTCGTGTCCCTTGGCGCTGGTGCCGATGGCGTTGCCGCGCCAGATGAACCAGACCCGCGGCCAGTTCTCCTGGGCATCGGGATCCTCCACGGAGAAGCGGAGGTCCTTCTTCTTGAGGCGGTCCACGGTGCTGGCGATGATGGCGGCTTCGTCCTTGGCGCCGGCTTTCCGAGCGTCGGCCACCACGGCCATGGGGTTCTCGTTGTACTGGGGATAAAAGGGCAGCCAGCCGCTGCGCACGGCGCGGGTCTGCATGTTCATGCAGTGGCCTTCCACCAGCGAGCTGCCATCGGGCACGGTGTTGTAGGCCTTGAACTCCCGCTCGTAGCGCCACTGGTCCGAGTTGACGTAGTGCCAGCTGGGGCCGTTCTGGAGGCGGTTCACGGGCACCCAGTCCCTGGCCATGGCGATGGCGGACCAGGAGGCCACGGGCGCCAGCTTCTCCTGGCCCACGTAGTGGGCGAGCCCGCCGCCGTTGGTGCCGATGCAGCCGCAGAAGACCAGGGCGTGCTGCGCGGCGCGGTAGATGAGGTTGTTGTGGTACCAGTGGTTGATGCCCGCGCCGATGATGACCGTGCACTTCCCCTTGGTCAGCTCCGCCGTGCGGGCCCATTCGCGGGCGAAGCGGAGCACGTTCTCCCGGGATAGGCCCGTGATGCGCTCCTGCCAGGCGGGCGTGTAGACCGCGGCGGCGTCGTTGTAGTCCTTGGGATAGGCCCCGCCCAGGCCGCGCTCCACGCCGAACTGGGCCATGAGCAGGTCATAGACGGTGGTGACCGTGGCCTCGCTTCCGTCCGCCAGCTTCACGCGCCGCACGGGCACGCCGCGCAGGCAGGTGCTGCCATCGGCGAAGTCGTCGAACTGCACCTGCTCGGATCCTTCACCCAGGAACGTCAGCGAGGGCGCGATGGGGCTATCGTCCTTGCCGTCCTGGAGCAGCAGGTTCCACTGGCCCTGCTTGGTGCCCCAGCGGTGGCCCACGGAGCCCTTGGGCATCTTGGGGGCGCCGCTGCCCTCGTCCCACATGAGGAACTTCCACTCGCCGTGTTCCTCGTCGGCGTACTTGGCGAGGCGCCCCGCCCGCAGCAGCTGGCCCGGGCGGTAGCCTCCGTCAACTTCCGTCAGCTCCACCAGGAAGGGTCCATCCGTGTACGTCTTTTGATACTCCAAGAAAAAGGGGACCTTTTTCTGGTGATGGAACTCCGTGAGGATGACGTGGTTCACCGCCATCCAGAAGGCGCCGTCCTGGCCTTGGTGGACGGGCATCCACTCGTCCGCGTACTTGGCCACCTGGTTGAAGTCGGGGCTGAAGACCACCATCTTCGTGCCGTTGTGGCGGCTCTCAGCGGCGAAGTGGCAGTCGGGCGTGCGGGTCATGTTCAGGTTGGAACCCATGACCGCCAGGAACTTGGCGTTGTACCAGTCCGCGCTCTCCTGCACGTCCGTCTGCTCGCCCCACATCTCGGGGCTGCTGGGCGGCAGGTCGCAGTACCAGTCGTAGAAGCTGAGGTTGGTGCCGCCCATGAGCTGGATGAACCGCGAGCCCGCGGCGTAGCTCAGCATGGACATGGCCGGGATGGGGCTGAAGCCCGCGATGCGATCGGGCCCGTGGGTCTTGATGGTGTGGATGTTGGCGGCGGCGATGAGCTCGCCCACCTGGTCCCAGGAGGCGCGGCGGAAGCCGCCCTTGCCCCGGGCGCGCTGGTAGCGCGAGCGCTTGTCGGGGTCGTTCTGGATGCTGGCCCAGGCGGCCACGGGATCCTGGTGCTTGCCCTTCGCCTCCTCCCAGAGGTCCATGAGCGCCCCCCTCATGTAGGGGAACTTCACCCGCAGGGGGCTGTAGAGGTACCAGCTGAAGCTGATGCCGCGCTGGCAGCCGCGGGGCTCGTAAGGCGGAACCTTCTCGTCGAGCAGGGGATAGTCGACGACCTGCATCTCCCAGGTAACGATCCCCTCCTTCACGTAGATGTTCCAGCCGCAGCTTCCCGTGCAGTTCACGCCGTGGGTGCTGCGCACCACCTTGTCGTGGGCCCAGCGGTTCCGGTAGAACTCCTCCCAGGAGCGGGTCTCGGGATCGACGATGTCGGTGATCCAGTGGCTCTGCTTGCGCTCGGTCATGGCTCGGTTCCTTCTGGATCAGGCGCGGGGTTTTAGGTTTTTGCGCAGGCCGCGGAAGCGCCGGCGGCCCAGGCGGCCGGCCAGCAGCATGCCGGAGACGAGGCCCACGATGCCCAGGACGGGGAAGGCCATGTCCGTGCGGGCCGGGGGCTGGGCCGCCAGGCTCTTGATGAAGCTGCCCACCTGGAAGGCCTCGTCCGCCGTGAGCGGCGTCTTCTGGAACACGCCCTGCATGGTGGGGAAGGCGGGGTTCTCAATGGCGGGAACCAGTCCCACCCCCAGTCTCCCCGAAGCCCCCGTGAGGTCCGGGCCCAGGCGCCCTCCCCCGAAGCCGCCCAACCCCTGGGCGCTGTGGCAGGACATGCAGGCCGGCGCGCCAGAGGCGAAGCGCGTCAGGCCCATGAAGAGCTGCTGGCCGTTCCGGATGTCGGCGGGGGTGGCGGCCCGGGCGATGGCAGCGCTGCCGAGGGTCTTCCCGGCGGCCGTGAAGTCGTCGATGAGCTTGAGGAGGGCCAGGGCCTCAGCGGCGGTCACACCCAGGTCCGGCATGCGCGTGCCGTTGAACTCCCGGAGGAGGGCCGCGGCCGTGGGGTCCCCCCCGTCCAGCTGGGCGGAGGGCATCTGGATGAACTTGGACGACCACTCATGCGGCCGGCGCTGGCCCAGGCCCTTGAGGTCGGGACCCACCTTCCGGCCCGCGCCGATGGTGTGGCAGCTCATGCAGCTCTTGCGGAACTGGGCTTCGGCGTCCTGGGCGGCCAGGGCCGGGATCAGGGTCGCGAGGACAGTCCAGGCGAGCACCTGTCGTGGCGTGATCCTGGGGAACACAGCACCTCCTCGGGGGAGCAGCCGGCATTGGGCACGGCATTTTTAGGATTGATGACTCGGAAATTGGTCCCAAGTATGCCTCCCCCTCCTAGACCTGCGCAAGGGGGAGGGTTCAGAAAAATATGAATCACCATGATTTTATAAATAATTTATTTTCAATTACTAATAATCTACGCCCATCCAATGCCGCCGAAAATTCATCCCACGCCCTCGCCAGCCAACCCGAGGTTGCCACTGGTCTCACCCCTCTGAAAAATCGCAAAAATCAGGCATGGCGCCGTTTTGAGTTCGATTTATATTCAGACTACAAATTCCTTTTGTCTGAATCCCCTGGAAGGTCCATGAGCCATCCCCAGTCCGGCTGTCCCCATCCGCGCAGCCTCTTCCATGCCCCCACGCGCTACGCGCTCCAAGCCCTCGTGCGGATGCCCGGGGACGGCACCTACCGGCTGGCCCGGAACCTGGCCGCCGAGCTGAACCTCCCCGGCCCCTTCCTGGCCAAGATCCTCCAGACCCTGGCCCACGCCGACATCCTGGAATCGCTCCGTGGCCCTACCGGGGGCTTTCGCCTGACGCGCGCCCCGGAACGCATCACCCTGCGGGAGGTGGTGGTGGCCATGGAGGGGCCCGAGCCCTTCGAGGAGTGCCTGCTGGGCCACGCTGTGGGAGGGGAGGGCTGCCACTGCCCCATCCGCCCGGCCTGGGACATCCTCCAGACCCTCCTCACCACAACCCTCGCCCGGACCTCGCTCCGCGACCTCCAGGCGGCCCAGTCCGCTCCGGACCGGCCCGAGGACCCGGATCTCTCGGTGGCCGCCCCGGTCTGATCATTCAGGAGTTCGTGATCCCCATCACGATCTCCATTCGCTCGCTGGAGATATTTTAGGATATTAAAATCCGTTTATCGAACCCCGGAGCCGTCCATGTCGGAACGATCCCGAGCCGCCACCGCCCTGGCCATGAGCACCCTGGCCTTCACCCTCTGCTTCGCCGTGTGGACGCTGAACGGCGTCCTCGTCACCTTCCTGGTGGAGAACGGCCTCTTCCGCTGGGACACGGCCCAGATCGGCTGGCTCATCGGCATCCCCGTGCTCACAGGCTCGGTCATGCGCCTGCCCGTGGGCCTGCTCACGGATCGCTTCGGGGGCCGCAAGGTCTACACCATCCTGCTCCTGCTGGCGGCCCTGCCCACCTGGCTGCTGGGCAGCGTCCAGAGCTACCAGGGTTTCCTCCTGGCTTCGCTCGGCTTCGGCCTGTCCGGCGCGGCCTTCGCCGTGGGCATCGCCTACTCCAGTGTGTGGTTCAGCAAGGCGCGCCAGGGCACCGCCCTCGGCATCTTCGGCGCGGGCAATGCGGGCTCGGCCCTCACCAGCATGGGCGCCCCCTTCCTCCTGAAGAAGCTCACCGCCGGCGGCGGGAACCTGGAGGCCTGGCGCACGCTGCCGAAGCTCTACGCCGCGGTCCTGCTGGTCATGGCCGTGGCCTTCTTCCTGCTCACCCATGAGAAGAAGGCGGAGGGCGCGAAGGGGAAGACCTTCGTGCAGATGCTCTCGCCCCTGCGGCACCTGCGGGTGTGGCGCTTCGGCCTCTACTACTTCCTGGTCTTCGGCTGCTTCGTGGCCCTGGCCCAGTGGCTGATCCCCTACTACGTGGGCGTCTACGGCATGAGCCTCGCCATGGCCGGCCTCCTGGCCTCCCTCTTCAGCCTGCCCTCGGGCCTCATCCGCGCGGCGGGAGGCTGGATGTCCGACCGCTTCGGCGCCCGGGCGGTGATGTACTGGACCTTCGGCCTCAGCATCTTCGCCTGCGCGGCGCTCATGGTGCCGCGCATGTCCATTGAGAGCCCGGGGCCTTCGGTGCTGGCCCAGGTGGGCGGCATCGTGACCGAGGTGGCCCCCGGCCGCATCGTGGTGGGGGACATGGCCTACGCCTTCCGGGCGAAGGGGGCGGAGCCGGAGGTGCAGAACGAGCGCCTGCTGGTGCTGCCCCAGAGCCGCTTCTGGCAGACGCCCGCGGTCAAGGTGGGCGACCGCGTGAAGAAGAAGCAGTTGCTGGCCTCGGGCACCACCCATGTGTTCTTCCAGGCCAATGTGTGGATCTTCACCTTCCTGGTCTTCGTGGTGGGCATCGTGTGGGGCATCGGCAAAGCCGCCGTCTACCGCTACATCCCCGACTACTTCCCCGACGAGGTGGGCGTGGTGGGCGGCATCGTGGGCGTCATCGGCGGCCTGGGCGGCTTCGTGGGTCCCATCCTCTTCGGCTACCTGCTGCGGGCCACGGGCCTGTGGACCACCATGTGGCTGTTCCTCACGGCCCTGTCCGTCATCTGCCTGGTCTGGCTGCACACGGTGGTGCGCCGCCTCACCCGCGAGCAGAATGAGACCCTCTTCACCCGCTTTGAACACCGCACGCCCGCGCCTGCCCCCGGCCTTGCCGGCGCCGACGCCGCCGAACTCGCCTGATTCCGACCCGCCCCTCGAACTGGGAGACCCCATGGCCAAACTCACCGAATGGAACGTCGAGGACGAGACCTTCTGGCTCGGCGGCAAGCGCATCGCCCACCGGAACCTCGCCATCTCCGTGCCCAGCCTCCTCTGCGCCTTCGCGGTGTGGATGTTCTGGTCCATCCTCACCGTCCGCATGAAGGACGCGGGCTTCCCCTTCACGGATGCCCAGCTCTTCACCCTCATCAGCATCGCCGGCCTCTCCGGCGCGACCTTGCGCATCCCCAACTCCTTCATGGTGGCCCTGGCGGGCGGGCGCAACGTGGTGGCCCTCACCACGGCCATGCTCATCGCCCCGGCCCTGGGCGCGGGCATCGCCCTGCAGGACAAGGCGACGCCCTTCTCCACCTTCGCGATCCTCGCGGTGCTCTCCGGCGTGGGTGGGGGCAATTTCTCCTCCTCCATGTCCAACATCAACAGCTTCTTCCCCAAGCGCTCCGCGGGCCTGGCCCTGGGCATCAACGCGGGCATCGGCAACCTGGGCGTGAGCGTCATGCAGCTGGTGGTGCCCGCCGTCATGGGCTCGGCCCTGTTTGGCGCCCTCTCCGGCGCGCCGCACATCACGGCCCTCGGGAAGCAGATGTGGGTGCAGAACGGCGCCCTCGTGTGGCTGCCCTTCCTGGTGGTGCTGGCGGTGGCCTCCTGGTTCGGCATGCACAACCTGCCCCACCACGACAGCGACCACACGCCCGCCGCCCTCGGCAAGATCCTGGGCCTGCACCTGCCCGCCTTCGCGGCGGCGGGGCTGGTGGCCTGGATCGTGGTGCGCTACCCGAAGCTGGGCCTCGGCGCCCAGCTGGGCCTGGTGCTGCTGGCCATCGCCGTCTGCCTGGCCCTGCTCAAGCTCCTGCCCGGCAAGGTGAAGACGAGCCTCGACAAGCAGTTCGCCATCTTCCGCATGAAGCACACCTGGCTCATGACCCTGCTCTACATCATGACCTTCGGCAGCTTCATCGGGTACTCCGCCGCCTTCCCCCTGCTGCTCAAGCTCTTCTTCGGCAAGAGCGTCACCAACCCCGCCACCTACGCCTTCCTGGGGCCCCTGGTGGGCAGCCTGATCCGGCCCGTGGGCGGCTGGCTTTCAGACAAGTTCCGGGGCTCCGTCATCACCCAGTGGTCCACGGTCATCCAGATCATCGGCGCCCTGGCGGTGGCCGTGGTCATCAAGCAGGCCCAGGGGAACCCCAACCCCGCCCACCTCTTCATGCCCTTCCTGCTGAGCTTCCTGCTGCTCTTCCTGGGCTCGGGCATCGGCAATGGCAGCACCTTCCAGATGGTGCCCTTCATCTTCGAGACCCAGTTCGCGGGGCCGGTGCTCGGCTGGACGGGCGCCATGGCCGCCTACGGCAGCTACGTCATCCCCACGGTCTTCAAGTCCCAGATCGCCGCGGGTACCGTGCAGAACGCCCTCTACGGCTTCGCGGCCTTCTACGTGGTGTGCCTCGCCGTCAATTGGTGGTACTACGCCCGGAAGAACGCCGAGGTGCGGTGCTGACAGCCCGCTGCAGAGGCCGTGGCGGTATCCTTCGCCCATGGCCATGAGCTGCGACCATCCCGACCTGCTGCCCCTGGACGAGGCCCTGGCCCGTCTCTGGGCGGCCCTGCCGGCGCCGGCCCTCTCGGAGGTGCGGGCCGACCGGGACGACCCCGCCACGGACCTGGCGGCCATGGACGGCGTGGCGCTGCGCTCGGAGGACGGACGCGCCCCCCGCCGCCTCTTGGGCACCCTCTACGCGGGCGGTGATCCCGCGGCCTTCACCGTCACGCCCGGCACCGCCGTGCGCATCATGACCGGCGCGGCCCTGCCCGCGGGCGCGGACGCCATCCTGCCCGTGGAGCAGCTGCGTGAGGCCGACGGCCTGATCCATCCGATGGAGACCGCCGAGCCCGGCGATCACGTGCGCCGCCGCGGCGGCCAGGCCCGTGCCGGCGACCTGCTCCTGCCCGCGGACCAGCCCCTGAACGTGGCCCGCACGGCGCTGCGGGCCTGGGTGGGCTGGCCCCTGCCTCCGCCCGGACGCATCCGCGTGGCCGTGGCCTCCACGGGGGACGAGCTGGTGGCCGATCCGCTACCCCACCAGATCCGCGATTCCAACGGCCCCATGCTGGCGGCCCTGGCCCACGCCCTGGGCGCCGAGGTGGAACGGCGCCCCGCCCTGCCGGATGATCCCGCCACCCTGGCCGCGGCCCTGCAGAACCCTGGCGGCGTCCGCATCCTGATGACCTCTGGCGGCGTGAGCATGGGGGAACACGATCACCTGCCCGCGGTGCTGAAGGACCTCGGCGCGACCATCCTCTTCCACAAGATCCGCCTCAAGCCCGGTAAACCCATGCTGGCGGCCCAGCTGGGCGACCTGCTGGTGCTCGGCCTACCCGGGAACCCCGTGTCCGCCTACCTCAACGCCCTGCTGTTCCTGCCCGTGGCCCTGGCGAAGCTGGAAGGCCGGGCCATGCCCGATCCCTGGCACCAGGCCCGCCTGGCCGCCCCCGTGAAGCACAAAGGCGACCGCCCCCTCCTGCACCCCTGCTGCCTCGAAGACGGCCAGCTCCACCCCCTCCCCGGCAAGGGCTCCGCCGACCTCGTCACCCTGGCCCGGGCCGATGCCTTCGCGTGGATTGAGGCCCCCGGCCAGGGGTCGGGGGCCGGGGTCCGCTATCTCACGGTGGTGTAGCCCCCGCTCCGAATCGCCTGCGGCGATTTGGAGATAGAAAAAGATCTTTTCCTACCTCCAAAACGCGAAGCGTTTTGGAGCGTCCGCTCAACCCTTCGCGTACCGCTGCAACTTCCCAAGGTCCAGGATGCGCACCACCGGGAAGGTGCTCTGGATGAGGCCGAGATCGGTCAGCAGACGCAGGGCTCGGCTGAAGGCTTCGCGGCTGGCGCCGATGCACTGGGCCAGGTCCTCCTGGGTCTCCTGGAACTCTACCAGGGACCGCATGGGGTGGGATTCGTGGGCCTCCAGCAGCAGCTGGGCCACGCGCTCGGGCACGCTGTGCAGGCTGAGGGTCTCCACCAGGGTCACCAGGTGGCGCACCTTGGCGGCGAAGTGGTGGATGAGCATCTCGGCCACTTCCGGATGGCGGTGGACGACCTGGCGCAAGGGTGCGGAGGGGATCAGCCAGCACTCGGTATCCCCGTGGGATTCGGCGCTGGAGGCGATGGGAGCGCCATCGAACACGGCGACTTCGCCCACGCAATCGCCGACCTTGAGGAACTGGAGCACCTGCACCCGGCCCCGCCCATCCGTGCGAAAGACCTTGAGGCCGCCCTTCACCACCACGTAGACGCCCGGAACCTGGTCGCCCTGGGTGTAGACCCGGGCCCCATCCGGGAACCGCCGAAGCTCGGCGATGCTGGCCAGTTCCTCGGCGGCGTTCATCGGCAGCCCTGCCAGGAACTCGATCCTTCTTAGATTGAGGACTGCTTGAGGCATGGGGCTCCACCAAGGCACTAGATTCAGTTATCGCACATTTCCATCGGATTGTGATTCTGGTCACGCACCCGGGAACCAAGCGACCAGTACTTTACCGCGGGGTTGGAATTTCGTCTGGTGGAATTCATACAGAACAAGGCCCCGGCGGCATCTGCCTACCGGGGCCAATCGATGAGAAAGAGTCTACTTCACCCGTTCCATGAAGGTGCGATCCACCGTGTTCACACGGATCCTCTTGGTATCGCCTCCGGCGATACGCAAGACCTCCCCGCCGAAGGGAGAGCAGGCCTACTTCACCCGTTCCATGAACGTTCGATCGACCGTGTTCACTCGGATCTTTTGCCCCGCTTCCATGTAGGGCGGCACGCCCACGGTGATGCCGTTGTCCAGCTTGGCGGGCTTATAGGAGCCCGTGGCATTGGCGTTCTTCATGACAGGGTCCGTCTCCAGGATCTCCAGCACCACGCTGGGCGGCAGGGTGGCACCCATGGGCTGGCCCTCGTAGAACTCGATCTCCACCTGCATGTTGGGCTCGAGGAAGACCATGTCGTCGCCGAGGATGTCCTTGCTGACTTCGAGCTGCTCGTAGGTCTCGTTGTTCATGAAGACGAGGTGGTTACCGTCATCGTAGAGGTATTCCAGCATGTGCTGCTCGAGGCTGGCCTTGTCCACCTTGTCGGAGCTGCCGAAGCGGTTCTCCCGGTTGATGCCGTCCTTGAGGCGCTTCATCTTTACCTGCACCCGGGCCGGCAGGTTGCCGGGCGTCTGGTGCTCGACGCTGATGACGCGGCAGAGTTCGTTCTCGAAGTTGACGATCATCCCGGCGCGGACCTGAGTGGCGAGGATCAGAGGCATGGGAAACTCCCGAAGGAATGAGGACTGGCTGGAAGAAGAAAAGGCCCCGATCACGATCAGGGCCTTAGCTTGGAGTGGTGGGCGTACCAGGATTCGAACCTGGGACTTCTACCGTGTGAAGGTAGCACTCTACCGCTGAGTTATACGCCCGCGGTCAACCAGAATATCCCAGGATCCGTCCGTTTCCAAGCCCGACGTCGGATCCCAGGCCACGTCTGCGTGGCCGGGGAGATCATCGGGAAGCCACCCGCCGCAGGGCCCGCGCGAACCGCGGGGCCTCGTCCGCCCGCAGCCCGCAGAGGCCCACGCGCAGGCCTTCCGGCAGGGGCACCGTGAACACGCCGTGGGCCTTCAGCCCTTCGCAGGCGGCTTCCGGGTCGGCCGCTGGCGCGGTCACGAAGAACCCGCCCTGCCAGTGGAGCGCGTCCATGCCCTCGGCCACCAGGGCCGCATCCAGGGCCAGGGCGCGGGCCGAGAGCACCTCGGACCAGTGGCGATGCTCCGCCGCGAGGCGTGCCTGGGCCTTGCCATCCTTCGCCAGGCGCAACAGCAATGCCTGGGGTGCCCGGGCGCAGTTGGACCAGGTGCCCCGGCAGGACTGCGTCAGGGCCGCCTGCAGGGCCGGGTCCCCGCACCAGGGGAAGGCGAGGGCCCCGCCGCGGGCCCCATAGAGGGTCATGGATTTGGACAGGGACATGGACGCCCCCACCAGCACCCGGCCTTCGGCGCCCAGGGCCGCGTAATCCTTCAGGGCCGCAACCACGGCTTCCGGCTCCCGGGTGTAGTCCAGGTAGGCCAGATCCAGCAGCAGGGTGACGGGCCCCTGCGCCGATACATCCCGCAGCAGCCCGATCAGCGCGGCGCGGTCCCCTGCGGAGAGGCTGCGCCCCGAGGGGTTGTGGCAGGGGTCGTTGAGCCAGAGCATCACCCGGCCCTGGGCCTTCATCAGGGCCTGCAGCGTCAGGTCCCAGGCCGCCGCATCCAGCGCCTGTCCGGCCGCCGGCCAGGGGGCTGTTTCCACCCGCAGACCGTTCTCACCCGCCATGGTGGCGTAGGGCCCCCAGTAGGGCGCGGTGGTGAGCAGGGCCTGGCCCCGCTCCAAGAAGTTCCGCAGGGACAGGGACAGGGCACCGCTGCCTCCCGGCGTGGCGCAGGCGGCACCCGCAGTATCGAGCAGGGGCCAATGCCGCTGCACCAGGGCCTTCAGAAAGGCGGGATCCCCGGCGATGGGCGTGTAGGGGGCCACATCCACGGCGCCCAATCCGCGCCATAGGTCCATCACCGTGTCGAGCACCACCATCTGCCCGGCCTCATCCAGCAGGACACCCACGGTGGCGTTGAGGATGGATTCGCCCGCCGCCCTCCGGGCCTGGGCCTCCGCGTTCAGGGCGAAGATGGGATCGTCCGCTGGAAAGGCGCGCCGGGCGGGGATGAGCTGATCGGTCATCACCCCAGGGTACCCTGAAGCGATGAACCCGTCCGCGCCCTGGTTTGCCACGCCCCTTCTGTTTCTTGGCACCCTGCTGGCCCTGGAGGTGGCCACTACCGTGAAGCTGGCCCGGGCCCTGTGGATCGTGCCCGCCCTCCACGCATCGGGGCACCTCGTGGCCGCGGCCGCCCGGCGGATGCTGGTGCTGACGCTCTTCCTCATCGGCGCCGGCCTCAGCCGGGAGGCCCTGCGGAGCGTGGGCCTGCGCCCCTTCCTTCAGGGGCTGGTGCTGTGGCTGATCGTGGGGTCACTGGGCCTCGGTGCCGTGGAGCTGGGATGGCTGGCGGTGGGTTAGACTTCCGGCCTGGAGGTCGCATGATCCGCCCCTTCCAAGGCATGGTTCCCAAACTTGGCTCCCGCGTGTTCCTCCCGGACAGCGCCCTCGTGCTGGGCGACGTGACCATCGGCGACGATGCGAGCATCTGGTTCAACTGCGCGATCCGCGGCGATGTGAACTGGGTCCGCATCGGGGCCCGCACCAACATCCAGGACGCCTGCTGCCTCCACGTCACCAATGAGAAGTGGCCCCTCCTCATCGAGGACGAGGTGAGCATCGCCCACAACGTGATGCTGCACGGCTGCACCATCCGGAAGAACGCCCTCATCGGCATGAGCACCACCATCATGGATGGCGCCGAGATCGGCGAGGGCTGCCTCGTGGCCGCGGGCAGCCTGGTGCGCGAAGGCTTCCAGGCCCCGCCCCACAGCCTGGTGGCCGGCTGGCCCGCCACGGTGAAGGGCCCCCTCAGCGAGAAACAGCGTGCTCTCGTCGCCAGCGTCTGGGCCCGCTACGTGCGCTACAAGGAGGCCTACTTCGCCGATGGGTGGCCCATCGCCGAAGCTCCCGCCATCGGCTCGCCCCGGCCCGGCTTCGCCGAAGGGCATCCGTATCCTTAGAACGCCTGGCTTCAGCGGCATCGTCGAGTTTTGCCGGGCGCTCCAAGAATCAACCCTCCCGTCCCTTGACAGGCTGGGCTAGACTCTCCGGATCATGTCCCCCCTGCTGATCCTCCGCGTCCACGCCGATCTGCGCCTTGGGCTGGGCCATGTGGCCCGGGCGCTCGCCCTCCAGGAAGCCTGGCGCGCCCTCGGGGGCCAGGCCTGCATCGCTGTCTCAGGCGATGAGCGGGCCCGCCGGGTCGGGAGCGGGCGGCATCCCTTCCTCGACCAGCCCCTGCCCTGCGAGGCGGCCGACCTGGGCGAGGCGATCCATGCCCCGCTGCCCGCGGACCTGCAGGCCCGGGCCATCGCCGTGCTCGTGGACCAGTGGGATACCACCGCCGCCTTCCTCCAGGCATTGCGACCCCTGAAAGTGGCCGTGATGGAAGACGACACAGACGCCCACGAGACGGCGGACCTCCTCTTCCAGCCCTTCCTGGAGGGCGTGCGCTGGCCGGACCACCCCGTGAAGATGGTGGACGGGCGGAAGGTGCGGCCCTACGAGACGAAGTCCGGCGCCTGCCGCGTGGTGCGCGGGGCGAACTTCATCGTGGTGGACAAGGTCGCCCTGGAGCTGCGCCCCAAGCGGGTGCCCCTGCAGCCCCTGGCCGTCCACAAGCTGCTGATCACCTTCGGCGGCAGCGACGGCCCCAACCTCGCGCAGAAGGCCTTCGACACCCTGGCCCGTCTCGTGGCCGAAGACCGCTGGCATGGCGCCTGCACCCTGCTGGCCCCCAACGGCATCCAGGGCGATCCCTTCCCGGGCTGCACGGTGGTGAAGCGCCTCCCCGGCCTCACCCGGCGCATCCCGGACTACGACGCCATCTGGTGCTCCGCCGGGGTGACCCTGGCCGAAGCCCTCTGCATGGGGATCCCTGCCACCGCCTGGGGCCAGAACGAGCGGCAGCACGGCATCCTGGCGGATCTCGCCCTGGCCAACGGCTGCTTCGACCTGGGGGTGGGCCCCGAGGCCGACCTCGCCATCGTGCGGAAAGCCCTGGCGCAGTGGCTAGGGCCCGAGGGCCAGGACAACCGGCAGGAGCAGGTCCGTGATGGCATGGTCCTGGTGGATGGCCTGGGCGCCTCGCGCATCGCCCAGGAGCTATGGCGGCTCGCGGAGTCTCCATCCTAGAAATCCCGGCTTGACCCCCCGGCCCCTCAACGATAAGCTTTCCCTTCTGTGGACTCGCTGCCCGTAGGGTGGTGTCCCCGCAGCCCGATCCCGATTCCGGAGCAGGCCATGAGCACGTACTTCCCGAAAGCCAACGATCTGAAGCGCCAGTGGTTCCTGGTGGATGCCACCGGCATTCCCGTGGGCCGCCTGAGCACCGCCGTGGCGGATGTCCTCTCCGGCAAGAACAAGCCGACCTGGACCCCCTTCCTCGACACCGGCGACCACGTCATCGTCATCAACGCCGAGAAGGCGGTGCTGACCGGCAAGAAGGGCGTGCAGAAGATGTACCGCCGCACCACCACCCAGCCCGGCTCCATGAAGGAAGTCCGCGCCGAGGTGATGAAGGCCACCTTCCCCGAGCGCATCATCGAGAGCGCGGTCAAGGGCATGCTGCCCAAGGGCCCCCTCGGCCGGGCGATGTACCGCAAGCTCAAGGTCTATGCCGGCCCCGAGCACGAGCAGGCCGCCCAGCAGCCCCAGATCCTGACCATCCAGAAGTAGAGGCGAGGAACCCATGGCCATTTCCCAGAACTACGGAACCGGTCGCCGCAAGAGCGCGGCCGCCCGCGCCTTCCTCCGCCCCGGCACCGGCAAGATCACCGTCAACGGCCGCAGCCTCGAGAGCTACTTCCCGAACGCCGTGCTCCGCATGATGGTCCACCAGCCCCTGGTGCTGGCCGATCTCGATGGCAAGTTCGACATGATCATCAGCGTGTGTGGCGGCGGCCCTGCCGGACAGGCCTCGGCCATCCGCATGGGCATCTCCCGCGCGCTGCTGGGCTACAACGAGCAGCTGAAGTCCCTCCTGCGTGGCGCCGGCCTCCTGACCCGCGACCCCCGCATGAAGGAGCGCAAGAAGCCCGGTCGCCGGGCCGCCCGTCGCCGCTTCCAGTTCAGCAAGCGCTAGTCGTTCTCTGGAAGGGGGAACCATCCGGTTCCCCCTTCTGCTTTTCCGGTCCACGGGATGCCGTGGACGATTCGGGCGAGGGGGTCCAACCCCAAGCCTTTCATCCCACCCGCGGCGCTCCTTCACCCGTATGCGCCGCTTGACCAGGGAGGCCAGCATGGCTGCCATCCAGATGAAGGAACTCCTCGAGGCCGGTGCCCATTTCGGCCACCAGACCAAGCGTTGGAATCCCAAGATGAAGAAGTACATCTTCGGGGCCCGCAACAGCATCTACATCATCGACCTCCAGAAGACCCTGCGCCTCTGGAACACCGCCGCGAACTTCCTGACCAAGGCCGCCGGCGAGGGGAAGAACTTCCTCTTCGTGGCCACCAAGCCCCAGGCCCAGGAGCTCATCGCCGAGCAGGCCGCCCGCTGCGGCGCCTTCTACGTCAACAACCGCTGGCTGGGCGGCATGCTGACCAACTTCGCCACCATCAAGAAGAGCCTGGAGAAGTTCCGCGAGATCGAGGCCACCCTGGCGGATCCCGCCCGCACGGCCCTGCTCTCCAAGAAGGAACTGCTGACCCTGAACCGCACCCGCCTGAAGCTGGAGGCCTCCTTCCACGGCATCCGCGACATGCGCTCGCTGCCCGACATCATCTTCGTCATCGATCCCCACCGGGAGGACATCGCCGTGACCGAGGCCAAGAAGATCGGCATCAAGGTCGTGGGCATCGTGGACACCAACTGCGATCCCGACATGGTGGACTACGTGATTCCCGCCAATGACGACGCGATCCGCTCCATCCTGCTCTTCTCCGAGCGCGTGGCCGACTCCATCCTCGAGGGCCGCCAGTCCTTCCGCGACAAGGGCGACACCGAGGACATGAAGAAGATGATGGCCGAAAAGATGGAAGTCGAGGGCTAGACCCTCCCCCACTACCTTCCTCAGCCATCAGAGGGTCCGCCCGCTGATGGCTGATGGTCTGAAGCCCCCACGATCCAGGAGACAACCCATGGCATTCACCGCCAATGACGTGAAGACGCTGCGCGAGAAGACCGGCCTCGGCATGATGGACTGCAAGAAGGCCCTGGAAGAGAACAACGGCGACATGGAGCAGTCCATCGAATGGCTCCGCAAGAAGGGCATGGCCGCCTCGGCCAAGAAGGCCGACCGCATCGCCGCCGAAGGCATCGTGGAGGCCTACATCCACCCCGGCGGCCGCGTGGGCGTGCTGGTCGAAGTGAACTCCGAGACCGACTTCGTGGCCCGCAACGAGGCCTTCCAGCGCCTGGTGAAGGAGATCGCGATGCACATCGCGGCCGCCGATCCCGCGCCCCGCTTCGTCACCAAGGAAGAGGTCACCCAGGACTTCCTGGAGACCGAGAAGCGCATCGCCATGGAGCAGGCCCTGGCCACCGGCAAGCCCCAGAACATCGTCGACCGCATCGTCGAGGGCAAGATGAACAGCATCTTCAAGGAGGTCTGCCTCCTCGAACAGCCCTTCATCATGAACCCCGACCTCACCATCCAGCAGTACCTGTCCCAGAAGACCGCCGAGATCGGCGAGAAGCTCAGCATCCGCCGCTTCACCAAGTACGTCATGGGCGAGGGCCTCGAGAAGCGCAGCGAGAACTTCGCCGCGGAAGTCGCCGCCGCCAAGTAGGTTTATACCTGCTACAAAAAGGGCGGCCGTTCCGGCCGCCCTTTTTGTAGGTAGGATCAGCCCATCGACCTCCGCACGGAGCATCCATGAAGTTCAAGCGCATCCTCCTCAAGCTCTCCGGCGAAGCCCTCATGGGCGAGCAGAAGTACGGCATCGACCCCGCGGTGGTCAGCATGATCGCCGACCAGGTGAAGGCCATCCAGGAGATGGGCGTGGAAGTGGGCCTGGTCATCGGCGGCGGCAACATCTTCCGCGGCGTCGCCGGGGCCACCAAGGGCATGGACCGCACCACCGCCGACCACATGGGCATGCTGGCCACCATGATCAATGCCCTGGCTCTCCAGGACGCCCTGGAGCACAAGGGCGTCCACACTCGCACCCTGTCGGGCCTGGAGATGCCCAAGGTGGCCGAGAGCTACATCCGCCGCCGGGCCACCCGCCACCTGGAGAAGGGCCGCGTGGTGATCTTCGGCGCGGGCACGGGCAACCCCTACTTCAGCACCGACACCGCCGCCGCCCTGCGCGGCAACGAGATCTGCGCCGACGTGGTGATGAAGGCCACCAACGTGGACGGCATCTACACCGCCGACCCCAAGAAGGATCCCACCGCCACCCGCTTCGACCGCATCTGCTTCCAGGACGTGCTGGAGAAGGGCCTGCGGGTCATGGACGCCTCCGCCATCGCCCTGTGCATGGAAAACAAGCTGCCCATCCTCGTCTTCGACATGAACAAGGCCGGCAACCTGGTGGCCGCCGTGAAGGGCGAGTCCGTGGGGACGCTGGTTTCCTGACGGCCCTCCGTCACACTGGGACATGGCTTTGTTCCCGAATCTTCCCGATGCCACGGTCCTCGCGGACCCGGAAGCGCTCGAGCCGTACCGCCGGGACGAATCTCACGTGCAGGGGACCCCTCCCCTGGCCGTGGTGTGGCCCAAGGGCCCCGCGGCCCTGAAGGAGCTGGTGCGCCTGGCCAAAACCGAGGGCTTCGGCCTGGTGCCCCGGGGCGCGGGCACGGGCAAGGCCGGCGGCTGCGTGCCCACGGGGGAACGCGCCGTCGTGGTGGACTTCTCCGCCTGGCGCGGCGAACTCCGGCTGTCGCCCCAGGATCTCTGCCTCAGCGCCCCCGCCAGCGCGCCCCTGCGCGAGGTAAAGGCCACGGCGGCGGCCCAGGGCCTCTTCTACCCGCCGGATCCGAACTCATGGGAAAGCTGCGCCCTGGGCGGCACCCTCGCCACCAACGCCGGCGGGCCCAACGCCTGCAAGTACGGCATGACGCGCCACTGGGTGCTGTCCGTGGACGCTCTGCTCGACGATGGCGAGGTGCACACCTTCGGCATCCACAGTGTGAAGGCCAATGCGGGCCCCGCCCTGGGCCAGCTGCTCATCGGCAGCGAAGGCATCTTCGGCTTCATCTTAGGGGCCACGCTGCGGCTGACGCCCCTGCCCCGGGAACACGCCACCCTGCTGCTGCCCGCGAAACGCTGGGAGGACCTGCTGGACCTGCCGGGCCGCCTCTGCGGCGCGGGCTACCTGCCCAGCGCCTTCGAGTTCTTCGATCCCGCCGTGCTGGCGGAGCTGCGGGCCCACGGCCCCGAGGAGGCCCGGCGCCTCCCCGGCGAAGCTCTGGCCATCCTGGAATTCGATGACCGCGGCTGCACCTCCGAGCCCTTCCTGGCGGGCCTGCTGGACCTGCTGGGGCCCATGGCCGAGAGCCTGGAGATCGCCTCGGACGCGCGCCAGCGGGCGGGCATCTGGGCCGTGCGCCGCATGACCAGCGCCTTCCTCAAGGAGCGCCATCCGAAGAAGGTCAGCGAGGACATCGTGGTGCCCCGCAGCCGCCTGCGGGAGTTCTTTGCGGGCCTGGAGCGCCTGGCCATCCCCAGTGTCACCTACGGCCACCTGGGCGACGGCAACCTGCACGTGAACCTGCTGGGCGCCGGCGAAGCCGATCCCGCCGCGCTCGACCGGCAGCTCCTGGATCTCTTCCGCCTGGCCCTGTCCCTCGGCGGCACCCTCAGCGGCGAGCACGGCATCGGCCTCGCCAAGCGCGACGCCTTCCTGGCCCTGTCCGACCCCGGCCAGATCCGGGCCCTCCGCGCCCTCAAGCAGGCCCTGGATCCCAGCGGCATCTTCAATCCAGGCAAAGTGATCTGAAGGAGGTTCCCATGTCCAAGCAGTCCCTGGTCCTAGGCCATCGCGGCCTGTCCGCGAAGCATCTGGAGAACAGCATGGAGGCCTTCCGCGCGGCGTTGGCGGCGGGCATGGCGGGCTTCGAACTGGATGTGCAACCCACCCGCGACGGCGTGTGCGCCGTGCTGCACGACGAGGACCTGGCCCGCACCGCGAACGGGTCGGGCATCCTGCGGAAGATGAAGGCCGCCGAGCTGCCGCCCCTGAAGAACGGTGAGCCCCTGCCCCGCCTGGCGGACGTGCTGGAACTGCCCGCGAAGCTGATCAACGTCGAACTGAAGGGCGAACCCGGCTGGCAGCAGGCCCTGGCCACGGTGGAGGCCGCCGAGGCCCTCGATCGCGTGCTGTTCAGCAGCTTCGAGCCCAGCGAGGTGCTCCAGCTCTGGGCCGCCTGCGAAACCGCCCGCTGCGGCTTCCTGTGGGAGACGGACGAGGCCCTGGAACTCACGCCCGAGGAGCTGGCCGATCTGCCGGCCGCCCTCTGGTTCCACCCACCCCTCAAGGCCGTGAAGGCCAAGCCCGGACTCTGGGCCCCCTACGCGGACCGGCTGGCCCTCTGGGGCATGAAGACACCTGCCGAGGCGAAGGACCTGCCCTTCGTGCCCGCGGTGGTGATTACGGATGGGCTCTGAAGGGAATCTGGTCATTCGACAGGCGAAAGCGCCACTCACCTCCAACATTTTTGACGCTTTGTGAGGCCGACCCCGGGTACTGCGGCATTTCTAATCAAACACGATCTTGAAGTCTTGTTTGATCTCCTCCCGGGTCTATCTTCGCTCCTGTGCTGGGCCAGAAGGTGGCTGCAGCCGAACCCTTCCCGACCCCGAGGGAGCGGAAGCTTTGTTGTTTCACCCATTCTCCAGGAGAAGCCCATGTCCTCCCGCGCTGCCTCGCTCCTCTTCGCCACCGCGCTCGCCCTGCCCGCCACGGCGCAAAGCCCAGCCGCCAAACCCCCTGCGGTCCAAATGGCCCCCGCGCGCTACACGTCACCCGCCTCGGGGCCCGAGATGTACCAGGCCTACTGCGCGACCTGCCATGGTTCCAAGGGCCTGGGCGACGGGCCCGCGAAGGGGAGCCTGAAGAAGGCGGTGCCCGATCTGACCATCCTGGCCAAGCGCAACAAGGGGACCTTCCCCAAGGATCAGGTCTCCCAAGTCATCCGCGGCGAGGTGAGCGCCGAGACCCACGGCCTCCGGGACATGCCGGTGTGGGGGCCCATCTTCCTCAGCCTGAACAGCAGCCAGGAGCCCGTTGTCCGCATCCGCGTGGCCAACCTGACCAGGTACATCGAGAGCCTGCAGGCCAAGTGACCTGTCGCAGAGCGGGCGTCAGCTCAGCCGGCGCTTCAGCGCCGCCTGATCCGCAGGAAGCGCCTCGTTCAGCAGTGGTTTCTCCAGCAAGTCGCTGAGGGCCTTGGGCAGCGGGATCTCGCGGCCCAGGGCCGGTTCCAGAGACTCGCGGAACTTGGCGGGGTGGGCGGTGGCGAGGAAGACGCCCTGCTCGCCCGCGCGCAGCTGGGCCTGGAGCACGCCGCAGGCCACAGCCCCGTGGGGATCCGCCAGGTAGCCCTCGCGGTCGAGGTCGAGGACGGTCTGGCGTGTCTCCGCATCGCTGCGGACACCCCAGCGCAGGGCCGCGGCCATGGCGTCGTGATCGCCGCGGAACAGCGCGTAGATGCGCTCCCAGTTGCTGGGCGAGCCCACGTCCATGGCGTTGGAGAGCGTGGCCACCGAAGGTCGCGGGCGGTACTCGCCCGTGTCGAGGTAGTCCGGCACCACGCGGTTGGCGTTGGTGGCCACCACGAAGCGGTCAATGGGCGCGCCCGTGGCCTGGGCCAGCAGGCCCGCGTAGAGGTTGCCGAAGTTGCCGCTGGGCACGGCCACCACCAGCGGCGCCTCCCCAGACGCCTGGGCGGCAGCTTCGAAGTAGTACAGCAGCTGCGCCAGGAGCCGGGCGATGTTGATGCTGTTGGCGGAGGTGAGACCCAGGCCCCCGACCAGATCGGGATCCTCGAAGGCCCCCTTCACCAGGCGCTGGCAGTCGTCGAAGACTCCGTCCACGGCCAGCGCCAGCACGTTGCCGCCGCAGGTGGCGAACTGGCGCTCCTGCAAGGGCGACACGCGGCCCGCGGGATAGAGCACCACCACGCGCACGCCCGGCAGACCCAGGAACGCGCTGGCCACGGCGGCCCCCGTGTCGCCGGAGGTGGCCGTCAGCACCGTGCGCGGCTTGCTTCCCGCATCCAGGGCCAGCACGCGGGCCAGGAAACGGGCGCCGAAGTCCTTGAAGGCCAGGGTGGGCCCGTGGAAGAGTTCCAGCGCGGAGATCCCTGGCCGCACCGGCACCAGGGGCGCGGCAAAGGTGAAGGCGGAGCGCGCCAGATCTTCGATCACCGGCCGGGGCAGCTCATCCCCGAGGAGACGGTGCAGGATCTCCACGGATCGGGGAAGGAAGTCGAGTCTCAGCAAGTCCGCGACATCGGTGAACCGCGGGATCTCCACAGGGGCGAAGAGGCCGCCATCCGGGGCCAGGCCCATGTGGGCGGCCTCCAGGAAGGTGGCAGTGCAGGCGGCGTTCCGGGTGCTGGCGAGCTTCATGGGTGGGCCTCAAGCAAGGGATGGCGGGGCACGGGCGACAGGATGCGGGCGCCTTCCAGATCCAGGGTGCAGACCCACGCGCGGCTGGCGAGGCCCACCTTGGCGAAGGCCTGCTGGAGGGCGGCGGCAATGGCCCTGGCACCGTCTTCGTCCTCGGCCACGGCGAAGGCGGAAGGGCCCGATCCCGACAGGGTGCAGCCGAGGGCCCCGGCGGCCAGGGCCCCGGCCTGGGCGGCCCGGAAGCCGGGCACCAGGGGGGCGCGGTGGACCTCCACCAGGGGATCGCGCAGGCAGCGCGCCAGCAGCGCCCGGTCGCCGGTGTGCAGGGCGTGGACGAAGCCTGCGAGATTCCCCGCGAAGTCCACCGTATCCGCCCAGGCGGGACGTTCCGGCAGGGCGGCCCGGCTTTGCGCCGTGGCCAGCTGGTATTCGGGATGGGCCACCACGAGGAGCAGATCCGTGGGCCAGGGCAGGCGCCGGGCGGCGGGCTTCCCGTCCCGGCCCGGAACGGTCAGCTGGAGCCCGCCCAGCAGGGAGGGCGCCACATTGTCCAGGTGGATGCCGCCGCTGGTGCTGCCCTCCGCCCGCCCCGCGAGGTCAAGCAGCTCGGGCACACTCAGAGGATCCCCGCAGAGGGCTTGGAGGGCCGCCAGGGTGGCCACGATGGAGCTGGCGCTGGAGCCCAGGCCGCTGGCCACGGGCAGCCGCTTCTCCAGCCGCAGGGCGAAGGGACCGACGGGCCGCCCCTTGGCCTTCGAGGCCTCCTGGTAGAGGCCCGCGGCCCGCTGGACCAGGTTGGGGCGGGTGTCGCCGGCCAGGGCGCTCGCGAAGGGGCCCTCCAGCCGGAAGGAGGCCTCCGTGGCGGACGCGGCGTGCACGAGGTCGCCCAGCAGACTGCCGTCCAGGGGGGCGAGGGCCGCGCCCAGCAGGTCGAAACCCGCGGCGAAGTTGCCGATGCTGGCGGGGGCGTAGGCGGTCACACCCGCCATGGGGAGGCCCGCGGAGGTCATCAGGGCCTCCGCCGCGCGGGCCGGGCGCCCGGGGGCACCAGGCGCAGCACGTCCGCCAGCACGCCCGCCGCCGTCACCTCCGCGCCCGCGCCGTAGCCCCGGATGACCATGGGGTGGGGCTGGTACCGCTCCGTGAGCAGGGCCAGGGCGTTCTCGCCGCCCTTGATGGCCATAAAGGGGTGCTCCGCATCCACCGGCAGCAGGCCCACGCGACAGCCACTGTCCGAAAGCGTCCCCACGTAGCGCAGGGTCTTGCCCTCCGCCTGGAGGGCGGCCAGCCGCTCCCGGAAGGATGCGTCCAGTTCCGGCAGCCGGGCCATGAAGGAGGGGATGTCGCCGCTGGCGTCGAAGGCCGCGGGCAGCAGACCCTCCACCTGCACATCGGCAAGCTCCAGTTCCATCCCCAACTCCCGGGCCAGGATGAGGAGCTTACGGGCCACATCCATGCCGCTGAGGTCGTCCCGGGGATCGGGCTCGGTGAAGCCGCTCTCCTTGGCGGAGGTCACGGCCTCCGACAGGGGCACGCCTTCACCCAGGAGGCCGAGGATGTAGGACATGGAACCCGAGAGGATGCCTTCGGCGCGCAGCACGCGGTCCCCCGTGAGCACCAGGTTCTTCACGGTGTCGATGATGGGCAGGCCCGCGCCCACGTTGGCTTCATAAAGGAAGCGCAGGCCCCGCTTGGAGGAGCGCTCCCGCAGCTCGCGGTAGAAGGCCTGGGAGGCGCTGTTCGCTTTCTTGTTGGCCGTGACCACGTGGAAGCCCGCATCGAAGAGCTCGGGGTACCGCGCTGCCAGCTCGCCGCTGGTGGTGCAGTCGACGAGCACGGACAGCGACGGCGGGCCGCTGCGGACGGCCGCCATCAGCCGGTCCAGGTCCGTGGGTTCGCCCTGGGCCAGAGCCTCGCGCCAGTGGGCCAGGGCGAGGCCCTTGGCATCCACGTGCATGCGGCGGCTGGTGGCGACGCTCACCACCCGCAGGTCCAGGCCCTGCTCCGCCAGCTTGCCCTGCTGCCGCAGGATCTGGCCCAGCAGGCTGCCACCCACGTTGCCCGCTCCTAGGAGATGCACGTCCACCACCACCTGGGTCCGGAAGAACCGGCGGTGGATGTGCGGCAGGGCTCGCGCCCCCTCAGCTTCCTCCACCACCGCGGAGATGATGCGCTCGCTGGCCCCCTGGGCGATGGCCACCACGTTGCAGCCCACCTCCGCCAGGGCGTCGAAGAAGGTGCCCGCGATGCCCGGCCGGGTGCGCATGCCGTCGCCCACGATGCTGAGGACGGAGAGCCCCTCGCGCAGGTCCAGGGGATCCAGGAAGCCCGCCGCCAGCTCCGCCGGGAAGGCCTCCTGGATGGCCGCCACGGCGCCGGGGCCGTCCGCCTTGCGCACGGCGAAGCAGATGGACAGCTCCGACGAGCTCTGGGTGATGAGCACCACGGAGATGCCCTTGCGCGCCAGGGCGCCGAACACGCGGCCCGCGATGCCCGGCACGCCCAGCATGCCCGGCCCCGTGAGGTTCACCACCGACAGGCCCCGGAGGAAGGAGATGCCACGCACACCGCTCGGCGGCGGCGGCACGGATTCGCGGATCACGGTGCCGGGGTGCGCGGGATCGAAGCTGCTGCACACCCGCACGGGGATACCGCGCTCGCGCACGGGGGGGATGGTCTTCGGGTGGAGCACCTTGGCGCCGAAGAAGGACAGCTCCATGGCCTCCTCGAAGCTCGCTTCGGGCAGGGGGAAGGCCTCGGGCACCAGCTTGGGGTCGGCACTGTAGAGGCCGATCACATCGGTCCAGATCTCCAGCAGGTCCGCGCCCAGGGCCGCGGCGGCCAGGGCCGCGCTGTGGTCGGACCCGCCCCGCCCCAGGGACAGGATGCGCCCCTGGGCGTCGCCACCGAAGAAGCCCGGCAGCACCCAGAGATTGCCTTCACCCGCCTTCACCGCGGCGAAGCGGGCCTCGGTCTCGGCCAGGCAGGGCCGGGCCTGGAGGGGGTCGCCCTCCACGCGGACATGCGCCACGGGGTCCAGGTAGCGGGGCTCCAGGCCCCGGGCCGCCAGCAGGGCCACGAGGATGGCGCAGGAGGCCCGCTCGCCCAGGCTCGCCACCTGGGCCAGCACCGAGGGCGGGCCCTCCTCCAGCAGGGCCATGCCATGGAGCAGGCGGCGCCCCAGGGCCTCGAGTGCTTCCAGTTCTGCGCGAAGAGGAACCACACCCGCGCCCAGTTCCCCCGCCAGGGCCTCCACCACGTCGGCGTGGACGGCCCTGAAAGAGACCAGGAGCTGGTCCGCCGCCGCCCGGTCGGGCACGCGGCCCTCGTTCACCAGCAGGTTCGTCACCCCGGCCATGGCGGAGGCCACGACGCAGACACGGTGGGTGGTCCGGGCGGCGGCCACCAGGTCCGCCACGGTGCGGAGGCGCGCGGCGCCGGCGACACTGGTCCCGCCGAATTTCATGACGCGGATGGGGGTGGGCTGCATGGGGACTCCGTATGGATCAATACAGAAAGCCCCGCGGGGTGCGCGGGGCCGAATCTGAAGGAAGGGTCAGGTCAGGCGCCGCGGTAGACCGGGTGCGTAATGGTACCGTTGGTGGTCATCATCTGGCTGGACAGGCCAGTACCCGTCGCGGAGATCCGCGAGGCGCCAGCGAGCTGTTCAGACAGTCGAACCATGTCAGACATCATCCTGGAACACAGCAGAAAGTCAATCGGATTGCTTCACGCGGCGGCCCAGGGCCACGCTGCTGCCCAGCCACAGGCCCGAGCAGCCCACCGCCGCCAGGCCCACAGGGATGGCCAGGGCGGCGAAAACCGTGGGCGCCCAGACCCCCAGCAGGTCGCCGCCGCGGTAGACGAAGGTGTCGATGAAGGGCTTCGATTTGTAGCGCTCTTCGGGACCCAGGGGGATGTAGAGGATCTCCCGGGCGGGCCGGTCCACGGCATAGTGCAGGCCCCGGCGCAGCACCTGGAACAGCGCCATCACGCCGAAGGTGGGCCAGGCCCAGAGGGCGCCGAAGCCCGCCAGGGTCAGCACCGGCAGGATGGAGAGCACGAGGGGGATGCCCAGCCCCGTGATGATGCGGCCCGCCAGGAACACCTGGGTGGCCAGGGTCAGCACGTTCACCCAGAGGTCGATGCGGGCGAAGGCCGCCGTCCGCGCGGCGGTGCCGCTGAAGGCCCGCTCCACGATGGCGCCCTGCTGCAGGTAGAGGAAGGTGCTGGTGATGGTGAAGAGCAGCATGTAGGCGCAGATGAGCTGGAGGTAGCGCGACGTCGCGATGAGGCGCAGGCCCTCCAGCGGCCCCGGGCCGGGCTCGCGGGCGCCGTGGGCCACGTCCCCCAGCGCGAAGATCGCCGCCAGGCGCTTCACGCACTGCACCGCCAGTTCCAGCGTCAGCATGGAGAGCAGCAGCAGCGAGAGGGGATCGACCTTTACCTGGAGGCCACCCAGTCCAAAGCCCTTCGCGAGTGCCCCGGTGAGCGCCGCGCCCGCGATGGCGCCCAGGGTGCCGCCGGTGGCGATGAAGCCGAAGAGGCGCTTGCCCTGTGCCTCGGACCACACGTCCGACATCAGGCCCCAGAACACGGAGACCACGAAGAGATTGAAGACGCTGAGCCAGATGTAGAAGGCATAGCCCAGCCTCGCGCCGCCATGGTTCGGCAGCAGCCGGAAGGCCAGGAAGAAGGCCAGCATGTTGAGCGCGAAGAAGCGGTAGGCCCAGGGGATGAAGCGCTTCCGTGGGAGCTTCGACACCAGCGCGGCGAAGGCCGGGTTCGCCAGCACCATGGCGATCAGCGTGCCCGTCATGAGCCAGGGCAGCTTGTCGGCGCCGCGGGCGATGCCGATGGCCTCGCGCACAGGCCGCAGCAGGTAGTAGCCGAAGAGCAGCAGGAAGCAGTACAGCGCCGACCAGAGCAGCGCCGGGGCTTCCCCCTCTTCGACCAGGACCAGGCGGCGGAGCAGGCGGGCGGGCGTCATGGGTGGTCCGGAAAAGAGGTTGCGGATGCGAATGGAAGGAGTATATATCGATTCACGATGCATCCATCTCATCCATCCCGCTGGAGGTTCCCATGACCGTCTCCCGCCGCGAGTTCCTCCAGTGGTCCGCCGCCGCTTCGGCCCTGGCCGCCACCGGGCTCGACCTGTCCGCCAAACCCGCTGGGAAGGCCACGCCGAAGAAGATCCTCATCCTCGGCGGCACGGGTTTCCTGGGGCCCGCCACCGTCGAGATCGCGCAGGCCCGCGGGCACCAGATCACCATGTTCAACCGCGGCAAGACCCGCCCCGGCCTCTTCCCCGGCGTGGAGAAGCTGCACGGCGACCGCGATCCGAAGAAGGGCGACGGATTGAAGGCCCTGGAAGGGCGCAGCTGGGATGCCGTCATCGACAACAGCGCCTACTATCCCCGCATGGTGGCCGCCTCCGCGGGCCTGCTGGCGCCGCGCGTGAAGCAGTACCTCATCATCTCCAGCATCAGCGCCTACAAGGAACCCAACCCCGAAAACGGCACCGAGGACGCGCCCCTGGCCACCCTGGCGGATTCCGCCGTGGAGGAGATGGGGAAGGAATACCAGAACTACGGCGGCCTCAAGGCCCTCTGCGAGCAGGCCGCCCAGAAGGCCCTGCCTGGCCGCACCGCCGTGATCCGTCCCGGCTACATCGTGGGCCCCGACGATCCCTCGGGCCGCTTCACCTACTGGCCCGTGCGCTTCGACAAGGGCGGCGAGCTCGCTGTGCCCGGGACTCCCGCGGACCCCGTGGAGATCATCGATGTCCGCGACCTGGCCGCCTGGCTGGTGCATCTGGTCGAGCAGGGCACCGTGGGCACCTTCAACGCCTGCGGCCCCGAGAAGCGCCTGGCCTGGGGCAGCCTCGTGGAGGCCTTCCAGAAGGCCGGGAATCCCAGCGCCAAGCCGGTCTGGATTCCCACCGACTATCTGGCCCAGCAGAAGGACATCGAGTTCCCCATCTGGGCTCCCTATGCCGGCGAGACCAAAGGCTTCCACACCTGGCGCAACGACCGCGCCGTGAAGGCCGGCCTGCGCTTCCGCCCGGCCGCCGAAACCGTGAAGGACACCCTCGCCTGGTACAAGACCCAGGAGAAGGCCGAGAAGGGCCGCACCAAGCTCGCCGGCCCCAGCGCCGAACAGGAAGCCAAGCTCCTCGCCGCCTGGCGGGAAGCCGCCAAGGGCTGACCGGGTTCACCCCCCGTTCCGGAACCAGCGCAACCGCCGCTCGGCGGGGCTCTATGCGACAATGCATCCAGCAATGACGCGCGATAAGGGGTTCCATGACTGCCAAGCCTGAGAAAGCGCCCAAGAAGGAAAAGGCGAAGAAGCAGACGCCGGAGCAGCGCCTGGAAGCCATGCGTTATAACCGCATGATGTATGGCCCTACGGCGAAAGAGATGAAGCCCGCCGTGAAGAAGGTCAACTACGGGGCCGCCTACCTGAGCCATCCGAAGTTCCAGAGCCTGATGGCCGCCTTCAAGAAAGGCACAGCCTTCAAGTTCGAAGTCACGGACAAGGCGAAGACCTACACCATTGCCACGGATGGCTCCGACATTCTATTCAACGGGAAGACCATCTTCTATTCCCGCCCGATGAACAGGTACGAGGACCACCTGCTGCTGGACCGGGTCTCCATGACCCAGTACCAGACGACCGATGCGCTGATCCACCTGGCCTTTGCCGTGCTCCGCAGCATCCCGGAACTCGCAGGGCATTCCCTGGTGTACATGCAGCACCAGTTCTATTACGGCGCGGAGCCCCTGGAAGATGGCGTGGCCCAGCAGGGGCCCAATCTCCTGATCGGCTCCTACCGGCACAGCAAAGTCCAGGAGAAGGCCAGAAACCAGTAAGCGGCCCGCCGGCTCAGCTCTGGATGTAATGCACCAGCTGCTCGATGGTGAACTGCTGGTCGGAGATGGTCTCCTTCACCAGGTCACCGATGGAGAGGATGCCCAGCACCTCGTTGTCCTCCCCGAGCACGGGCAGGTGGCGCACGCGCTTCCCCGTCATGAGGGCCATGCACTCCTCCACGGTCTCGGAGGGGGTCACGCAGCTCACCCGGTCGCTCATGATCTCGCGCACGAGGGTGTCCTTCGAGGTCTTGCCCTTGAGGATGATCTTGCGGGCGTAGTCCCGCTCCGAGAAGATCCCCACCAGCCGGCCGCCCTCCAGCACCAGCAGCGCGCCGATGTCGTACTGGGCCAGCAGGGTCAGGGCCGTGAACACCGTGTCATCGGGCCCCACCGACACCACGGACTGCTTCCCTTGAATCAACTGGGCCAGTGGTCGCATGCTTGCCTCCCGGGGCTTCGGCTGGATGATGTGGGTAAGCTTTCGTGGCCCTGACTATAAGGCCAAGACCGAACCCGCGGGAAGGTGAATGCGGCGCCGGGCCGCCCGATGTGGTTTCGACACTTTGTAAAAGAGAAAACCCAGATCTCTTTTCAAATCGCTGAGCCGCGGGCTCAGCGCTAACCTATGCCTCTGAATCTGATCTGGAGGACCTCATGGCCGTCAATCTCAAGGGACGCAGCTTTCTCACGCTGATGGACTTCTCGCCGGAGGAGGTGCGCTACCTCCTGGACCTGTCGCGGGACCTGAAGGCCAAGAAGCGCATGGGCGTCTTCAACTACCTGCTCAAGGGCAAGAACATCGTCCTGCTCTTCGAAAAGACCAGCACCCGCACCCGCTGCGCCTTCGAGGTCGGCGCGCTGGAAGAAGGCGCCCACGTGACCTTCCTGGATTCCGCCAGTTCCCAGGTGGGCAAAAAGGAATCCATCGAGGACAGCGCCAAGGTGCTGGGCCGCTTCTATGACGGCATCGAGTACCGCGGCTACAAGCAGGAGGTCGTGGAGGCCCTGGCCCAGCACAGCGGCGTGCCCGTGTGGAACGGCCTCACGGACACGGACCACCCCACCCAGATCCTGGCGGACTTCCTCACCATCGAGGAGCACGTGGCCAAGCCCCTGCACAAGGTGAAGCTGGTGTTCTGCGGCGACATCCGCAACAACATGAGCTACGCCCTGATGTATGGCGCCGCCAAGACCGGCATGCACATGGTGGCCCTGGGTCCCAAGGCCCTGGCGCCGGATCCCAAGGTGCTGGCCGCCGCCCGGGAGGCCGCGAAACTGACCGGCGCCACCATCGAAGTGACGGACAACGTGGACGCGGCCGTGAAGGGCGCCGACGTGCTCTACACGGACGTGTGGGCCAGCATGGGCGAGGAGGACCAGATCCCCGAGCGCGTGAAGCTGCTTACGCCTTTCAAGGTCACCATGGACATGATCCAGAAGACCGGCAACCCGGACGTGAAGTTCCTCCACTGCCTGCCCGCCTTCCACGACTTCGAGACCAAGCTGGCCAAGGAGCAGAAGGCCCTCGGCCACGACATCCGCGAAGTCACCGACGAGGTCTTCCGCTCCCGCCACAGCGTCGTCTTCGACGAAGCCGAGAACCGCATGCACACCATCAAGGCCGTCATGGTGGCGACCATCGGATAGGCACTAGCTTGATCCTTTCATCTGGGAGAATCGGCCCCGTTCGGGACCGATTCTCCTGGTGAAGTGCTATGGTGGGACCACCATTCCAAACGGAGGCACCATGCGCATGGCCCGACTGTTCGTTGTTCCTGTACTCGCGGTCCTCTCCCTGGCGGCCCAGGAGCCTTCCCTGTCCGGCACCTGGACCCAGACCAAGGCCGATGACATCACCGCCGCCATCAACAACACCGTGGCGGGCATGAACTTCATAAAGCGGCCCATCGCCCGGGGGCGGCTCATCAAGGTGAACCCGGCCTACAAGAAGGTGATGATCGCGGTCTCCGACAAGGAAGTGGTCGTGAAGTTCGACGAGCGGGCGCCCATCCACATGCCCCCCGGTGGCAAGGCTGCGCCCTGGACCCGCGAGGACGGCGACAAGTTCATGGTGGCCGCCCAGGTGGGCAAAGATCAGATGATCCAGACCTTCAAGAATGACGAAGGTGAGCGCACCAACGTGTTCAAGCTGAGCCCTGACGGCAAATCGCTCACCATGACCGCCACCGTGAAGAGCCCCAAGCTACCCAAGCCGCTGACCTACGCCATCACGTTCGGGCGGTAGGATCCTGTTCATGGGCCGACCGGCTCATGGATGCGGCCTTCCCGTGGGGCGCCCTGGGACGCTGGCTGCCCGCCTCATCGCCATCCCCGTGATGGCGATCCTGGCCGCATGCCAGCGCTCGCCGCTTTCCCTGCCGGCGCCCAGCGATGCGAATGCCAAGGTCGTCGTCGCCTTCCTCGACGCCTATGGCCACCGGGACCTGGATGGGATGATGCGGTACCTGGACGAGGATGCCGTCTTCCTCGGATCAGGCACGCCCCTTCCCAAGCCCAAGATCCGGGACTTCTTCCAGGCCACCTTCCGGAAGCATCCGGACCTCCGGGTCGAAGTCGGTTCCATAACGGTGGTCCAGGGAGCCATCCACGCCCGCGTCAAGGTCCAGACGGATGTCATCTGGGCCGATACCTGGATCTTCGACATGCGGAACCACAAGATTCACGCCTACTCGCTCGCCTCTGGCAAGCGCTAGGTCTCGCAGGTCACTTCGTCATCGTGATGGCATCCAGTTCGCGCCCCTCGGCATCGAGCTGGCGCAGCTTCAGGGTGCGGCCGTCCACGTCCAGCACCGTGAAGGAGTGCTTGTCGGAGACGAAGGCGCGGGTCCAGGGCTGCCAGCTGGTCCGGACATCGGTCTGCCAGGGCTCGTAGAGTCCGGCGCCGCCGGCGCCCGTGACGATGTGGATGATGCCGCCCGCACGGGTGGCCGTCTTCCCGTCGAAAACGTCGTCCACGCTGAAGGCGCCCTCCACCGCCTTGCCGCGCGGGCCCACTTTCGCTGGCTTGAAGCGGATCGGCGCCGTGCGCTGGTAATTGTGGACGTGGCCCGCCAGGACCAGGTCCACACCATGCTTCTCGAGGATGGGGCTGATGGGGCGCATCCACTGATCATCCATGTGGCTGCGGGAGCTCTGGAACAGGGGGTGGTGCAGGGCCACGACACGCCAGGTGGCGCCCTGGGCGGCCCGCAGATCCGCCTCCAGCCAGGCCTTCAGCGCGGGGCTTTCCCAGTCCACGTACGGGTTGGAATCCAGCACCGTCCAGTGGACCTTCCCGTAGGTGAAGCTGTAGCTGGCCATGCGGGGAAAGGCCGGACCCGAGGCCGCCACCACGGCATCGTGCACCCCGGCCACCACGGGCGCGGCGTTCGGTTCGCCTGCCTTCAAGGCAGGCCCGTTCAGGGGCAGGGACCAGTAGGCGAAGTAGGCCGCCGCATCCGGTGATTTGCGGAAGGGCACATCGTGGTTGCCGGGCACCCCCAGGAAGGGCACCTGCCGCATGAGGGGCACTGCATCGGAGTTATAGACCGGGAAGAAGCGCTGGCGGTACTCGGAGGCCCGGCCCATGCCGTAGACCAGGTCCCCGACGATGAGGACACCATCCGGTTGCGCCACCACCACCGCCTTCGCAATGGCCAGTTGCGTCGCGGAGCCATCCGCCGCGTCCCCGAACACCACCATGCGGTGGGCGCCAGGCCGGCGCGCCTGCGCCTCCGCCTCGAACACCACCGCCCCGTCCCGCTTCACCCGATAGGGCGCCTTTGCGCCAGGCGTGAGGTTCCGCAACGTCGCCCGGTAGATGCGGTGGGCCGGCAGGGGCGGCGCGTCCAGGCGGCGATGGGTGGGTGTGGCCTGCGCGATCCAGCCGCGAGCGCCCTTCACTTCCACGGACCAGGCCGCGTCCCGATCCTCCGCGTGCCACAGCAGGTCCAGGCGCTCCTTCGCCCCGGGGCGTGGCGCATCCCCCAGCTGGAGGTAGGGCTTCACCAGGAAGGCGTCCTGGGCCTGAAGGAACGCGGCGAAGAGGAAGACCAGCAGGATGCGCATGGAGGCATTTTCCCAGCTCCGAAACGGGCGCCCACGGCGCCCGTTTCGGAGCAAGGAACGGCACAAAGCTAGTGCGCCCCGACCGCGGAGAGCAGCCGCGAACCCTGGGCGTAGCAAGTCTTGTGGGTGATGTGATGCTCGAACTCGTGGCGGAACTTCTGGAGCGCCGAATCCATGGGGCCGCAGGCGGCGTCACCCAGGGGGCAGAGGGTCCGCAGGCCGATGCGCGGCGTGAGGCTGGCCAGCAGGTCCAGGTCCTCCATGCGGCCCTCACCGTGCTCGATGCGGTAGAGGACCATCTCCATCCAGTTGCAGCCTTCGCGGCAGGGCGTGCACTGGCCGCAGCTCTCGTGGGCGTAGAAGCGGATGAGGCGCAGCGTGGCCTGCACCATGCAGGTGTCCTCATCCATGCAGATGAGGCCGCCGGAGCCGGCCATGGAGCCGCGGGCCTTCACGGTGTCGAAGTCCAGGGGGCAGTCGAAGTCCTTCTCGTCGAACATGGGGGCGCTGGCGCCGCCGGGGATGATGGCCTTGATCTTCTTGCCGGTGCTGGAACCGCCGGCCAGTTCGTTCACGACGAAGTCCATGGGCGTGCCCAGGGGCAGCTCGAAGAGGCCCGGGCGCTTCACGTGGCCGCTGACGCCGAAGATGCGGGTGCCCGTGTTCTTGGGCGTGCCCAGCTTGGCGTACTCGGCGCCGCCCATGCGGAGGATGGGCGGCACGGCCGCCAGGGTCTCCACGTTGTTCACGGTGGTGGGCTGGCCGAAGGCGCCCTTGGCCGCCGGGAAGGGCGGCTTCACGCGGGGCTCGCCACGGCGGCCTTCCAGCGAGTTCAGCAGGGCCGTCTCCTCGCCGCAGATGTAGGCGCCGGCGCCGCGGTAGACCAGGATGTCGTAGTCCCAGCCAGTGCCCAGGATGTTCTTCCCGAGGTAGCCGGCGTCGCGGGCCTGCTGGAGCGCGGCCTCCAGCTTCTCGATGAGCCAGAGGAACTCGCCGCGGATGTAGACGAAGCCGAGCTTGCACTGCATGGCCCAGCCGCCGATGATCATGCCCTCGATGAGCTGGTGCGGGTTGTACTCGAGGATGGCGCGGTCCTTGAAGGTGCCCGGCTCGCCTTCGTCGCCATTGCACACCAGGTAGCGGGTGAACTTCCGCTCGGGCGTGTCCTTGGGCATGAACGACCATTTCAGGCCGCAGGGGAAGCCCGCGCCGCCACGGCCCCGGATGCCGGAGGCCTTCATCTCCTCGACCACGGCCACGGGTTCCAGCTTCAGCGCGGCCTTCATGGCCACGTAGCCTTCGTGCCTCTGCTCGTAGACCTTGAGGTGCCAGTTGTCCAGGTCGCCCGCGCCGCGGAGCATCAGGTTCGGGTACTTGTCTTTGCCGAAACCGGGGAAGGTGTAGATCTGGGGGTCGGGCTTGGTGCGGATGGCGGCCATTGGTTCCCCCTACTGCGCCCAAGGGCGGTATTCACCGCGCTTGCAGGCTTCCATGACCTCGATGAGCTTCTGCTCATCCACGAACTCATCGTAGACATCGTGGTTCACCTGCACGCAGGGACCGCTGCCGCAGCCGGCGAGGCACTCGACCTCCTCCACGCTCCACAGGCCGTCGGCGCTGGGGCCCTGGCCGGGTTTCACGCCGGTCTTCTCGCAGACCTTCTCCAGCAGCTGGGCGGCGCCGCGCAGGGCGCAGCTGATGTTGGTGCAGACCGAGAAATGGAATTTCCCGACCGGCGCCTTCTGATACATCGTGTAGAAGGTGGCGACGCCGAAGACATGGCCCTCGGGGATGCCGATGGCCTTGGCCACGGCCTTCATGGCGGAGAGGCTCACGAACCCGAACTCGCGCTGGGCGATGTGCAGGGCCGGCAGCGTGGCCGCGAGCTTGTCGGGGAACTTGGCCATGATGGCCTGGATTTCCGCCAGGGCTTCGGGGCTGAATTCCTTCCGCTCGGATTCCGGAAGCCGCAGGCCCGGGGCCATGGGTTCGTTCGCGGTGTCGGGGGGCAGGGGATGATTCATGGGCGCGCTCGCATGAAGGGCCAGTTTAGCCGAACCCACCGTTCCTGACAGGGCCGGGGCCGCCGCGCGGGCGCAAAAAAGGAGGCGCCGGACCGGGTCCGGCGCCTCCCATCGCGGCCTCCATCCGGAGGATCAGAGGTCGCAGTGCGCTCCGTCACAGAATGGCGCGGTCTTGGTCTGCTTGCACTGGCAGAAGGCCTTGGGGCCACGCTCCAGGATCTCCACCTTCATGGGCGTCATCGAGGTCACCTTGTGGGCTCCGTCGCAGAACGGCTGCTTGGAACTGAGGCCGCAGGAGCACCAGTAGTAGGTTCCGGGTTCGAGGTCCAGGACCGCCGGGCTCTTGGCCGCGACCTTCGGGTACGTCTCACTCATCGCTTCCCCTCACTTCTTCACGGCAGGCGCGACCTTGCCCGCTTCGGCGTTCAGGCTGACGGCCACGGACTCGCCGACGACGCCGGGGAAGGTCTTGATGCCGTAATCATTGCGGTTCAGGGTCAGGGCGCCGTCCACGAAACCGGCCACCACGCTGCCGGGGGTCATGCCAGGCTGGGTCCCCGCGTTGGTGATGGGGAAGGTGATGCGCTTGGTCACGCCGTGCAGGGTGAAGTCGCCGGTGATCTCGAGCTTGCCCTTGGCCACTTCCTTCACCGAGGTGCTCTTGAAGGTGATGGTGGGAAACTTGGCCACGTCGAAGAAGTCGGGGGACTTCAGGTGCTTGTCCCGGGCTTCGTTGTCCGTGGTGAGGCTGGTGGCGTCGATGGTGACGGCCACGCTGGACTTGCTGATGTCCGAGGTATCCACCTTGACGGTGCCCTCGAACTTCGTGAAGCGACCGCTGACCTTCGCCAGCAGGTGGCTGACCTTGAAGCTCACTTCGCTGTGGACGGGGTCGATCTTGTAGGCATCCTCGCCGGCCAGGGCGGGCACGGCCGCCAGGGCGAGGGACGCGAGCAGAACAC
>Ga0255338_1001495_pt1 | contig 43719 bp, 39 predicted proteins | sample MeOH1_35cm_T4_19_FD_203715 | JGI IMG/M metagenome (GOLD analysis project Ga0255338, IMG submission 203715) | Sandy soil microbial communities from University of British Columbia, Vancouver, Canada - MeOH1_35cm_T4_195 | ecosystem: Engineered > Artificial ecosystem > Sand microcosm > Unclassified ... | reverse complement strand
GAGGTTCACCTTGTCCGGCTGCACCTGGCGCAACATGGCCTGCTCGATCGCGACCAGCGTGTCCATGCACTCGACCCGCTCCGCGGCGGACAGCTGCGAGAACTCGCGCACGTGCTGCTGCCACACGAGGCGATAGAAGGCCGGAAAGCCGGCCTCCTGCGCATGGACGATGCGCCAGCGTTGCGTCTGCACGACGACGCGGCCGCCCGGGGCGTCGCACAGGGGACAGCCCCGGAGTCCCGCCTGCGCGGGAAGGGCGCCGGGCGGGCTCATACCAGCACGCGCTCGATGCCGCCGGCGTTGGCGGCTTGCACGTAGTCCTTCATCCAGTCGGGGCCCAGGATCTTGCTGGCCATCTCCACCACGATGTAGTCCGCTTCCAGCAGGCCGTTCTGCAGGTCGTGCCGGTAGCGGTGCATGCCCTGCAGGCAGCTCGGACAGCTGGTGAGGATCTTGATGTTGTCCTTCTCGCCCACGGCGCCGGAGGCGCGCAGCGCCGCCTCGTCCTTGCGCAGTTCTTCCTCCTTGCGGAAGCGCACCTGGGTGGAGATGTCCGGCCGGGCCACGGCCAGCGTGCCCGATTCGCCGCAGCAGCGCTCGGACTTGCGCACGTTCTCGCCCACCAGCGCCTTCACCGTCTTCATCGGATCCTGCAGCTTCATGGGCGAGTGGCAGGGATCGTGGAACAGGTACCCGCCCGCGCCTTCGAGCCGGATCCCCTTTTCCAGCAGGTACTCGTGGATGTCGATGATGCGGCAGCCGGGGAAGATCTGGTCGAACTCGTAACTCTGGAGCTGGTCGTAGCAGGTGCCGCAGGACACCACCACCGTCTTGATGTCCAGGTAGTTCAGCGTGTTGGCCACGCGGTGGAACAGCACCCGGTTGTCGGTGATCATCTTCTCGGCCTTGTCGAACTGGCCGGCCCCGCGCTGCGGATAGCCGCAGCAGAGATACCCGGGCGGCAGCACCGTCTGCACGCCGGCGTGCCACAGCATCGCCTGCGTGGCCAGGCCCACCTGCGAGAACAGGCGCTCCGAGCCGCAGCCCGGGAAGTAGAAGACCGCCTCGCTCTCCGAAGTCGTGCCCTTCGGGTCGCGGATGATCGGGACGTAGTCCTTGTCCTCGATATCCAGCAGCGCGCGCGCCGTCTTGGTCGGCAGGCCGCCGGGCAGCTTCTTGTTGACGAAGTGGATCACCTGCTCCTTGACGGGAGCGGGCATGTGGGTCTCGGGCGGCGCCGTCACCTGGAAGTGCGCCAGCCCGCGCAGCATCGTGTTGCCCAGGCGCTGCGCCTTGTAGCCGACGCCGATCACCGCGGTGCGCAGCATCTTGATCGACTCGGGGTTGGTGGCGTTGAGCATCAGCATCGCCGCGGCGCTGCCCGGGCGGAAGCTCTTCTGCCCCATCTTGCGCAGCAGGTTGCGCATGTTCATCGACACGTCGCCGAAGTCGATGTTCACCGGGCACGGGTTGACGCACTTGTGGCACACGGTGCAGTGCTCGGAGACGTCCTCGAATTCCTCCCAGTGCTTGACTGAGACGCCGCGGCGCGTCTGCTCCTCGTACAGGAAGGCTTCGACCAGCAGCGAGGTGGCGAGGATCTTGTTGCGCGGGCTGTACAGCAGGTTGGCGCGCGGCACGTGGGTGGCGCACACCGGCTTGCACTTGCCGCAGCGCAGGCAGTCCTTGACCGAATCGGCGATGGCGCCGATGTCGGACTGCTGCATGATGATGGACTCGTGCCCCATCAGCCCGAAGGAGGGCGTGTAGGCGTTCGTGAGATCCGCGTAGACCGAGGTGTCCGCATCGACCTCGCCGGCCTGCGAAGGCCGCAGCAGCTTGCCCTTGTTGAAGCGGCCCTGCGGGTCGACCTTGCGCTTGTAGTCGGCAAAGGGCGCGATCTCCTCGTCGGTGAGGAATTCGAGCTTGGTGATGCCGATGCCGTGCTCGCCCGAGATCACGCCGTCGAGCGAGCGCGCCAGCACCATGATGCGCTTGACCGCCTCGTGCGCGGTCTGCAGCATCTGGTAGTCGTCGCTGTTGACGGGGATGTTGGTGTGCACGTTGCCGTCGCCGGCGTGCATGTGCAGCGCCACCCACACCCGGCCCTTGAGCACGCGCTGGTGGATCGCGTTGAGCTCGGCGAGGATGGGCGCGAAGGCGTTGCCGGAGAAGACCTGCGCCAGCGGGGCGCGGATCTGCACCTTCCAGCTGGCGCGCAGGGTGTGGTCCTGCAGCTGCGGGAAGAGGGCATCGGCGCCGGCCAGCCAGTCCTGCCACTGGGTGCGCACCGCGCGCACCACGGCCAGGGCCTGCTGCACGCGGTCTTCCAGCAGTTCGGCCGAGGGGATCTCGCCGGCGTCGTCCTGCCGCCCCAGCGGCAGGTTGCCGCGCAGGAAGAAGGCCTCCAGCTCGTCGCACAGCCGCAGCTTGTTGCGCAGCGACAGCTCGATGTTGATGCGCTCGATGCCGTCGGTGTACTCCGCCATCCGCGGCAGCGGGATCACCACGTCCTCGTTGATCTTGAAGGCGTTGGTGTGCTTGCTGATCGCGGCGGTGCGCTTGCGATCGAGCCAGAACTTCTTGCGCGCCTCGGGGCTGATGGCGATGAAGCCTTCGCCGCTGCGCGAGTTGGCCAGCCGCACCACTTCGGAGGTGGCGCGCGCCACGGCGTCGGCGTCATCGCCCGCGATGTCGCCGACCAGCACCATCTTGGGCAGCACGGCCCGCTTCGATTTGGTGGTGTATCCCACCGCGCGCAGGTAACGGTCGTCCAGGTGCTCCAGGCCCGCCAGCACCGTGGCCGTGCGGCTCTGCTCGGCGAACATGAAGTCCTTGATCTCGACGATGCTGGGCACCGCGTCCCTGGCGTTGCCGAAGAACTCCAGGCAGACCGTGCGGGTGTGCTGCGGCATGCGGTGCACCACCCAGCGGGCGCTGGTGATCAGGCCGTCGCAGCCTTCCTTCTGGATGCCGGGCAGGCCGGAGAGGAACTTGTCGGTAACGTCCTTGCCCAGGCCTTCCTTGCGGAAGCGCGAACCGGGGATCTCCAGGCGCTCGATGCGGTCCGGTTTCGTCCAGTCGATCTTGCTGGAAGCGGCGAAGTAGCGCAGCTCGAAGCTGGCCACCGGCGCGTCGTGGATCTTGCCCAGGTTGTGGTCCGTGCGCACCACTTCCAGCCACTGCGCATCGGGCGTCACCATGCGCCAGGACAGCAGGTTGTCCAGCGCGGTGCCCCACAGGACGGCCTTCTTGCCGCCGGCGTTCATCGCGATGTTGCCGCCGATGCAGGACGCTTCGGCCGAAGTCGGATCCACGGCGAACACGAAGCCGGCGCGCTCGGCGGCGTCGGAGACGCGCTGCGTGACCACGCCCGCCCCGGTCCAGATCGTCGGGACGGGTTCGGTGTGGCCGCCGATACGCACGTGCTCCACCTCGGTCATCGCCTCGAGCTTCTCGGTGTTGATCACCGCGCTCTTCCACGTGAGCGGGATCGCGCCGCCGGTGTAGCCGGTGCCGCCCCCGCGCGGGATGATGGTCAGGCCCAGCTCGATGCAGCCCTTGACCAGGCCGGCCATCTCGGCCTCGGTGTCGGGCGTGAGGACCACGAAGGGATACTCGACGCGCCAGTCGGTGGCGTCGGTCACGTGCGACACGCGCGACATGCCGTCGAACTTGATGTTGTCCTTGCGCGTGTACTTTCGCAGCAATCGCTGGGTGCGCGCGCGCAGTTCGGCCGTCTCGGCGAAGGCGGCGTCGAAGGCGCGCACGGCGCGTTCCGCCGCCGCCAGCAGTTCGGCCACCAGGGCGTCGCGCTGCGGGTCGGCCTGCGGGTCGCGCCGCTTGCCGATCTCGCTCAGGCGGTGGTGCAGCGCCTCCACCAGCAGCTTGCGCCGCTTCGGGTTGTCCAGCAGGTCGTCCTGCAGGTAGGGATTGCGCTGCACGACCCAGATGTCGCCCAGCACCTCGTACAGCATGCGGGCCGAGCGGCCGGTGCGGCGCTCCTCGCGCAGGCGGTTCAGGACTTCCCAGGCGCGGGAGCCCAGGACGCGGATCACGATCTCGCGGTCCGAGAACGAGGTGTAGTTGTAGGGGATCTCGCGCAGGCGGGGCGCTTCGCCGTCCGCCGCGGCCATGAGTTGTTCGAGAGTCGTCGGCGCGTTCATTCTGTGGGCATGTCAGCCAAACAGCGAGCCGGCTGAGGGGGAATGTTACCGCAGTGCAGCACGACGCTGGCGCGCCCGGCTCTCGGAAACCCGCTTGCCGCAGGGGTGGGCCGACTGTCTAATCCGCGCCACAAAGAAATCGTAGAGTCAGGGATCCAGCATCCAGAAGGAGAGCAACTGCATGAAATCGAAGTTTTCCGCCCTCGCGCTGGCGGCCGCCCTGCTCGGCGCGGCGTCCGCCCAGGCCCAGACGGAGATCCAATGGTGGCACTCGATGACCGCCGTCAACGGCGAGTGGGTCAATGACCTGGCGGCGCAGTTCAACGCCAGCCAGAAGGAATACAAGGTGGTCCCCACCTACAAGGGCAGCTACGACGTTTCCTTCACCGCCGCCGTCGCCGCCTTCCGCGCGGGCCAGGCCCCGCACATCCTGCAGGTGTTCGAGGTGGGCACCGCGACCATGATGGCGAGCAAGGGCGTGAGCGTGCCGGTCGGCAAGGTGATGACGGACGCCGGCTACAAGTTCGACCCCAAGGCCTACGTGCCGGCGGTGGCGGGGTATTACACGGCGCCCAACGGGCAGATGCTCAGCTTCCCGTTCAACAGCTCCACCACCGTCTTCTACATCAACAAGGACGCGTTCAAGGCCGCCGGGCTCGACACGAGCAAGCCGCCGACCACCTGGCCCGAGGTGGCGCTGGCCGCCGCCAAGCTCAAGGCCAGCGGGCACAAGTGCCCGTTCACCACGGCGTGGCAAGGCTGGACCCAGCTGGAGAGCTTCTCCACCTGGCACAACGTGGAACTTGCCACGCGCAGCAACGGCCTGGCCGGCTGGGACGCGCGCCTGAAGGCCAACTCGCCGCTGCACGTGCGCCACATCGAGAACCTGGGCAACATGGCCAAGAGCGGCCTGTTCATCTACAAGGGCCGCGCCAACACGCCGGAAGCGAGCTTCGTCTCCGGCGAGTGCGCGATGATCACCACCTCCTCCGGCTTCTACGGCAACGTCAAGAAGAACGCCAAGTTCGACTTCGCGGTCTCCACCCTGCCCTACTACCCGGACGTGCCGGGCGCGCCGCAGAACACCGTGATCGGCGGCGCCAGCCTGTGGGTGATGTCCGGCAAGAAGGCCGACGAGTACAAGGGCGTGGCGAAGTTCTTCGACTTCCTCTCCAGCCCGCAGATCCAGTCCGAAAGCCACAAGCGCACCGGCTACCTGCCGATCACCCTGGCGGCCTACCAGCTGACCGAGAAGTCCGGCTTCTACAAGCAGAACCCCGGCACCGACACCGCCGTCAACCAGATGATCCGCAAGGTGACCGACAAGTCGCGCGGCATCCGCCTGGGCAACTACGTGCAGATCCGCACCATCGAGGACGAGGAGCTCGAGCAGGTGTGGAATGGCAAGAAGACCGCGAAGGAGGCGCTGGACTCCGTCGTGACGCGGGGCAACGAGCTGCTGGAGAGGTTCCAGAAGGCGAACAAGCTCTGAAGAGCTTGTTCGCCCTGCGGCGGCACTGACTGCCCCCCTCCCCGACCCTCCCCCGCCAGGCGGGGGAGGGCTCCGCTGCATAATCACCGGCCGCAACCATGGCTGCAGAAAAACGCGTCGTCTTCCGATCGTCCTGGCTTCCGTGGGTGCTGCTGGCCCCGCAGTTCGCCGTCATCCTCGTCTTCTTCTTCTGGCCCGCGGCGCAGGCGCTGGTGCAGTCGCTGCAGCAGTCGGACGCCTTCGGCACCTCGGTCGAATGGGTGGGGCTGGAGAACTTCCGCAATCTCTGGAACGATTCCACCTACATCGCCTCGTTCTGGACCACGGCGGTGTTCTCGGTGCTGGTGGCCTTCTTCGGCATCGCGCTGTCGCTGCTGCTGGCGGTGTTCGCCGACCGGGTGATCAAGGGCAGCGGCTTCTACCGCACGCTGCTGATCTGGCCTTACGCGGTCGCCCCCGCGGTGGCCGGCGTGCTCTGGCTGTTCATGTTCGCGCCCAGCGTGGGCATCGTGTCCTACCTGCTGCGCGAATGGGGCTACGAATGGAACAGCCTCCTGAACAGCGGCCAGGCGATGGCGCTGATCGTGATGGCGGCGGTGTGGAAGCACCTGTCGTACAACTTCCTGTTCTTCCTGGCGGGGCTGCAGTCGATCCCGCATTCGCTGATCGAGGCGGCGGCCATCGACGGCGCGCATCCCTGGCGGCGCTTCTGGACGATCCAGTTCCCGCTGCTGTCGCCCACCACCTTCTTCCTGCTGGTGATCAACATCATCTACGCCTTCTTCGACACCTTCGCCATCGTCGACGCCGCCACCCAGGGCGGCCCCGGCAAGGACACCGCGATCCTGGTCTACCGGGTCTACTACGACGGCTTCAAGGCGCTGGACCTGGGCGGCTCCGCCGCGCAGTCCGTGGTGCTGATGGTGATCGTGGTCGCGCTCACGGTGCTGCAGTTCCGCTTCGTCGAGAAGAAGGTCAACTACTGAAGGCGCCGCGGACATGATCGAACGCCGCCCCGGCCTCTCCCTGCTGTCGCACCTGGTCCTGGTGATCGGCGTGCTGATCGTCGCCCTGCCCGTCTACATCACCTTCGTGGCGTCGACGCACAGCAACCAGGACATCATCCACCCGCCGATGCCCCTGCTGCCCGGCTCGCACCTGGTGGAGAACTACACCGCCGTGCTCACCGGCACCCAGGGCGGCGGCGGCTCCAAGGCGGCCGTCGGCCGCATGATGACGGTGAGCCTCGTCTCCGCGCTGGTCATCTCGATCGGCAAGATCGCGATCTCGCTGCTGTCGGCCTTCGCGCTGATCTACTTCCGCTTCCCGGGGCGCCAGTTCTTCTTCTGGGCGATCTTCGTGACGCTGATGCTGCCGGTGGAGGTGCGGATCGCGCCCACGTACAAGGTGGTGTCGGACCTCGGCATGCTCAACACGTATGCCGGGCTCACGGTGCCCTTGATCGCCTCCGCCACGGCGACCTTCCTGTTCCGCCAGTTCTTCCTGAGCGTGCCCGACGAACTGGTGGAGGCCGCACGCATGGACGGCGCCGGGCCCATGCGCTTCTTCAAGGACGTGCTGCTGCCCCTGTCCAAGACCTCGATGGCGGCGCTGTTCGTGATCCAGTTCATCTACGGCTGGAACCAGTACCTGTGGCCGCTGCTGGTGACCACCAGCGAGGACATGTACCCGGTGGTGATCGGCATCAAGCGCATGATCTCCGGCGGCGACGCCCAGACGGAATGGGGCGCGGTGATGGCCACCGCGATGCTGGCGATGATCCCGCCGGCCCTGGTCGTGATCCTGATGCAGAAGTGGTTCGTCAAGGGCCTGGTCGACACCGAAAAATAGCTAGAAGCCCAATGGCATCAATCTCCCTGAAGAAAGTCGTCAAGCGCTACGGCACGGGCAAGCAGCAGTTGCAGGTGATCCACGGCATCGACGCCGAGATCGCCGACCACGAGTTCGTGGTGATCGTCGGGCCCTCGGGCTGCGGCAAGTCCACGCTGCTGCGCATGGTCGCCGGGCTGGAAGAGATCAGCGAGGGCGAGATCTCCATCGGCGGCCGCGTGGTGAACGACCTGGAGCCGGCCCACCGCGACATCGCCATGGTGTTCCAGAACTACGCGCTCTATCCGCACATGAGCGTGTTCGAGAACATGGCCTACGGTCTGAAGATCCGCAAGCTGCCGGCCGAGGAGATCCGCGCGCGCGTGGACAAGGCGGCCGGCATCCTGGAGCTCGCGCACCTGCTCGAGCGCAAGCCGCGCCAGCTCTCCGGCGGCCAGCGCCAGCGCGTCGCCATGGGCCGCGCCATCGTGCGCCAGCCGCAGGTCTTCCTGTTCGACGAGCCGCTGTCGAACCTGGACGCGAAGCTGCGCGCGCAGACCCGCATCGAGATCCAGAAGCTGCACCGCGAGCTGGGCATCACCTCGCTGTTCGTGACGCACGACCAGGTGGAGGCCATGACGCTGGCGCAGCGCATGATCGTGATGAACGCGGGCCGCATGGAGCAGTTCGGCACGGCGGAGGAGGTGTACCACCGGCCGGCCACCACCTTCGTCGCCAGCTTCATCGGCGCGCCGCCCATGAACCTGCTGAAGGACGTGCCGGGCGGCCGCGCCGGGGCCCTGCTGGGCGTGCGCCCCGAGCACCTGGACCTGGGCGACAGCGGCTGGGAAGTGCGCACCGAGACGGTGGAGATGCTCGGTGCCGAGCGCCTCGTCTACGGGCGCATCGGCGAGCAGCAGCTGATCGTGCGGGTGGAGGAAAGCCGCCCGGCGCCCGCCGCGGGCCAGGTGATCCGCGTGCGCCCGCGCGAGGACCGGCTGCACTGGTTCCACGCCGACACTGGTGCGAGGATGGCCGGATGAAGCCGTGGCCTTACCCCCGCTGGATCGCGCACCGGGGCGCCGGCGCCGGCGGCAATGCGCTGGCGCCGGAGAACACGCTGGCGGCCTTCCGCCTCGGCGCCGCGCACGGCTACCGCATGTTCGAGTGCGACGTGAAGCTGTCGGCCGACGGCGTGCCCTTCCTGATGCACGACGCCACGCTGGAACGCACCACCAACGGCATCGGCCTCGGCGGCGACCAGCCCTGGGAGCAGCTCGCGCGGCTCGACGCCGGCAGCTGGCACTCGCGCGCCTATGCGGGCGAGCCGCTGCCGACCTTCGAGAACGTCGCGCGCTGGTGCCTCGCCAACCGGCTGCTGCTGAACGTGGAGATCAAGCCCACGCCGGGGCAGGAGCGCGCCACGGGCGATGTCGTCGCGCAGTACGCCGCGCGCATCTGGGCCGGGGAAGCGGTGCCGCCGCTGCTCACGTCCTTCCGCCCCGAGTCGCTGCAGGCGGCGCAGGCGGCGCGGCCCGAGCTGCCGCGCGGGCTGCTGCTGGACACGCTGTGGGAAGGCTGGTTCGAGCTGGCGCGCTCGCTCGATTGCGCGGCGATCGTGTGCAATCACGCGCTGTGGGATGCGCAGACGGTGGCGCAGGTGCAGGCGGCGGGGATGCGTTGCCTGAGCTACACGGTGAACGACGAATGGGCGGCGCAGCGTCTGATCGCGCTCGGCACCGACGGCATCATCACGGACCGGGTGGAGCTGTTTTCGCCGGCTTGAGCCCTATTTCAAATCCCCCGCCAGCGAAGCCAGCGTCTCCGGCGCCAGGGCCACATGCGCGGGGTAGTTCGTGTGGTCGCAACCGAGCTTCACCCCCGCGCCGGCCTTCACGGCCTCGCGCATCGCGGGCGTGAGTTCGAAACGCAGGAAGTGCACCGAGGAGGTCTTCTCCTCGTTCTCGCGGTCCAGGTCCTCGTCGGCGATCGCGTAGACGCGCGTATGCCCTTCGACCTCGACGAACATGCGGTCCTCCACCCCGATGAGGCGCGCCAGCTCGCGCCGGCGCTCGTTCTCGTCGGGGTACTCGATCATCATCGTCGCCTTCCAGTTTCCGCCGTCGGGCACCAGCGGCGCGTAGGCATCGATCTCCTGCTGGATGCCCTCCTCCTCGAAGATCTTCTCGATGCGCAGCATCTCCTGGATCTGGTAGCGCATCGTGAACTCGCTCTCGAACTGCACGTTGACGTGCTCGCCGAGCGGCACGCTGCGCAGCCGCCGGTGCGCGATCACCTCGGGCTGGTGCTGCTTGCGCCACTTCGCGTACGCCTCCAGCGTCATCAGGCTGTCGGGCGTGATCCTGCCGGTGAGTTGCATGGTCATTCCAGTCCGTAGGCGATGCGCAGCAGGGTGATGGGATGCTGCAGCTGCGGATCGCCGAGTGCGTTGACTTCGAAACCCTGGTCGATGTGGTGCCCCGCGAGCGCGCAGTCGGAGCTGATGTAGTCGGGCGCGCCGCCCTGCGGATGCTCCGCCATGCGCTTGAACAGGGGCTTGCCGATCTGCATGGCCGCCGCATGGGTGGGCTTCTTCACGCCGTAGGTTCCCGCGTGGCCCGAGCAGCGCTCGTTGGTGTGCACCGTCGTGCCCGGGATCATCCTGAGCAGTTCCTCGGTCTTGCGGCCGATGTTCTGCACCCGCTGGTGGCAGGGCACGTGGTAGCTCACCTTGCCGAGCGGATTCGGGAACTCGGTCTTGAGCAGGCCGTCGCGGCGCCGCGCGGCGAGGTATTCGAAGGGATCCCACATCGCCTCCTTGACGGCCTGCACCTCGGCGTCGTCGGGGTACATCAGCGGGATCTCCTGCTTGAACATCAGCGTGCAGCTCGGCACCGTGGCCAGGATGGCCCAGCCCTCGCGCGCATATTTCGCCAGCACGGGGATGTTGGCGCGCTTGCCGGCATCCACCGACTCGAGGTCGCCCAGCTCCAGCTTGGGCATGCCGCAGCACTTCTCCTTGTCGACGATCGTGTAGGGGATCTCGTTGTGGTGCAGCACCTTCAGCAGGTCGAGCCCGATCCCGGGCTCGTTGTAGTTGACGTAGCAGGTCGCGAACACGGCCACCTTGCCCGGCGTGCGCTCGCCGTTCCTGACCTGCGTGTCGCCCGACTTCGGCGCCGCGCTGCGGAAGCGCCGCGTGGCCAGCGAAGGCAGCCAGGCATGGCGGTCGACGTGCAGCGTCTTTTCCAGCGCCGCGCGCGCGGGCTTGGTCTGGCTCACCGCGTTGGCGACCTGCGTCACGATGGGGATGCCGGCGAACTGGCCGTGCACGTCGGTCGAGGCGAGGAACTTCGCGCCGGCGTCGACGCCGCCCTGGCGGTACTTGATCGCCTTGGCGCGCAGCATGGTGTGCGGGTAGTCCACGTTCCACTGGTGCGGCGGCACGTAGGGGCACTTGGTCATGTAGCACAGGTCGCACAGGTAGCAGTGGTCGACCACCTTCCAGTAGTCCTGCTTGGCGACGCCGTCGATCTCGCCCGTCTTGCCCTCGTCGACCAGGTCGAACAAGGTGGGGAAGGAGCGGCACAGGCTCACGCAGCGGCGGCAGCCGTGGCAGATCTCGAAGATGCGCTCCAGCTCCTGGAAGCACTTCGCCTCGTCGTAGTACTCGGGGTTCTTCCAGTCGATCGGGTGGCGCGTGGGCGCCTCGAGACTGCCTTCGCGGACGGCCATGGGTTTGTTCTCGTGGCAAGGGGCTGGGGTGGGGGCGCGCTCGGGGGGTGCCCTCACCCCGGCCCTCTCCCAGGGGGAGAGGGAAAAAGACCGGGGAGGAAGACCGGGGTCAGTCGGCCAGCTCGTTCAGGGCCTTGGTGTAGCGGTTCGCGTGCGAGCGCTCCGCCTTGGCCAGGGTCTCGAACCAGTCGGCGATCTCGTCGAAGCCTTCCTCGCGCGCGGCCTTGGCCATGCCGGGGTACATGTCGGTGTACTCGTGGGTCTCGCCGGCGACGGCGGCCTTCAGGTTGTCGCGCGTGCTGCCGATCGGCAGGCCGGTGGCCGGGTCGCCCACCTGCTCCAGCCACTCCAGGTGGCCGTGGGCATGGCCGGTCTCGCCTTCGGCCGTGGAGCGGAACAGCGCCGCGACGTCGTTCTGGCCCTCCACGTCGGCCTTGTTCGCGAAGTACAGATAGCGCCGGTTGGCCTGGGATTCGCCCGCGAAAGCGGCCTTCAGGTTCTCCTCGGTCTTGGACCCCTTCAGTGCTGCCATGGAAATCTCCTTCGTGGTGGTGAACAGGATGCTTGCCCCGGCGACGCCGAAGACGCAACAAGCGTAGTGAGCCCGGGGCGCGCCGTCTAATAGCCGGTGTCAATGCGACCAATCGCTTTTGACTATCGCATATCTGTAATTGATAAGACTTTACATTAACTTCGGGGCGCGCCAGAGCGCTACGGTAAAGTCGATGCGTTACGCACCGCCGAACCGAGGAGACCCCATGGCCGCCGTTCTCCAGGACCGCAGCGCCCTGCCCGCGCCCGCGCCGATCCAGCAGCTGCACCACTACGCCTGGCGCGCCCGCGACGCCGAGGAGACCCGCCACTTCTACGAGGACATCCTCGGCCTGCCGCTGTACCACATCATCCAGAGCGACTACGTGCCCAGCACGGGCGAGTACTGCCCGTACACGCACTTCTTCTTCCGCCTGCAGGACGGCTCGTTCATCGCCTTCTTCGACCTCGGGGACGACCAGGCCTGCGAGCCTTCGCCCAACACGCCGAAGTGGGTGAACCACGTCTCCTTCCGCGTCGACTCGATCCAGGCGCTGCAGGACATGAAGGCGCGGCTTCAGGCGCACGGGGTCGAGGTCCTGGGCGTCACCGACCACCACATCTTCCACAGCATCTACTTCTTCGACCCGAACGGGATCCGGCTGGAGCTCACCGCGCAGCTGGCCGACGAATTCCAGATGCTGCAGGAAAGCAGGACGGCGCACGCGCGCCTGCGCGAATGGACGGCGCGCAAGGAGCAGTGGCGCCAGGATCGCGCCGCCGGCCAGTCGAATGCCCCCTTGAAGCCGCAGCGCAACGATCGGCCGGAGTTCGTGAAGAAGTAAGCTGGCGACAGGGCGACCCGGTCCGGATCGCGCACGAGGAGGAAGCAGGATGGCGGAGAGCTACGCCGAAACGGCGTATTCCAGGGGCTGCGAGTTCACCCAGGGCAGCGGCTACGCGCTGCCCGAATACCCGTTCCGGGAGCCGCCGGAGATCGCCTCCGGCCAGCCCGGCCACCACGAGATCGTGATCGTGGGCGGCGGCATCACCGGGCTCACGATGGCCTGCGCGCTGGCGCAGTACGGCATCGGCGCCGTGCTGCTGGACGAGGACAACACGGTGGGCGCCAAGGGCGCCTCCTCGCGCGGCATCTGCTACACGCAGAAGTCGCTGGAGATCTTCCAGCGGCTGGGCATCTACGAGCGCATCGCGGCCAAGGGCATCCAGTGGAGCGTGGGCCGCACCTTCGCCGGCGAGGACGAGGTCTATTCCTTCGACCTCAGGCAGCAGGGCGCCTTCAACCTCTCGACCCAGCCGCCCTTCATCAACATCCAGCAGTTCTACATCGAGGCCTACCTCGTCGAGCGCATCTACGAGCTGGGCAACGTGGACCTGCGCTGGCGCAACCGCGTCACCGCCTTCGAGCAGAACAACGAGTGCGCCACGCTCACCGTGAGCACGCCGGCGGGCGACTACCAGCTGCGCGCCGACCACGTGATCGACGCCACCGGCTGCCACAGCCCGTTCCGCCAGTGGCTCGGCGCCGCGGTGACGGCGCGCAAGGGCGACGACCGCTGGTGCATCGCCGACGTGCGCTTTTCCAAGCACCCGCCGGTGGAGCGCCACACCTGGATCGAGGCGCCCTTCAACGACAACCGCGCCGTCTGGCAGCACCTCATGGGCGACAACGTCTGGCGCATCGACTACCAGATGGCGCCCGACTCGGATCCCGCGGAAGTGAGCCGCGCCGAAGTCGTGCGCGAGCGCCTCGTGCGCCAGTTCGGCGCCGACTGCGAGGTCGAGATCGTCTGGGTGGGCCCGTACGCCTATCGCAGCGAGTGCGTGGAGCGCATGCGGCACGGCCGCGTGTTCTTCATGGGCGATGCGGCCAAGGTGGTCAGCCCCTTCGGCGCCCGCGGCGGCAACACCGGGATCTCCGACGCCGACAACCTGGCCTGGAAGCTCGCCGCCGTGATGAAGGGCCGCGCCGCCCCCGGCCTGCTGGAGAGCTATCACGAGGAGCGGCACGAGGCCGCGCAGCAGAACGTCAAGGTCACCGCCCGCACGGCACGCTTCCTGCGGCCGGCCACGGCGGTCGAAAAGCTGTTCCGAACCGCCACGCTGAGCCTGGCGCGCCAGTACGTATTCGCGCGCCAGCTGGTGAACACCGGCCGGATGGCGATCGCCAATCCCTACACACGCTCCAGCGCCTGCGAGCCGACCGGGGGGCTGTCGGTGCAGAACGTCGCCTTCGAGTGGCCGGACGGCTCGCGCGGCACCGTCAACGACCTGCTGCGCTGGGCCGACGGCCGCCTGCTGGTGCTGGTGTTCGGCAGCGCCAGCGCGGCCGCCTTGCAGCGCCTGGCGGGCCTGGGTGCGATCGCGCCGGTGCGCGCCGTGCAGGTGCTCGGGGCGGACGACAGCCCCGGGGCGGCCGAATGGATCCGCGACCCCAAGGACCACCTGCAGGGCGCCTGCCACGTGTTCGGCCACGCCTGGGCCCTGCTGCGCCCCGACAGCTACGTGGCCGCCACCGGCGAGAGCGTCGACGCGACGCTGGTGCATGCGGTGGGCCGGGCGCTGGGCACCGCGCTGGAGGAGGAGGAAACCGCATGAAGACGCAGCTCAATTTCCAGGACGCCGACGCCTTCTACGAACAGCTGCTGGACGCGCACCAGGACCTGAGCGCCGAGCAATCGGAGCTGCTCAACGCGCGGCTGGTCCTGATCCTGGCCAACCAGGTGGGCGATGCCAAGGTGCTGAAGGAGTGCGTGGCGGCGGCGCGGCAGTTCCCCGGCTGAGCGGCCGAATTGCCGTAGTACATAAAATCACCCGGGTGAGCACCGAACAACCCGGCCTGAACAGCCTTTCCAAGTCCTTCGAGCCCGCGGCCATCGAGGCCCGGTGGGGCCCGCTGTGGGAACAGCGCGGCTACGCCCACGCGGGCTACCGCGGCACCGGCGCGCCGCAGGAAGGCGCGCCCTCCTTCGCCATCCAGCTGCCGCCCCCGAACGTGACGGGCACCCTGCACATGGGCCACGCGTTCAACCAGACCATCATGGACAGCCTGGCGCGCCACCACCGCATGCGCGGCTTCAACACGCTGTGGGTGCCCGGCACGGACCACGCCGGCATCGCCACCCAGATCGTGGTGGAGCGCCAGCTGCAGGAGCAGGGCCTGAGCCGGCACGACCTCGGCCGCCCCGCCTTCGTGCAGAAGGTGTGGGAGTGGAAGGAGAAGTCCGGCAACACCATCACCACGCAGATGCGCCGCATGGGCGACAGCGTGGACTGGTCGCACGAGTACTTCACGATGGACGAGAAGCTCTCGAAGGTGGTGACCGACACCTTCGTGCAGCTGTACCAGCAGGGCCTGATCTATCGCGGCAAGCGGCTGGTGAACTGGGACCCCGAGCTCAAGACCGCCGTGTCGGACCTGGAAGTGGAGAGCGAAGAGGAGGACGGCTTCCTCTGGCACATCCACTATCCGCTTTCCGACGGCTCCGGCCACCTGACGGTCGCCACCACCCGCCCCGAGACCATGCTGGGCGACGTGGCGGTCATGGTCCACCCCGAGGACGAGCGCTACCGCCACCTGGTCGGCAAGACCGTGCGGCTGCCCCTGTGCGAGCGCGAGATCCCGGTGATCGCCGACGACTACGTCGACCGCGAATTCGGCACCGGCGTGGTGAAGGTCACGCCGGCGCACGACCCCAACGACTACCTCGTGGGCCAGCGCCACCAGTTGCCGCTGATCGGCGTGCTGACGCTGGACGCGAGGATCAACGACAACGCGCCGGCCGCCTACCGCGGCATGGACCGCTTCGCCGCGCGCAAGCAGGTGGTGGCCGACCTGGAAGCCCAGGGCCTGCTCGGCGAGACGAAGAAGCACAAGCTGATGGTGCCGCGCTGCGCCCGCACCGGGCAGATCGTGGAGCCCATGCTCACGGACCAGTGGTTCGTCGCGATGACCAAGGTGAGCGACCAGGACCCCACGGGCAAGTCGATCGCGCAGAAGGCCGTCGACGCGGTGCAGAGCGGCGCCGTGCGCTTCGTGCCCGAGAACTGGGTCAACACCTACAACCAGTGGATGAACAACATCCAGGACTGGTGCATCTCGCGCCAGCTCTGGTGGGGCCACCAGATCCCGGCCTGGTACGACGAGCAGGGCCAGGTCTACGTGGCGCGCACCGAGGCCGAAGCGCAGGCGCAGGCGCCGGGCAAGTCGCTCACCCGCGACCCCGACGTGCTGGACACCTGGTACTCCTCGGCGCTGGTGCCCTTCTCCACCCTGGGCTGGCCGGCGCAGACGAAGGACCTGGCGCTGTACCTGCCGTCCACGGTGCTGGTCACCGGCTACGACATCATCTTCTTCTGGGTCGCCCGGATGATCATGATGACGACCCATTTCACCGGCCAGGTGCCGTTTCGCGACGTCTACCTCCACGGCCTGGTGCGCGACTCGCACGGCCACAAGATGAGCAAGTCCGAAGGCAACGTGCTCGATCCGGTGGACCTGATCGACGGCATCGCGCTCGCCCCGCTGCTGGACAAGCGCACGACGGGCCTGCGCAAGCCGGAAACGGCGCCGGCCGTGCGCCGCAACACCGAGAAGGAGTTCCCGGAGGGCATCCCGGCCTACGGCGCCGACGCGCTGCGCTTCACCTTCGCCGCCCTGGCGACGCTGGGGCGCTCGATCAACTTCGACTCCAAGCGCTGCGAGGGCTACCGCAACTTCTGCAACAAGCTCTGGAACGCGACGCGCTTCGTCCTCATGAACTGCGAGGGGCAGGACCTCGCGGAGCAGGGCGCGAGCTTCACTCCCGCGGACCGCTGGATCGTCTCGCTGCTGCAGCAGGCCGAGAAGGAGGTCGCCAGGGGCTTCGAGGAATACCGCCTCGACAACGTGGCCAACACGATCTACCAGTTCGTGTGGGACGAGTACTGCGACTGGTATCTCGAAATCGCCAAGGTGCAGATCCAGTCCGGCGAGGCCGCGGCGGACCCGCAGGCGGGCCGCGCGCAGCAGCGCGGCACGCGCCGCACGCTGATCCGCGTGCTGGAGGCGATCCTGCGCCTGGCCCATCCGGTGATCCCCTTCATCACCGAGGAGCTGTGGCAGAAGGTCGCGCCGGTGGCGGGCAAGCCGGGCCAGTCGGTCAGCATCGCGCCCTACCCCGAGTGCAATCCGGCCAACGTGAACGCGCAGGCCGAAGCCTGGATGGCGCGGCTGAAGGCGGTGGTCGATGCCTGCCGCAACCTGCGCGGCGAGATGAACGTGTCGCCGTCGACCCGCCTGCCCGCCTACGTGGTGGGCGATGCCGCCTTCATCCGCGAAGCCGCGACTGTGCTGCAGGCGCTGGCCAAGCTGAGCGAAGTGCGCGTCTTCGACGACGAGGCGGCGTGGGCCGCGGCAGCGGGCGTGGCGCCGGTGGCGGTGGCGGGCGACGCGCGGCTTTGCCTCTACATGGAAATCGACGTGGCGGCGGAGAAGGCGCGCCTGGCCAAGGAAGTCGACCGGCTGCAGGGCGAACTCGCCAAGGCCACCGGCAAGCTCGCCAACGAGGCTTTCGTGGCCAAGGCGCCGGCGGCGGTGATCGAGCAGGAACGCAGGCGGATCGCGGATTTCACCGCCACCCTGCAGAAGATGCAGGCGCAGCTGCAGCGCCTCGGGTGATCAGCGCGCCGTGCCGGGGGGCGCGGCCGCGCGCTCGTCCTCCAGCGGCGCCGGGCCGCTCAAGGGCGCGGGCTGCGAATCGAGCGGCGCCGGGCCGCTGAGCACCGCGTCGAAGGCAGCGCTGGGCGGCGTGGTGAGCGTCTCGTGCAGGCGCTGGGCGACGTACCAGCTGGCTCGCTGCCGCGACTCCTGCGTCAGCGAGCCGATGCGCGGGGTGAGATACAGGTTCGGCAGGTCCGCCAGCGGCGTGCCGCGGGCGGCGAAGCCCGCTTCGGCGCCATCGAGCATCGCGGCTTCGATCCGGCCGTCCCTCAGGGCCTGGGCCAGCGCATTCGGCTCGAAGATGCGCGAGCGCGTAGTGGCCACCCACAGCTGGCCGGGCCGGCAGTGCGCCAGCACCTTGTCGTTGATGAAGCCCTGGAAGCGCGAGGCATAGAGCACCTGCACGGTGACGGCGTCGGCGCGGGAGAGCACGTCCTGCAGGCCCATGGGCTCGATGTGCAGCCGCCGCCAGACCGAGGCCGTGTGGTGCACGGCGGGGTCGTATCCGATCAGGCGCGCGCCCAGCGCGTTGAGCATCAGCGCCAGCGCATGGGCGGCAGGCGCCAGGCCCAGGAGGCCGATCGTGCTGCCATGCAGTTCCCGGCCGACCAGCGGCGGCGCCTCGCGATCGCCCCTCAGCGCGGCGCCGATGCCGCGGCGCATCAGCAGCAGCAGGCTGGCCAGCAGGTATTCGGCGTTGGAACGCACGTGGGCATGGGTGCCCTGGACCACGCGCACGCGATGGTCGCGGCAAGCCTCCAGGTCGGTGTGCTCGGTGCCCACGTGCAGGCGCGCGATGGCGCGCAGCACCGGCGCGAAATCCAGCAGTTCCCGGGTGACCACCACCTTGCGCGGCAACACCATGGCCTGCACGTTGTAAAGCTGGCGGCGCAGGGCGGCCGCATCCTCGGCCAGCTCGGGCCGCCAGGCGATGCGGTGGCGGGCCTGCAGCCAGGCCTGCGCTTCGGGGTCCAGTCGCTCGAGCAGGAGGATTTCCACGGCAAGGTCTCGTTGCGCCGGAGTGGCGACTTCTTCCCGCACAATCGGGCATTCAAGGGCGTCGAAGCACTTTATCCACAACTCAACTGCGGGTCGATGAAAAACTTCACAAATGTTAACAAGGCGGTCTTTCCGGTGGCGGGCCTGGGGACGCGCTTCCTGCCGGCCACCAAGGCGCAGCCCAAGGAAATGCTGCCGATCGTCGACAAGCCCTTGATCCAGTACGCCGTGGAGGAAGCCTACGAGGCCGGCATCCGCCACATGGTCTTCGTCACCGGGCGCAACAAGCGGGCGATCGAGGACCATTTCGACACCGCCTACGAGCTGGAGAACGAGCTGGAGGCGAGCGGCAAGGAAGAACTGCTGGCCACCGTGAGATCCCTCACGCCGTCCGACATGGATTGCTCGTACGTGCGGCAGCCGCGCTCGCTGGGCCTGGGCCACGCCGTGCTGTGCGCGCGGCCCATCGTCGGCGACGAGCCGTTCGCGGTGCTGCTGGCCGACGACTTGATGTGCGGCCCGCAGGGTGGGCCGGGCGTGCTGGCGCAGATGGTGGAGGTGTTCCGCCAGGTGCGCAGCTCGGTGCTGGCGGTGCAGGAAGTGCCGCTCGCGCACGTGAAGCGCTATGGCATCGTGGCCGGCGAGCCGGCCGGCGAACGGCTCGTGAAGGTGCAGCGGATGGTGGAGAAGCCCGCGCCGGAGAACGCGCCTTCGCGCCTGGGCGTGGCGGGCCGCTACGTGCTCACGCCCGCCGTGTTCGATGCCATCGCCGGGCAGCCGCGCGGCAGCGGCGGCGAGATCCAGCTCACCGACGGCATCGCCCAGTTGATCGGCTCCGAAGGCGTGTACGCCTACCGCTACGAAGGCAAGCGCTACGACTGCGGCAGCAAGCAGGGTTTCCTGGAAGCGAGCGTCGAGTTCGGGCTGCGCCACGCGGAAGTCGGCGCGGGTTTCCGCGAGTACCTGCGCGGATTTGACTTCTCGTAGGCTGGCCGCTGGAGCGACGGCGAAAGCCCAGCGATGCGGGAGCGCAGCGAAGCGTTGGGGTTCGGCCTTCGGCGCTCAACACCAGCCTACGAATCGCGCCCCGGCAATTCCAGCCGCTGCGTGCCGTGCCAGGTCTTGCCGGGCGCCAGATGCACCGGCGTCCCGATCGCGCCGGCCTCGATGCACAGCATGCGCTGCCAGTCCTGCGGCGGCATGTCTCCCAGCTGCGCCGCCTTGGCCGGCCCGGGATTCCACACGACGGTGTCGGTGAAACCCTGCTGCACGATGCGGCGCTCCGAGCCACCCTCCTGCAAGCGCAGCACCGGTGCGGGCTGCAGGTAGACGCGATCGACTTCGCCCGTGATCGCGAGCTCGGGGGATGACTCGTGCCGCACCTGCAGCGCCGCCAGGTTGTCCTGGTAGTCGCAACCCTGCAGCCCGTGCAGCCGCGCGGCAGGAACGTCGACGGCGAGGTAGGTGTGCAGGGCCGCCGTGAAGTCATAGGCGCTGCGGCCGGTGTTGGCGGCCTGCAGTTCCAGCTCGAGCCAGCCAGGCCCGAGCCGGGCGACCAGCACCAGCGCGAAGGCGTGCTGCCAGGCCACCCGCAGGCGGGCCGAATCGATCTGGAAGCGCGCCTCGGCGACCTCGGCGCCGTGGAGCGGCGGCGTCAGCAGTTCCCAGCGTGCGGTGCGCACGAATCCGTGCTTGGGCAAGGGCCCGCGGTCCGAGAACTGGGGAAAGCACACTGGCGTGCCGCCGCGCGCCGAGTGGCCGGCAGCCGGGCGCGACAGCGGGCTCAGGTAGATCTGTTCTCCCGCCCCCTGCGGCACCCATGACAGCAGCTGCGCACCGTGCTGGCTGAAGAGGGCCTGGTCGCCCGCCGCGTTGCGCAGCGCAACCAGTGCTTCGGCCCGGCCTGGGATGGTCGTCACCGTCGAGACGCGCTCAGCGCCGCCGCAGCACGTGGACGTATTCGTCGCCGACCGTCTGCTGGTCCACCAGCTCGTTGCCGGTCTGCTTGGAGAAGGCCTGGAAGTCGCGCAGCGATCCGCCGTCGGTGGAGATCACGCGCAGCAGCTGCCCGCTCTGCATCTCCGTGAGCGCCTTCTTGGCTTTGAGGATGGGCAGCGGGCAGTTGAGCCCGCGGGTGTCGATTTCCTTGTCGATCTGCATCTGTTCTCCTCAGGACGGGCGCGCCGGAGGCTCCATGTACTGCGGCTCGTGGCCGCGCGAACGCAGCCAGTCGGCCAGGGCATGCCCGGTGCCCGCCGGCCAGCAGCGCACCTGCTCGAACGCGAACAGGCGGTAGTCCACCAGCTCCGGCGACAGCTTCACTTCACCCTCGCACTCGGCATGGTAGGCGATGATCACCTGGTTCATGCGCTGGAAGTCGTAGACGCCGATCAGGTCGAGCGAGCGCGCCCGCAGGCTCGTCTCCTCCGCGATCTCGCGCACGATGCCCTCGCGCGGCGTCTCGCCGGCTTCCATGAAGCCCGTGATCAGCGCGTACATCTTGTTCGTCCAGGCCGCGTTGCGCGCCAGCAGGATGCGGCCCTGGTACTCCACGACGGCGGCGAGCACCGGCGTCGGATTGTTCCAGTGCGTCCAGCCGCAGGCGGGGCAGCGCAGGCGCTGCCGCTCGCCGCCATCCTCCATCTGCGCGAGCCACGCCAGCGGGCTCGCGCATTGCGGGCAGAAGCGGTACTCCGCGGTCGTCACGCGCGCGCCTTCAGGCCGGGAACACGCCGGTGGAGAGATAGCGGTCGCCGCGGTCGCACACCACGAACACGATGGTGGCGTTCTCCACCTGCCGCGCAAGCTGCAGCGCGACCCAGCAGGCGCCGGCGGAAGAGATGCCGCCGAAGATGCCTTCCTCGCGCGCGAGCCGGCGAGCCATCTCCTCGGCTTCGTCCTGGCTCACGGACACCTGCTCGTCGACGGCGCTCGGATCGTAGATCTTGGGCAGGTATTCCTCGGGCCACTTGCGGATGCCGGGAATGCGCGAGCCTTCGCTCGGCTGCGCGCCGACGATGCGGACCGCGGGGTTCTTTTCCTTCAGGAAGCGCGACACGCCGGTGATCGTTCCCGTGGTTCCCATCGCGGAGACGAAGTGCGTGATGCGGCCGCCGGTCTGCTCCCACAGTTCGGGGCCGGTGGTCTCGTAGTGGATGCGAGGGTTGTCGGCGTTGGCGAACTGGTCGAGCACGCGGCCCTTGCCTTCGCGCTGCATGTTCTCGGCCAGGTCGCGCGCGTATTCCATGCCGCCGCTCTTGGGCGTGAGCACCAGTTCGGCGCCGAAGGCCTTCATGCTCTGCGCGCGCTCGACGGAAAGGTCCTCCGGCATGATCAGCACCATGCGGTAGCCGCGGATCGCGGCGGCCATCGCGAGCGCGATCCCGGTGTTGCCGGAAGTCGCCTCGATCAGCGTGTCGCCGGGCTTGATCTCGCCGCGCTCCTCGGCGCGCTTGATCATCGAGAGGGCCGGCCGGTCCTTCACGGAGCCGGCGGGGTTGTTGCCTTCGAGCTTGCCGAGGACCACGTTGCCGCGCGCCGCATTCTCCTGCGCGCCGATGCGCTGCAGCCGCACCAGCGGCGTGCGCCCGATCGCATCCTCGATCGTGGGGTAGTTCATGGCCTCACTGTGCCATAATTTCGCGCACCTCTTTTCTCCCCGGCCGGAGTGGCGAAATCGGTAGACGCAGCAGACTCAAAATCTGCCGGTGGCAACACCGTGCCGGTTCGATTCCGGCCTCCGGCACCAACGCACAGCAAAAAGGCCCGCGCGATGCGCGGGCCTCTTTCATGGATGCTTGCCGACGATCAGGAGCCGGTGACGCCCGTGACTTCCGCAACCGGGACCTCGCCGACCGGGATCTGGTTGATGAATACCGTGCCCTGCGGACTGACGGAAACGGCCAGCAAGACATTGGAGGAAGAAACGGAACGCAGGATCAGACGAACGATGCGTTGCCGCGCCTGGCTATCCGCGGGTTCGCCCGCGGTGTTGATGAACAGGGCGCAGGGATTGACCGTGATCTCGCTTCCCGTCGCCAGCGGGCTGCCGATGGGGAAGGTCGAGTTCTGCACGCCGAAAATGCACGAACCGAAATTGACCGTCCCGCTCGCCGTCTGCCCGCCTGACGTGACGGTGAAACCGGTGGCATCCGAGGTGGTACCCAGCGCGGACGTGGTGCCGCTGGCGGCAGTGAACGTCACCGTGGTGGACCCGGTCGTGCTGAAGTCGGGAACCCCGGAGGGAAAGTTGAACGCCACATTGCGAACCGCTGCGGTGGTCGCCGGGCCCGACGCTGCATCGATCGGAACCGTCGTATCTCTCAAGGCCTGCAACACCTCCCCTCCTCCACCGCCACCACATCCCGTGAGTGCGAACGCGAAGGAGAAGACGGCGGCCAACAGGAACTGTTTCTTCATCATTGTCGATCCTCGCTTTAGGGAGATGAACATCGGGTCCGAATGGCAGGCCCGCGCCTGCGCGAAGAGTACTGCAAAACCTGCGGTGTGGGATGCCTCGTGCGCGCGCGATTTTGAAAAGCTCTCCTCGACAACAAGCATGCGCACTGCATGTCGCTACGCGCGCAATCAGCGACTCATTTGGCGAGGCGCAAACTCCAGCCGGGCGGTTAAGATGGCGCGCCCCTTATGAAGCATCTCCAGCACCATGCGCTTGCGGCTGCTGCCGCGTTGCTTTCTTCCACAGTGTGCGCAGTGGAAACCAACCTGGCCCCCGCGGGCTTCACCGGTCTCGGCGTGACACCGAACGCGCACCTCCTCGGATGGGGCCAGTTCGGTTTTGCATACGACAGCCAGCTGCCCGGTGCAACCGATCCGTCGGGACACAACTACGTTGCGGGTTTCGGCTTGCTGCCGAACCTCGAGGTCTCCGGACGCCTCGCGGCCAACACGCTGCACGAGAACTGTTTCGCGCAGAAGTGCGGCCTGCGCGACCTGTCGGCCTCCGCCAAAGTGGGGATAGGCCTCGGCACGGCCAGGCGCTGGCGGGTCGCCGCGGGAGTCACCGACGTGGGCGGCGCGGCCACCAACTTCCGCTCGATCTATGGTGTGCTTACTTATACGCGGGACCCGTTCGAATTCAGCGGCGGCTTCGCGCGCCGGCCCGACAGTTCACGCTCGAACCGGTCGCCGCTCGATGGCGTGTTCGGCAGCGCAGCGTGGCAGCCGCTGTCCTGGGTGCGCGGACATGTCGAGTACACGGACGGCAACACGTGGGCCGGCGTGCGTCTGTTCGCGCCTTCGTCCTGGTTGCCCGAAGGTTGGTCCGCGCACATCGGCGCGAACACGCGACTGACGAGCACGCGGGTCACGGAGCGTTCGTGGTTTTCCGCAGGGCTCACCATTCCTCTCTACAAGGTGCCGGGCACGCGCACGGTTCCGCAGCCTGCCGTGCGGCATGAAGCAGGCACGCTCCCACCGCAGCCGGCCACGCCGATGCCCGCTCCTGCATCCAGCCCGGTGCCGGCAGCCGCAGCCGCACCCGCAGCCGCACCCGCCCCCGCCCGTGCGGTCAGCGACGAGGAACTGGAGCAACTCGCGCGCAACCTGCAGGCGCGCGGCCTCGAGGACATCTGGGTCGGCCGCATGCCGGACGGCTCCGTCGCCGCGCGCGCCAATAACGCCAGCTACAACTGGAACACCATCGATGCCCTGGGCGCCGCCTTGGGGGCGACGGCGAGCACGCTCGGCGACCATCGCGCGCTCTACCGGCTGGTGCTGACGCAGCGCCAGATGCCCATCGTCGCGGTCACCGGACAGACCGATTGCCTGCGGCAATGGATAGAGCAGCCGGCAAGCACCTGCGCCGGCGGCGAACTGTCGACGCCCGGCACGCTGTCGCTCGATGCCCTGCAGGAAGGAGCTGCCTGGGTCGTGCGCGGCCTGCAACCGAGCTGGAAGACCCTGCGCGTGCAGCTCTCGCCGGTGCTGCGCACCAACCTGGGTACCGAACTCGGTGCTTTCGACTATTCGGCCGGCCTCAACGTCGGGTTCTCGCAGCCCCTGTGGGCCGGCGCGACGGCGGACTGGCGGGTGCAGGGCGAAGTGGCCCACTCCGACGACTACGGGCCCGGCCGCTTCTTCGAGCGCAGGCGCGTGCTGCCCGGCACCGAGCGGCTCGCGCTCACGCAGACCGTCCAGGTGAACCTGCCCCGGCTGCTCGGAGCCGCCGACGAAGCCGCGGTGCGCGACCGCAGGCTGTCGGGGCTGTCGGCGCAAGGCACGATCGGCCGCATGGGCCATCACTTCGATGGCGTCTACGGTTCGGCCCGCTGGGAGCCCGGCCAGGGCCGCCATCGCGTGACGGTGCAAGGCGGCTGGTTGCACAACAGCAAGTTCGGTCTTGTGCCGGGCGAGCCGCGCAACGCCACGCCGCTACTATTTTCCTATCGCTACGACGTGACCGCCACCCGCACGTACCTCGAAGCCACCGGCGGCCGCTTCATGAACAACGACGGCGGCCTGCAGCTCGGGCTGCGCCAATGGTTCGGCGATGTTTCCGTGCAGGTGTTCCTGCGCCGCACGCGCTTTTCCGACACCGGAGCTCGGACCCTGGCGGGCTTGGAGTTCTCGATCCCGATCGGTCCGCGCCGCGACATGCAGCCCTCCCGCATCCAGGTCACCGGCACGCCGCGCTTCTCGCACACGGTCCAGACCGTGGTGGGCTCGGGGACCAATCCGGTCGTGTTCGGGCAGGGGAGCCTGCCACCCGCGCCTTCCCTGGACGCCGTTTACAACTCGGATCGCGCAAGTTTGGTCTACTTCGAAGACAACCTTCGCCGACTCCGCGATGCTGCAAGATGAACGACGATCTGGGAAGCTTTCCACACTTCCGCGACAGCGGGCGAATGCGTTCGGCCTAGGTATGCACCCTACTCGGTTACAGTCTCGCGCTAACTTCCAGAACAGGAACAGTCTCACCGTGAGCCTCCGCTCCGTCTCCTCTTGGCTGCTCTGCGCCGCAGCCCTGCTGCTGCACGGCTGCGCCGTCGTCACTGCGCCCGGGTTCGATTTCGCGGATCCGGAGCTGCGCAGCAGCGTCACCCTCGGCCAGGCCACGCCCGCCGATCCCGACCGGCCGCCCCAGGGGGTGATCACGCCGATCACGCCGGCGCTGGTGCGGGCGATGCGCGCGACGCGGCCCACGACCGTCGCCGCCGATGTCCAGCAGCTGTTCGCGCAGCCGAAGCCCTACACCATCGGGCCAGGTGACATCATCAGCATCGTGGTGTACGACCACCCCGAGCTGCAGCCCGCGGGCGGGACGATCCTGCAGGGATCGACCGATCCCACGGGCATCACCGGCGCCCCCGGCTTCATCGTCGACAACGAAGGCATGGTCTTCTACCCCTACGTGCGGCGGGTGAAGGTCGGCGGGCTCACCGAATCGGAAGCGGCCGAAGTGATCGAGTCGCGCATCCGCCGCGTGATCAAGGATCCGCAGGTGACGGTGCGCATCGCATCGTTCCGCAGCCGCCGCGCCTACGTGGAGGGTGAGGTCCGCAACCCGGGCACCCAGGTGTTCACGGACCTGCCGATGACGCTCAGCGAGGCCATCAACCGTGCCGGCGGCATCGCGCCAACGGGCGACCGTTCCTTCGTCACCCTGTCGCGCAACGGCAAGACCACCCTGATCGACCTGATGCGGATGCAGGAGATCGGCGTGAGCCCGAGCCGCATCCTGCTGCAGGATGGCGACATGCTTCTGGTCCGCAGCCGTGACGATACCAAGGTGTTCGTGATGGGCGAGATTGCGCGGCCCTCCGCACTGCCGATGCGCAATGGCAAGCTCACGCTCAACGAGGCGCTCGGCGAAGCGGGGGGGCCCAACCTGGGCACCGCGAACACCGGCCAGATCTACGTGATCCGCAATGTGGCGGACCAGGAAACGCCGGCGATCTATCACCTCAACGCCAGCAGCCCGGTCGCGCTGGCGCTGGCGGAAACCTTCGAATTGCGCCCGCGCGACGTCGTGTACGTCGACGCGGTGCCCCTGGTCCACTGGAACCGCATCATCAACCTGATCCTGCCCAGCGCCCAAGCCATCGGCACGGGCCAGAACATCGTGAACCCGTGAACAAGCTGCTGGTCGTCTGCGAGGGCAACATCTGCCGCAGCCCGATGGCACAGGGGCTGCTGCGCTCGCGCCTGGCGGGATGGCGGGTCGATTCCGCCGGCCTGAACGCCGTCATCGGTGCGCCCGCCGACCCGATCGCCATCAGCCTCCTGCGAGATCGCGGAATTGACATCGAGGCCCACCGCGCGACGCAGATCACACGCAAAATGTGCCTGGGCTGCGACATGGTGCTGGTGATGGACCGCGACCAGCGCCGCCGGCTGGAGGAGCTGTATCCCGAGGCTTGCGGGCGCGTGTTCCGCGTAGCCGAATTCGCGGAAGCCGACGTGCCCGATCCCTATCGCCAACCGGAGAAGGCCTTCCGTCACGCCCTCATGATCATCGACGAGGGCGTCGCGCGCTGGGTCCACCGCATCCAGAGACTCTGAGCCTGCCGACCATGAACGCTCCCCATCCCCTGCAGAACGCCCTCGTGGCGGCGCCCGCCGCGGCGCCCGACGAAGAGGGCGGATTCAACCTCGTCGAATACTGGGACATCATCGTCGACAACCGGTGGCTCGTCGTCGGCGTGCTCCTGCTGGCGCTGCTCGTCGGCGGCACGTACGGATATCTTGCCCAGCCCGTATTTGAAACCAATCTCCTGGTGCAGGTGGAGGACAACGGGGGCACGAAAGGCGTGCTCGGGGAGGCGGCGGGTCTGATCGACACGAAGACGGCAACCTCGGCGGAAATCGAGATCCTGCGCTCCCGCCTGGTGCTCGGCCGCACAGTGAACAGCGCGCGCCTGTACATCATGGCGCGGCCTCGCTACCTGCCCGTGATCGGAGCCGCCCTGGGCCGCCACGCCAGCGGGCTGTCCAAGCCGGGCTTCATGGGCCTGCCCGGATACGTCACCGGCACCGAGTCGATCAGGGTGCCCACGTTCAGTGTGCCGAGCTCGCTGGAAGGCTCCATGTTCACGCTGACGGCGCAGGGGAATGGCCAGTACGAACTGAAGCACCCGCGCCTCGCCAGCCCGCTGCGCGGCACGGTCGGCGAGCGACTCGCGGCCACGACGGCGCTCGGCCCGATCGAACTGGAAGTCAGTGCCCTGCAAGGCAATCCGGGTGCCGAATTCCAACTGGTGCGGCGCTCGCAACTGTCGCTCACGGAGGAATTGCAGCGCAACCTGAAGCTGACTGAAAAAGGGCGCCAGTCCGGCATCGTCGATGTCAGCATGCGCGGCGCCGATCCCGACCGGCTGACGGCGATCCTCAACGAGGTCGGGCGCCAGTACGTGCGCCAGAACATCGAACGCAAGGCGGCCGAAGCGGAAAAGACCCTCGCCTTCCTGGACGTGCAGATGCCGCAGTTCAAGAAGCAGCTGAGCCAGGCGGAGGAGCAGTACACGAAGTACCGGAATCAGCAAGGCACGGTGGCCCTGGATGCCGAAGCCAACATGCTCCTCACCCAGTCCGTGGACCTGCAGTCCAAGATGATGGAAGCGCAGCAGAAGCGGCTGGAACTGGTGAATCGTTTCACCGACGAACACCCGGCCGTGCGAACGCTCGACCAGCAGATCCGGACGTGGTCGCAACAGCTGGAGCGGCTGAACGACCGCATCCACCGCATGCCGACGGTGCAGCAGGACGCGCTGCGCCTGGAACGCGACGTCCGGGTCAACAACGACCTGTACCAGCAACTGCGCAACACCGCGCTGCAACTGCAACTGGTGCGCGAAGGCAAGACCGGCAACGTGCGCGTGCTCGACGAGGCGGTGCGCCCCGAAGGTCCCGTGGGTCCCAACAGGCAGCTGGTGCTGCTGGTCGCCGCCATGCTGGGCCTGATAGGCGGGGCAGCCATCGCAATCGCCCGCAACATGTTCTTCCGCGGCATCGGCAGCGCGCAGGAGATCGAGGCCGAGACGGGACTCAACGTGTACAGCACGATCCCCCTCAGCGCCGGACAGGAGGAGCTCGCGAAGAAGGTGGCGGACAAGATGCCCGGCACGCACCTGCTCGCCTTCGCCCTGCCGGACGATCCGGCCGTGGAGAGCCTGCGCAGCCTGCGCACCGCCCTCCAGTTCGCGATGCTGGACGCCGGGTCCAACCGGGTGCTGATCACAGGCGCGACACCGAGCGTCGGCAAGAGCTTCGTGTCCACCAATTTCGCCGCGGTGCTGGCCAGCACGGGCAAGCGGGTACTGCTGGTGGACGCCGACCTGCGGCGCGGCCACATCAACCAGTACTTCGGCCTGCCCCGCCAGCGCGGCCTGTCGGAACTGGTGGCCGGTACGCTGCACGTGGACGATGTGGTTCACCACGACGTGGTGCCCAATCTGGACCTGATCACTACCGGTCTGCTGCCGCCCAATCCGGCGGAGCTGATGATGAGCAGCGCGTTTGCCGCCGCCCTCCAGCAACTCTCGCCTCATTACGATTACGTGATCATCGATACACCTCCCGTGCTCGTGGCGGCCGACACTCCGGCGATTGCGGCGCAGGCGGGGACGCTCCTGCTCGTGGCGCGCGCGGGAGAAACGCAGATGGGTGAAATCCACGAATGCGCGAAGCGCCTGGCGCACGCCGGCAAGGCCGTCACCGGGGTCTTGCTGAACGCGCTGGACCTGAGCCGCCGCCATTACGGCAGCTACGCGTACCGCTATGGCGGCTACCGCTATCGCCAATACACGTACTCCTCGGGGAAATAGCCGTGGGACGGCCGGCGACGAATCCGTTCTTGCAGGACCGCCCGCCCCCCGGCAAACCGCTCGTCGAACGTTGCGCCTACACCATAAGGACGACTTGCCACTCGCAGGTCTCTGAAATAAAGTGCGACCCTCTGTCACATTCTGTTGTAGGTGCGGCAGCGGCGAGGGCACGCAGGCCCCCAAAAAGATGAAGAGGATGTCGTGGTGCTTTCCCTGAGTTCGCCCGTAGCCGTGACGGTGACGCTGCTGGTGTCCTACGCCATCGCGCAGGCCCTGGTCCTCAGCGCCCACAAGCACGGCCACCTCACGATGGACCTGCCGGGCGCGGTCCAGAAGTTCCACCTCGATCCGACCCCCCGGGTGGGCGGGATCGCGATCTACGTGGCCATCACCGCCAGCTGGATGCTGCTGCCCGGCGCGGCCGAGGGCAAGCTGCTGGCCGGCGTGCTGCTGGCGGGCATGCCGGCCCTGCTGATCGGCCTGCTGGAAGACGTGACCAAGCGCGTGAGTGTGCGCACACGGCTGCTGGTCACGATGGCCAGCGGCGGCCTCGCTGCGACGTGGACGGGCGTGGGCATCAACCGCGTCGACATCCCCCTCGTGGACGCCGTGCTGGCCTACTGGCCCGTCGCCGTCCTCTTCACCGCCTTCTGCGTCGGCGGCATCGCCAACGCGATCAACATCATCGACGGCTTCCACGGCCTGGCCAGCGGCACGATGATGATCTCGCTGCTGGCCATCGCCAGCGTCGCGTTCTCGGTGGGCGACCTGCCCCTGGCCACCGTGGCCGTCGTCGTCGCCGTCGCCGTCGCCGGCTTCTGGCTGGTGAACTTCCCCTGGGGCCGGCTGTTCCTGGGCGATGGCGGCGCCTATTTCTCCGGCTTCACGCTCGCCTGGCTGTCGGTCGAACTGTTCGCGCGCAACGCCAACGTCTCGCCCTGGGCCAGTGTGCTGATCTGCGCCTATCCCTTCGTGGAAGTGGTCTACAGCATCATCCGCCGGCGCCGCCAGCACCGCTCGCCCGGCGAGGCGGACCGCCACCACCTCCACAGCCTGGTCGCCACCTGCGTGGTGCAACCGCGCCTGCGCCGGCTGCATCCGAACCTGCGCAATGCGGCCGTTTCCGTGCTGATGTGGGTCTGCGCGCTGGTGCCGGTGATCCCGGCGATCTTCTTCCCGGGCCGGCCCGACGTGCTGCTGCCCTGCCTGGGAGGCTGCTTCCTCGCCTACCACCTGTTCTATCGCCGCGTGGCCGCCCTGGCCACCGAGGAAGCACAGGACGGGGTGGCCGAGGAAGACGCCGCGGCCGACCTCCCGACCTGAGGCGGGGCGCCGGCCGGCGCCAGGGCGCGGGCGCCCTGCTGCGGGCGCCCTGGCGCAATTCAGCGGCCGTTCTTGACGGCGAAATCCTCCAGGTTGCGGCCATCCTTGAGGGCCTGCACCACCCATTGCGGCTTGCGGCCGCGTCCGCCCGACCAGGTTTCTCCATTGGGGCCGCGGTATTTCGGCGCCGATTTCGCCGGCTTCTGGCGCCCGCCCGGGCCGGCGGTATTCCGCGCCAGCCCCAGGTCGACCGCGGTCAATCCATAAAGCTCGATCTTGCTTTTGATGTCGGCGATCGCATCGGCGATTTCCTGTTCGCGCACGCGTTCGGCTTCCGCCAGCAGTTTTTCCGCCTGTTCCTTCAGTTCCAGATAGGTCGCCACGATATTCCTTGTAATTCGGTGCGCCGAATTATGCAAAACAAGACTGCATGACCGCAAAGGCCGCGCGGCGGATGGCCGCTTGCACGCCCGCCGGATTTGACGCATCCTGAGCTGCCTGACTTCGGGGGATCGCCATGACCCGCTGCGGTTTCGTGCGCGCCGTCTTGCGCAGCCTGTGCGTGCTTGCCTTCTGGGCTCCGTTCGCGCACGCCGCGGCGCCGGCGGCGAGCCCGCAGGAGGCGATCGATGCCCTCTCGCGTGCGGTGGACGCGGTGGTCGGCGTGCAGGTCACCGCCGCCGAAGGCGCGCGTTCGGCCGAAACGCTGGGGCACCGGCGCGGCGGCTCCGGCGTGGTGATCGGGCCCGAGGGCCTCATCCTGACCATCGGCTACCTGATCCTCGAAGCCGACGCCATCCAGGTCACCACGCACGACCATCGCGTGCTGCCGGCACGCGCCGTGGCCTACGACCTCGCCACCGGCTTCGGCCTGATCCGGCCGCTGCTGCCGCTGCGCGTGCAGCCCGTGCCGCTGGGAAGCGTGGGCGCCACGGCGGCCAGTTCGATGCTCATGGCCGCCATCGGCGGCGAGGAGGGCGGCGTCGCCGTCACGCAATTGGTCAGCACGCGGCCCTTCTCCGGCTACTGGGAATACCACATCGAGAGCGCGCTCTTCACCAGCCCGCCGGTGGGCAACCACAGTGGCGCCGGCCTGTTCAACCAGAGCGGCGAGCTGCTCGGCATCGGCAGCCTGTTCGTCGGCGACGCGCTGGGCGACAGCCGCCGCATGCCGGGCAACATGTTCGTGCCGGTGGACCTGCTCAAGCCGATCCTCGCGGAGCTGCAGCAGACCGGCAGCTCCCGCGGCAGCCGCAGGCCCTGGCTGGGGATCAACTCCAGCGAGCAGGGCGGCCGCGTGCAGATCATCCGCGTCAGCCAGGACAGCCCCGCGTTCGCCGCGGGCCTGGCGGCCGGCGACATCGTCCTGGCCATCGACGGCGAAAAGGTGAGCACGCTGGAAGGCTTGTACAAGAAGCTGTGGGCACGCCCGGACGCGGAGGCCGAGGTGCTGCTGACGGTGCTGCAAGGCACGCAGGTCCGCCAGGTGCCGGTGAAGACGATCGACCGCATGACGACCATGCGGCGGCCGGCCGGCATCTGAATCGGAGTATCTGCCAGCACCGTCCGACAGGGCCTCCGGATAAAACCTGACAGGCCCGCGGGCCCCAGTCCTTAGCCTTGAGGGCCTGCGCTGCAGAGGGGGGAAGTGATGCCGGCCGAAGTTCCTGGAAACACGCAGCAAGCCGCCCGCGCGGGCTGGCGCGCCTGGCTGCGGCTGGCGGCCGCGGCGCTGGTTCTCCTGGGCCTGTCCGAAGTGCTCTGGGTGTGGCAGACCTGGCCCGTGCGCGAGCTGCTGCAGCCGGGCCCCACCCAGGCCGCGGGGCGATGATGATGCGCAGCTGGCTGCAGGCCCGCTTCGGCTCGTTCTCCGCCGCCGCGCTCACGCTCGGCTGGCTGCTGCTCGCGCTGTGGGCCGCGGGCATCGCGATCGCGGCGGTCCAGCTCGGAAGCTGGCGCGAGGAGCTCTCGCGCACGCTGCTGCAGCTCAATGCCGACGCACAGTTCCGCGCCCGCGTGCACAGCCGCGAAGGCGTCGATCCCGAGTGGTACCGGCGCAAGGCGCTCGCGCTGCTGTCGGCCACCCAGCGGCTGCAGCGCGACGCGAGCTGGACGCTGTTCGTGCCCGGCTCCTGGCGCGCCTTCGACAACCTGGAGGAGCAGGTGCAGGCGCGCCTGGAGCGCGAATTCGCCGACATCGTGGTCGAGACCGTGCGGCGCGAGCTGTACGCGCGCGCCGCCAAGCTCACGGGGGTGCCCCTGGTGCATGGGTCGGGCGAGTTGCAGGCCGGCGCGGACTGCCAGTCGCCGCTGCCGCACGACCTCGATCGCCGGCTCACGGCGGCGGCGGAAGACCTGCCGGAATTCGTCGCCGTGGCCGACTACGTGGCGGCGGTGCAAGGGCTGGACGAGGCCGTGCAGTCCTTCTTCTCGCTGCAGTACAGCGGCGGCCGGCCGGACCAGTTGCGCAAGCTGGTGGCCTATACGCTGGACCGGCAGCTGCCCGGCGCGCTGGCCGGCGCGATGCGCATGTTCCACTCGGGCGAAGAGGTGAAGCTGCAGCCCGCGCCGATGCAGACGCGCCTGCAATGGGCCACCCGCTGTGCGCTCGCCAAGGCGATGAGCGCCTTGCACACGCGGCTGCTGAACACGAACGACCTGTTCGCCCTCGAGCAGGGCCTGGTGGAACGCAGCGCGGGCCTGTTCGAGCCGGGCGCGCGGCCGGCGGGCTTCGACCGCACGCTGGAGCGCTACCGCGCCGTGCACGCGCTGCTGGACGACCAGGACGCGCTGCTCGCCAAGGGCCACAACGACTGGATGCGCCAGGGCACGCTGCAGCTCGGGCCGGCCTACCAGCAGGTGCTGGCGCGCATCGCGCGCACCCGCTTGCTCGGCCCCGAGATCGTGCAGCAGCTGCAGGACCAATCGGGCCAGGCCTTCGCCGAATTCCGCCGCCAGTTCGCCCTGGCCTTCGGCACGCGCGACGATCCGGGCATCGTCTGGCTGGACCAGGAACGGCGCTTCGGCCTCTCGGCGGAACGCACTGCGCTGCGGCAGGGCCTCGGCGCGCTGCTCAAGACCTCGTTCATGGCGGACGACGCGGCGCGCGGCGCCCGCGCCGGCCGCGAGTCGGGCGCGCTCGCCAAGGTGGTGCAGGAAGCGCGCGCGCTGGCCGAGGAACGCGATCGCGCGGTGGCGCAGATCGTGCCGGCCTTCCCGCGCCCGGCGCAAGCCGTGGTGCAGCGCGTGATCGACGCGCGCGTTTCGGAGCTGGTGTACCAGCGCGCCTACCGCACGCTCAAGGCGGCGCTGCCCGCGGACGCGCGCGAGCCGATCGACCCGGCCGCCTTCAGCCAGCAGCGCGGGCAGGTGCTGGCCTTGCAGGCGGTGCTGAAGGAGACCGGCGGCGGCGCCCTCGGCGAGAAGCTGGTCGCCACCCATGACGGCGAACTGCTGCGCCGCCTCGCCGGCCTGCAGGAAGACTGGCAGCAGCAGCCGCTGCAAGGCCCGCGCGCCGAGGACTTCGGCTGGTGGCAGGGCGAAGCGATCTCGCTCGCGCAGACGCTGGAGGCTGCCGACAATGCGGCCGCGCCGTCCCTGGGCCGCACGGCCACGCGCCTGGACCTGCTCACGCAGCAGGCGGGTGCCCTGCTCGCCCTCGGCAGCCCCGCGCTCGCGGCCGACCCGGCGGCGCTGCGCTGGCGCGCGCTGCAGGCCGAGGCGCAGCGCTACCGCGCGCGCGCCGCCGACAGCAGCCTGCTGCGCCTGGAGCGCTACCTCGCCGCCCTGGGCCCGGATCTGCGGCGCGAGAACTGCGCCGAACGCCTGACCCTCGCTCGGCCCGGCGCGGCCCACGAGGACCCGATCGCCCAACGCCACCTGCAACTGCACGAGGCGCTTGCGCGGCGCTGCGAGGAGCTGCGCGCCGGCCTGACGCTGATGCCTTCGGCGGGCCTGTCGCAGTAGCCAGGCATCAGGCGGCCGCCGTGGAGAGCGCGAGGACCACCGTGGCGCCCAGGAGCCTGGGCGGCAGAGAAACGAGCCTGCGCCGGGCCTGCAAGGGGCCTGCAAGGGGCCGGAGGCTAGGCGCGCAGCCCGCTTTCCACCGTGGGATGCCGCAGCCGCAGCCGCAGTTCGTTCTTCAGGCGGGCGTTGTCCAGGCGGCGCGACTCGCTCATGAAACTCAAGAGCACCAGCGGCAGCGCGTCCTGCGCCGTGCTGCGCGGCACGCGCGGCGGACGCGGCAGCCCGTACAGGTCCGCCGCGAGATCGAAGTAGTCGCCCATCTTCAGCGCGCTGTCGTCGCTCGCGTTGTAGACGCGCTGCGGCCGCCCGCGCCACAAGGCCGCGATCACCGCGCGCGCGAGGTCGTCGGCATGGATGTGGTTGGTGTAGACGTCGTCGCCCGCTGCCAGCACGGGCGTGCCCTTCTCCAGCCGCTCGCGCGGCGTGCCGCCGGGGCGATCGTTGGCATAGATGCCGGGGATGCGCAGCACGCTCGCGCGCGTGCCGCTCGTGCGGCCAAAGTGACGCACGAGCCGCTCGGCGTCCACGCGCCGCTGCGCCCGCGGCGTGTGGGGCGCCACCAGCCGGTGCTCGGCCACCAGGGCGCCGGCGCAGTCGCCGTACACGCCGCTCGTGGAGGCGTACACCAGCGCGGCCGGCACCCTGCGCCGCGCCAGCGCGCGCAGCAGCGCCTGCGTGCGCTGGTCGCGCCACCAATGCTGCACCGGCTCGGTGGGCGGCGGCGCGAGGTGCACGACGCGATCGGCCAACCCCGCCAGCCGCGCCAGCGTGGCCGGCCGGTCCAGGTTGCCGTGCAGCGGCACGATGCCGTGCTCGCGCAACTGCGGCGCGCGCGCCGGCGACGACGTGAGCCCCAGCACGCGCACGCGCGGCGGCAGCATCCGCGCCACGCGCAGGCCGACGTCGCCGCAGCCGATCACGAGCACGCGCTGGCGGCGGAAGCGGCTGGGCAGCGCGCCGAGGGGGTTCTGGTTTGAGGGCAAAATCAGGCGGGTCGACACCGACGAGAGCCCGAGGATACCCAAAGCATGACTGCCGCCCCGCCGCCCGACCGGCCCTTCCAGATCACGGTGCAGCCGAGCGGCCGCCAGTTCAGCGTGGAGGGCGGCGAAGCCATCCTGCCGGCGGCGATCCGCCAGGGCATCGGCATGCCCTACGGCTGCAAGGACGGCGCCTGCGGATCGTGCAAGTGCAGGAAGCTCGAAGGCACGGTGGTGCACGGCCCGCACCAGGCCAAGGCGCTGTCGGCGGAAGAAGAGGCGGACGGCCTGATCCTCACCTGCTGCGCGGTGCCGCAGACCGACATCGTGATCGAGTCGCGCCAGGTCACCGACGAAAGCGCCTTCCCCGTGCGCAAGATGCCCTCGCGCGTCACCAGCCTGGAGAAGGTCTCGCCCGACGTGGTCGTGCTGAAGCTGCAGCTGCCGGCCAACGACACGCTGCGCTACCACGCGGGCCAGTACATCGAATTCATCCTGCGCGACGGATCGCGCCGCAGCTACTCGATGGCGAACGCGCCGCACAACGGGCCGGGCGTGGAGCTGCACATCCGGCACATGCCGGGCGGCAAGTTCACCGACCACGTGTTCACGGCGATGAAGGAAAAGGAGATCCTGCGCGTGGAAGGCCCGTTCGGCAGCTTCTTCCTGCGCGAGGACTCCGACAAGCCCATGGTCCTGCTGGCGTCCGGCACCGGCTTCGCGCCGATCAAGGCGCTGATCGAGCACATCCAGTTCAAGGGCATCCAGCGCCCGGCCACGCTGTACTGGGGCGGGCGCCGCCCGGCCGACCTGTACATGGACGACTGGCTGCGCGAGCGCATGCAGGAGATGGCCAACCTGAAGTACGTGCCGGTGATCTCCAACGCGCTGCCCGAGGACAACTGGACCGGCCGCGCCGGCTTTGTCCACAAGGCCGTGATGGAGGACTTCCCCGATCTTTCCGGCCACCAGGTCTATGCCTGCGGCGCGCCGATCGTGGTCGATTCGGCGCGTGCCGAGTACGCCGCGGCCTGCAAGCTGCCGCCGGAAGAGTTCTACGCCGATTCGTTCACCAGCGAGGCGGACAAACATGGCCCTCAGAGCTAGCTCTGAGCGCCTGTTTTCGTCGTCGGATCACTTCTGCCTGAGGGCAGAAGTCAAGCGAAGCGGCCGGGGACACAAGCACGGCAAGCAGGCGTAAGCCTGCCCGCCGCGTCATTCGTCTTCGTCATCCCCCGCGCAGGCGGGGGATCCCGTGGCGGCGTCAGCGCCGCTGCTGCAGGCGCAGCCAGTCCTCGTAGGCGCTGTTCATCCTGCGCTGCCGGGAATCGGCGCCGAGGTCGGTGACCGGCGCAGCCGGGCCGGCGCCCATCGCGCCCGTGCCGCGGTGCTCCGCGTGCGCGCGGGCGTGCATGTCGTGATGCTCGTGCATCGCGCTGGCGTGGCGGCGCGCGTGCGCCTTCTTCGCCTTGGCGACCTTCTTCTTGTGCACGTGCGTGGCCGCCGCCTTGTGGCTGCCGTCGGCCATCGGGGCGCTGCCGCTGGAACCGTAAGAATCGCCGGACTGCGCGAAGGCGGTGCCGGCGAAGGCCAGCGCCGCGGCGATCACCAGGGCGTGAAGCTTCATGGTGTGTTTCCTTTCTCGGTCGGGGGTGGAGGTCCTCTACTCAACGCCTCCGCCCCTGCGCGCCGTGTCGGACGCCGCGGACGCGCCGCGTCAGCCTTTCGCGGTACCGCCCGCACACTTGCGACAATGGAGGAATGAAACGTCGTCAACTCCTCCTCTCCTCGGCCGCCGCAGCGGTGGCCGTCGCCGCGCCCGGCGCGCGCGCCCAGGCGCGCCCGATCCGCCTCATCGTCCCCTACGCGGCCGGCGGTCCGATCGACGTCACCGCGCGCGTGCTGGCCGAGCGCGTCAAGGACACGCTGGGCACCGTGATCATCGACAACAAGCCGGGCGGCGGCGGCAACATCGGCGTCGACGCGGTCGCCAAGGCGGCGCCGGACGGCCTCACCATCGGCGTCTCGGCGGTGGCCACCCATGCCATCAACCCGTGGCTGTTCTCGAAGATGCCCTTCGACCCGGCGAAGGACTTCGCGGCCATCACGCAGATGGTGCGGGTGCCGAACGTGCTGGTGGTGAACGCGCAGACCGCCGAGCGGCTGAAGATCGCCACGCTGCGCGACCTGATCGCCTATGCGAAGCGCAATCCCGGCAAGCTCAATTACGGCAGCGGCGGCAACGGCAGCGCGGGCCACCTGGCCGGCGAGATGTTCAAGCGCGATGCCGGCATCTTCGCCGTGCACATTCCCTACAACGGCGGCAACCCCGCGCAGCTGGCGCTGCTCTCGGGCCAGGTCGACTTCAACTTCGACAACCTGGCCACGGCGGCCCCGAACATCCGCGCCGGCAAGCTCAAGGCCCTGGCCGTGACCACGCTCAAGCCTTCGCCCTACCTGCCGGGTGTCCCGCCGGTGGCCGACACGCTCAAGGGCTTCGCCATCGACACCTGGTGGGGCCTGGTGGCGCCGGCCGGAACGCCGCGCGATGCGATCCAGAAACTCAATCACGCCTTCGTCGCGGCGCTGAACTCGCCGGAAGCGAAGACCCGCTTCGCCGCCCTGATGGCCGAGCCGGTGCCGAACTCGCCGGACGCATTCGCCGCCTTCATGAAGAGCGAGCTCACCAAATACGAGAAAGTAGTGAAGGCCTCGGGCGCCAAGGTCGATTGAGGCTGAGCCGGGCCTCCTACAGGTCTTGTGCGGTTTGTCCGACACCGCATGGCTCAGCCGGGTTCCAGATTGGTTGTTCCAAGCACAACATGAGGGAGCCCGCCATGTGGTCCGAGCGCGATGTCCTGGTGTTGGTCCTGGGCCTGGCGGCCAGCGTGGCCGCCGTGGCCCAGTCGAACGGGACCTTGCGATGGCGCGCGGGAGGGACCGCGCTGGGGCTCCAACCCGCGGCCGCCGGGCCTGCGGTGCGCTGCGCTCCCTTCTCCCTCGCCTGCGATGCCACCGCCGTCGTGCCGCTCTATGCGAGCCGCGTGGCCCCGCGCAGCGTCACCATGCAGGTCGGTGCGGTCGATGCGGGCACGGCCCTGAAGATGGCGCACGCGCAGGGCCTGAGCCTCGCGGTCGTGGGCAAGGCGGGCGTGGTCTCCGATCTGGGCGTGTATGGCCGCGTGGGCGCCGTGATGGGCCGCGGCAACGGCCTCGCCGCGACCACCGGCTTCGACGGCGGCATGAGCTACGGCGTCGGCCTGAGCTGGGATTTCTCGCGCAGCGCCTCGGCGATGCTGGGATTCGACAGCTACGACGTGCGCGGCCTGGGCGGCGAGCCGCGCGACGTGCGCGCCACCAGCCTCGGCCTGCAGTGGCGGTACTGAGCCCCCGGGGAAGCCTTGGGGCCGCCCGTCGTTTCCTTGGGCAGCCGACTCACTCGCCCAGGTAGGCCGCGCGCACCTTCGGGTCGTTCAGCATGTCCCTGGCCTGGCCCGACATGCTGATGATCCCGGACTCCATCACGTAGCCGCGGTCCGCGATCTCCAGCGCGCGGCTGGCGTTCTGCTCCACCAGCAGGATGGTCACGCCCTGCTTGTGGACCTCGCCGACCACCTCGAAGATCTTGTCCACCATGATCGGCGACAGTCCCATGGAGGGTTCGTCCATCAGCAGCACCTTGGGCCGGCTCATGAGGGCGCGGCCCATGGCCAGCATCTGCTGCTCGCCGCCGGACATGGTGCCGGCCAGCTGCTCGCGGCGCTCGTGCAGGCGGGGGAAGATGCCGAACACGCGGTCCATGTCCTGCGCGATGCCCGCCTTGTCCTTGCGGATGTGCGCCCCCATCAGCAGGTTCTCGGCGATCGACATGCGGGTGAACACGCCGCGGCCTTCGGGCACCATCGCCAGGCCCTGCTTGACCAGGTCCCAGGCGCCGCGGCCGCGGATGCTCTGCCCCAGGTACTGGATGTCGCCGGCGTTGAGCGGCTGCAGGCCGGTGATCGCCTTCATGGTGGTGGTCTTGCCGGCGCCGTTGGAGCCGATCAGCGTGACCAGCTCGCCCTCCTGCACCTCGAAATCCACGCCCTTGACGGCCTGGATGCCGCCATAGGCCACCTTCAGCCCGCTCACCTTCAGCAGGGTCTGGCTCATTGTCCTTCTCCAACCGTGGCGGGGGCCGCCTCGCCCGTGGGCTTGTGGCTGTGTCCCAGGTAGGCCTCGATCACCTTCTCGTTGCGCTGCACGTCGTAGGGCGAGCCCTCGGCGATCTGCTTGCCGTAATCGAGCACCGTCACGCGGTCGCACAGGCCCATCACCAGCTTCACGTCGTGCTCGATCAGCAGGATGGTGCGGCCGTCGTTGCGGATGCGGTCGATCAGCTCGCGCAGCACCACCTTCTCGGTGGAGTTCATGCCCGCGGCCGGCTCGTCCAGCGCGATCAGCTGCGGGTCGGTGGCGAGCGCGCGCGCGATCTCCAGGCGCCGCTGGTCGCCGTACGACAACGTGCGCGCCTTGTACTCGGCGAAGCGGTCGATGCCCACGTACGCCAGCAGCTCCTGGGCCCGCTGCGCGATCTCGCTCTCCTCCTGCTTGAACCTGCGGGTGCGGAAGATCGCGCCCAGCAGGCCCGAGTGCGTGCGCACGTGGCGCCCCACCATCACGTTCTCCAGCGCCGTCATGTCGGCGAACAGGCGGATGTTCTGGAAGGTGCGCGCGATGCCGGCGCGGGCCACGTCGTGCACCGCCGTCGGCGTGTAGGGCTTGCCGGCCAGCTCGAAGCTGCCGCTGTCGGGCGTGTAGAGCCCGGTGATCACGTTGAAGAAGGTGGTCTTGCCGGCACCGTTGGGGCCGATCAGGCCGTAGACCTGCCCGCGCTCGATGGTGAGGCCCACGTCCGACAGGGCCTGCAGGCCGCCGAAACGCTTGGAGATGCCCGCGACGCGAAGAACGACTTCTGCCATGCGCTGCTCCCTACTTCGCGACGCCGGCCGGCGTCCGCAGCGGCTGGCCCGGCTCCGGCGCGGGCGGCGCGGCCGCCGGCAGCGCCTTGCCGTGCTCCGGCGTGGGCCACAGCCCGCGCGGGCGCAGCAGCATGACGATGATCATCGCCAGCGCGATCAGCAGCTGGCGCAGGATGGCGGGGTCGAGCCGGCCGCCGGTGACGGACTGCAGGTCCATCACGCCCGAGACCCAGCGCAGCACTTCCGGCAGCGCCGACAGCAGCACCGCCCCGAGGATCACGCCCGGCAGGTGGCCGATGCCGCCCAGCACCACCATGGCCACGATCATGATCGATTCCATCAGGCTGAAGGACTCGGGCGAGACGAAGCCCTGGAAGGCCGCGAACATGGTGCCCGAGACGCCGCCGAAGGTGGCGCCCATGCCGAAGGCCAGCAGCTTCATGTTGCGGGTGTTGATGCCCATCGCCTTGGCCGCGATCTCGTCCTCGCGCACGGCCATCCAGGCGCGCCCGATGCGCGAGAGCTCCAGGCGGTGGCAGATCACCACGCTCAGCACCACCAGGGCCAGGAACAGGTAGTAGTACAGCGTGACCGAGGAGATGTCGAAGGTCTCGGTGACCTCCAGGCGCTTGCCGAGGTCGAGGCCGAACAGGCTGACCGAGTCGATCTGCCCCAGCCCCTTGGGGCCGTTGGTGATGTTGACCGGCTGGTCCAGGTTGTTCAGGAACACGCGGATGATCTCGCCGAAGCCGAGCGTCACGATGGCGAGGTAGTCGCCGCGCAGCTTGAGCGTCGGCGCGCCCAGCAGGATGCCGAACACGCCGGCGACGATGGCGCCCAGCGGGATCACCTCCCAGATCGAGATGTGCAGCCCCTCCGGCCACATCGCCGCGATCCACGGGAAGGCTTCGGCCAGGTGCGGCGAGGCGAGCAGGCCGTACAGGTAGGCGCCGATCGCGAAGAAGGCGACGAAGCCCAGGTCCAGCAGGCCGGCGAAGCCGACCACGATGTTCAGGCCCAGCGCGAGCAGCACGTACAGCAGCGCCGTGTCGGCGATGCGCACCCAGAAGTTGCCGGCGAACTGCAGCAGGATCGGCAGCGCCAGCAGGGCGATGCCGCCCACGATCCAGCCCGCCTTGTTGGTCCGTTGGAACATGGCCATGGTCGTCGCTCCTTCAGGCCCGGTCCGCCACGCGTTCGCCCAGCAGGCCCGAGGGCCGCAGCGTGAGCACCACGATCAGCACGATGAAGGCGAAGATGTCGGAGTAGTGGCTGCCCAGCACGCCGCCGGTCAGCGTTCCGAGGTAGCCGGAGCCGATCGACTCGATCAGCCCCAGCAGCACGCCGCCGACCACCGCGCCCGCGAGGTTGCCGATGCCGCCGAACACCGCGGCGGTGAAGGCCTTGAGCCCCGGCAGGAAGCCCATGGTGTGCTGCACGGTGCCGTAGTTGGAGGCGTACATCACGCCGGCGATGCTGGCCAGCACCGCCCCGATGATGAAGGTGGCGGAGATCACCATGTCCGGCTTCACGCCCATGAGGGCCGCCACGCGCGGGTTTTCCGCCGTGGCGCGCATCGCGCGCCCGAGCCGCGTGTAGTTCACCAGGTACATCAGCACCGCCAGCGAGATCACCGTCGTCGCCAGGATCACGATCTGGGTGACGGTGATCACCGCGCCGGCGACCTGGATGGGCGCGGCCGGCAGCAGCGTGGGATAGGGCTTGTAGTTCGGCTTGAAGATGATCATCGCCAGCGTCTGCAGCAGCAGCGACATGCCGATGGCGGTGATCAGGGGTGCGAGCTTGGGGCTGTTGCGCAGCGGCCGGTACGCGATCTTCTCGATCGCGAAGTTCAGCGCCGAGGCGACCACGCACGAGATGACGAGGGCCACCAGCAGCAGCAGCCACCCGGGCACCCCGGGCATGGCCTCCTGTGCGGTGACGATGATCGACCAGCTGGTGAGCGCGCCCACCATCAGCACCTCGCCGTGGGCGAAGTTGATCAGGTTGATGATGCCGTACACCATGGTGTAGCCGAGGGCCACCAGCGCGTACATGCTGCCCAGGACCAGACCGTTGATGATCTGCTGCAGCAGGATCTCCATAGAGGGGTTCTCCGTTTCGTCGCCGTTTCTGCGCCGGGTCTCCACCGGCAGCGCCTTCGTGAGGCGTTTCGGGTCGTGCAAAAAACCCGCCAAGCGGATCCACAGGCGGGTTCGTGCGGCGCGATTGTAGCGGTGGCCACCTGACGGCCTACATTTGGACGGGAGCGGGTTTGCCCTCTATCTGCGTTCGTTGAGCGAACGCAAATCCCGCAGCTTTTCCGCAATGCGGATTTCCAAGCCTCGCTCCACCGGGCGGTAGAACTGCGGCGGCTTCATGCCCTCGGGGAAATAGGTCTCGCCGGCGGCGAAGCCACCCGCCTCGTCATGGGCATAGCGGTACTCCTTGCCGTAGCCCAGGTCCTTCATCAGCCGGGTCGGGGCGTTGCGCAGATGCATCGGCACCGGCCGGGTGCCGTCCTTGCGCACCAGCGCGCGGGCCTCGTTGTAGCCCACGTAGACGGCGTTCGACTTCGGCGCCACGGCCAGGTAGACCAGGCATTCGGCCAGCGCCAGCTCGCCCTCGGGGCTGCCCAGGCGCTCGTAGACCTCGGCGGCGTCGAGTGCGATGCGCAGCGCCCGCGGGTCGGCCAGGCCGATGTCTTCCACCGCCATGCGGATCATGCGGCGGGCGACGTAGCGCGGGTCGACGCCGCCATCGAGCATGCGCACGAACCAGTACAGGGTGGCGTCCGGGTCGGAGCCGCGCACCGACTTGTGCAGGGCGCTGATGGTGTCGTAGAACTGCTCGCCGCCCTTGTCGTAGCGGCGCATGCGCTCGCCCAGCACCTTGAGCAGCCATTCGTCGCTGACCTCGGCGCGCTTTTGCTTGGTCGCGGCGACGGCCAGCGTCTCCAGCGTGTTCAGCAGGCGCCGCGCGTCGCCGTCGGCATAGGCGATCAGGCGCTCCAGCGCCTTGTCCTCGATGGCGGGCACGGCGCCGATCGCCTGCGCCCGCTGCACGATCTGCCGCAGGTCGTCTTCGGACAGCGGCTGCAGCACGTAGACCGCCGCGCGCGACAGCAGCGCGGAATTGACCTCGAACGAGGGATTCTCGGTGGTCGCCCC
>Ga0255338_1001494_pt1 | contig 43737 bp, 39 predicted proteins | sample MeOH1_35cm_T4_19_FD_203715 | JGI IMG/M metagenome (GOLD analysis project Ga0255338, IMG submission 203715) | Sandy soil microbial communities from University of British Columbia, Vancouver, Canada - MeOH1_35cm_T4_195 | ecosystem: Engineered > Artificial ecosystem > Sand microcosm > Unclassified ... | reverse complement strand
ATCGGCGTATAATACCAGCGAATGAACGGCCCCTGCTCGCCGGCCAGGAAACTGTCGAGCAGCGCCTTGAGCGCCGCATCGCGCCCCTCTGCGGACAGGCCTTGCGGGAGCGACGGAGTCACGACCGTGACGCCGGTCTCCGCGCAGACGCGAACGCCGAGCGCGGGCTCGCAGCCGGGAAGAGCGTCTTCGGGCTCTTCCCAATAGATCACGCGCCGGTCCTGGGCGAACCGGCTCATCAGATGCTGAGGCCGTTGAAAGACAAAATTCCACCGCAAATGCGAAAAGCAGATCAGGGCATGATTATTCGACGGCAAGGTCGCAGTCGTTTTGAGCCCCAGCGACGAGGCGGAGGAAAATGTGATCAATGGAAGCCTCTGAGAAAAGTAGGGAACTCAAAGGATAACGTCGGCCAGCGTAACGAGTTCCCACCGCGCGCGAGCGCTCCTCCTTACCTAGGTTAGGATTGGTGCAGATCCGCGGTTCTTCTGCCCTCGCTCTTGTTCGCAAGTGCAGCATTCGCGACAGGGCGCGGACGGTCAGGCACGCAACGCGGCGCGCAGCTCCTCCAGCCACGGGTTCGCAACCCCATCGGAAGGTGCCCGCCAGTCGCCGCGCGGGCTCAGGCTGCCGCCCATCGACACCTTCGGCGAATTGGGAAGCGCGGAGCGCTTGAACTGGCTCGTCTTGAAAAAGCGCACGAGGAACTCCTCGAGCCAGCGGGCGATCGTGGCGAGATCATATTCGTGCTTGAGAGAGTCCGGAAAATTGACCGGCCACGATCCCTTCTCGACATCGTGCCACGCCTGCCAGGCCAGGAAGGCGACCTTCGAGGGCGGCTGGCCCGAGCGCAGCACGTGGAACAGGAAGAAATCGTGCAGCTCGTACGGCCCGATGCGGTCCTCGGTGCTCTGCATCCCCGCCTCGTCTGCCGGCACCAGCTCGGGCGAGATGGTGGTGCCGAGGATCGCTTCGAGCACCTGGTTGGTGGTTGCGTCGAACTGGCCCGACTTGACCGCCCAGCGGATCAGATATTGGATCAACGTCTTGGGAACGCCGGCATTGACGCCGTAATGGCTCATCTGGTCGCCGACGCCGTACGTGCACCAGCCGAGCGCAAGCTCGGAAAGATCGCCGGTGCCGACGACGAAGCCGCGGCGCTGGTTGGCGAGCCGGAACAAATAGTCGGTGCGCAGACCCGCCTGTACGTTTTCGAACGTCACGTCATAGACCGGCTCGCCAGCGGCGAACGGGTGGCCCATGTCGGCGAGCATCTGGCGCCCGGCTGGCTTGATGTCGATCTCTTCGCCGACGACGCCGAGCGCCTTCATCAGCGCCCAGGCATTGCTCCTGGTGGTGTCGCTGGTCGCGAACCCCGGCATGGTGAAGCCGAGGATGGTGCTGCGCGGGATGCCGAGGAAGTCGCACGCCTTGGCGGCGACGATCAGCGCGTGGGTGGAATCGAGCCCGCCCGACACGCCGATCACGAGATGCCGGCCGGCGGTCGCGGTGAACCGCGTCGCGAGACCCTGCACCTGGATATTGAACGCCTCGTAGCAATCCTGGTCGAGCTGCTCGATCCGGTTGGGCACGTAGGGAAAGCGGCGCAGCCGGCGCTCGAAGCCGATGTCCTTGCGCGACGGCCGATGCTCGAAATGGATGCGCCGCACGCTCTTTTCCGGGTGGCCTGCGGCGACCGCATTGTCGTTGAACGTCGGCATCCGCATCCGCTCGAGCCGCAAACGCTGGGCGTCGACGTCCGCCACCGCAAGCTCGGCCTTGGCGTCGAAACGGCTCGATTCGGCGAGCAGCTCGCCGAGCTCGTAGATCGAGCCCTGGCCGTCCCAGGCAAGATCCGTGGTGCTCTCGCCCGGACCGGCGGCGGCATAGACATAGGCGGCGCAGCAACGCGACGATTGCGATGCGCACAGCAATTTGCGCTCGTCCGCCTTGCCGATCGTGATGTTCGAGGCGGAGAGGTTGCACAGGATCAACGCGCCGGCGAGCGCGCCGATCGTCGAGGGCGGCTGCGGCGCCCAATAATCCTCGCAAATCTCGACGTGGAAGATGAAGTCGTCGAGATCGGTCGCCGCGAAGACCAGGTCGGTCCCGAACGGCACGATCTCGCCTGCAACGGCAATGTCGATGCCGTTGAGGCCGATGCCGGAGGCGAACCAGCGTTTCTCGTAATATTCGCGATAATTGGGGAGGAAGCTCTTGGGCACGACCCCGAGGATCCGGCCGCGCGCGATGACGATTGCGCAATTGTACAGCCGGCCGTTGCGGCGGAGCGGCGCGCCGATGCAGAACACCGGGCCGAGCTTGGCGGTCGCCTTCGCGAAGTCGCCGATCCCGCTTTCGACCGCGTCGAGGAACGCCTCCTGGAGATGGAGATCGTCGACCGCGTAGGACGAGATGTTGAGCTCGGGAAAGACGACGAGGTCGCAGCCGCGCGCGTTCGCCTCGCCCGCCAGCTCGATCGCGGCCTTGACGTTGAACGCGACGTCGCCCGCCGATCCCTTCGGCGTCGCAGCAGCGACCCGAACGAAGCCGTGGCGGTGGATCGCCGCAAACGGGCCCGATGCCGCCATCACAGCATCTCCGTGATCATCTCGACGGCGACGCGCATGGCCTCCACGCGCGTGCCGCCACGGCCGATCGGGCCGAAATGTTCTTCGCGGTGCGCCGTCTTGCGGCCCGCCCGCGCGCAGCCGAAATGGATCAGGCCCGGCTCTTCGCCGACATCGGCGAAGCCCGTGATCGACAAGGCGATATTGGCGCGCGAGCGCGCCAGCGCGCCTTCGGCCATCGCCAGCGCCACTTCGCGGGACACCGCCCCGTGCGTGTCGATCAACTCCATCGAAACCCCCAGCATCTCATGCTTGGCCTCGTTCGAATAAGTGACGAAGCCGCGCTCGAACGCATGCGCGCTACCCTGAACGTCGGTCAACAGCGACGCAAGCATTCCGCCCGTGCAGCTCTCCGCCGTCGCCAGCGAGAGATCGCGCTCGCACGCCTTTTCGAGCAGTCGGCGGGTCGCCTGCTCGACCTCGTTCGAGAGCAGAGGAGAAAGAGTTTCGGTTTCCGACAAGAGCAGATCCTTGAATGGCCGGACCGCAACTAGCCCAGGGAGCACGCGGTTCCAAATCGGCACGGGAACCGCTGTCCCATTTCCGTTGTTCCGGCTTCATAACCAGGAGGTATAAATGGCTAAGAGTGGCAATCGTCGGGAGGAAAAGAGCGGGCTCGCCAGGTTCGACGCGAAAACGGCGGTCGTCGCCGGGATCGGCGCGGCCTGCGCGGTTGCCGTCGGGGCCTTCCTGCGCTGGCGCCGCACTCGCGACCAGGACGAAGACGTTCCTCCCGCTCCCGCACTCCGCCACGGCGGCGCACATGGCCCCGTCGGGGCTTCCGGCAACGTTCGGCCGGCCGGGCGCGGCGCGATGCGGGACCCGCCCGCCAATTGGGATGAGGTCGACGAAGCGTCCGACGAAAGCTTTCCGGCGAGCGACCCGCCCAATCTGTCACAGCACGTCGATTGACGGTGCGCTACCGGGCGGCAACGAAGCGTTTTTGCCGTCCGGTGCGATGCTAGCTTTTATCGTCCTCCGCGCCGTCCGGCTCGGCCCGATCCCGCTGAACTCTGTCCCGTGAGGGACCGGCGCGAAGCATCGTCTCTCGGGCGAGCACCAGCTCGCGCATCGCGCGCGCGGTGGCGATGCCCCACACGACGTGCGCGCCGATCATCAGCGCGTTGCGGGCGCGCGGGTGCAAGGTCGCCGGCTTGAGGATGCCCGTGCCCGGGATCCAGCCGAGGTAGCTTGCCATCCAGATCGCCACGCCGGCGGAAGCGCCGCCCGAGGCCCCCGGGCGCACGGTCGCCGCCCCGATCGCGGCGCCGGCGGCGGCGCCATAAGCGAAATGCGCGGCGGTCGTCGCATCTTTCGCGGCCTCGTCGTCCAGCGGAGCCCCGGCTGTCGCGGTGAGCGTCTCGACGATCTCCCGCGGCGGGAGCGGATAACGCTCCGCACGCGGGAGGCGGCGATGCAGCCGTGCCATCGCCGAAGTCATCGCGAGCGTCCCCGCGATGCCGGCGATGGCGCCGATCAGCAGGCGGCTCCGGAGCCGCGGATCGCGCCCGATCACAGGCTGAGGCCCGGCCTGGCGATCATCAGCCAGAAGATGGCCATCACCGCGCCGAAGGCGGGAAAGCCGAACCAGAACCACAAGCGGAACAAGCGATGATAAGCCGGCGGCAGGGGCTCTCCTGCTTCGGCTGCGGCGCGCGCAAGGTCACGCATCCGCGCCTGCGTCCAGACCACCGGCAACCAGAAAGCCCCCGAGGTCAGCGAGTAATGGATGCGTGCCGCCTCCAGCCGGCGAAGGAAGGCCGCGACCTCTGCAAGGGAACTGCCGGATAGATCAGTCATCAAGCGAGCCTAGCCAGCGACAGCGCCCTTTCCAACCATCAGCCTTATCAGCTCACCGTCTCGACCATTTCGCTCTCGGGGGAAGCGCGAAGCGCTTCCACCTCAAACGATCAGGCTCTAGAAGACATGTGGCTGTTCGCCGAGAGGTTCCCCGACCTGCCGTTCCAGCCGCATATCGAGCGGCACCCGGTCGGCAAGCGAAAGGCCGTCCAGGATGCGCGCCGTCTCGTCGCGCACCATCAGCATCACGCGGTGGAGTCGGCACTTCTCCTCGGTGATGCAATGATCACAGCTCCGGTAAGCGAGGCGGCTCGCGCACGGCAGCAAGCCCAGCGAACCGCGTGTCAGCCGGACGAGCTCGCCATAGCTGATCTGCTGCGGCGGCTTGGCAAGCCAATAGCCGCCTTCGCGGCCGCGGCGGGTGCCGACCAGCCCTTCGCGGCTCATCTGCGACAGCATCACGGTCAGGAACTTGGGCGGGATATTCTGGCGCTCGGCGATCTCGCCGAGCTGCACCGGCCCCTCGCCATAACGGTCGGCGAGATGGAGCATTGCACGGATCGTGTACCGCGTCCGTTGAGAGAGCATGGCAAAGTCATGAACCGCGCCGCACCGCTTGGCAACAGGCCGCGCGCACCAGCCGCTAACTTAAATCAGTTTGTTTTCGGGACTTTGCCGCGCGATGCCGATGGTGTTCGACATCTCGATGGGAGTTCGCAAGGGCGAGCGCGCGCTTCGTGCCGAGCTCGATCAGGCGCTCGCGCGCAACCGCGAGGCGATCGCGCAGATCCTCGCCGAATATCGGGTGCCACTCGTCGCGGGCGACTGAACGAGGTCAAATCCCGATCGACACCTCGTGGCCGGGAAGCCCCGGGACATCGGCCTCGAACGCGAACAGGCCGCCGGCGAGCGGCTGCTCGGCGAGCGCCGCATCGTCCACGCCCTGGCGTGCGGTGGTGACGTAGGCAGTGGCGAAGTCCGGCCCGCCGAACGCAAGCTTGGTGACATTGGCGACCGGAAAACGCACCTCCGCCGAGATGCTGCCGTCCGGCGCATAGCGGCGTGCGCGCCAGCCGCCCCACAGCCCAATCCAGACATGGCCTTCGCAGTCGACGGTCGGCCCGTCCGGGTAACCGTCGGCCTCCTCCACCGTCGCAAACCTCCTGCGGTTCGAGATCACGCCATTGGCAGCGACGTCGAAGCGGTCGATCGCCCGCGCGAGCGAGTCGACATGATAGAGGATCGAGCCGTGCGGGCTCAGCGCGGGACCGTTGGTGATCGCGCACTCGCCACCCATCCGCACCGCATGTCCGTCCGGCTCGAGCCGATAGAAGGCGCCGCTGGCGACGGTCTCGCCGTCGTCCATCGAACCGAACCACAGGCTGCCGTCGGGGGCGACGGTCGCATCGTTGAGCCGGTTGCCGGGCCGGTCCGGCTCGGGAGCGGTCAGGAATTCGAACGTGCCGCTCGCCGGATCGAAACGATGGAGGCCGGTCTGAAGCCCCACGACCAGCCCGCCGCCGCGTGCGGGATGGACGAAACCGGGCTGCGACGGCGCGTCCCAGCTGCGCTTTTCGCCGCTCGCCGGGTCGAAGCGGTGAAGCTTGCGCCGCTTGATGTCGGTGAACCACAGGGCGCGATCGCGCGCGACCCACACCGGGCCTTCGCCGAGGATCGCGCCGAGCGGCCAGATGCAGGTGGGATCGCTCGTCATGGCTGTTTCTCCGCAAGCTGGTGGCGAAGCGCGCCGGCGGCGCCAAGCAGCCCGAGCGCGGGCTGCAGCACGATCGCGGTCGGAATCGCGGCGAGCCGCGCGGCATAGCGCCCTTTCTCCTCGAACCGCCGCCGGAAAGCGCCCGCGGTGAGCGGGGCCGCAAGCGCTTCTATCATCGATCCGGCGAGGAAGATTCCGTTCCAGGCGCCGTGGATCAGCGCCGCGTCGCCGGCAAAGCTGCCGAGGATCGCGCAAAACAGCTCGACCGATCGCTTCGCCTCGGCTTCGCCCTCAGCAGCGCGCGCGATGATCAGCTCCGGCGCGAGATCGGGCCCGCCCGCCAGGAGGTGATGGAGGAGGGTGAGGCCGGGCCCCGACAACAAGCGCTCGTAGGAGAGACGGCCGAAGCGAGGGCGCAGCCACGCCAGCAGCGCATCCTCCTCCTCGTCGAGCGGCGCGAATGCGACATGGCCGCCTTCGGTCCCGCCGATCGTGAGCCGCCCGCGGCCATCGCGCCGCAGCGAAGCGACGCCAAGGCCGGTGCCGGTGCCAAGCACGAGAAAGCTCCCCTCCGCCGAAGGATCGGGCGTCGTTGCGCCAAGGCCGAGCAGATCGCTCGGCTCGAGCTCCGCCACCCCCCAGGCATTGGCCGCGAAATCGTTGAGCGCGTGCAGATGATCGAAGCCGAGCGCGCGTCGCGTCTCGGCAAGCGAGAAGCGCCAATGGCCGTTGATCATGCCGATTTGGTCGCCATCAACCGGTGCCGCGATCGCGAGCATCGCGGTGCGCGGCCGCTCGGTGGGCGCGAGTGCTTGCAGATAGGCCCGGACGGCGTCTTCGGGGCCGTCGAAGTCTGCGAGCCGCCACGCGCGCGGATCGACGAGCGGCCCGGCCGCGTCGAGCGGTGCCATTGCGAAGCGCACATTGGTGCCGCCGACGTCGGCGACCAGGCAATGGCTGCGATCAGCTCCTTCCAGCAATGTCCTTGTCCCGGCAACCGGCTTGTTATCCCTAAGCGCGGTCGCGAAGCAAAGCGTGGATTATTCCTCGTCCGACGGCGCGTTGGGATTGTCGCCGGTCTTGCGCTCGCCGAGCTGGCCGGTGCCGTGATAGGCCATGTCGGTCTGGCCGCCGCTGACCATGAAGCCGTCCTTCTTCGGCTCCTTGCCTTTGTGCGGGTTGGGATAGGCCCCGCCCCCGGACTGGCCGCCGGACTCACTCTGCTCGTCGAGCACTTCCGGATTGCCCGACGCGATATAGCCGACCCGTTCCTCACCCTTCGAGGGCTCGTGTCCGCTGCCGGGATTCATCTTGTCCTGATCCGCCATGTCACACTCCTTGCGAGGCTGCTTCGAGGCCATGAACAAGCCCCTCGCGAGGTCGGTTCCGACCGCTGCGGATCGCTTGTTAATCCTTCTGTGCCAGAGAGCGGGCGTTACGGGACTGACGGGCGGACACCATGGAACAGACCATCCGAACGACCGTGCAATTGGTCGTCAATCCCACCGCCGGCACCTATCGCAGCACGCTGGTCGCAGCGCTGCAGGGAGCGTTCGAACGCGCCGGGGCGCAGGTGATCGTCTCCGAAAGCGGTCCGGGGATGAGCTTTGCGATCGACCCCAAGGCGGACCATGTCTGCTCGATCGGCGGCGACGGCACCCTCCGTCACGTCGCGCTCGCATCGGCCGCTTGCGGGCGCGCGGTGCCGCTGAGCATCTACCCGACCGGCACGATCAACCTCATCCACCGCGAGGCGCGCTGCTCGCTGGTTCCCGATCATTATGCCGAGCGGGTCCTGCGCGGCGCGGCGGCGCGGCAACATTATGCGGTGAACCTCAACGAGACCTTGTTCCTCGCCTGCGCGAGTGTCGGGCCGGACAGCGCCGCGGTCGCCGCCCTGTCGTCGCGTCTCAAGCGGCGGATCGGCAGGCTCGCTTATGCGGTCGCATTCTGCCGGACTTTGCTGCGCTGGCCGCGCCACGAGATCATCCTCGAAGCCGAAGGGCGCACGCTTCGCTGCGAGGCCTTCTACGTCGCGAAAGGGCGCTTCTTTGCGGGCCCGTGGAGCTTCGCGCCCGCGGCGCGGCTGCATGCGCCCGAACTTCATGTCGTCGCCCTGACCAAGGTCACGCGGCTGCGCTACCTGCGCTTCCTCCTGGCCATGGTCGTGCGGGCACGGATCGATCGGGTGCCGGGCGCCTCATGCTTCAGCTGCACCGAGCTCAGCGCGCGTTCGGACCATCCGCTGCCGGTGCAGGCCGACGGCGACATTGTCGCCGCGCTGCCGGTCACGCTCAGCCTCCGGCCCGACCCAATCCTCTTTCATTGAGCCATCAGCCGCGCGGTTCAGCGCTGGGGACGGCTCAGCCAGCGCTCGCGCTCCCAGGTCTCGATGAGACGATCGGCGCGCGCCTTGAGCGCCGGATGCGCCGCAAGCTCGCCATAGCTGAAGCTGCGGTCGGTCTCGCTGAAGCGGACCTGCTCGTCCTGCAGCCGCAACGTCGTCCAGCGCTGGCTACTGCCCGCCATCCCGATCCAGGCGGGTTGATCGAGCGTGCCGATATATTGCAGCACCGGCCGGACCGCGACAGTCTGGCGCCCGTCGCCGAGCAGCCGCAGGATCAAGGCGCGATAGTCGGAAAGGCCGAGCGGCGTCGCGCGCGCGACGCCGGGTATGCTCACGACCAACGGGATGTGGGTCTGCTGGCGGTTGAGCATGTGGCCGTGGCCGAGGAAGCCATCGTCGAACAAAGATTCGCCATGGTCGGCGGTGACGACGATCAGGCTTCGGTCGTAGACGCCGAGCGCCTTCAGACGCCCGATCAGCTGCCCGATCTGGGCATCGGCCTGCGCGACCGCGTTCCAATAAGTGCGCGCCACCCAGGCGCGGTTGGCGAGGCTGATCTCGCCGCGCGGGATCGGCGGGCCGGGCAGGAGCTGCTCCATGCCGGGATGATGATAAGGGAAATGCGCCGACTGGAGATTGAAATAGAGAAACACGGGGCGGCGCCAGTCGGCGGGCTTGCCGAAGCTGCGGTCGAACTCGCGCAGCAGCAGCTTGCCGTCGACCAGCAGCGAGCCCTTGGCCGCGAAGCCGAACGCGCGCTCGGCCTTGAGCGTCTCGGCGTCCACGAAGACGTCGGCCGCGGCGCGCATTCCGACCGCCTCGGAGACGTCGCCGAAACTCTCCGGCTGGCCTGAAAAGACGCCGATCCGGTAACCGTTCGCCTTGAGGTCGCGGAACAGCGACGGGCCGCCGGGAGCGGTCTCGAGCCGCCCCGAGAACAGGCTCTTGAGCGACGCGGTGGTGAAGCCGACATGGCTGTAGGCCGCGGGGAAGGATGAGCCGGCACGCGCGAGCGCATTGAGGTTCGGAGTCACCTCGCGGCCGCCGACGATCCTGCCGAGCGCGTCCTGGCGCGTGCTCTCCAGCACGATCAGGATCAGATGGCGGGGATTGGGCGGCAGCGCCGGTGGGGTATCGTCCGCGCTGTCGCGGATTGCGCCCGGCGCGAGCGTGAAATCGCCGCCGATGCCGTCCTCGTCGACGCCGTTGCCGGGAACATCGAGCGCGAACGGATAACGTGTGCCGTCGAATGGATGGATGTCCGGCGGCTGCGAGAACAGCCCATAGCCGTCGCGATCGACATCGCTGATCTCGTCCAGCGCGCTGTTGAGCAGATAATAAGAGTTGAAGCGCCCGAGCGCGCTGCGCACGTCCGCCCGCCCGTTGCCCGCCGCGATCAACGCCACTGCCACCAGCGCGCCGAGGCCGAGCATCCGAGGCGGAATGCGCAGCCCGGCGCCACCGTTCGCGAAGGCCAATCCCTCGGCGAAACGACGGACGACGAGAACGTAGAGCGCCAAAGCCGCCGCCACCGCGGCCAGCATCAGCGCGCCTTCGCTCATCACGAACAGCAACGCGTCGAACAGGCTGCCCCCGCCCAGGTTCCGGATCAGCTGGAAGCTGATCGCATCGCTGAAATAGCGCAGCACCTCATATTTGGCGGCAAGCGCGGCGATCGCCAGCCCGGGGACGAGAACAGCGAAATTGACCGGGAAGAGCGCGATCGCGCCGACCCTGCGATGGAACAGGCGCACGGCAAGGAAGATCGCGGTGACGACGAGGGCGTGGCAGGCGAGCAGCGCGACCGCGAACAGCAGCAATGAGGGGGCGCCGGCGAGCGGCTGCGACTGACCGAAGCCGCCGCCGATGATCGCATATTTGCGCTCGACCAGCGCGAGCTCGACCGCGAGCGTAACGAAGATTACCAACGCGAGCGCTATCCGCTCGCGCGTCGCCGCCGAGACCTTGCTGATCGGTCGCGCGATCGAGGCTGCGGTCATCACTTGCTTCCCCACCTTCCCGCCGCACACCTGCCCTCTTCGGCGGCTGCGCCAGGCCCCGCTCGATTAGCATCCAATCGTTGAGCAGCCGATAACGCGCGGCGTGGTGGCCGGACGGCAGCTCAAGCCGTGCTGGCGTGCTCCGCCCCGAGCGCGCGCTTGCGGTCGATGGCCTTCTTGATGATCGTCAGCATGTTGAGCTCGACGAGCGATTTGCCCTCCGTCATGTTGCCCCCGTGGCGGCGGACCAGCAGGGTCATTCGATCGACGCGAGCAACCTTCATATTGTGCTGGCGCGCGCGAACGAACCAGTCGCTGTCTTCTCCGAAGCGCATGCCCGCATCGAACCGGCCGAGCCGCTCGAAGGCGGAGCGGCGGAACAGCGCGGCGCCGATATAATGGGGAAAGCTGTCCTCGGGACTGCCGAGCTCGGCGGTCACCATGCCGGCCTCGTCGGTCTCGACCAGCTGGCCGCGGCCCTGCACCGCTTCCGCGTCGGGTTGTGTCGCAAGCCGCTCAGCCAGCATTTCGAGCGTGTCGGGCGGCCAGAGGTCGTCGACGTCGAGGAAGGCGATCAGGTCACCGGACGCTTCGTCGAGCCCGCGGTTGCGCGCGGCGGCCGGCCCGCGATTAAGCTGGCGCACGAAGCGAATGTCGACCGGCAGCGCTTCGATCGCGGGCAGAAGATCCTCGGTCGAGCCATCGTCGACGACGATGATCTCGATCGGCTGGTAGCGCTGGCGAAGCACACTTGCGACCGCCTGGCCGAGAAATCGGCCGCCGTTGTAGACCGGGATGATCACGCTCAGCAGCGGACGGCGTCGCATCACCTCGGCGGGTGCGGCGGCGGCCGCGAGTTGCGCGCCGTCCTTGTCGAGCAAGCCATCGATCGCCGCCGGGATCGCATCGAGCTCCTCACCGAGACGAAGCTGAAAGGCCGGCAGCTCCTCGAGCAAGCGCGCGACGAAGTCGTGCATGCCGCTGCCGGCATGCGGGAGCTGCGCGAGCGTGGTGAAGGCGGTCGCCCTTTGCAGGGCGACAGGATCCGCGGGCGCAAAGCCGGTCGGCTCGCCGGCTGCGAAGCAGGGAGTCGCGATTGCCTTGAGCGGCAGTCCGCGGGCGATCTGGGAGGCGCGGTGCGGCATGAGCTGCACGACGACCTTGTCGTCGCCGTCGCGCCTGCCGAGCAGCGTGGCCAACGCCGGGAAGCGTGCGGCCTGCTCGGGCAATAGCTTGGCGGTATTGTAGAGGCTGTAGGCGCGCGGCGGATCCAGGCGGAGCGCGACATAATCGTCACCGGCATAAGCGAGGCCGTGCTCGAGGCAGGCGAGCGCGGTGGTCGACTTGCCGACGCCGCCGCCGCCGGTGATCAGCAGCCCGCCGCCGGGACGGCCGACGCAGGCGGCGTGCACCAACTGCGCGCCATGCTCGGCCAGAATCCAGTGGAACAGGGTGCGAAGCGGCGACGCCTTCGACCAATAAGGAAGCGCCTCGGGATCGTTGACCCAATAGAGGCCGGTGCCGCTTTGCCGGTCGAACAGGTTGAGCGACGATTCGCCATAATGGAACGCCGCCCGCAGCACTGGGCTGTCGAAACCATCGATGTCGCCGCGGTAGCTCAAGGCATGCGGGTGGCTCGGCGGCGGCACCATCGCCACGCCGCTGCCGACGCTGTCGAACAGATGGATCGTCGCGTCGGCTTGCTCGCCCGCAATCGAGAGATGCGCGATCGCCGGCAGCAAAGCTATCTCGAGCGCGCGGCTCGAGAACAACAAGGCGACCCGCACGCCGGCGACATCGAGCAGATGGCGCACCGGCGGCCGGCGCGCTTCCGCCTCATTCGCGCAGCCGTGGACGGCGTCGAAGAAGCGCCACTGCTCGGTTTCGTCGATCATTTGACGGTCAGGCATGGCTCGCGTTCCGGCGCTGGCGATACATCACCAGCACGTAGCGCATGAAGTGCGGCAGGCGCACGGGCAACCTCAGCAGCAAGCCGGCGCCGGTGCGCGCCTTGAGCACGGGGAGATATTGGACGAACCCGCGCCACAGCAGCCGCCGTTTCGATCCGAGGAAGGCCGAAGGGTCACCGAGATACATCGTATTCTCGATCCGCTCGACGAGGCTCCGGCGCCCTGCCAGCAGCCGCTCCGGCACCTCCGCTGGGATCTGGGCCTCGAAGTGGGTCCGCAGATAGTGCAAGCCAAGCCCGAGCCGATGCCCGAGGCGATGCCTGTGCGCGAAGGCTTGCAGCTCCTTCCAGTCGATGGCCGCGGGATCGGCGCGCAAGATCGAGACCGCATCGGCCACCCAGCGGATCGGCGACGCTGGGTTGGAGCGCAGGCCGTGGACGATGACCGTCAGCAGCAGCGCTGTCGGAGCCGGACAAAGTACCTCGACGCCGAGGAAGTCAAAGCGCCTCGCACCGTTCCAGAACCAGTCGTCGACCGCCGCCGCGCGCGCCTCGAACAGGAAATGCCAGTGGAGGTCGATGCCGCCCTTGCGGCCGTCGAAATTGATCGAATGATGGTAGCGGCGCGCGATCTCGCGCTGCCGGTCGCCCATCCGGCTCCAGCCCGGAACGCCCGCGATGATCGCTTCGGCGCGCGCCAGATCCTGCTCGCGCACGACGACGTCGACGTCGCTCATCGGGCGGAGCGCGTGGCTCCGATAATGCAGCATCGCGAGCGGCGCGCCCTTCGACAGAGCTGGCTTGATCCCGGCCTGCGTCAGGGCGGCGAGCACCTCCGCGACGTCGCTAAACAGCAGGCTGTTGTCCACCCAGGTCTTGCGATGCACGCCTTTGTAGCGCCCGCTGAAATCGTCGCTGACGCCGAGCGCGCGCAGCCGCGCGTCGAGCATCGGCAGCAAGCGATAGGAAGCGGAATCGAGATCGTGTTCGACGTCAACCGCCGCGCGCCAGCCAGCATAATGATCGAGCGCGCGCGCGTCGGGCCCGAACAACGTCTGGAGCAAGCGCAATTGCGACGTCGTCGGCCACGGGCTCGGCCACGGCAAGCGTTCAGACTGGAACATTCACCGTGTCGCCACGCCGCGCCTTGCGCCTGAGCCCGTTGTGCAGAAGGCGCAGATAGTCGGCCTGCGCGGAGCGGCGGAGGATGGTCGTGTTGCCGTCGTGGATTCGCCGGCGCAGCACGAGCCTTTCGACGGGCGACAGCCGCAGCCCCTCGCCCTCGGCACGCGAGATCCAGTCGATCATCTCGCCGAGCGTCAGCGACTCGTCGAAGGCGCCGACCAATGCGCAGGCCGATCTGCGGACCAGCATCGTCCCCGCGTGGCGGGCGGCTATCCGTTCGGCCGGAACACGGCGGCGCGCGGCGACGCTGTCGGTCGAGAATTGCTCGACCATGCCATAGACGCCGGCGAGCGAACGGTCGGCGGCCAGCGCCTCGGCGAGGACGCGCAGCGCGTCCGGCTCCCACAGATCGTCCGCATCCAGCCAGGCGATCAGCTCGCCTTCGGCTGCCGCGAGGCCGCGATTGCGCGCGGCGGCAATGCCGCGATGCGGCCCGCGCAGCAGGCGAACGGCCTCGCCGAACCGCGCGACCTCAGCTGTGCTTCGATCGGTCGAGCCGTCGTCGACAACGATGATCTCATGCGGCGCGAGCTCCTGCGCGAGCACGCTGCCGATCGCGTCCGCGACAAAGGTCTCGCAATTGTAGCAGGGGATGAGCACGCTGATCGCGCCCGCGTATTCGGCTCCGCCGCTCATTCGAACGCCGCAGGTTGCGCGGCGGCGGCCGGCTCCGTCTTGCGCATCGGCCAGCCGGCGTCATCGACGTCGTGGATTGGATCGAGCAGGATCAGATCCTCCATGTCGGTGTGCCGCACGAGCCTCGGCGGCAGCGTGGCGTTGGCCAACAGGGTCGCATCGACCTGATAGGGTTCTGCCGGAAGCGCGGCATCGCACGGCTCGATCAACCCCTCGGCGAGCAAGGCAGAGATAAATTGCGCGACCTGATCGTCGAGCGCCAGCCCTTGGACGGCGAGCAAAGCCTGGCTGATCTGTCCCGCGGAATGACCCCTCCCGATCGCGTCCCAGATCAAGGCGCCATAGCCGTCGGCACTGAAATAATGGCCGTTACGCATATCGACGACGATTGCTTCGCCCTCGATGATCTCCCCGAGAACCGACGGCGCAGCGATACGAAAATTTTGTGACATCAATAGCCTGCTAGACGTTCGCAAGGGGGGCGGCATTGACGCTATTTGCGTTTCCGTCCCCCCGGTTCCGAGAACCTGCCGCCCGATGACGCGGACTGTCAAGCCCGCAGAAAAGGCCGCAAAATCAAGCATCGCTCGATCGACATGATCATCTCTGCGCGCATGCGCCTTCGCCGAGGCACCGGACGGCCATCAGCAATGCCCTGCCTTCATGATAGCCGTCCTTCCACATCGTCCCCTTGGCGTCGGAGCCGATCGCTCGCCCGTCGGCCGCAACGCTTTCGAACCACCCGCCATGAAGCGGGTCGATCTGACGTTTGGCGATCCAATCCCACTGGCGCTGGAGCAAGCCGAGATAGCGCGGCTCCCGCGTGGCCTGGTGAAGCACGGCAAGGGACGCCAGGCCCTCCGCCTGCACCCACCAGGTCTTCGCCGGCTCTGTCAGGGCCGGGGCCTGGGCGGTGGGATCGAACCAGCCCCCCGCCTCATCCCAAGCCTCGTCAATCGCCCTATCCACCAGCTCCCGCGCGTAAGGGAGCAATTGAGGATCGTGGCGCCGCCCCAAGGCCTCGGCCGCGCCGAGCAGCAGATGCGCCAGCTCGACATCGTGGCCGAACGAGCCCGCCCCCGGCATGGGGCGCCAATCCGGCCAAACGAACGAGAAGCGACGGCCCGGCTCCTGCCGTAACTGGTTCTGGAACAGCGCGAGCAGTTCCTCGATACGACGGCCGAGCCGGCCATCCGGCCAGATCCGGAAAAGCTCGGTGAACGCTTCGAGCAGGTGGATATGGGTGTTTTGCGACTTGAGCCCGAAGCGTGTCCCGATCGCATCATGCTTGAGCCGCCACGACCCCCATAGCACGCGCCGGCCGGCAAGGTTGGTCACTTCGAAATAGCCGCCATTGTCGTGGTCGTGATGGTAATCGTCGAGATAGGCGAAGACGCGCTGGGCGGCATCAAGCACGGCTTCGCTGCTGAGGGCTCTCGCCGCCGCGGCAAACCCGAAGATCGCGAACGCCTGGCCATAAGCGTGGAATTGCTTCGCGTAGCGCCCGCACGGCCGGCTGAAACGGTCGCTCTCCCATTGGAGCGCACCGCTTTCGGGATGCACCATGCGGCCGAGCGCCGCGACGCCGTGCCGCGCATAGCGTCGAAAGGCGTCATCGCCACCCGCTGCGACAGTCGCTGCAAGCCAGGTCATGCGCGCCTGGAAGACGAGCGAGCGGGTGCCGTCGGTGAGCGCGTTCCAGGCACGGTCGAAGTTCTGATGGAAGCCACCCTCGGCGCTGACGCAGGCGGGAAACCACCGGTCGAGCAGATCGCGCCACAAACTTTCGCCGATGTCGCGGGTCATCACCGCAATCTCGGCTCCGCCAGCACCGCTCATCGGTCCTTTGTCACCCCGTCCCATTCGTCTGATGCCGGCACCAGTGCGGCTTCACACGCCCGCCCCTCATCCAAGCGCTGCTTTCCTCAATAACGATAGTTGAGCCGCACTCCCAATTGGTCGCTGCCCGGATTCTGGCGGCCGAACAATTGCGCGTGGCTGAAATGGACCCATGACGCTTCGAGCGCAATCTTCGGACCGAGCTGGATTCCGGCACCGAGTTCGGGCGCGAACAGCAGTTTCGAGCCGAACCAGACGCGGTCGGGAGTCGCCTCGCTGCGGCTTGGCCCATTGTGGACCGCGAGGCCGATGCCGGGCCGCAGATAGAGGCGGCCGCCGAGACGCCAGCTCAGGCCGGCGGAGGCAAAGCTCGTGTCGCCGTTGGTGTTCGCCAGCGCATAGACATGCGGAGACGGCGCGCCGAGCATGCGCAGCGCGGCGATGCGCTCACCGCGCCAGCCAAGCTGGAGATCGACCCCATCTTCGGCGCCACGTGCGGTCAGAGGCGTCTCGACATTGTGCGCATAGACGCCGGCGAAAATCTCACCGGCCTGCGCGGGAGCGGCGCAAGCGACAAGCACGACGAGCGCCGCCGCACGGCTCGCGAAAGCGCGCGGGGCGGGCGCTCGGCCGCGCCGCATCACGCGATGCTGTGCTCGGCGCTGAGCTCGGCTTCGACCATCGCCTCCCAGACCGCCGGATCGCCGGCCGCGGCCATGACGGCATCCGGCTCGCGCATCGTCCGCAGGATCGACAGGGCATCGTCGGTATAGTCGCGCCAGCTCTCGTCGACGTTGGGTCCGGCCGAGGGGTCATCGCCTTCGGCGTTGATGCTGAGGGCGCGGCCCGCCAGCACCCTGGCGATACGCTCGACGAGCATGAGGTTCGATACCGGCATTCGCGTCTCCTTCGTTTCGGGATAGAACGGAAGAGAACCCGGGCGGTTGCGTGCCGCCTGTTGCAGGCAGCAGGCACGGCTCGGCAATCAACGCAAATCGAGCCACGCACCCACAGCTTTCGTGACGGCTGCGGATCAAAGGCGGCCGCTGCCCGTTTTGCGCCCTGCTAAGGTTGGAGCCGGCGTTGCAGGCTTTCATCCGGGGCCAACGAGGCCTTTCATTGTGGAGCGTGTCATGGTTCGATCGATTACTTACGCGCGGCTGATGCTCGCGGCGGCGCTCATGCCGCTGGCGCTCAACGCCGATGTCGCGGGAGCCCAATCGGCTCCGCGCCAGAACGTCATCTCCGCCAGCGAGCGCAGCCAGGGCGCCAAGGCGCATCCGCAGCTGCTGGAGCAGTTCGGCGGCGCCTATAGCGGGCGCCAGGCCGCTTATGTGACGCAGGTCGGCCGGCGCATTGCGATGCAATCCGGGATCGCCGATTCACAGAGCGCCTATACCGTCACCCTGCTCAACTCGAACGTGATGAACGCGTTCGCGATTCCCGGCGGCTACGTCTATGTCACCCGCCAATTGCTCGCGACGATGAACGACGAGGCGGAGCTCGCGTTCGTGCTCGGGCACGAAGTCGCGCACGTTGCCGCTCGTCATGCGAAGAAGCGCAACACGCAGTCGACACTGGCGACGATCGGCTCGGTGCTGCTCGGCGCCGTCACCGGCTCCTCGCAGATCGGCAATCTTGCCGGGCAGGCCGGCCAGTATCTGGTGCTCGGCTATTCGCGGAACCAGGAATATCAGGCCGATACCCTCGGCGTGCGTTATCTTGCGCAGGCCGGCTATGATCCGTTCGCCGCGCCGGACATGCTCGCGGGCCTCGGCGCGCAAAGCAACCTCGAAGCACGCCTGCAAGGCAAGCAGGCCGAGCACAGCACGCCGAGCTGGGCAAGCACGCATCCGCTCACGTCGGACAGGGTGACGCGGGCTCGCGCGCTCGCGCAGAAGACGCCGGTGGCGCAGCGGCTGCGCAACCGCGACGCGTTCCTCGCGGCGATCGACGGCATGCTGATCGACGACGATCCGCGCCAGGGGATCGTCGACGGCAGGACCTTCCGCCACCCCGATCTGCGCATCGGCTTCGACGCACCCCAGGGCTATACGATCTCCAACAGCCCGGACGCGGTGACGGTCGAAGGACGCGACGGCCAGGCGCAATTCGGCAGCGGCGCGCTGGGCGTGTCGCTCGCTTCCTATATCGACGGCGTCTTCAAGGCGATCGCCGGTCAGGCGCAGATTCGCTACTCCACGCCGCAGCCGTTCCGCGCCGGCAGCTTCGAGGGAATGACCTCCAGCGCGCGCGCCAGCACGAGATCAGGCCAGGTCGACGTCACCGTCACGGCCTTTCGGGCGACGAACAGCCTCGCCTATCATTTCGTCACGATCACCCGCGCCGGTTCGGGTCTCGGCCCCTTCGGGCCGATGCTCAACTCGTTCCGCCGGCTCACCAGCGATGAATTGGGCAGCATCCGCGCACGGCGGCTGGACGTGGTGACGGTGAAGCCGAACGATACGGTGCAGACGCTCAGCGCGCGCATGGCCTATCCCGATTATCGGCTGGAGCGCTTTCTCGCGCTCAATGGCCTGGCATCGAACGAGCGGCTTCAACCGGGGAGCAAGGTCAAGATCGTCGTCTACGGCAACGCCCGATAGCGTCCGTCTCGCCTCCCCTCCCGAGCACGGGAGGGGAGGCTTCACGCCATCCCGCGTTCGCCGAGCCAGTCGAACACCAGGTCCGTCACCTCGGCGAGCTGCGCCGGCTGGCCGGCATAATAATGGCTGGCGCCCTCGATCCGGGCATAGCTCTTGTCGCGGCTGCCCGCGGCGTCGAACACCAGGCGGGGGTGCGGTAGCGGCACGACCTCGTCGGCGCTGTTCTCGATGACCAGCAGAGGCGCCGCGATGCGCGCGGCGTTCGCCAGCCCGTCGGCCTGGCTGTCGTCGATCGACCATTGCGACAGCCAGGCGCGCAAGGTCGAGAAACGCGCCAGGCCGACCGGTCCGTTGTTCACCGTCTCGGGCTTGCCCATGTAGCACCAGCCGATCGGCCGGTCGTTGGGATCGAGGCTGGCGTCGAGGAAGCGCGGATCGGCGAGCGTGCGGTGGGTGACGAAGCCGCGCTCGCGCTCGCCGCTGTTGCGGCGCTGGAGCATGTCGAGCTGTTCCTTGACCCGCGCGGTGATCCGGCGCACCCGCGCGACCTGGGCGGCACGAAACCGCTCGATAAAGTCGGCGCTGAAGGGCGGCTGCTCGGGATTGGCCGGATTGTAAATGTCGAGCGAGGCATCGCGCCTGTCGGGGTCGTCCTCGTCGATCACCGACGGATCGATCACCTCGCACAGCATCCGCGCGCGCGAGGCATGCGCGGCCTGGAACAGGATCGCATCGGCCGGGATCAGCCCCGCGCCGGCGAAGTCGACCGGATCGCCGGCGGGGGTCGCGGTCACGCTCGGCGCCTCCGCCTCGGCCTGGTAGAACAAAGCCAGCGATCCACCGCCGCTCCAGCCGGCAAGCACGATCGTCTCGTAGCCGAGCCGCTCCTTGGCGTGGCGGATATAGGCGCCGAGGTCGAGCACGACATTCTCGAGGATGCAGGCGGTGTCGTTGCGGGCGTAGCGGCTGCCGGCGCAGAGCACGTGGACGCCGCGCCGGGCGGCGGCGCGCGGCACCGGCATCAGCTGCAAGGTGGACGCCGGATGCATGTAGACGAACAGGGTCTTCGACGGCACGCCCTTGGGCCGGATCAATATGCCCTCGAGGTTCACCTTGCCCTGGTTTCCCGCGAAGCCGTAGGTCTCCATGAAGGCGAGCTTCTGCTCAAAGGCGATATGCACCCAGTCGAAGCTCAGATCCTCGTCCGCGCCCATCATCCCCATCCCTTCATTGAAACACTTTCATTGGAAGAAACCGCCGTCGACCTTGAGCTCGGCGCCGCTGATCGTCTCGGCATCGTCGGACAGCAGGAACAGCACGGCCTTGGCGACCTCCGCCGGCGTGCTGAACCGGCCGAGCGGCACCAGCGCCTCGCGCCGCGCCAATTCTTCCTCGCCGAGAGAGGCGGTGAGGTCGGTCCGCACCGCGCCGGGATTGACCGAATTGACGCGGATGCGATCCTTGCCCAGCTCCCCGGCCGCGACGCGCGTCATGCCCCGCACCGCCCATTTGTTGCCCGCATAGGCGATTCCGCCCGGCATGCCGCGCATCCCGCCGACCGACGCCATGTTGACGATCGCGCCGCCGCCATGGGCACGCATTGCCGCCGCCGCGCTCTTCATGCCGAGGAAGATGCCGAGCTGGTTGACTCGGAAATGATCCTCGAACGTCTCGACGTCGGTCTCGAGCAAGGGCTTGAGCACCATCTTGCCGGCGTTGTTGGCGAGCAGGCTGAACCGGCCGTCGCGGTCCGCCTCGGCGACGGCGGCGCGCCAATCCTGTTCGCGAGTCACGTCGAGCCGCACGAAGCGCGCGCCCCCGCCGAGCGCATCCGCCAGCGCGCTGCCTCGCGCCTCGTCGATGTCGCCGATCACGACCTCGGCGCCCTCGGCGATCAGCTGCGCCGCGATCTCGGCGCCGATGCCGCGCGCGCCGCCGGAGACCAATGCGCTCTTTCCCTCGAAGCCTCGTGCCACGCGCCCTCTCCCTTCACTGCGCCTCGGGCGGTCGCACGCCCGCTGCGCGAACATCCGTCGAGCGCGCGTCATGCGCGTAGAGCCAGTCGCCGAGCGGCGGACGCGAGGCTGCCGCAAGCCGAACGTCGCGACAGTCTTGCTCCGCGCCGTCAGGCAGCTGGAACATATCGGCATTGACCAGCGACATCTGCTGGACTCGCGCGGTGCGCGCGCGGCGCAGGTCCTCGTACAGCGCCAGCGCGGCCGGAACATCGGCCTCCGCAGCCAGGCAGGCGGCAAGCGCCGCGCCGTCCTCGATCGCCTGTGCTGCGCCCTGCGCCATATAGGGCAGCATAGGATGACAGGAATCGCCAAGCAGGGTCACCGCGCCCTCGCTCCAGCGCGGCAGCGGCAGGCGGTGGAACAGGCCCCATTTGAACGTCTGCTCGATCGCCCCCACCAGCGCGCGCACCGTGCCGTTCCAGCCGGCATAGGCGGCGCGAACCTCGTTGGGCGAACAGGCCTCGGTCCAGCTCTCGCCGGTCCATTCGGCCTGACGCACGCAGGCGACGATGTTGAGGAAGCGCCGGCCCGCGACATAATAAGCGACGAGGTGACGGCCGGGCCCGAACCAGGTGGTGCTGATCACCTCGAGATCGAGCGATGCAATCGTCTCCGCCGGCACGAGTCCGCGGTAGGCGACGGCGCCCGAGTAGACTGGCGCTTCCGCGCCGAACAGCGCGCTGCGCACCGCCGAATGGATGCCGTCGGCACCGACCACGAGGTCGGCCTCGGCCTTGCTGCCGTCCGCGAAGCGCACCACGGGCCGGGGCCCCTGCCGATCCACCCCGACGCAGCGGCGGCCGAGATGGATGCGCTCCGTGGGCAGGGCGCGGACCAGCATGTCGAGAAATTCCGCACGGTGGAGGTGGAAATAAGGAGCACCGAAGGCGCGCTCGACCGCATCGCCCATCGCATAGCGCGCGATCAGCCGCCCGTCCTGCCAGCGCCGATATTCGACCGCCTGCGGGCGGACGCCGATCGCCGCGAGCGCGCGTTCGAGGCCAAGCGCGTGCAGGATGCGCGACGCATTCGGGCTGATCTGGATGCCGGCACCAACCTCGGCGAGCCGCCGCGCCTGTTCGTAGATTCGGACATCGGCACCGCGTGCCAGCAGCGAGAGCGCAGCGCTGGCGCCGCCGATGCCCCCGCCGATCACGGCCACCGAGAGCTGGTTCAGCCCGGCCATGCGCCGCTATCGCTCGGCGCCGGAACCTGCCGCACCGCGCTCAGCGGCCCTTCTTTTCCCGGATCAGCTCGATCAGCGCCTCCGGAATGTTGCGGTGCTCGCGGACCGCTTTTTCCTTGGCCGCGACCCACATCTCGAGGTCCTCATAGCCCTGGGCGGTGTGACTGTTCCATTCGGCGTCGGTCGGCGTGGTGATCTCCAGCCGGATGCCGTTGGGATCGTAGAAATAGAGACTGAGCAGCATCTCTTCATGATCGACCGGACCGATCACCTCGACCCCGTTCGACACCAGCCACTCCTTCCAGCGCCTGACTGCTTCGACATCGGGCGCCTCGAGCGCGATATGCTCGAACACGCGATAGGCGGGATGCGAGGGTTCGGCACGCTCGGGCAGCCCGGGCACCTCGAAGAAGGCGATCGTCGAGCCGTCACCCATCCTGAAGAAGATGTGGAAATAAGGGAAAGCCTCTCCGGTCGAGGGAACATGATCGTCGTAGATCGTGCTCGCGAGCTCCATCCCCATGATGCGCGTGTAGAAATCGGCGGTCGCGGCGACGTCGTGCGTCACCCAGGCGGCGTGGTTGAGCATCGTCGGGGTGAGGCCCGAGGTTCCTAGGCCCCACTTCCGCACCGGTTTCAGGGTCTGCACGTTCATCGCACCCTCCGTTCGGCCACCCGTCTCGCGTGGGCGTCCCGTGCTTATATCTTAGAGCATCGCGCGCAAAAGTGGGAACCGGTTTTGCGCACGAGAGATGCGACGACAAAGGCTTAGAGCGGGGAGCGCGATTCCGATATCGCGCTCCCCGCTCTAGGTTGCGCGGTCAAGACCAGAGGGCGCCCGGAGATGGTCAGGCCGCCTTGCGGTGCGAGCGCAACGCGAACTCGGCGGCGGCCGACGAGAGCAATGCGCAAACCACCATCGTCGCGAGCATCGGCATCTCAGTCCCGTTGGCGAAGGCGGTCACCAGCGCGCTCGCCATCGCGCCGACGCCGAAGCCGGCGGTGCCGATCAGCGCCGCGGCCGAGCCCGCCGACCCGCCATGCGGATGAAGCGCGACCACCGTTCCGACCGGCATCATGATGCCGAGCGCGCAGAAGATCAGCAGCACGCTCACCAAAATGGTCCACGGACCGTCGAGACCGACGAGCGCTAGGGCGAAGATGAAGATCGTGATCAGCGATGTCCCCATCACGCAGATGTTGAGCAGCCGCTCGGCACGGATGCGCTTCATCAGCGGCGACGAGAATTGCGCCGCGCCGGTGAAGGCGGCCGCACCGGCGGCGATGATCAAGCTATATTGCCACGGCTGCAGGCCATAGATCTTCATGAACACGAACGGCGAGCCGGTCAGATAGGCGAAGAAGGTCGCCTGCCCGCAGCCGACCATCAGCGCCATGAACATGAATTCCTTGTCGCGCAGCAGCGCTCCATAGCCGCGGAGCGCGTCCATGCCGCGGTTGCGCCGCTCCGGCGGAAGGGTCTCGGGCACGAGGAAGATCGTCATCAGCAGCATGACCAGGCCGATCCCCGCCAAGGTCCAGAAGATCGATCGCCAGCCGAACAGCATGACCAATCCGGTCCCGCCGAGCGGCGCCAGCAGCGGCCCGACCGATCCGACCAATATGACCAGCGACAGCAGCTTCGCGGCGGCGTGGCCGGTGTAGAGATCGCGGACGATCGCGCGCGGGATCGCCATCGCCGCGCAGGTGCCAAGCCCCTGGAAAAAGCGCCAGATAATCAGATGCTCGACGCTCGACGAGAAGCAGACGCCGACCGAGGCGATGACGAACAGGCCGACGCCGAGATACAGCGCAAGCTTGCGGCCGAACCGGTCTGACAGCGGCCCGTAGACGTTCTGGCCGATCGCAAGCGCCGCCAAGAAGCTCATCAGGCTCAGCTGGATCGATTCCGGACGGACGTGGAGATCGGCGGCAATGACCGGGAAGGCCGGAACATACATGTTGATGCCGAGCGGGCCGGCCAGCGCGATCAGCCCGAGCACAAGCGCATAGCGCGACCGTCGGTGCGGAAGGACTTGGCCGTGCGCGAGCACGTGGCCGTGCGAAAGAACCTGCTCGTTCTCGTCAGCGGCTGCCACGAGCGCCTCCCGCCGGCCGAGCCGGCGAATTGGAAGGTCGGGCGCCGTCCGCGAAAGAGGCGCTTTGCGATTTCATCTTTGTGTAACGTGGCACGCGCGGCTTCGTTCGGATCTGTGGCCGTGGCTGCGCCGATGCGCCGCCGCCACGGCAAGGTGAAGGTCAGTTCGCGCATGCAACTGATCGCCCGCGAGGTCAAAGCCCATTTTGGACAAGCGCTTGCAACGCGGGTGGCACCGGCCTGTTGCGCCCCTCCCCCTCTGGCGGAAGGGACTGGAAGAGGGGCAGAGCGGCGGCGCTCGCACCGCCTCCGAAACCAAGATGGTTGACCGGCCGTTTACCATCTTTGATGCTCGGCCCAGTGGCGCGGCATCCGGAGCAATGCATGATTCGCTCGTGGCTTCTTCCTCCGCTGGCGGGGCTGTTGCTCGGCAGCGCGACACCTCCGCCGCGGCTGCTCGAAGCGGCAAGCCTGCGCGAAATGGCGGGGGCATGTGCGCTGACGATCGCCGGTCGCTGCGAGAGCGATCGCCCCGCCGGGCAGGGGCGGCGACTGGTCGCGGAAGCGGGTCTGCTCAGCCTTGACGAGGGCACGCCAAATTGGGGCGAGCTTCGCGAGGTCGCCCCTCCGGCAGGCGAGCCGATCAGCGTTGCGCCGGCACGCGGCGGCGTCCGAGTCGTGATCAGCCTGCCGCAACAAAAGGCCTATGTGTTCCGCGACGGCGAGCTGTTTGGCACCTCGCCGGTCTCGACCGGCCGGCGCGGCCACGAGACTCCGGTCGGGACCTTCCGCATCCTTCAGAAGAAGGTCGACCATCATTCGAACATCTACGACAATGCGCCGATGCCGTTCATGCAGCGCCTAACCAATTACGGCATCGCGCTCCATGCCGGGCATCTTCCCGGCTATCCCGCCTCGCACGGCTGCATCCGCTTCCCGCGCAGCTTCGCCAAGAAGCTTTACGGGATCACCAACTTCGCGACGACCGTGACGATCACAAAGCAGCGCCTGAAATCGGCCGACGAGGCGCGCGCGCTGGCTTGAGCCAGGCGTCCTCCTTGCAGTCCCGCTCCCAGCAGACCATCCGGAGCGGGACGAAAAGCCCCGCTATTTGCCGTAGCCCATGATCGCCTTGGTCTCGAGAAACTCCTGCAACCCGTGCTGCCCCCACTCGCGGCCGTTGCCCGATTGTTTGTAGCCGCCGAACGGCGCCGAGATGTCGGTCGGAGCGCCGTTGAGATGGACCATGCCCGCGCGCAGCCGTCGCGCCACCTGCCGCGCCTGGCCGATGTCGGCCGACTGGACATAAGCGGAGAGGCCGTAAGGCGTGTCGTTGGCGATCGCGATCGCCTCCTCGACATCGTCATAGGGAATGATCGTGAGCACGGGGCCGAACACTTCGGTGCGCGCGATCATATGCTGGTTGTCGACCGGCCCGAACACGGTCGGCCTGGTGTAGAAGCCGGCGTTGAGATGCGGCGGCCGGCCGGGGCCGCCGGTGACCAGCGGCGCGCCTTCCTTGACCGCGCCTTCGATCAGGCTCTGGGTCGTCTTCCACTGCTTTTCGTTCGCCTGCGGGCCAATGTCGGTCCCCTCGGCGTCGGGCGGGCCGACGACCACCTCGTCGGCCGCGGCGCGCGCGATCGCCAGCGCTTCATCGAGCCGGTCGGCGGGGACGAGCATCCGCGTCGGCGCGTTGCACGATTGGCCGCTGTTGCGGAAGCAAGCCTCGACGCCTTCCTTGACCGCCGCTTCGAGGTCGGCGTCCGGTAGGATGATGTTGGCCGACTTGCCGCCGAGCTCGAGCGAGACGCGCTTGATGCTCGCCGCGGCATGGCGCGAGACTTCCGCTCCGGCGCGGGTCGAGCCGGTCAGCGAGATCATGTCGACCTGAGGATGCTCGGCCATCGCCGTGCCGGCGACCGCATCGCCGTCGATCAGGTTGAACACCCCCGGCGGCACCCCCGCCTCGTCTATGATCTCGGCGATCAGATGCGCGCTCAGCGGCGCGAGCTCGCTCGGCTTCAGGACCATCGTGCAGCCCGCCGCAAGCGCGGGCGCGACCTTGCACATGATCTGGTTCATCGGCCAGTTCCACGGCGTGATCAGAGCGCAGACCCCGACCGGCTCGGCGACGATCGCGGTGCCGCGGTCGTTGACCTCGACCTGCTCGTCGCGAAGCAGCGACAGCGCGGTCATGATGTGGCCGAGGCCCGCCGCCGCCTGCGCCTTTTCGGCGAGGATCTTCGGCGCGCCCATCTCGCGCCGGATCGCCTCGGCCATTTCGGCGTAGCGGCGCTTGTAGGCGGCCTTCAGCCGCTCGAGCAGCGCGATCCGCTCATCGATCGAGGTCAGGCCGAAGCTTTCGAACGCGCGCGCCGCAGCGGCCACGGCCTTGTCGACGTCGGCCTTCGTGGCGAGCGCGATCGTCGCGATCGGCTCCTCGGTGGAGGGATCGACCGCCTGCCAGTCGCGCGCGCCCGGCTCGGGGGCGACCCATTGGCCGTCGATATAATAGCGCCGCAGGTCCTTCATTCCATCCACTCCTCAAAATCTCTGGCCGAGCTCACCGATGCCTCTGCGCCCGATTGCGGTGGCAGCGCCAGCACCTTTTGCTAGTCCGATGCGCCGATCATTGCAGCTCACCCACGAACGCGGCGACCGCCTCCAGCACCGCCTCGGGCTGGTCGCGATGCGGTGAATGGCCGCAGTCGGGCAATATGAGCCGCGCGGTCGCCGGCAGCGCGGCTTCGATCCGGTCGAGCTGCGCGAGCGTGCCATATTCGTCGTCCAGCCCCTGGATCAGCAACGCGGGCGCGGCGATGCGCGGCAGCAGATCCTCGATGGTCCAGACGCGGAAGCGCGCATCGAGCCAGATGTCGTTCCAGCGCCAGAAGACCTGGTCGGGAAGGCGGTGATAGCGCGCCATCCGCTCGCCCATGTCGCTGGCGAGATAATGGTCCCGCGCCGCGGCGATGCTCGCGACGGCGAGATCCTCGACGAAGACGTGCGGCGCCTCGAGGATCAGCGCCACGACCCGTTGCGGATGAAGCGCCGCCGCGATCAGGGCGATCGAGCCACCGTCGCTGTGGCCGAGCAGGATCGCCCTTGCGATGCCGAGCGCGTCCATCACCTGGGGCGCGAGATCCGCCTCGCGATGCATGTAGTCCGGGTCGCGCGACTGGGCCAAAGGATCGGATTGGCCGTAGCCGGTGCGCGACCAGGCGATCACCGGATGGCCGGTGCGCCGCGCGAGCGTGGCCGGAAAATCGCGCCACATCGCGACCGAGCCGAGACCTTCGTGGAGCAGAAGGATCGGCGTTCCCGTGCCTTCCCAGGCTTTGACTTCGAGCCTGACGCCCACAATCTCGATCGTCTCGGGGAGGGCAATGGCGGCTTGCGAACTCACGCATTCTCCCGCAGCCGGAAGCGCTGGATCTTGCCGGTGGCAGTCTTGGGCAGATCGTCGGCGAAGACGATCCAGCGCGGATATTTGTAGGGCGCGAGCAATTTCTTCACATGCGCCTTGAGAGCGGCCTCGAGCGCGTCGCTCGGCTGTTCGCCCGGGCTGAGCACGACATAGGCGCGTGGCTTGATCAGCCCGTCGGCGTCGGCGGCGCCGACCACCGCCACCTCCAGCACCGAGGCGTGGCCGACGAGCGCTTCCTCGACCTCGATCGGCGAGACGTAATTGCCGCCGACCTTGAGCATGTCATCGCTGCGTCCGCCGTAGGTGTACCAGCCCTCCTCGTCGCACGAATATTTGTCGCCGGTCCGAGTCCATTCCCCCTGGAAGGTGGCGAGCGACTTCGGGCGATTGCGCCAATAGCCGATCGCCGCGGTCGGGCCGCGCACCTGCAGCTCGCCGAGCTCGTTCGGCCGCGCTTCCCGCCCCTCGTCGTCGACCAGCCTGATGTCGTAGCCCGGCACCGCGCGGCCGGTGCAGCCGTAGCGCACGCTGCCCGGCACTTGCGCGAGATAGACGTGGAGCATCTCGGTGGAGCCGAGGCCGTCGATCACGTCGGCCCCGTAGCGCTCGAAAAATTGCTCGCCGAGGTGAGCCGGGAGGCATTCGCCCGCCGAAGTCGCGATGCGCAGGCGCGGCGCCTCGGCCTTGGTCGGCGCGTCGCCGCTGGCGAAGAAGGCGGCGAAGAAGGTCGGAACGCCGTTGAGGATCGTCACCTGATGCTCGACGATCAACCGGCCGATCGCCGACGGCGTCGCGCGCCCGTCGTAGAGAATCACCGTCGCGCCGGCCGCATAGGGAAAGCTCAGCGCGTTGCCGAGGCCGTAGGCGAAGAATTGCTTGGCGACCGACAGGATGACGTCGTCCTCGCGATAGCCGACGACGCCGATACCGAATAGATTGGCGGTCAGCCGCATCGACGCGTGGCTGTGCATCGCGCCCTTCGGCCGGCCGGTGGAGCCCGACGTGTAGAGCCAGAAAGCGACATCGTCGCGGTGGGTGTCGGCGGCGGGGAGGCGTTCCACGTCGTGCGCACGCGCGAGCATCTCCCCGAGCTTCGGCCAGGGCCCGCCTCCGCTCGACACGAAGCGGACATGCGGGAAATCGCCGGCGAAGCCGCTCCACTGCTGCGCGAGCTCCTCGGAGACGAACACGGCCGCGGCGTCGCTGTTCTGGAGGATCCAGCGGTAATCGTCGGCGACGAGCAAGGTGTTGAGCGGGATCGCAACGATGCCCGCACGAATCGCGCCGAGGAAGACGATCGGAAAATCGACGGTGTCGACCATGCAGAGCAGGATGCGCTGCTCGCGCCGCACGCCAAGCTCGCCGAACACCGCCGCCATCGCCGCGACCCGGTCGGCGAGATCGCCGTAGGTGGTGGGGCCGTCGCGATCGATCACCGCCACTTTGCCCGCACGCTCGGCGACGTTGCGATCGAGCAGATCGCACGCGGCATTGAAGCGTTCGGGAAGGTCGGCGATCGTGCGCGCGCTGCTGCTATCCATGTCTGCACCCCATCTCCGTTCCCCTCCCTCGCGCCGTTAAAGGCGTCTCGTTCCAGCGACCGGCCGGCATGGAAGCGCAGCTGTTCGTAATCAGCAAGCCTTGCTCCACCCTTTCCCGCTCAGGCAGCCCTCACATATTCGAAATCGAAGCCATTGTTGTTGATGCCGCGGTCGGGCGGCGCGATCCAGTTGGCAATTTTCCCGATCTCGCGCACCGGCACCATCAGCGATTTGACATAGTCGCGGTCGGACTGGCTCGGCAGCGCCGCCTCGATCTCTGCGCGCGAGGCGGGAGCCCCGTCGACGCCGAACTCGGCACCCGCCCAAAGCCCGACCTTGCGGTTGAAGCGTTCGGAGGGAAGCCGAAGCGCGGCATCGAAGCCCGCCTTGGCGATCGTCCGGTTCCAGCGGGTCAGGCCGATCTCGCAATCGCGCACATAGGCGGAGCGGGTGATGTAGTTCATCGCGTTGCGGGTCGCGACTTGCTGTGGACCATCCGGCGTGTCGAGCGTCTCGAAAGTCTCGCTCGCGTCATGGTCGGCGAAACTGTCCTCGTCCGGACGGCCCTTGAGGCCGTTGGCGAAATAGGTGGCGGCGTTCGACGAGATTTCCGAGCCGAACAGGTCCAGCGCCGAGGAATACCAGAAATTGATGTAGCGCTGGATCAGCGGCAAATCGATGACCCCCGCCTTGTGCAGCGCGACCGGATCGTCGCTGCCCTGTTTCTGCATCTCCTCGAGCGTCCGCTTGATCACCCGCGAGATGCCGGTCTCGCCGACGAACATATGATGCGCTTCCTCGGTGAGCATGAACTTGCAGGTCCGCGCGAGCGGATCGAAGCCCGATTCGGCCAGCGACTTCAACTGATATTTGCCGTCGCGGTCGGTGAAGTAAGTGAACATGAAGAACGACAGCCAGTCGTCGATCGGCTCGTTGAACGTGCCGAGGATGCGCGGATTGTCGATGTCGCCCGAGTGCCGGTAGAGCATGTCCTCGGCTTCCTCGCGCCCGTCGCGGCCGAAATAAGCGTGAAGCAGATAGACCATCGCCCAGAGGTGGCGGCCCTCCTCGACGTTGACCTGGAACAGGTTGCGCATGTCGTAGAGCGACGGCGCGGTCAGCGCGAGCAGGCGCTGCTGCTCGACGGACGCCGGTTCGGTATCGCCCTGGGTGACGATCAGCCGTCGCAGGATCGAGCGATATTCGGACGGGACCTGCTGCCAGGCCGGCGTGCCGCGATAGTCGCCGAAGCCGATCGTCCGGCCTTCCTGCTTGTCGGCGAGGAAGATGCCCCAGCGATAGTCGGGCATCTTCACATAGCCGAAGCTCGCCCAGCCCTTGGCGTCGACCGAGGTGGCGGTGCGCAGATAGATTTCATGATCCTGGTAGACCTCCGGCCCGAGCTCCTTCCACCAATCGAGGAAGGCCGGCTGCCAATGCTCGAGCGCGCGCTGCAGCCCGCGGTCGGTCGAGAGATCGACGTTGTTGGGGATACGGGATTGATAGTCGATCGCCATCACGGCTCTCCTGGAAAGATCAGACGCGCCTGGCGTCGAAATCGGCGCGGCGGCCGGTGCCGAACAATTTGAGCGCGCCACCCTCGCCGACCGCATTGGGACGGATGAAGATCCAGTTCTGCCAGGCCGAGAGCCGGCCGAACACCTTCGACCAGACGGTCTCGGGCCCGGCGAAGCGAAGGCTCGCCTCCATCCCGGTGAGCGCATCGGGCGAGAGGCTCGCGCGCTCGTCGATCGCCATCCGCACTTCCTCGTCCCAGTCGATGTCGTCCGGAGCGAAGGTGACGAGGCCGAGATCATGCGCCTCGCCCGCAGGGATCGGCGTCCGCGCGACCTCGCGCAGCTCGTCGATACGCTCCGGCGCACCCTGGAAACGGCTGGCGAGCCGCCGGAGGCCGTTGGCCATCGGGTAGAAGCCGAAATTGGCCTCGCCGAGCTGGATCACCGGGCCATCGGCCGGATCGGACAGCATCTCGATCATGTAGCTGCGGTCGGCCGCGAACAGCAATTCCGCGAGCGTTCCGGCGAATGCCGAGCCCGGCTTGACGATCGCGTAGAGCGAGCGCGACGAGACATCGAGCCGCGACAAGGTCCGCCGCAGCATGCCGAGCACCTCGCCGACGAACCAATGATCGGCGGCGGCCGCCATCGCCGCATCGTAAGCAAGCACCTTGGCGCCGTCGCCGCGAGTCTCGAGCAGCCACAGGCCAAGCGTCGGCTCGTTGGTGCGCAGCATCAGGATCGCATCGTCGAGCTCGCGCGCGACGGTGAGCGGCCAGAAGCCCGCGCCCTCGGCGCGCATCTTTTCGCCGTCCTCGGGCGGGTTGGCTTCGGGGGCCGACACGCAGATTGTGGCGAAGCGGCGCGCGCGATCGAAGCGCACGTCGACCTGGCTGTAATGATAGCCTTCGTCGTCGATCGTCCGCGCGAGCGGAGTCAACGCCACGCCCCCGCCGGCCGGCGCCGCCGCCGGCCGACGCGATTGCGCGGCGAGCGCGTCGGCGCGCGCCTTGACCGCTTCGGCCCAACGGCCGGGCGTCGCGACGTCGTCGACCAGCCCCCATTGCTTCGCGCGCCGTCCGCGCACGCCTTCCTCCGAGGTGCAGAAGACGTCGGCGAGGTCGCGGCGCACCTTGCGCTTGTCGACCACCCGCGTCAGCCCGCCGGTGCCGGGCAACACCGCGAGCAACGGAACCTCGGGCAGCGAGATCGCCGAAGAGCGATCGTCGACCAGCAAGATCTCGTCGCAGGCGAGCGCGATCTCATAGCCGCCGCCGGCGCAGGTACCATTGACCGCCGCGAGGAACTTGAGGCTGCCGCTGGCCGAGCTGTCCTCGAAGCCGTTGCGGGTCTCGTTGGTGAACTTGCAGAAATTGACCTTCCAGTCGTGGCTCGACTGGCCAAGCATGTAGATGTTCGCGCCCGAGCAGAAGATGCGCTCGGCCGCGGACGTGAGGACGACGCAGCCGACTTCGGGATGCTCGAACCGGAGCCGCTGGACGATGTCGTGCAATTCCATGTCGACGCCGAGGTCGTAGCTGTTGAGCTTGAGCTTGTAGCCCTCCACCAGCCCGCCGTCGGGATCGACGTTCATCGCGACGGTCGCGACCCGTCCGTCGATGCTGAGCTGCCAATGGCGCCACGCGCCGCTTTGCCGCTCATAGGTGAACAAAGGACGCTCACCCGCTGCCGATGCTCCCGGGCTCGCCGCGGCTTTGGCGGGCTTGGACTGGCGGGCGGGCGCAACATTGGTGGCCATGGCGATGCTCCTGAGACCGATCTGCACTATAGATCATTTTATCGGATCGCAAGAAATATAATTCATCTCAACAGCTCGGCCGCCACCCGCTCGAGGCGATCGACCGTCGAATCGAAATCCTGCGCCGAGGTGTCGAGCCGCGCCTCCGCGCGCGCATAATCGGGCGCGCGGGCGGCGAGGATCGCCTTGAGATCGTCCATCGCATTGCGGTTGCTCGCCATCGGCCGGAAGTCGCCCTGCGCCATCACCCGGCTCATATGCTCGTCCGGGGAGGCTTCGAGCCAGACGCTGTGCGCACTCTGCAAAATCCGGTCGTAGAGTCCGGCGTCGGCGACGATGCCGCCGGGCGTCGCGATCACCGCGGCCTCGTGCCGTGCGACCACCTCCTCCCAAGCCTTATGCTCGTAGCGGCGAAGTGCGCCGGGACCGCCGAGCTCGATCAGGAACCGCATCTCGCCGCCATAGGCACGCTCGACCTCTTTCGAGAGCTCGATGAACGGCACGCCAAGTCGCTCCGCAAGCGCCGACCCCAGCGAGGATTTGCCGGCGCCGCGCAGCCCGACGAGCACCAGGCGACGCGCCTTCGATTGATCGTAAGGCGCAGGCTGCTGCAGGCTTTCGAGCACGGCCGGCAGCCGCGCTTCGGGAAGCCGCCGCAACGCCGCAGCGGCCTCGGCCCTGATTGCGCTCCGCTCGCCGCCGAGCGGGAGCAGATCGGCGACCGCCAGCTCGAGCGCCCCGGCGAGCGACCCCAGCACACCGACAGTGGGGTTGGCCGTGCCCGCTTCGATATGCGCGAGATAGCGCTCCGATGTCGCCGACAGCGCGGCGAGCTGGCGGCGCGTCAGGCCGGCCTTGGCGCGGGCCGCGCGAAGCCGCTCGCCCACCTCGCCCGCACCGCCCTCCGCGATTTCCGCTCTTGGCTGAGCCACCTTGGCCTCTTGCAAAACTGCTATATATTACATATAAGCAGCCGAACTATATTTCCGGGAGCCCCCAATGTCGAGTGAGCGGATTGGAATTTTCGTCGCATCGGTGACCGGGCTCGCGGATATTTGCGCGGAAGAGATCGCCTCTGCGCTCGACACGGTCGGTGCCGCCAATCAGACGATGCGGATGGACGGGCTCGATGTGGACGCGCTTGCCGGATTCGACACGATCTTGATCGTCTCCTCGACCTACGGCCATGGCGACATTCCGGACAATGGCCAGGCATTGTTCGAATCGATCGAGCAATGCGACAGCCTCGCGGGCAAGAAATTCCTGGTCTTCGGGCTTGGCGACCGGACTTTCTCGGATACTTTCTGCCGTGCCGGCGAGCGCTGGGACGAATTGCTCGAAAGCAAGGGCGCGATCCGCCTCGCCCCGCTCGAGCGCCACGATGCCTGTTCGGGAACGCTTGCCGAAGACGAGGCCGCCGCCTGGGCGGCGCGGTGGGCCGCGACCCTCAAGCTCGCCGCCTGAGCTTTATGGCTGGTCCAGTGGCCGACGCCGGCGAGCCGGCGCTGCTCGCGATCGACGGCGCCGTCGCGACGATCACGCTCAATCGCCCACAGCGACTCAATGCGTTCAACCTCGCGCTTCACGAGGCGTTGCGTACAGCCTTCGACCGCATCGAGCAGGATCGCGATATCCGCGCGCTGATCATCACCGGCGCCGGCCGCGCGTTCAGCGCGGGACAGGACCTTGGCGATCGCGCGGCGGCGTTCGACGCCGGCACGCCGCCCGACCTCGGCGACCTGCTCGAACGTCACTACAACCGCCTTATCCTGCGCATCGCTGCGCTGCCGATCCCGGTGATCGCCGCGGTCAACGGCATGGCGTTCGGCGCCGGAGCGGCGCTCGCCATTGCCTGCGACGTCACGCTCGCGGCCGCCTCGTCGCAATTCGTGTTCGGCTTCGGGCGGGTCGGGCTCGGGCCGGACGCCGGCACGAGCTGGTTCCTGCCGCACCGCGTCGGCCCCGGTCGTGCGCTCGCGCTGACGCTCACCGCCGAAACGGTCGACGCCGCCAGGGCCGAACAGATCGGACTGGTTTCCCGGGCGGTGCCCGACGAGGCACTCGCACAAGAGGCCCGCGCGCTCGCCAATGCTTTTGCCAAGGGGCCGCGCGAGGCGCTCGCCGCAACCAAGCAGCAGATGCGCACCGCCTTCCTCGGTTCGCTCGAAGCGGCGCTCGCCGGCGAAGCGGCGATGCAGCGGCGGCTCGGCGCGACCGATGACTATCGCGAAGCGGTTGCGGCGTTCGCGGAGAAGCGGGCGCCGCGCTTCCGCTGACCCGGAAACTTCACGCCCGACGCGGCACCGCCTTTTCCAACCGCCCCACATTGGGCTAAACAAACGACGAAATCCGAACCGGGAAGAATTAGGAGAGTCGATATGGCGTCGAGCCCGCAGCTTGTCTGGCCGCACAATCACAACGAAGTGCCCAAGGAGGTGTTCTTCCGCGAGGACATCTACCAGACCGAGCTCGAGCGCATCTTCTACGGCCCCGAATGGCATCCAATCGCGCATGAGAGCGAGGTGCCGAACAACGGCGACTATAAGACGGCCAATCTTGCCGGCGTTCCGCTGCTGATCGCGCGCGGCCAGGACGGCGTCGTCCGGGTGTTCTACAACAGCTGCTCGCACCGCGGGAACCAGGTCGAGACCGCGCCGATGGGCAACAAAAAGGAGTTCGAATGCCCCTATCACCGCTGGCTGTTCAGCACCGAGGGCAAGCTGATCGGCTGCTCGAACGAGCGTGAGTTCTCGCCGGGCTTCGACCGCAAGGACTATCCGCTCGCCCAGCCGCGAACCGAGAGCTTTCTCGGCCTGATCTTCGTCACCATGTCGCCCGACACCGAATCGCTCGACGAATTCCTCGGCGAGCTCAAGCCGACCTTCGCCGCGCTGATGGGCGGCGACGGACGGTTGAAGCTGCTCGGCTACCAGAAGGTGCGCTACGACAGCAATTGGAAGGCCTATACCGACAACGACGGCTATCATGCGCCGTTGCTCCATCAGGCGTTCAAGCTGCTCAATTGGCAGGGCGGCAACGGGCGCCAATATAATGCCACCAAGCGCGGCCATATCGGCTTCGAGGCGGCGCTCGCGGTGGCGACCGGCCACAATGTGCTGCAGGATCCGTCGATCATCGCCTTCAAGGGCCAGGATCCGGCGGTCGGATCGCGCATCGTCAACATTTTCCCGACGTTCGGCGCGGTCAAGCATCTCGATGTGATCAACTTCCGCTACGCGATGCCGGTCGGGCTCGAGAAGGTCGAGGTCCATTATGCCTATTTCGCGCACGCCGAAGACGACGAGGAAATGGTCAGGCACCGCCTGCGGCAGAGCTCGAACCTGCTGGGCCCATGCGGTCTGACCAGCATGGAGGATGCCTCGATCTTCCACCGCGTCCACATCGGCAACAAGACGCCCGGCAACGCCATCTTCCAGAAGGGCGTCACCGATTTTGCGTCGATCCCCACCGAGATGCTGCAGAACGACGAGACCGGCCAGCTGAAGCGCTGGGAATATTATCGCGAGGTGATGGGCTTCGAACGCGCGGCGGCTTAAGCCGCCGCTTCGGTGGCTTAAGTGGCGGCGCGCGCCGCGGCTTTAAGTGGCGCTTCGCGCGGCGCGGGCCTGGGCACTCTTCTTGAGGCGATAGTCGAGCTGCGGGCGGGTGATGCCGAGCAGCCGCGCGCCTTCGGATATGTTGCCGCCGGCCTTGCGCACCGCCGCGTGCAGCAATTCTTCCTCGAGCTCGTCGAGCGACAGCTCAGAACCGAGCAGCCGGTCGAGCGCAAGATCGGCCGGGCTCCCGCCGAGCTGCATGTCGGCCGCCATGCGCGCCGGCTCGGCCTGGCAGACGTTCAAGCGGCCGTCGCCTGACATTTCGAGCATGTCGGTGTCGAGCCGCTCGCCGGAGGTGAAAAGGTGGAAGAGGTCGATCGGCTCGCCGTCCGGGACCAGGATCACGCCGCGCTCGATGACATTCTCGAGCTCGCGTACGTTGCCGCGCCACTCGTAGGAATAGAGCGCGTGGATCGCACGCTGCGTGAATCCCGAGATGCTCTTCGAGTGGCGCTCGCAGAATTGCTTCAGGAAATAGTCCATCAGCAGCGGGATGTCGGCGCGCCGCTCGCGCAGCGGCGGGATGCGGATCGGGAAGACATTGAGCCGGTAGAACAGGTCTTCGCGGAACAGGCCGCGGTGCACGCAATCCTTGAGGTCCTCGTTGGTCGCGGCGACGACCCTGACGTCCACCGACCGGGTCTTACCGTCGCCGACGCGCTCGATCTCGCGCTCCTGCAGCGCGCGCAGCAATTTGCCTTGCGCCGGCAAGGTCAAGGTTCCGATCTCGTCGAGGAACAAGGTGCCGCCGTTCGCCCGTTCGAAGCGGCCCGGGCGCGACGTGACGGCGCCGGTGAACGCCCCCTTCTCGACCCCGAACAGCTCGGCCTCGAGCAGATGCTCGGGGATGGCAGCGCAATTGACCGCGACGAACGGCGCGTCGGCGCGCTTCGAGATGCGATGCAGGGTCTGGGCGAAAATCTCCTTGCCCACCCCGCTTTCGCCGAGCAGCAGCACGGTCGCGCTGGTCCCGGCGACCTTCTCGAGCGTGTGGCAGACGACGTTGAAACCGGTCGAGGCGCCGACCAGCATCTTCTTCCAGCCGCCGGTGCTTGGGGTTGCCGCGCCGGCTGCGCCAGGCTCGTCACCACCGACCGGTGTGACCGGAGCGGCGGCGGTGGCGCGCGACACCGACAACCTGTCCTGGTTGACGAACGATTGCGGCTGGAGATGGCGCAGATCGTCCCGCGCCTCGTCGCCCCATTCGGAGACCGGCTTGCCGATGATCCGGCAGACGTCATAGCCGGTCGAGCGGCATTCCATCTCGCGGTAGAGGATCGGCCGCCCCATGAACACCGAGGTGAAGCCGGAGGCATAGCCGGTCTGCATCCAGCAGGCGGGCTCGCTGCCGATGCCGTAAGCGGCGATATGGACCTCGTCCTCGCAGCTGTCGTGCCACAGGCAGTCCGCGAAGAATCGGCCCGACGAGACATCGGCTTCGATCTGGACGACCTCGACCCGGACGAGCCCTTCGAGCGCGTGCAGCTGCGGCCCCGCGAGGAAGAAATCGTTGAACGAGCCGCCGCGCACCTTGTTGGCCATTTCGGCGTCCTGCGCGCCCGAGGCGTAGCCCATGCGCATCATCAGCGCGCGCGCCGCCGAAAGGCCAAGCGTTTCGACCAGCTCCTGACGTAGCGCCCCGAGCGAGCGGCTGTGCATCAGCAGCATGCGATTGTCGTCGAGCCAGATCCGGCCGGTGTTCGGCGAAAATCGCAGATGCGCGGCGAGGTCGCGGATGTCGGGTATATCGAACTGCCCATCGACGTACCGGCCGTCGACGCCAGCGTCGTTCGCCGGCGAGGCGTCCGCATAGCCGTTGGACCGGATGATTTTCGATTTTCGGGGAATGCTCTGCAAGGATTCCAACTTCGATGAACCGTGATTCGGTTTCACCAGATGCTAAATCGTCGCGCGAGTAAACCCCCCTCGTATTGATCCTATGATGAAACCGCGGAATCAGGCACGGCGCCCGCCACTCACCCCGCGGCGTCCCCGAACCGGCGGTAGGCGCCGAGGAAGTGAAGCAAGGGCTCGCCATCGCGCGACTGGAGGTGGCGCACCCGGCCGACGAACAGGCTGTGGTCGCCACAGCGATGCATGTCCTCGACGCTCGCGACGAGTCCCGCCAGCGCACCGGCGATCAGCGGGAAGCCGTCATGCTCCTCGAACAATTGCTCCGCCGCCAGCGTCGGCTGGCCGGCAAAATGGCGGCTGTACGCCTCCTGCTCCGCGCCCAGGATGCTGATGCCGAATGCGCCGCTGCGCTCGATTACATCGTGCAGCCGGGCGGTCCGGCCGATCGAGATGACGACCAGCGGCGGCGTCAGCGAGCCCGACATGAAGGCGCTGGCGGTCATGCCGCGCACCTCGTCGCCCGACTTCGCCGTCACGATCGTGACGCCGCTCGCGAAGCGCCCGAGCACCTGCCGGAAGCGATGGCGCTCTTCGTCGCCCGAGCGGTCCTTCACTGCGGTCGCGGCGTCAGCCATTGGCGGCCTTCTTGCGCACGCTGACGTCGCCGGCGGCGATCAGATCGGGAGCGGTCCAGCCGTTGATGTCATATTCGGCCATGCAGGCGTCGACCATCGCGAGATATTCGGCGGCGCGGCCCATGCCCTTGGCGGCGTTGAGCGGCTCGATCTGGCTGGCCTCGTAGCTGCCGGCATAATTGATCTCGTAGAGTTCGTGGCGCGAGGCGAATTCGCTGCCGACCGCATCCCACAGCAATTTGAGCGTCTTGACCCTTTGCTCGGAGCCGATGCCGTTCGAGCCGCGGACATATTGGTCGAGGTACGGGCGGACCTGCGGGTTGAGCAGATCCTGGGTCGAGGAGGGGAGGTAGATCAAAGCGCTGCCAACCGTCTTGTAGACGAGGTTGCGCACGCGCGAATAGGTATCGCCGGCGATCGCGCGGTAGGAGAGCGCCGCCTCGACGTCCGGAAGCACATAATCATACCAGGGGACGGCATTGCGGGCCATCGTGTCAGCGAGCGACGCAATCGTGTTGCGTGCGCCGATCACTTCGCCGACGGCGGCCTGGACGCCGCGGAAATCCTTGGTGCCGGTGATCTCGACCGCCTTCATGAACAGGCCGGCGATGAAGCCGAGCTTGACGCTGAGGCGAGTGCAGCCGTGCAGCAGCGCACGCGTCAGGAAGCCGGTGCCCATGACGAACTTGTTCGCCTGGTCCTCGCCGTACATCAGCACGTCCTCCCAGGGGATGAACACGCGGTCGAGCACGAGGATCGAATCATTCTCGTCGAAGCGGCTGGAGAGCGGATTGTCGAACGGGCTGCCGACCGTCGCCGCGCCGAGCTCGAACGAGGTGCGGCAGATCAGCTTCAGGCCGGGGGCGTTGGTCGGCACCATGAACACCGGCGAATATTTGCGCTCGTTGACCGTCTGGAAATGGGCGACGAACGTGTGGTGGGTCAGCGCCGCGCCGGTCGCGACGACCTTGGCGCCGCTGACGATCAGGCCGGCGTCGGTCTCCTCCTCGACATGGACGAAGACGTCGTTGTTGTTGCTCAAGTGGCGGTCGACCGGCGGATGGACGATCGCATGGTTGAGGAACGGCAGGCGATCGCAGACGAAATCGTGCCAGCGCTTCGCATTGGGATAATATGCGTCGTACAGCCCCTCGTCGACCGCGAGGCTGGCAATCCAGGAGCCTTTGTAATCCGGCGACCGGCCCATCCAGCCGTAAGTCATCCGCGCCCATTCGGCGACGGCATCGCGTGCCGCCACTTGCTCTTGCCAATTGCGCGGCGCCTGGAAGAAGCGGTGCGCGCGTCCCCCATCGGGGCGCTCGACGGTGAGCAGGTCGCGCTTGGCCGGATCGTGCAGTGAATCGTAAAGCCGCGCGATCATCCGCGCCGAATTGCGGAAGGCGGGATGGGTCGTGACGTCCTCGACGCGCTCGCCGTTGATCCAGACCTCGCGGCCGTCCCGGAGACTTTCGAGATATTCCTGTCCGGTGAAGAAGCCTTGTCCTGTGCAGCCCTGCGCGGCAGCCGACGTTCTTTGCATCATGGTCATAGAATGGCCTCCTTCCTAATCGGTCCCGGATGTGTCGGGCGTTTCCTTTGCGCTAGTCCCAGCAAGATGCGTGCCAGAGCATTTACAGCCTGTCGCCACCGCCGTCGATGCGGTGCGCGATGCGTGCGAGGCGACCGGGGCGAGCGCCTAGAATCGCGCCGCGCGCGGGGGGACGAGCGCTCCGGTCGAACTGCGGCCGGCGACCCAGGCCGGACTCGCGTTCGTCCGCACTCACGGCTCCGTTTCCATTTCATCATTTCATAACAGCGGGGCTCGCCTGCCTCATCAAAAGGGGAAATCCGCGCATCTGCCACTTCCGGCGCTGGCGCCCCGACGACGTCAGTCCTCTCCGCGCATCTTCCCCTTTTCGTCCCCTTGGCATGCTTCTTGCTGCTCTGAGTGGATCGTTCGCCGGCAACAGGCGCAGGAAACCATTGGGAGGGAGTGCTTGATGAATATCGAAGCTAATTTCGCACGTCGCAGGATCGCGCTTGGCATCCTGCTCGCGAGCTCGTGCCTCAGCCCGGCTTATGCGCAGGATCAGAGCGCACCGGCTCAGACGCAGCCCGCTGTGGATCCGGCCGATGTCGGCCAGGCCGATCCGGCTGCCGCCAACCCGAGCGCGGCCGGCGCCGCCCAGGCCGAAGACGATGGCGCGGGCGGCATTCGCGACATCGTCGTGACCGCGCAGAAGCGCGCCGAAAGCGTGCAGGACGTGCCGATCGCGGTTTCCGCCTTCGCCTCGGAGGCGCTCGAGGAGCGTGCAGTCAGCAGCGTTGCCCAGCTGTCCAACCTCACGCCCAACGTGACGCTCGACTCGTCCGTGCCCTTTTCAGGCTCGACCGCGGTCCTCGCGGCGTCGATCCGCGGCATCGGCTCGAACGATTTCGCGTTCAACATCGATCCGGGCGTCGGCGTCTATCTCGACGGAGTCTATCTCGCCCGCTCGGTCGGGGCGAACCAGGATCTGCTCGATATCGCGCGGATCGAGGTCCTCAAGGGGCCGCAGGGCACATTGTTCGGCCGCAACACGATCGGCGGCGCGGTATCGGTCGTCACGTCCGATCCGGCCAAGGAATTCAGCGGCAAGGGCGACGTCACGATCGGCCGCTACGATCTCCTCCAGGTGCGCGGGTCCGTCAACATCCCGCTGACCGATAGCCTGTTCTCGGCCGTCACCTTCGCGATCCGCTCGCGCGACGGTTACGGCAAGCGCATCCCTTATCCGGATGGCCGCGCGCTCAACTCACCGAGCTTCAGCGTCTATCCGGCGACGGGCTATGATGCGCCCGACCGCGAAGGCGACGAGGAAAACCGCACCGTCCGGCTGAAGCTCAAATGGGATAATGGCGGGCCGTTCCGCGCCACGTTGTCGGGCGACTATCAGAAGAGTTCGTCGAGCGCGCCCTATACCTTGCTTCGGACGGTCAGCTCCGCCGAGAGCGGACCCGTAAATTTCGGCGAGTTCTACAATCTCTGCATCTCGAGCGATGCCGCCACGCTCGCTGCCATTTCCGGAATGGTCGGCATGAACTTCAATAATCTGTGCGGCTCCTACGGCACCCAATACCCGTCGGTGCGCCGCGACACGGTCACGCCTGGCTACCGCGTCTACGGCCTTTCTGGCGTGAATGCGGACGGCAATCCCAACAACGACCGGCTGCCGTGGGGCGACCATTTCATCACGGGCGACCCCGACGTCAGCTATGCGACCGGTAACAATTTCTCGAAATTGAAGAACTGGGGTCTGAGCGCGATCCTCGACTACGACATCAACGACGACATGGCGATCAAGTCGATCACCGCCTATCGTGAGGGCCATTGGCTCAGCGGGGTCGATGCCGACGGCTCGCCGCTGACGATGCTGCACCTGAGCTTCGATCAGGACCAATGGCAGTTCAGCCAGGAACTGCAGCTGACTGGCCGGGCGCTGGACAACAAGCTCAACTACGTCCTGGGCGCTTACTACTTCAAGGAAAAGGGGACGTTGCTCGACCTGGTGACGATCGCCGAGGGCATGAACCAGATCGACGGCCCCAATTGGCTCGATACCGAGAATTACGCCTTCTTCGGCCAGCTGGATTGGCGCCCGATCGACCTGATCGGCATCACCGTCGGTGGTCGCTACACCCATGAAAAGAAGAAGTTTGAAGGCGGGCAGCAGGAGCTGAATGGTTTGTTCTACAAGCTCGCCGGCTGCTCCGACGTCAATGGCAACATCACGCCCGAGGCGCCGATCGCCGGCCCCGGTTCACCCAGCTGTCGCGTCGCGATCGGATTTCCCAGCGCCAGCAATCCGCTGCGCATCTACCCGGAAGGGATCAACAAGCTCAGCTTCAACAATTTCTCGCCGAAGCTCGGCCTCCAGGTCCATCCTGCAGAGCGGGTGATGGTCTACGGCTCGTGGTCGAAGGGCTATAAGACCGGCGGCTGGACAACGCGCTACACGACCCCCCAGACGGTGGCCGCCAATTACGACCCCGAGAAGGCCTCGACCTGGGAAGTGGGCGTCAAATCGACATTGCTCGACCGCCACCTTCAGCTCAACGCGGCGGCGTTCACCACCAAATATACCGGCATCCAGCTCAACTATCAGGTCGGCACCTCGCCGACGATCGACAACGTCGGCGATGCGCGCATCAAGGGCTTCGAAGTTGAAATGGTCGCGGTGCCGGTGGACGCGCTAACGATCAACGCGTCGGTCGGTTACCTCGATGCTTATTACACCAGCCTCGATCCGGCCGTCGCCGTGACCAGTGGCGTCATTCCCGGCTTCCAGGCCGGCGCAATCGAGGGCAGCGTGCTTCCAAAGACGCCCGAGTGGAAGATCAACATCAGCCCGCGCCTCGAAGTACCGCTCGGCAATGGCGGCGAGATCGTCCTGCTCGGCGACTGGACCCACACCACGGGTATGTGGAACAACGTCGAGCGCACGCTGGTGCTCTACCGCCCGTCGACCGACATCATCAATGCCAGCATCAGCTACACTGATCCGTCGGATCGCTACACGCTCACCATCGGGGGGACGAACCTTACCGACGAACGCTATCTGAGCTCGGGCACGGCTATTCCTTCGACCGCCTTGATCTCCGGCGTCTACAGCCGCCCGCGCGAATGGTATGTTCGCCTGGGCATAAACTTCTGATGATCGAGATGCGGTCGAGTTCTCGCAAGAGGACTCGGCCGCAATCGGCCCGGGTGACCAGATAAAGACAAGAAAACCCGTCGGTCCAAAAGGTGACGGGTGCAAAGATATCGTTCATGTTGCGCAGCATCCGGCGCAGCAAAGGAATTCGTTCGGCCTGCCTCTGCAGCAATGGCGGGCCCAGATTTCACGGAGACTGTATGGAAATTAGCTACGAAGAAGCGATCAGGCGGGCGGACCATATCGGCCAGCAAGCCGCGCTCGAGATCGAGGAAGCCGAACGCAGCGGCTGCTTCTCGCTGAAGCTTCGCGACCTCGTCCACCAGCATGAATTCCACAAGATGCTGCGGCCCAAGCGCTACGGCGGCTTCGAGATCGACGGCAAGACCTTCTCCGACATCGTCCGCACGGTCGCTTACTACAATGCGTCGGCGGCATGGCTGGTCTATTTCACGATCCTCCATGAGCAATGGGTCGCCTATCTCGATCCCAAGGGCCGCCAGGAAATTTACGACAGCGACGGCTTCACTGCCGACATTTTCTTCCCGATCGGCAGCGTCGAATATGTCGACGGCGGGGTGAAGCTTTCGGGCCAGTGGAATTTTGGCAGCGGCGTATTGTGGGACGACTGGATCGGCCTCGGCGCGATCGTCGACGTGCCCGGCAGCGCGTTCGGCAAGCAGCCGTGCCTGGTTGCGGTCAACACCAAGGAAATCGAGGTC
>Ga0255338_1001493_pt1 | contig 43782 bp, 36 predicted proteins | sample MeOH1_35cm_T4_19_FD_203715 | JGI IMG/M metagenome (GOLD analysis project Ga0255338, IMG submission 203715) | Sandy soil microbial communities from University of British Columbia, Vancouver, Canada - MeOH1_35cm_T4_195 | ecosystem: Engineered > Artificial ecosystem > Sand microcosm > Unclassified ... | reverse complement strand
TTTGCATTACGTGAGAGACATCATACGTCCTGCATGAATATGCAACATGACGCGAGTCATTAAAACAACCTAGTGATAATCATTAGAAGTGTGTTTGATTGACTTTTGGGTTTTACTTTTTAAATTTCCTGATTAATTTTTTGATGCCTTTGCGGCCAAATTTTCTTTTAAAGGCTACTTTGAAGTCATATAAATAAAATGCCAACTTTACCCGGAAGGTGAGTTTCATGCCGATGTTGGCCAGGTATAAACCCATGAACCGCTCGCGGCCTGCCCAGTGCAGTTTGTTGCAAATGCGCGTCAGGTCTGCAATGCGTTGATTGATAGGTGAAGGATAGGTATAGAAGCGCGCGCGTGCAGTATCAATAAGCGAGAAATGCAGTTGTTTGTTGTCCAACACTTGGACCAACACATTGCCGCCGGACAAGTCCCTGAAAAATGTACCGTTTTTGTGCATGCGATGCAGATATTGTGCAAGCTGTGTGTAGGTATCTTCTGCACTGATCGTTGTATTTTTAGCTGCAATATAAAAATCTTTATTGCCTTTGGCAAAATGCCCAAACATTTCACCGACCGAGCAGTCGGCCGTTACGTAATCGCAAATGTAAAAATTTTGCTTAAGTGAGGTGTCATGTTCTTTTTCAAAAAATGCGACGGGCTGCGCGCTGTCAACACCGCGTCTTAATAGTTCCAGTGCACCATTCCAGCTGCGTTTGGCTTTGCTGGGTTTAAAGCGGTCAAGAAACTGTTTATGCGGGTACATTTTGACCGGTTGCTTGATTGTTACCTTTTTGGCTGGGTCGCGCGGGTCGGTGACGGCCCAAATGGCATTGCGGGCATGGCGCAAAGCACTGTTTTTTTGCGGGCTGTGTAAATTAGCCGGGTGCAATTGCCGGCTTAATAAAGCGGCTTCGTCAGCATTCTTGGCAAGTACCAAGCCAAACCAGCCGTCCTGACGGAATGGATAGTATTGCAGCCCTTGAATGTGCGCGTGTATGGCCAGATCTTTCGCCAAGTCCGCGTGGGGTTTGATGGTTATGGCCTGGTTTTTCGGCCAGCGTATATAAATAGGCGACTCACATATAATATGACGCGCTGTGCCAAGCGTATGTCCATCGCGGTGGATGATTTCAGCTTGTTGCAGGTCGGTTAAATCATAGATGTCTTGCAGCAACGCGACTTTGCCATTGATGGTCCACAAGGCATGAATGTTATGCTGCGCAGTTTGAAAGTGATGAATCTCCAAGCCACGGCCACTTGCCAGTGCGGCATGATAATGTGCGCCTTGAATCAAGCCTGCCACCGTTTTTATTGCATAAAAGCTGGCGTGGTATTTGAAATTTTCTTTGTCGCCATCTACGCTTGCATAATGTGTCACGCGTTCCAGCGCCGGGTATTCAGCGTCGTTTAAACCATCATCAATCAAGCCTTCTCTATGGCATATAAATGCCCCCCAAAATGCCTGGTCCAAGGCGCCAGATGCGGCGTTGAGCAGCATGTAGCGTGCTGCATAGTCGGCTTGTTTTTGTTCGCCATCCGGTAACAAACGCTGTATACGGTAAATTGCCCAAAATGCTACTGGGGAAATAAATTGTTTGACACCAAAGTCGGTGCTGATTTTTTTAAGCAAACGCGCTTTTTTAACCAGGTTGAATTTTAAAATAGTAGCCCAGCGGTATTTAAATACGCGGTGGTCAAAACGCTCCGGCTCGGAGACGCGCTCGCTGAATAAATTATTGGTATGGATATCGGGCAATTGTTTTTTTGTCTTGAGCAGGGACAAAATGCCGATGTTGTAAATAGGCTCGAAGTCTGTCACATTAGGACCGGCGAGCGGGATTCCACGCTGCTTGATTTCTTGGTATGCAATATCCCAGGCCTGTAAAAAACCATTCACGGTATAACCCGCCCAGCGTTTTCTATTGATGGTGGTACCAATTTCAACGCGTGTCACATGGGCGCCAAAGCGGTCCAGTACCGCAATCAGGAATGTTCTCCAGACGGCTTGCTCACTCGCGCTTTCCATATTTCTTGCGTTGGTGAAAGGCTGCACCAGATGCAGCGTGACCTGGAAATTTTCATTAATCAGGCGCTGTAAAAAACGCGCATTAAAGTTCTCCGGATCGCCGTAGCTAAAGTCCAGGCGTACTTGATTGATGCCTAATAAACGCAATTGTGCAACGACATAGTCATCCATGCCGGCATCAGCTGCAGAGGCCACGCACACGCCGATAAAGTCTGCCGGAATCGCGTGTCCGGCAGGTGGCAAATGACCGTGTTTAATATAAAGTTTGCCACTAAAGATGTAAGCCAGGCCTTTACGTATGATCGGCCAAGTCAGCATGCTGGCTTGCTTTTTTTGTGAACTCATAAGCTATCAGGGCAGGCGGTAACGCTGTTCGTTGTATAGCAAATCCGGCAGCAGCGCATTAGCAAGGGCACGCTGCTCCAGTTCTTTTGCGTTGGCAGGCGGACTGGTTTCGCTCAGGTGTTTGGTTTTTGCATCATAGATACCATGAGCAGGTGCTTTACCTGAGCGCAGCACTACAACCTGTTTGCCAGCTTCAGTTTCTTCCATCCAGCCAAAGTTGGCGTTATATTGCATCATTGCACGGCCATGGGTGTCGGGCGCAACGCTTGATAAATCGCGTCCTGTCATCGGGTGCTGTGCTTCTATACCCATGAGCGACAGCATGGTGACAGGTAGATCAATTTGGCTGGCAACACCGGTGTAGCGCAGAGGCTTAATATCTGCGCCCAAAATCAAAGCGGGAATATGAAAGTGCTCAATTGGTACCAGTGATACACCGCGTACACGAATGTCATGGTCGGCTACAATCAAAAAGACGGTGTCTTTCCAATATTCACTCTGTTGGGCTTTTTTAAAGAACTCACCAATAGTGTAGTCCACATATTTAACCGCGTTGTTGTCGGTGGTTTTAGGTTGTTCATATAGCGTAATACGCCCATCAGGAAATTCAAACGGCGCGTGGTTGGATGATGAGAATGCCAGCGTAAAAAATGGTTTGCCTGATTTGTGGTGGGCGAGCAGTTGTTCGTGTGTTTTATTCAGCAAATCTTCATCGGATACACCCCAACTGCTTACAAATACCGGATTTTTATAATCTTTTTGGTCTGTGATATGATCAAACCCATTGCTGGTAAAAAAACCACGCATATTGTCAAAATGTGATTCGCCACCGTAAATAAACTCCGTGTTGTAGCCTTGTTTTTTAAGTAAAGCGGCAAGTGTAAAAAAGTTTTTCTGCGATTTGGAAAGTTTTACGGTGCTGTCTGCCGGGGTTGGTGCGAAACCAGAGGTAACAGCTTCAATGCCGCGTACAGAGCGTGTGCCAGTCGCATAAAGCTGTTCAAACCAGATGCCCTGTTCCTTGAGTTTTTCCAGATTCGGCGTGACGGGCGTGCCCCCTAAGGATTCTACAAAAGTTGCGCCCAGGCTTTCTTGCAGAATAATCACCAGATTGAGCGGCTTTTCACGTTTCTGGCTTGGGTGTAGCGTGGTCAGGGTTGGAATATCCGTGTCCTTGGCACCGGTCAGCCTGAATATTTCTTCGCGCGGCATTTTGCCGTATATATCGCTGGATTTGGTTTCCTGAATCAGATTATAGGTGGCGTAAGTGACAGAATAGCCGGAATTGAGTACGAGACTGTTGACCATACTGTCCGCCGTGATAGCAAATAGTGCAGGATTTGCGGGGCGGTGGCCCAATGTGGAGCGGATGCCAAAAGCAGTTAATACAAAAATAAACGGCCAAATGAGCCAGATTTTTTTATTGGACCAGCTGGACTTCATCTTTAACCAAGGCAGCATAAAATGATGCATTAGCCATACTGCCAGCATGGAAGAACCCACCACTGCAAACACATGCGCCTTGAATCCGCGCCCCAGCATACTGAATACTTCATTCGGGTATTTGAGGTATTCTACAAAAATGCGATTTGGCCGCACATCGAATTCGCCTATGAATCCTGGTGTGGCTACTTCTAAAAATACCAGTGATACGATGGCAACTATTACCCAAACGTACATGAGCTTCTGCCAAACTTTAAATAAGCGCGGTGTGGCCAAGATGGGTGCTAATAATAGAGGTATCAGTGCTATTAAACATAGCTGCATGATGTCTACGCGCACCCCTTGCAACAGGATGTCGGCAAGCTTTCCTGTGTCAATCACACGTTCGAATTTCCACAACACCAAGCCTATGCGTGAGGCTGAGAGCAACACCAGGCCTAATATCAACATGGCGACGAGTGGTGCGAAAGGGCCTAATTTAGATGAAACTTTCCATACTGAATGATGCAGTTTTTTAATCAAAGGCATATGAGAGCTAAAGAATTGAAAAGAATCGTTATTATAAGGTTAAAGCCATTTTTTGGGCGTGCTGTTTAGCGGTGTTTATGCTTCAGGTCTCAGCCAACGGAAAAATGATTTGTAATAAGCAGGCTGGCGCGCACATAGATAAATCATGACTACTATATTGAGCAGTGCTGTGGTTAGAAATAGTTCGGGAATATTCAAGCCTTGGCTAAATATCCATATGGAAAAGCCGGCAGAAACCACCATGAACAAGGCATTCAGTATGTTGGTGGCAGCGATGACGCGTGACTGATGGCTTTTTTCAGCGCGGGTTTGCACAAAAGCGTATAGCGGTACGATATAAAAGCCGCCAAATAAGCCGATGAGTACAATGTCTGCTATCAGGCGCCAATGGGTGAGTATGATATTCCCTTGAGCATCGTGATGTTTGCTGATAAATGTCAGGTAATCAAAAAAGGCTTTATTGTTCCACAGCTGGTGAATGCTGGTGCCGGAATAATACAGGTCGATACTGAATAATGTTAAGCCGATTGCGCCGAACAGTACCAGGCCTAGCTCTACCTTGCCTCCGGATAGCTTTTCGCATAGCAGTGAACCGACACCAATACCCAGCGAGAAAGTTGTGAGTAATAAAATAAACACGCTTTCATCGCCATGCAGTACATTTTTGGCAAGACTTGGAAATTGTGCCAGTAGCGTTGCGCCATAAAACCAGAACCACGATATGGCAATAATCGCCAGCCACACCGCCTGATGATGCCAGATGAACTTGATGCTACGATAGGTTTCAGTGAACGGGTTCCAGTTGATTTCCAGCAGTGGTTCCTGCGCAGGTGAATCCGGTACACCGCGGCTGTGCCAGTAGCCAAGCACAGCGATGATCAATATGGCAATACTGGTAATGAGTTCGTGTGGATGCTGAATTGCGAGCCACGCACCTAGTACCTGCCCCATCAGGATAGCGACAAAGGTTCCCATCTCTATCATGCCGTTACCGCCTACCAGTTCGTGTTCACCAAGGTGCTGCGGCAGATAAGCATATTTCACCGGGCCAAACAGCGTGGAGTGCATGCCCATCATGAACAGTGCAATACCCAGCAGCCAGATGTTATGCAGAAAGAAGCCGGCGCTGGCAAACAGCATGATGCCGATTTCGAATATCTTTACTAGCCGGATAATTTTCGACTTTTCAAACTTGTCTGCCAGCTGACCCGCAGTGGCAGAAAACAGGAAATACGGCAGAATGAACACACCGGGCAAAATTGTTACCAGCAAACCGCTATCAAGCGTTGTTAACGTGGCCGCGTGAAATGCAACCAAGGTAATGAGCGCGGTTTTGAACATATTGTCGTTAAACGCACCTAAAAACTGCGTATAGAAAAACGGCTTAAAACGTTTTTCTTGCATTAATTTGAACTGGTTGCTCATGGGGTCTTTCGGTGGTTGTATAGGTCTAAACTGTTTGCGGATAGACCTTGAAAAATTATCCAGCACCGATTATATAGTTTTTATATGCAGGTGAGCACCGATTAGCCTTCCCAGGCATTGCCGGCTTTGTGATAAAGCAACCAATGTTGGCGTGCATTGTGGTTCTGGCATTAGCTAGTTATAGGTGACGGTTACTGTGATGGTGTCATTGTAGGTACCAGGCGGGGTGCTCTGCTGGTTACCCAGAATACGGCCGTAGACGTCATATTCTCTGACCACATGGCCGAGTAGCGTCAGCAGTGATGGGTCGCTCACAATTGAGGTGCCGCCGGTACCGTCGCCCCAGACGGCGGTTCGTGCTGCGTCGATGTAGAGGTTGTAGTTCAGCGTGTCATTGCTGCTGCTTTTCATCTGTCTAGGGGCGTAACTGTTACTGCCACCCTTGCTCAGTTCCACTGTGTAAGTGCCAAGCAAACCTAATGTCAAGTCGCAGGTAACCGTAAAGTGCCCAGTGGTATCGGCTGCACTTCCCGGAAGCGGGTTATAAGTGCCAAAATTGACAATAGAGTTGATGGCAACCGAGCATGAACAGATAATGCAAAGCGCTGATGCAGACTTTGGCAGGGTTAGCGCTATGGCGGCAAGGGCCGTTGTTGATAAATGCTTCTTCATTGCGATATTCCTTTGCAGATTAGGGTGCCCAGGTCAGGCAGCAGTTCCGCTGTGTCACTAAGAATTAATGCCACACTGCAGCGGTGACCCGCCCATTCGCTTAACAGTCGGTTATTTAAATTAAGGCCGCTAATAAAGACACGGCCATCGTACCCAACCGGAAATTCTCGCGTATCTCCCTCTATCTGCACTATCGTGCCAGGGGCTAGCGCTTTTCCGTCTTCGTTGACTAGACGGAAGTCCGCACTTCGATTGCGTCGTACCGGAAAATCTACGACCACTCCGCTGCGCACGGCAGGTGTTAGCCTCAGCTGGAGTGCATCTACTTCGGCATCCAGCGGCAAATCTGCCTGTTCAATACCTACCAAATTTTTCTGGTAAGCCCGCAGGCGGGGAACCAATGCTCGTCCATACTTATCGGTATGGGTTACCTCTTGATTCTCGCGGTAAACACGCACGCCTGTATAATTGTCAACCTTAACCACTGCAAAACTATCATCGATACGTCGGCTAAGGAAAGCTCCGCCGCCAGCTATGGCAACGCCGCCACTAGCTCCGGCGCGGTAACTGTCTTTTCCATTTGTACTGGCAGTTTCAGCGGTAAAGCTCGCCCGCTCGGTATTTAGCGTGCCTCCAGCTAAATATTGATCGTCGTCTGTTGCTCGTAGTCGGTAACCAAAACCATTGCCTGCCGGTGCATTGCGCTGGACTTGCACAGTTTTTCTCTCCAGGTCGCCTTGGCGTGTTATATCGGCACTTAGGCTGGTACTTGCATCTAAAGGGATAGTAAGTATAGCGCTAACGCTGTTGTGTGGTTCGTTGGTAAAGTTGCGGAGTGCGTTCAGGCTGAGATACCCCAAGCTACCTAGCTGTTTACTGAAGTTTGCAGAGAGCAGGCGATTCTTGTCGCCTTCCCAAGTGGATTGTTGAAGGTAATTTAAGCTGAAGCTACTGGCGCCGAGTGGAAGGCCGAGGCCGGCTGTGAAGGTTTGGCGCGGTTTAGAACCCGGTAACTGGCCGATTTGAACAAAATCCCGGTCAGTGTATTGGGACTGGATGTTATAACTGATATTCCGCGCCTGACGTTCTGCACCTATTGAGAAAAGCCGGCCTTCATTATTTGGCCCATGACTAACGGCGGCGCCGAAGTTAAGTATACCTAAATATGCCGAGCCTAGCCGAGGCATCAGCCAAACGCCGCTGGCACCAAAAGTTTGCTGTTTGTTCAAGACTTCGGCTCGTAGTTCCCGCGTGAAGCCACTGCTTAGTCCAAGCCTGTCAGTAGCACTGAGCATAAAGCGCCCATAGTGCGCACTGTCAATGCCGTAATTTTCACGCGTAGTGCCTGCCTCGTAGGAGAAGTCGCGTAGTCCTGGCTGGAGCAGGCGCTGGCTGGCATAATAAGGCCGGGTAATAACCTGTTGCCGCCCTAGCAAATCGTTAACTACTAATTGCAACTCACCCTGGCCAGTAACTACTGGCACATTAACAAGGTCAAATGGGCCTGGGTCTACATTTTTTTGTAGGCGGCGCGTGTTATTGACATAAATATCAATGGTGGATGGTACTACCGCTTCGCCGCGCATGGATGGGAGTGGAAAGGTGACGAAGCCTGGTTGGGTAGCGAAATTGGTTCCCCACTGAATACCGCCAAAACGTACTGATCGACCCCAGCTGCTACCGCGGCTGATGGCGTCACCAAAGCGTAGGCTTTGCATCTTTTTTGGCATATCCACGTTCCAAGTGGTGTCCAATCGCGTCCACTCACGCTGTGGACCGTTGCTGCGCCACAAGCCAGTGGCTGTGCCGCTGCCCTTGGTGTTAAAAGCGCCAACCTCGAATAGACCGCCGCCGCTGTCTTGACTATTAACCCGCTGCCAGTTCAAATCATAGTTGAAAAAGCCGCCAGCTTGCGTTGGCGAAAGTCCCAGCGCGTTTTCCGTTCTGCAGTCGAGTTTAGTTGCGACAAATGCGGTAGCTGGCGCCACCAGCACTAGGGTCTGGGTGCCAACATCAACATGATAGTTGACTCCCGCTAGGTCATCGAGGCGAATATAGGGTTTGCCTTCTAGCCATAATGTTTCACAGTTTGATGAATTCAGTCGCCAAGTGCGCACGTCTTGCTCAGAAACAATTAAGTCGCCTTCGCCAACGCGCAATACTGTAACGACATCTCCTAACTCGATACCGTTGATGTTTACGGCAAGGAATAGCGGTTCTTCATCCGCGTTAGTGACATTATTAAAAGTAAACGCTCCCAATAATGTCAGGGTCAGCAGGATTTTCTTGACCGAGAAACGAAACTTTCTACGTCTATGGTGGGCCCAGATCGAGCGGAACATTCTGTTGGCCCCTATCGGTCTTTACCTCAAGTATGAAACGTTGTCCCTGTAATTTTGTCTGTGGACTTAGCTCCCAATCATGACCCTGGCCTGGAAACACAACGTCATTAGTCTTAACAGTGGCGAGGGGTGCGGAATCAGTCGCTGCATCAGCGCTACGGAGTTTCAGTTCACTCACCAGCGTGTGTACATTGCCAGTGTTGCTGAGCTTCAGGGCAACTGTACCGTTGGCATTGCGCTGCGCCTGCCATTGCAGTATACGTAACGGAGCTGCTGGTGTGATATACACGGGCAGGCGCACCTGCAGCAAGACACGAACATTCCCTTGTTTTCCCTCGTCAATTTGAGCATTGGTAGGTAGCGGTGGCGGCACTTCGCGTAGCAGGAGCCTGTAAGCGGTTTCCTGTTTAAAGCTTGGCGGCTGACGTAAACCAACACGTAGTATCTGCGAACGTCCCGGAGGAATCGTGAACAGTGGCGGATTTACCAATAACTCTCGGGTTGGTGCATATTGATCTTTACCATTTTCTTGTGTCCAAGACACTGCTTCTGCCTGTATGACGATGCTTTCTTTTCCTCGGTTACTGACGGTAATCATACCTTTGGCGTTGCTGCTGGCAAGGCTAAGACCTACTGGCAGTATCGCAAGATCAGCGGCATTGGCAGTGATGGAGAGAAATAAGCTAATTAAGGTATAAACAAAAAAACGTAGCATAAATATTCGCCTAGTAGGTAACCGTGACAACGACAGTGTCAACATAAGACCCTGCTGCCACGTACTGATTTTTGACAATTACACCGTAAACATCAATAGTTTGAGCGCTACCGTTGCCGGTTTGTCCGGTGAGTATGGCGCCACCAGTATCTCCCCAGGCTGTAGTATGCCCGCTGTCCTGATAAAGTTGGTAGGGTAGGTAATCACTCGTATTAGCCAGCATGCGGCGGGTGGTGATGTCGCCCGGTGTGAGTTCATTGGCGCCGGCATCAAGGGAGACAGTATAGCCAGTGCCGCTCGTGCAGGTGACCGTCACCGCACCGGTAGCCGTATCGTCCGTTCCTGCTGCCGGGTCGTAGGTGGCGAAAGCTACCGGAGTCGTTGTCAATGTGCAGGTTCCGCTGACCGTTGCCGTAACGCTTAGGTTGCCTGTTGCCGTGGCTGCATGTGCTGTACTTGCGCTAAGTATTAGCAGCATTGCTAGTAATTTGGATTGTATTTTCATGGGTATCACCTTTCAAGTGGTAATAAACTTGCGTTGCCGGTTATTAGATTCTATGGCGCAAATTTTTGAACATTGGTTTGATGGTATATGTTTTTTTAATGTTTTGCAAAGATTAGTGAACTAATGCTTGATTTAACAATAAGTTAGGCTTGGTATTTAATGTAAAAGTTCTGGGACGGCAATATTGCATCAGTAACTCTTATCTAATTTGTCTGTAATGTCGGTGCATATTACGCACTGTCAGCCAGGTTTTTTAAGGTGACATAATCTGTTTTGCCAGTGCCTAACAGCGGCAGTGTCTCCACAACGATAAGCTTTCTTGCAATGGCGATTTCCGGGCTGCCTAGTTCTTTGGCGCTGCTGCCAAGTTGGTCACGATTTAAAGTCCCGTCTGTAGTAAACAGCACAATGTTTTCGCCACGCTGTGCGTCAGCTTGCGTGGTGGCAGCATGTTGGTGTAACGGGGAGGCGTGATTGGCGATATTTTCCACAGTTTCTAACGACACCATTTCTCCAGCCACTTTAGCAAAACGTTTGACACGACCTTGAATGAACACGAATCCATCTTCATCTATTTTTACAATATCACCAGTGCTGTACCAGCCATCAGCCGTGGTTTGAATGACGCCTGGGTTATCAAACAGGTAGTAACCCAGCATCACGTTGGGCCCGCGCACCGAGAGCAATGCGCCGTCTTCTATGCCCGGAACCGGTTGCAACCTTGATTCCAGACCCGGTACCAGGGTGCCGACTGAGTTGGTTTTACTCGCCATGGGGGTGTTTACCGCCAAAACGGGCGCACATTCCGTGGCGCCATATCCCTCTAGAATCCGAATGCCAAATTTTTCAGCCCATGTTTTGCGCACTTCCTCATTGAGTTTTTCTGCGCCGGCTACCACGTAGCGTAGCTTATAAAAATCATAGGGGTTGGCGAACTTGGCGTAGTTGCCCAGAAAGGTGCTGGTACCAAACAACACGGTGCAGCCACGGTCATAAATCACTTCCGGAATCACACGGTAATGTAGCGGTGACGGATAAACAAATAACCGTGTACCGGCGACCAGCGGCATAATCGCACCGCAGGTAAACCCAAAGGCGTGGAATAGCGGTAACACCATCATGAACTTGTCTTGCATGGAAAAATCGATGATCGATTTCATTTGGGCAATATTAGCCAGAATGCTGCTATGGGAATGCACTACACCTTTGGGTTTGCCTTCGCTGCCGGAGGTGAATAAAACTACAGCAGGGTCGCCGGGGTTGCTTTTGGCGGCAACGAGTCTTGGTAACCATAAGGCAAATCCCATCAGCCAGGCTTTGTCCAGCCAGGTAAATTGGGTACGCAAGTCTTCCAGGTAAACGATATTAACGTCTTGCAGGCCAGTAATGACTTCTTCAAGCTTGGCAGTTTTAATAAACTCGCGCGAGCTGATGATGGTTTTTATACTAGCGGCGGTACATGCATTTTGAATACCTGCACTACCCGCCGTGTAGTTGAGCATGGCAGGGATGCGCGCAAATGCACTTAAGCCAAAAATGAGGCAAATGGTGTTGGTCACATTGGGCATCAGTACGCCTACGTTTTCATGCGGCTGAGTGATTTTGCCGGCAAGTCTGCCCAGGGCTAAACTTTTTTTCAGTAACTCCCCATAGTTTTCTTCTACCTGGCGCATATCTTCCACTAAAACAGTACTGCGCCCATAGGTAGAAATTGCATCTAGAAAAGCGCTGAACAGGGTGTTGGTTTGTGTAGAGCTAAACAGCATGCCTTGCATTTCGCGGCGCATGGCATCGCCGGCCAATTTGCGTCGCGTTTTGGCGGTGGGCGCTTGCGGCATTGCAATATGGCGTGCAGGTAAAATGGTGATGGTCACTTTAGGGAATAGCTTTCTGGGGTGGTTTCCCTGCAGACGGCTAAAGTATGAGTGTGCCGCGCCATCAATGCGCACAGGTAAAATCATTGTGCCGGTCTTTGCGGCGACAAATCCCGGTCCGTCATATACCTTCATGAGCGAGCCGGTAAGTGTGATGCGCCCTTCAGGGAAAATGACGACCGGTTTACCGGCTTCAAGCAGCTTGATGACTTTTTTTATTGCGAGCGGGGAGGAAGGGTCTACAGCCAGATATGGCGTTAACCTTAAAACTCGCCTGAACAGCCAGTTGTTCAGTACCGTGCTATGCACGACAAAGGTCGCACGTATCGGTAAAAACAAGCCAAGTAACAAACCATCCAGAAATGATTCATGGTTAGCAATAATCAATAACTTGCCCTGTTTGGGTAGATTGGCCATGCCGGTGACATCTACGCGAAAAATGACACGACAAATCAGTTTTAAGAATGCTGCAACCATAGGGATTGATTCCTGTTTATCACTTAATATTCATCTTGTGCGGAGTGCATTGGCGTGTGTGCCTGGTTGAAGGATTGGCAATTGGCTCTTCCCTTACACACTTCAATGCTCAACACCTAAAATATAGCATTGAATTGTATGTTTGATGCATAACCACGATGTAATCAGCCATGCATACCGGTAAAGTTTGTCCTGAGAAATATGGTCAATAAAAAAGGGACGCTTGCGCGTCCCTTTAGAGTTGATTACAGCTATTACTTAGACTTAGCCATTATGGTAAGCACGTTCACCATGTACGCTTGTATCTAAACCTTCGCGTTCAGATTCTTCACTTACACGTAATCCGATCAGCACGTCTACAATTTTGAATGCGATCAGTGAAACCACGGCAGACAACACGATTGCAGTCACTACCGCGTAAATTTGCGCAGTCATTTGTGCCCCGAAGTCGTAAGCAGCTACGCCATTTGCGACATAGTCGACCACGCCTACACCACCTAGTGCCGGGTTTACAAACACACCGGTTGCCAGTGCACCAAAGATACCGCCAACTGCATGGATACCGAATACATCAAGTGCATCATCGTAACCTATCCAGTATTTCACTTTTGCAACCATAAAGTAGCAGATTGGTGAAACCAGCAAGCCGATCACGATTGCACCCATCGGGCCTACAAAACCACAGGCTGGGGTAATTGCAACCAAACCTGCTACAGCACCGGAAACTGCACCTAACATTGAAGGCTTGCCTTTTAATGACCATTCTGAGAATGACCAGGATAAGGTTGCTGCGGCAGTTGCAATCATAGTGTTAACTAAAGCCAATGCTGCGTAGCCGTTAGCTTCAAGATTTGAACCGGCATTGAAACCAAACCAACCTACCCATAGTAAGGCAGCGCCTACCATCGTTAAGGTTAAGCTGTGAGGTGTCATGGATTCTTTGCCATAACCAATACGTTTACCCACCATAAATGCGCCTACCAGACCGGCTACACCTGCATTGATGTGTACAACTGTACCGCCGGCAAAGTCCAGTGCGCCTTTAGCCCATAACCAGCCTGCGTTAGCAACCACAGTTTCAAGCGAAGCCGCATTAGTAATTGCATCAGGACCATCCCAGTACCAAACCATATGTGCCAATGGCAAGTAAGAGAATGTGAACCACAGCACCATGAACACTAACATAGCAGAGAATTTCATACGTTCGGCAAATGCACCGATAATCAATGCCGGGGTAATGGCTGCAAAAGTGAGTTGGAATGCCACAAACACAAGCTCAGGAATATAAGCGCCTTTACTGAATGTTGCACCCAATGAATCAGGAGTAACGCCAGCCAGGAATGCCTTGCTCAAGCCGCCAAAGTAAGGGCTGCCACCGGTGAATGCTACGCTGTAACCATAAATTGCCCACAATACTGCCATGAGTGAGAAAACCATGAATACTTGCATCAGCACTGACAGCATATTTTTTTGACGGACCAAACCACCATAAAATAGTGCCAAACCAGGAATTACCATCAGCGTTACCAACACGGTTGCAATTAACATCCATGCCGTATCGCCTTTATTAGGTACTGGTGCCGGTGCGGCAGCCGGTGCAGCCGCTGCAGGCGCTGCTTCTGTGGCAGCAGGAGCAACATCTGCTACTGGTGCTTCTGCTGCTGCGGGAGCGGCTTCAGCTGTCACCACTGCAGCTGCTGGGGCTGCATCTTCAGCAAGTGTGATCCCTGTAAAACCAAAGCCTAACAACGTGACCAAGGCAAACATCGAGAGTATTTTTTTCATCATGATCCCCTTATAAAGCTTCTACGCCGGTTTCACCGGTGCGGATGCGATAGACTTGTTCAAGATTAAAGACAAAAATCTTGCCGTCACCAATTTTCCCGGTTGCTGCAGATTTTTCAATCGCATCAACTACCTGGTCCAGCAATTCGTCTTGAATTGCGATTTCAATTTTAACCTTGGGTAAAAAATCCACTACGTATTCAGCGCCACGATACAACTCGGTGTGACCTTTTTGGCGACCAAAACCTTTTACCTCGGTAACGGTGATGCCTTGAACACCTATATTAGATAAGGCTTCTCTCACCTCATCCAATTTAAATGGTTTGATAATTGCGGATACAAATTTCATACGTACCTCCTAGTGTAAGGATGTGGCATCAATTTTTATGAACTTGATGCCACGGAGTTTAGCAATACATACTAACTAATTAGAAAGTTTTTTGGACAAACACTGTGAGCGTATCGTCACCGATATTATTACCAAGGTATGTGTAGCCAATCTTTTTAGCATCTGTGCCAGTATAGAAAGCACCAACATTCACGCCATTGCTCCAGGATTTGGTTGCGCCGATTTTCCAGTCGTTATAAGTGTAAAGTTTGTCGTTGCTTACACCGCCAACGCTACCTTTGAAGTCTTGATAGCCGTAATGCAAGTTGGCAGTAATACCTGTTTCACCAACCGGGATATTTGCATTCAATTCTGCATAGTAAGAACCGTCAGAATTCTGTGCACCAAAAATGTCGGTGATACCGTATGAAACTTTAGCTTGCAGCCATTTGTAAGAAAGTGCACCGTAAGCCTCAAGTGTGTACGGATCAGTGAAGCCTGCATTAGCACGGCCAGCTGTGGTTTTGCTACCTGGGTAAATGTAGTTTAAAAGACCTACGTCGTAACCAATGCCAGTGTCACCAATAGTGTTGCGGTAACCACCATAGACATCAAGCTCCAGGCTAGAACCTTCAAAATTGCCGCCATCTTCCAGCCAGCTGATATTCGATGCCCATGTACCAAGATACAAACCACTTGCGTGAGAGTAATCAACACCACCTTGAATGGCTGGTTTGTGATCAGTTTGTGTTAGGCCACGGAAAATATATTGGCTGAATAAACCCACGTTATAGGTGAATGTATGTGGTGAAGTTGGTTCAGCAGGTGCAGGAGTTGCTGTGCCCACACCTTTTTCTGCTGGATGAGAATGTTTGTCTAAGGTTGCTGCATCTTCTTCTGCCATGGAAACTGTTGGCACAGAGAGTGCGCTTAATACTGCCAGTGATAATAATGATTTACGCATATTGCTAACCCCTATATAAAGTGTTTAATTGAAAAATACACGATTAATGTTAAGCAAGGCGCGTGCCAAAAATTTTATTGTTATTAATCAGTGGGATAGATCAAAATTTTATTTGATATGTAATGTAATATATCAAGATTATCTGCTAAACTGCGGATAATTATTAAGGATTTTTATATGCTTGATTCGCAAAAAATTAACGAAATTTCCAATAAAATCAAAGAAATAGTGAGTTCCTCCCCTTTGGGAGACGTTGAAAAAAACATTAATGCACTATTAAAGAGCATGTTCACCAAAATGGAGCTTGTTACGCGTGAGGAATTTGAGGTGCAGGCAGAGGTGCTGCGCAACACGCGACAAAAGCTGGAGCTATTAGAAGCTAGGTTGGCTGAATTAGAAACTCAGCAAAAATCATGAGCTCAGGAAAATGAGCTTAGCCGTACTCTATAGCCGCGCCCTGACGGGCATGGATGCGCCGGAGGTGGTCGTTGAGGTGCATCTTGCCAACGGCTTGCCTAGCTTCACTATTGTGGGGTTGCCTGAAGCTGAAGTTAAAGAGAGTAAGGATCGTGTGCGTGCTGCTTTGCAAACGGCGCAGTTTGAATTCCCGGCACGACGCATTACCGTGAATCTGGCGCCAGCAGATTTGCCGAAGGAAAGCGGGCGGTATGATTTGCCAATCGCCTTGGGGATTTTAGCGGCCAGCGGACAGATACCTGCGGAGGGCCTGTCCCGTTATGAGTTTGCAGGAGAGCTGGCGCTTACAGGTGAATTGCGCCCGATCCGTGGCGCCTTGGCCATGACTTATAAATCTTATAAAAGTGGCCGTGCTTTTGTGTTGCCAAGTGATAGCGCGGCAGAAGCTGCCTTGGTTAATGACGCTGTTATTTATCCAGCCAGTTCATTATTAGAAGTATGCGCGCATTTGTGCGGGCGCACTGCATTGGTGCAGTTAGAGTCTGGTCATCAGCCGCTAGATATCGCTTATCCGGATTTCGCTGAAGTCAAAGGGCAATCCGGGCCTAAACGTGCATTGGAAATTGCTGCCGCTGGCGGGCATAGTGTGATTATGAGTGGCCCGCCGGGTGCTGGTAAAAGTATGTTGGCCAGTCGTTTTGCAGGAATACTGCCTGGTATGGCTGAAGAAGAAGCCTTGGAATCCGCTGCGCTGCAATCACTTAATGGCAGTTACAAACTTGAAAACTGGAAGCGCCGGCCATTCCGGTCGCCGCATCATACTGCATCGGGTGTAGCCTTGGTTGGCGGTGGTGGAATTCCCCGCCCCGGTGAAATTTCATTAGCGCATCATGGAGTTTTGTTTTTGGATGAACTGCCTGAATTTGACCGCAAAGTGCTGGAAGTGCTGCGTGAGCCGTTGGAAAGCGGACATATCACTATTTCGCGTGCTGCGCGTCAGGCGGATTTTCCCGCGCAATTCCAATTGATTGCTGCCATGAATCCCTGCCCATGCGGTTACCTGGGGCATTACAATAATAAGTGCCGCTGTACGCCGGACCAGGTGGCACGCTATAAAGCCAAAATTTCAGGACCATTGCTGGATCGTATCGATTTGCACATTGAGGTTGCCGCACTTAAAAACGATGAGCTGACAAAAGCGAGCGCTGCGGAAGGCAGTGATGCCATCCGGGCAAGGGTGGAGAATGCGCGTGAAATTCAATTGCAGCGCCAGGGCAAAGCCAATTTTGCACTGGGCAGTCTGGAGATAGATCAATTTTGTCAGCCTGATGATGCAGGACTGGCTTTGCTAAAAGCTGCTATCTCGAAACTTAACTTATCTGCACGTGCCTACCACCGTATTCTGAAAGTGGCACGAACTATTGCTGATTTGGCGGATGAAGCCCACATTAAACCGGCTCATATTGCTGAGGCGGTGCAATACAGGCGCGGTGAAGTTTAAGAAAGGCACTTGCAAAAGTATTTCTTGCGATGCATTACACCACAAGGGTACTCCGATTTGCTAAGTGCTAAAGCACTTGCAAAGTCGTATGCGGCGTTGCGCGGTACTCGTAACCTCGCTGTATAAATGTACTATCTCGGTTCCTGCCTTCACAATAAACACTTTTGCAAGTGCCTTAATTAAAAATTCGCTTGCATGGTAAAATTACACAACATTTAATGATGCATCTTTCATGAGCCAGCCGAATATATCCCCTACAGAAATTAAATTACGCGAGTTATTAAAACAGCGCATCCTTATTTTGGATGGCGCCATGGGCACCATGATTCAGCAGTATAAGCTGACAGAGGCTGATTATCGCGGCGCGAAGCCAGATGGTGAAAAAGGTCGTTTTGCTGATTTCAAGGCACCTGCGGGCGAGCGCGAGTTGTTTGTTAAAGGGAATAACGAGCTGCTCACGCTCACGCAGCCACACGTTATCCAGGAGATTCACGAAAAATATCTGGCTGCCGGTGCCGATATCATCGAAACCAATACCTTTGGCGCAACCAGTGTGGCACAGGATGATTACCACATGTCTCATCTGGTATATGAGATGAACGTGGAGGCGGCCAAGCTTGCTAAAGCCGCATGTGCCAAATTTAGCACGCCGGATAAACCACGTTTTGTGGCGGGGGCTTTGGGTCCTACGCCTAAAACCGCTTCCATCTCGCCGGACGTGAATAACCCGGCGGCGCGTAATGTAAATTTTGATCAGTTAGTGAATGCTTACTTGGAGCAAACGCGAGGTCTGGTAGCAGGGGGCGCGGATATATTAATGGTCGAAACCATTTTTGATACGCTCAATTGCAAGGCCGCCTTGTTTGCGATTGATACTTTCTTTGAAGAGCATGGCAGCCGCTTACCTATCATGATTTCTGGCACGGTGACTGACGCTTCCGGGCGTATTTTATCGGGTCAAACGGTGACGGCATTCTGGTATTCCGTGCGCCACGCCAGACCGCTTACTATCGGTTTGAATTGCGCTTTGGGCGCAACCCTGATGCGGCCATATGCTGAAGAGCTTTCAAAAATCGCTGATACCTTTGTCTGTATTTACCCAAATGCCGGCTTACCTAATCCCATGAGTGATACTGGCTTTGATGAAACGCCGGATGTCACCTCCAGTCTGGTGAAAGAGTTTGCAGAAAGCGGTTTTGTGAATATTGCCGGTGGTTGCTGCGGCACCACGCCGGCGCACATCAATGCAATATATGAATCCATTAAAGACGTGCCGCCACGCCAGATACCAGAAGTACCGCCCTATACTAGATTATCCGGATTAGAGCCGTTCGTTATTGATGAAAACTCATTATTCGTGAACGTGGGTGAACGTACCAATGTGACGGGCAGTAAAGCGTTTGCGCGCATGATTATCAACGAGCAGTATGAAGAAGCTCTGAGCGTCGCCCGCCAGCAAGTGGAAAACGGTGCACAGGTCATTGATATCAACATGGATGAAGGCATGCTGGACGCCGTTAAGGCCATGACGCACTTCCTGAATCTGGTCGCATCCGAGCCTGATATTGCACGTGTGCCGATAATGATTGACTCATCCAAATGGACAGTGATTGAGGCTGGGCTTAAATGCGTGCAGGGCAAAGCGATCGTCAATTCCATTTCGATGAAAGAAGGCGAAGCGGAGTTTTTACGCCAGGCAAAATTGTGCCGTCGTTATGGTGCGGCCGTTATCGTGATGGCGTTTGATGAAAAAGGCCAGGCGGATACCTATGAGCGCAAAATCGATATTTGCAAACGCGCGTATGATCTACTGGTGCAGGAAATCGGTTTTCCGCCGGAAGACATTATCTTTGACCCTAACATTTTCGCCATCGCCACCGGTATTGAAGAGCACAACAACTACGCAGTGGATTTCATCAACGCTACGCGCTGGATTAAACAAAACCTGCCCCATGCCAAGATCTCAGGCGGTGTTTCCAACGTGAGTTTCAGCTTCCGCGGCAACGACCCTGCGCGTGAGGCTATTCACACGGTGTTTCTCTACCATGCCATCAAGGCTGGTATGACCATGGGCATTGTGAATGCCGGCATGGTGGGCGTTTACGATGATCTGGAGCCGGAACTTAAAGAGCGCGTTGAAGATGTGGTGTTGAACCGCAGAGCGGATGCTACCGAACGTATGATCGAGATTGCCAGCAGCTTAAAGGCGGGTGGTAAAAAGGAAGAAGCCACGCTGGAGTGGCGCGGCACACCTGAAAACCCTGTAACTGTGCAGAAGCGTCTGGCGCACGCCATGGTGCATGGTATTACTGAATTTATCGTGGCAGATACCGAAGAAGCGCGCCTTGAAGTGATGAATAGCGGCGGTCGCCCGATCCATGTGATTGAAGGCCCGCTGATGGATGGCATGAACGTGGTGGGCGATCTGTTTGGCCAGGGCAAGATGTTCCTGCCGCAAGTGGTGAAATCTGCCCGCGTCATGAAACAGGCGGTGGCGCATTTGATTCCGTTCATTGAGGAAGAAAAAGCGCTGGAGGAAAAACGTACCGGCATTGTTGCTAAACCAAAGGGCAAGGTAGTGATTGCCACGGTAAAAGGCGATGTGCATGATATCGGCAAAAATATCGTTTCTGTCGTGCTGCAATGCAATAACTTTGAAGTGGTGAATATGGGCGTGATGGTGCCGGCTGCTGAAATTCTGGCCATGGCAAAAGCCGAGAATGCCGATATTATCGGTTTATCCGGCTTGATTACACCATCGTTGGAAGAAATGGCTTATGTTGCGCGTGAAATGCAGCGTGACCCGCATTTCCATGGCTTGAAAACGCCATTGCTGATTGGCGGCGCGACAACTTCACGTGCGCACACGGCGGTGAAAATCGCCCCGCATTATGATGGCCCGGTGATTTACGTGCCCGATGCTTCACGCTCGGTAGCGGTGATGCAGTCGCTGCTCACGCCTGAAAGTCGTGATGCCTATATCAATGAGGTACAGGCTGACTATGACAAGGCGCGCGCGCAGCATGCCAATAAAAAAGGCACGCCGCTACTCACTATTGCAGAAGCACGTGCCAATAAAGCCAAACTAATATTCTCAGGTGATAATGCTCCGGTAAAACCTAAATTTATCGGGCGCCGCGTGTTCAAGAACATTGATCTAAGCCTGATAGCGCAATATATCGATTGGTCTCCCTTCTTCCAGACTTGGGATCTGGCTGGTTCTTATCCGGCGATTCTAAGTGACAAAGTGGTGGGTGATGCGGCAACCAGAGTGTTCGCTGAGGCGCAAGCCATGCTGAAAAAAATCATTGACGGGCGCTGGCTGAGTGCAAATGGTGTCATCGCACTGATGCCGGCCAACAGCGTTAACGATGACGATATCGAGATCTATACCGACGATACGCGTAGCCAGGTTGCATTTACCTATTATGGTATGCGCCAGCAGACAGTAAAGCCCGTGATTGATGGCGTGGCGCGCCCCAACCAATGTTTGAGCGATTTCATAGCACCTAAAGGTACGGCTGATTATATTGGCCTGTTTGCGGTAACTGCGGGCTTGGGTATGGAAAAGCGTCTTGCCCAGTTTGAAGCCGCACATGATGATTACAGCGCCATTATGTTTAAATCATTGGCTGACCGGCTTGCTGAAGCCTTCGCCGAGTATATGCACGAGCGCGTTCGCACCGATTTGTGGAGTTACGCCAGCAATGAACATCTTGAAGTTGAGGCGTTGATTAAGGAACAATATCAAGGTATCCGTCCGGCACCAGGCTACCCTGCGTGCCCTGATCACACGGTTAAGACGGATGTATTCAAGCTGCTGCAATGTGAAGAAATTGATATGACGCTCACGGAATCTTTTGCAATGCAGCCGGCAGCAGCAGTGTCAGGTTTTTACTTTGCGCATAAAGATGCCAAATATTTCAGTGTGGATAAGATCGGTGAAGACCAGCTGCTGGACATGGCAAAACGCAGAAACTTACCCAAAGAATATTTAGAGCGCTGGCTGGCACCAAACCTGAGCTAATCGAACACTTTGATTAATAACAATTAAATAAAATTTATGCATATCCACATTTTAGGTATCTGCGGTACGTTCATGGGCGGTATCGCTGTATTGGCAAAGCAGTCTGGTCACAAAGTCACGGGTTGTGATGCCAATGTTTACCCGCCGATGAGTACACAGCTGGAAGCGCAAGGTATCGAGTTAATCGAGGGTTTTTCACCCGAGCAAACCAAGCTTAATCCTGATATTTACGTGATAGGCAATGTGGTTTCACGCGGTAATCCATTAATGGAAGAGATATTGAATCAAGGTTTACCTTATATCTCAGGTCCGCAATGGCTGGCGGAGAATGTACTACAAGGCAAATGGGTACTGGCAGTGGCAGGTACGCATGGCAAAACCACCACAAGCTCCATGCTGGCCTGGATACTGGAATATGCCGGTCTGGCGCCAGGATTCTTGATTGGCGGCGTGCCGGAGAACTTTGGCGTATCAGCGCGCTTGCCGCAAACGCCGGCACAGGATGCAAAAAGCACTTCGCCTTTTTTTGTGATTGAAGCTGACGAGTACGACACCGCCTTTTTCGACAAACGCTCCAAGTTTGTGCATTACCGCCCACGTACGGCGGTGCTCAATAATCTGGAGTTTGACCACGCCGATATTTTTGAAGACTTGAGCGCGATTGAAAAGCAGTTTCATCACTTGGTGCGCACGGTACCGCAGCAAGGTCTGGTGGTGATTAATGGCAAAGAGGCAAGTCTGCAACGCGTGATCGATAAAGGCTGCTGGACGCCGGTAGAAAAATTCGGTACGGATGACGACTGGCAAGCCGCTAATGCAGAAGGCGATGGCAGTTTTGATGTGATTTATAAAGGTAAATCACAAGGTCGCGTGGCGTGGGATTTGCTGGGTGAACACAACCGTATGAATGCGCTGGCCAGCATTGCTGCGGCACGTCATGCGGGCGTGACGGTTGATGTCAGTATTGCGGCATTAACCGAATTTAAAAATGTGAAACGCCGTATGGAGTTGCGCGGTACGGTTCATCATATCAGCGTGTACGATGATTTTGCGCACCATCCTACCGCAATTGAAACCACGGTGGCAGGTCTGCGTGCGAAAGTCGGTACAGCTCGAATTCTGGCCGTGTTGGAGCCTCGCTCAAATACCATGAAGCTGGGAGTAATGAAAAATGCCTTGCCGGCAAGCTTAAAAGACGCGGATTTGGTATTCTGTTATCAAGCCAATTTGGGCTGGGATGCCAGGGAAGCCTTGTTGCCTATTAGTGCGAAAACGCAGGTGCATGATGATTTGCATCAATTAGTAACTGCGATTGCACAATCGGCTCGGGCGGGAGACCATGTGCTTGTCATGAGTAACGGCGGTTTTGGCGGTATCCATCAAAAGCTGCTGGATGCATTAAAATTAAAAGCATAGAAAAGCTTAATATTTGGCTAAACAACATATAAAAACCGAGTTAAATGCAATGACTTCTCTCATATTAAAACTTAAATCAATGAGTGTCATGAGCATTGCGCTTTGGATCTCGGTTTTGGTGCATGCTATAGTTTTGAGTATTCATTTTGAGCCGGAGCTTAAAAAATTCAGAGATAACCTGCCTGTACTGGAAGTGGTCTTGGTCAATGCCAAAACGCAGTCTAAACCTGATAACACAGAGGTGTATGCGCAGGCCAATTTAGATCGGGGCGGTAATACCGAGCAAGATCGTAAAATGAAGACCACGCTGCCTGCGCTAAAGCAACAAAAAGCAGAAATCACCCTTAAGCCAGTGGCTAATACCAAATATGGCGCGCAAGCGGTCAAGCAAACCAGTAAAGAATTGCAGGAGCAAAAACGGGTTGCCGAGCTGGAAAAGCAAGCACAAGAATTAATGACGCAAATTAAAGCGACCAAATCGTTGGAATCGCAGCCGGTGCAAAAAGCAGCAGCTAAAGAAGTTGAGACTGGAACCCAGGCAACACCCGATAAAAAACTGAATTTAAATGACATCACTGCTACTGCGCTGGAAATGGATCGGCTGGAAGCTTTGATCTCCAAGCAGCAGGATGAGTACCAAAAACGCCCTAAACGTAAATTTGTAGGTGGGCGTACCAAAGAATATCGTTATGCGTTGTACGTTGAGGCTTGGCGGCAAAAAGTAGAAAAAGTGGGTAATCTGAATTACCCTGAAGCTGCTAAAGACTTGAAGTTATACGGCCAATTGCAAATGACGGTATCAATCAAGGCTGATGGCAGTATAGAGTCGATAGAAATCAATCGCAGTTCCGGGCATAAAGTATTGGATGCCGCGGCAAAACATATTGTGGAATTAGGTGCTCCTTATGCACAGTTCCCAGAGGATGTGCGTAAAGAGATTGATATTTTGAGTATTACCAGGACGTGGACGTTTACCAAAGAAGACAGCCTAGCTACTGAGTAAGCCATTATCTTTTGCATTTCTGCGTTGTTATTTTCGCTTGCCGTACTATTCGTACTGTCTGCGCTCAAATGCCTAGCATAAATGTAAAATCTTAATGGCTGAATGGTTTGTGAAAATACAAAAAATCCATCGTTGGCTGCGGTTCGCCGTACTATCCGTACTGTCTTCACCTTGCCGCCTCGACTTTTTTGATTTTGAGAAAATCAAAAATTTAGCAGATAAAAGTTTTAATGGTTAAGCCAAAATTGCCTAACATTTAAATTCACAGAGACCTTTACGAGAAAATCTATGACTGACTATTACCAGTACCACGTATTTTTCTGCCTCAACCAGCGCGAAGATGGCTCCGCCTGCTGTACGGATAAAGGTGCAGAGGCCGCGTTTGATCATATGAAGGTGCGGGTGAAGAAGCTTAATTTGAATGGCAAGGGTAAGGTGCGCGTTAATCGCGCGGGCTGTTTTGACCGTTGTGGCGAAGGGCCGCTATTGGTCGTTTACCCGCAGGCGATTTGGTACACCTTCATTGATAATGATGACATTGATGAAATCATTGATAGCCATTTAATCAACGGCAAAGTTGTTGAGAGGCTGGCAGTCTAGTTGGCAGGCTAATCTAGCCAGCATCTAGTGCGCATCGGATGAGTGCACTAATTTTGTCGGCGAGCGCCTTTTTGGTTTTTTCTTCAAGCGGGGTTGGGCTGCCGTCACGCAATGCTTCACCCCAGTGTGAATTCGGAAAGTGCCTGTCATTTTCAAAACGCGGAATCACATGCCAGTGCACATGCGGGGTTTTGTTACCCAGACTGGCCAGATTGATTTTATCTGGATTGAACATTTCCCTGAGCGCCACTTCCACAGCAAATACCGTCTTCATCATGCGTGCACGCTGACTTGGCGGCAGATCGCTCATTTCCTTGACGTGGGCAAGCAGTTCAACGCGGCAGTACGCCGGGTAATCTGCATCGTTCAGTAATACTACGCGGCAGAAATCATCTTGCCATAAAATCTCATGAGGCGTTGGTTCGCATAGTGCACAAGTCATTTGACGTCTTTCAATAAGCGCTATATTTGCGGAAGCTGATATTGGTAATGTTACGAAGCAGCCAGCATTCTATCTAACGTAAGTTTGGCGAGCCTGGCTTCATGCGCTGGCACCTTGATTTGGTTAACCACTTTACCTTCTACCAGGTTCTCCAGAACCCATGCCAGGTGCTGAGGGTCAATACGCGCCATGGTTGAACATTCGCACACGACGTGACTCATGAATTGCACTAACTTGCCCTGTGGTTTCATCTGTTCAGCCAGACGGGTGACCAAGTTGAGTTCGGTGCCGACCAGCCACTTAGTATTGGGCGGTGCTTCACTCACGGTTTTTAAAATATATTCGGTTGAGCCGACGTAGTCTGAATGCAGGCATACTTCAAACGGTGCTTCAGGATGGGAAATCACAAAGCCATCAGGGTGCTCTTCGCGGAATTTGGTGATGTTTTGCAGACGGAACATCTGATGTACAGCACAGTGACCTTTCCATAGCAGGATCTTGGCATTTTTGATTTCATCAACGGTTAAACCGCCTAATGGCTGGTCCGGGTCCCACACTGGCATTTGCTCCAGCGGGATGCCCATTTTATAGCCGCTCCAGCGCCCCAGATTCTGGTCGGGGAAGAATAATATTTTTTCACGTTGTGCAAATCCCCATTCGAGAATTTTAGGGGCATTGGTACTGGTACAGACAATGCCGCCATGCTCACCGCAAAATGCTTTCAGGTCTGCCGCGGAGTTAATGTAGGTGACAGGTGTGATTTTCTCGTCAAAATTGAGTACTTTATTGAGTTCGCGGTAGCTGCGTTCAACTTTGGCAAGGTTTGCCATGTCTGCCATAGAGCAGCCGGCGGCAAGGTCGGGAAGGATGACGACCTGGTCAGGACGGCTCAGAATGTCGGCCACTTCTGCCATGAAATGAACCCCTAGAAACACAATATACTCAGCTTCCAGATTTTCTACGTAGCGCGACAGTTTGAGTGAGTCACCGGTGTAGTCAGCATGGCGGTACACGCTTTCATGCTGGTAATGGTGACCTAGAATAACCAGGCGTTTACCCAATTTTTCTTTTGCTGCAATGATGCGACGTTGGCAGTCGGCATCGTCCGCAGCTTGAAACTTTTCAAATTTAATCGGCGAAATTTGCATATATTTATCAGGTTCTATTGATTGGAACTTAAAGTGCTGAAGCTGCTTATTTTATAACGTTAATTGATGTTGTTCACCTAATCTTTTCAAGGCATCAACATTTGTCCAGGAAAAAACCCGCTTCGCAGCTTCGCGCCAGTCAACCCATTCATAACGCACATGCTCTTCTGGTGCCAGCTTGACTGGTAGTGGACCAGGTAAAGTCAAACTAAACAAATGTTCCCGGTTTTCCGTTACTCCCGGCGCATAGCGGTGACGCCAATGCGGGTAGATCTCATATACATTTGAGGCCTGCCAGTCCTGCAAGTCATATTGCAGTGCATCCAGGCCCGTTTCTTCCCAAACCTCACGAATGGCAGCCTGAAGCGGCGTTTCATCGCCCTCGATGCTGCCGGTCACTGATTGCCAGAACCCTGCTTTATCAGCACGTTCCATAATCAGCACCTGCAGGTCAGGTGTATGGATTAACACCAGGGCAGAAACGGGAGTTTTATAGTTTTTCATGAGGGCTGTAAAATGGTGCCGGAGAAGGGAATCGAACCCCCGACCTTTTCATTACGAATGAACCGCTCTACCAACTGAGCTACACCGGCTTTATACACCATTATAGACTTTAGGAAGCGGATTGTTTAGTCGGTGCGGAGGTCAGGTTTTTCGGCAGCTGAAATACCACATGTTCTACAACACCTTGCAATTCCTGCACCTCGCTAGCGCCAAGCTGCTGTAATTTTTTGACAACTTCCTGCACTAAAACCTCGGGTGCAGAAGCCCCGGCAGAAACACCGATTTTCCGTTTGTTGATTAGCCATTCAGGTTTGAGATGGCTGGCGTTATCCACCATATAAGATTCAACACCCTGATTCTGGGCCACTTCACGCAAACGGTTGGAGTTGGAACTGTTCGGTGAACCTACGATAATCACCAGGTCACAATCTTGAGCCATTATTTTGACGGCATCCTGGCGGTTTTGTGTGGCATAACAAATATCGTCACTCTTAGGTGCCTGAATGCCGGGGAAGCGTAAACGTAAAGCTTCAATTACACGAGCAGCATCATCAATCGATAAAGTAGTTTGCGTGACATAAGCAAGCTTATCGGGATATTTAACCTGTAAATCGGCTACGTCTTCGGGTGTTTCCACCAGATACATGCCAATATTTGCCTGTCCACCTTCAGCTTGACCCATGGTGCCCTCAACTTCAGGATGACCTTTATGACCAATCATGATGATTTCCATGCCTGCCTTGCGCATTTTTTCCACCTCAATATGCACTTTAGTTACCAATGGGCAGGTAGCGTCATAGGCAGTCAAGCCTCGCGCGTCGGCTTCAGCGCGCACTGCCTTTGAAACACCGTGTGCGCTGAAAATGACGGTGCTGCCGGTTGGAATCTCGTCCAGTTCTTCCACGAAAATCGCGCCTTTAGCACGTAGTGCATCCACGACAAATTTGTTGTGTACTACTTCATGACGTACATAAATAGGGGCGCCAAACTTCTCTAAAGCCTGTTCCACAATAATAATTGCGCGATCCACCCCTGCGCAAAAGCCGCGTGGATTAGCGAGTACAACATTTGTATTTTTGTTCATTTAAATCGGTATCTCAAATTTATTAGGCACCCACGCAATTTAACTGATTCTTCAGGTATTAGGCGCATCGGGTATAATCGCATAAGTTTTAATAATTTGTTTAAAGTATTGCTATGAAAAACACTGCAACCCTACTGATTACCTGCCCGGATGCAAGAGGCATTGTGGCGGCGATTGCTGATTTTTTACTCCAGCATAACGCCAACATTTTACACGCTGACCAGCACCAGGATGCAGAAAATAATCTATTTTTAATGCGCGTGGAATGGGATTTGGCTGGCTTTAACTTGGACGAAACCAGCTTTAACCAGACTTTTGCCGTGATTGCCAACAAATTCAGCATGCAATGGCAACTCAAATTATCCCAGCACAAAACGCGCGTTGCAATCATGGTGTCACAATATGACCATTGCCTGGCAGATTTGTTGCATCGGCATAAAAGCGGCGAGCTTGCCTGTGAAATCCCGTTAGTGATCAGCAATCATCGCGATACTGAAAAACTGGTTAAGTTTTACGGCATTGATTTTCACTATATTGAAGTCAATAAAGACAATAAACAGCAAGTTGAAGCAACGCAGTTTAAATTATTTGATGAATACAAGATTGATTTAATCGTGCTGGCGCGTTATATGCAGATTCTGTCATCCGATTTCGTAGCGCGTTATCCGCAGCGTATTATCAATATTCATCATTCGTTCTTGCCGGCATTTATTGGGGCACGCCCTTATCACCGAGCATTTGAACGCGGCGTTAAGCTTATCGGCGCAACCAGCCACTATGTGACCGAAGTGCTGGATGAAGGGCCAATCATTGAGCAGGGCATTGACCGCATTTCGCACCGTGATCAGGTAGAAGACCTGATTCAAAAAGGCCGTGATCTGGAGCGAGTGGTGTTATCCAAAGCGGTGCGTTGGCATATAGAAAATCGTATTCTGCTGTATGCCAATAAAACAGTAATTTTTGATTAAGAGATGTTGGATATAAAAAAAGCGAAGAATTATCTTCGCTTTTTTTATTGGAAAATTTAATGCTTATTCAGCCACAGAAGTATCTATTGTCAAAGGTGGAATTGCAGGTTCATCAACAGGTGCAATTTCTGGCAGCGACTCATCGGCATATGCAACAGGTACAGCGTTAAAAGTAAAAGCAAACAGTAAACCTAATAAAAGCTTTCTCATCTCTTTCCCTTATCTGTAAAAATTTTGACGTTGAAATTGGCAAGTGTTAACCCTTGCTCAGGCGTAAATTTACTCCCAGTTGCTTAAGTGCGCAATGACTGTTTTAAATGGTTGTTTTATCAGGGGAACTTAAGCGTTTGGCAGCGTATTTTCAGCTGCAAACAAATCTTCAATCAATTCACGTTTTCTAATCAAATGATATTGGGTATTGTCGACTATTACTTCAGCTGCTCGCGGCCTAGTGTTGTAATTGCTGGACATGCTCATGCCATAAGCACCCGCTGACATGATTGCCAGTAGATCACCTTCAGCCAGTGCCAATTCCCTATCGTGCCCCAGGAAATCGCCGCTTTCACACACTGGTCCAACGATTTCATAGTTGTGCGTATTGCCATTGTGAGGCTGCACAGCTTCAATGGCGTGATAGGCATCATACAATGCAGGGCGCATCAGGTCGTTCATTGCTGCATCTACGATGGCAAAGTTTTTTGTTTCGGTATGTTTTAAATATTCGACTTTTGTGAGCAGAACGCCGGCGTTGCCAACCAATGCGCGGCCGGGTTCAAATACCAGCTTGATACTACGGCTACCCAGTTTGGCCAGCATCGCGTTAGCATAGGTATTGAATTCAGGAGGTGTTTCATCGCTATAGCAAATGCCAATGCCGCCGCCAAGGTCAATGTGCTGAATGTGGATGCCATTTTTTTCCAGTGCATCTACAAGCGCCAGCACGCGATCAAATGCATCTAAAAATGGGGACAGTTCGGTAATTTGCGAGCCAATATGGCAATCCACTCCATGTATGGCGATGTTTGGCATTGCCGCAGCCTGCAAATAAATATCCAGTGCATCTTCATAAGCCACACCAAATTTATTATTTTTTAGGCCAGTAGAAATATAAGGATGTGTCTTTGCATCTACGTTTGGATTTACACGTAACGACACAGGCGCAATTTTGCCCATATAGCCTGCTATATCATTCAAGCGCACAAGCTCGCTGGCTGATTCCACATTGAAGCAGAAAATTCCGGCCTCCAGTGCGGCACGCATTTCATCCGCTGTTTTGCCTACGCCAGAAAACACAATCTTTGCGGGGTCACCGCCTGCAGCCAGGACTCTAGCCAACTCGCCGCCGGATACAATATCAAAACCGGCACCCAATTTGGCGAACAGGTTCAGGATTGCAAGGCTAGGATTGGCTTTTACCGCAAAGCATACCAAATGATTGGTGCCCTTGAATCCGGCACTAAAGCGTTCAAAGGCTTGGGAGAGTGCTGATTTTGAGTATACATAGCAAGGCGTGCCGACGGCATTTGCAATCTGGTTAAGGGCTACATTCTCGGCATGCAGGATGTTGTTTTTAAGGGTAAAGGCGTTCACGGTAATGACTTAATATTATTGAAAATAGGGCAAATTATTTACTGGTGCTTGCAGGTTGAGGGTACCGTTGTTCAGGAATATAAAGTGGGCCTTTGGTACCACAAGCACTAAGAATGTAGCAGGCAAGCAGTAACAGCATGATTTTTTTAGTAAATATTTGCATATATATGGTTTGGGTAAATTTTTAGCTAAAACAACTAGCTGTAGTGCAAAGAATGAGCTTATTCTATCATTTTTTGTTGTAATTCACTGCGCATGAAGTTTTTATGCAAGTAAATATCCTGCTCTGCCTGAATAACCGCTTATTCAGTAAAATTTACCGACTATCGGTTGCTGGTAGACAGTGGAAATGTCCAAGAGCATGATTCATTTTAAGTAAAAGGGGAAATAACATGTGTGGCCTTACAAATTTGCTTCGAATTCAATATCAGAGACTAAATTACTCCAGACACAATCAGTTAAACCAGAGCGGCTTTACGTTGATTGAATTGATGATAGTTGTAGCTATAGTTGGTATTTTGGCGTCAATTGCCATGCCTGCATACACTGATTATATTCAGCGTGGTAAAGCGGCAGAAGCAACCTCTACCTTGGCAGATTTGAGAGTGAAAATGGAGCAGTACTTTCAAGATAACCGCACTTACGTTGGGGCAGATTTGCTTGTTCCTGGGCCATGTACACCGCCAGCCGGCTCGGTTAAGTACTTTACCTACACTTGTGCTAACGTGACTGCAAATACTTATACCATTTCGGCCGCGCCTGCTGCAGGTCAAGGAATGACTGGTTTTGCTTTCAGTATAGACCAAAATAATGCAAAAACTTCTACCTTTGGTGGCACGACAGGCGCAACTTGCTGGTTAACAAGCAAGAGTGGAACATGTTGAAGCGTTTGTCAAATCATGGGCAGCGGGGCTTCAGCTTGATTGAATTGATGATTGCTGTTGTCATATTTGGGATTGTAGCTGCACTGGCTATGCCGAGCTATCTGGTTTGGATACAGAACACCCGTATTCGTGCAGCGGCTGAATCCATACAGAATGGGCTTCAGGTGGCGCGTGCTGAAGCCGTTAAACGTAATGCCCGTGTACAATTTACTTTAGGAGTAAATTCAGCCTGGACAGTAGGCTGTAATCCTGTCGTCCCAGATAACAATGGCGACGGTATCGATGATTGTCCTGCGGTAATTCAGCGTCGCGAAGCAAAAGACGGTTCTTCTGCTGATATCACAGTGGCTACTGTTCCCGCTGGAAGCAATGTAGTTGAATTTAACAATTTCGGAAGAGTTAATGCGGCACCGGTGCCTTTTGTTCAGGTGGATTTGGATTCTGCTGTGCTGCCTCCGGCAGATAGTCGTAATTTGCGGGTTACGCTCGGCGTGGGCGGCAACGTTCGTATGTGTGACCCAGAACTGGCTTTGTCATTAACAGACCCGCGCAGATGTTAAGTAATGGGGAAATCGTGGATGAAAAGTAATATCCTTATTCATAGCGGTCATATATTTGTACCTAGTGGCGATTTTAAGTCGCAGCAGGGTGTGGTGTTGCTTGAATCACTGATTGCGATTCTTATTTTCTCTATGGGCATACTGGCCTTGGTTGGCTTGCAGACGGTGATGGTAAAAAACACATCTGATGCTAAATACCGGTCAGAAGCAACATTTGTTGCACAGCAAAAACTTGGTGAGATATGGACTAATTCTAAAAATCTGGCAGGTCTTGCTGACTATGCCGTGGTTGATGAAAATATTTCAGCGCTGCTACCTGATGGGAAGCGCACGGTTACAGTTTCACCGGAACGTGTCGTTACCGTAACGGTAACCTGGCTGTTACCTGGCGAACCAGTTAATGCTCGGCATAACTATACGACAAACGCTCGCATCGAGGGTATATGAGTATGGTTCAAAATTATAAAAATATATCCTTGTGTCAAGCCGGTTTCAGTTTAGTTGAGATTCTTGTAGGTCTTGTTATTGGTTTGCTTGCAACGCTGGTGATTATGCAGGTTTTTTCTGCATTTGAGGGGCAAAAGCGCAGTACATCCGGGAGTGCGGATGCACAAACTAACGGCAGTATTGCGTTGATGAATATACAGCGTGACGTACAGATGGCGGGGTTTGGTTTGCCGCCGCTAATGGTGGAGGTGGGACCTAGTAAGCAGTCTTCACTTTTATGTGATCCGTTTCCTGATTTTGATCCTGACAACGACCCGGCAACTAATAACAGCACCAATCTGTTTCCAGTTGTAATTCAGGATGGCGTTGCAAATGCAAGTGATATTCTAATTGTGCGCTACAGTGCTAACGCAATGGGGGCGCTTCCTGTCAAAATTGTTAATCTGCTGAATCCAATAATGAATCCTGGACTCGTGGTGGAAAATAATATCGGCTGTAGTAGCGGCAGCATTGTTTTAGTTAGCAATGGCAGTACATGTCGGATGACGAAAGTAGCGACCCCTAATGGTATCCCTGATGCTACGCATGTCATACTTGATGCGTCTACGCCCTTAGGCAATCCACTTGCGACGAATAGTAAGCTGGCTTGTATGGGTAATTGGCAAGATAATAGATATGAAGTGGTTAATAATGAGTTGCGGCTTAATGGCAGTCCAATTGTTGCCGAAGTGGTGAATATGCAGGCTCAATATGGTGTATCTGCGCTTGCAACCAGCAATCAGGTAAATCAGTGGGTCAATGCTACCGGGGCATGGGCAGCACCAACCGTTGCGGATCGTAACCGTATTAAGGCTGTAAGAATTGTGGTGGTTGTACGTAACGGGTTGCGTGAGAAAGTCAATGTTACTACTACGTGCACCACTAACAAAGGCACCTTGAATAATGGCCCATGTGCCTGGGATGATACTGACTATAGTGCTGCTCCGATGATTGATCTATCCACAGATCCTGATTGGCAGAAATATCGTTTCAGGGCTTTTGAAACCATTATCCCTTTGCGGAATATGATTTGGTCTAGGGCAACACTATGAGTTATCAATCTATCCCTCAATATAACCAACGTGGCGTAGTGCTTTTTGTTGCACTTATCGCGCTGGTTGTGATGTCTTTGGCTGCTGTGGCGCTGATACGCTCGGTAGATACTAATACATTGATTGCAGGCAATCTTTCGTTTAAGCAGTCAGCTCTGGTTTCATCTGACCGCGGTTCAGAGACTGCTCTTGGATGGATAGATGCCAAAGCAGGGGTTAATCCAGCATCGTTAAATAGCGATATCGCAGTTGAAGGCTATTACGCAACATATCTTACGCTGAATTTAGATGATCCCGCAGTGCTTAAAGATGAAGCTACATGGACTGATGCCAAAAGTGGCAAAGCTACTGGTAGTGATATTGTGGCAGGGGTCGAAGATAACGGCAAAGGTAATAACATACGTTACATTATCCAGCGCATGTGCAGCCAGGCAGCTCCACCTGCTAATGATACGACTAATAAATGTTTATTGGGTGCACCTGAAATAGGTACTGGCAGTAAAGGCGTGAAAACTGCAACGGAAGCAGGAGCAAAGATTGATGCCGTACAGAGCCCAATGTACAGGGTGACAGTGAGGGTCACTGGCGCAAAAAACACCGCGAGTTATACGCAAACGTTTGTATATTAGGAGTTAGCCATGAAGTGCTATCAAAAAAATATCTTTCAAATAGGTAGCTATCTACAGAAGATGGTTGTGGTCATGTATTTGGCATTACCGTCTCTTGCATTGGCAAATCCGCTGGATTTGGCGACCATCCCGCTTGCTAATAGCCCCACGATAACGATACAACCGAATTTGTTATTTGTATTGGATGATTCCGGCAGTATGGGTTGGAATTATATGCCAGATTATGTAAGTAGTTACTCAAACTTGTCATTATTTCAAAATTCAAGTTTCAATACTGTTTACTACAATCCAAGTGTGCGTTACGTACCCCCGGCTTTTTTTGATGCAGGGGGTTTGAATGTGACACAATATCCCAGCCAGACTGGGGTATCAGCTGTAACCGGTGCCGGTACAGGGACAACCCCCAATTGGAAAAAGGTAAAAAGTGACGCCTTTCTGAGTACGGCTACCAGTGATTTGACTAATGACACGCTCTTTTTTAGTGTAGTAACAGGTGAATATTGCAACAATAAGGATCTGAAAGTTTGCAATGCGCAGGCGTCTCCGTCAGTAAACTATCCATACCCAGCGCCAGTGCGCTGGTGTAATAACACAACTAATGCTAATGCAGCAGTACCTGCCGCTGGCAGTTGCCAGGGTATTCAAAAGACTGGGTTTACAAATCTGCGTATCCCTAGTGCGCGTACCTCTACAATTACTGTCTCCACCGGCGGTGGCGGGAACACAGCCCAGAATGGTATTACCGTAAATGGGTCGCAGATTATGTCCGGCACGACTGGCAACTTTAGCAGCAATAATAATTTAGCCTCGGCAATCGCTGCTAAAATCAATGCCTGTACTTATGTAATAACCGGCAATTGTACGGTAACCGGATTTTCCGCCTCGGTTTCTGGAAGCGTGGTTACGCTCTTTGCTTCGCCGTCAGGTGCAGATCTTAATATCAGTTATATCCCGGATGTAACGAATAAAACCGGGAGCAGAACCGTCACATCAACAGCATTTTCTGTAAATGCGGTTCCTGGTAGAAATATACCGGTGATTATAAATTCTGCTAATAATAGTTATCCCTTCCCAGGCTCGACTGTCAAAGCTCCTGACCGCACAGATTGCGCTGGCGCTACTTGTACTTTTGCCGAGGAAATGACTAACTACGCCAATTGGTTTGCATATTACCAAACCCGTATGCAAACTATGAAAACTTCTGCCAGCCTGGCTTTTAAGGATATAGGCGAAGATTTCAGGGTAGGATTTATGACGATTCATGCGAGTTCTACATCTGAAGCGCTAAAGTTTAATACCTTCAATACCGCACATAAGGCGGCCTGGTATAGTAAATTTTTCAGCATGAATTCTAATGATGCCACGCCATTGCGCTCGGCGTTGGCTAAAGCGGGGCGTATTTATGCGAATAAAGAAACTATCGGCGGTGCATTTACAGACCCGATAGAATACTCATGCCAGCAAAATTTTACATTGATGACAACAGATGGTTTCTGGAACACGGATGCGCTGGCTGATATTAAAGATGTTAATGGAGTATCGGTTGGCAATAGGGATGGCGGCAGCACCCCTCGTCCCATGTATGACGGTGGCGGAACTGCAACTGGGAATTCAAATACGCTCGCAGACGTTGCCAAGTATTATCATGATACCGATCTACGCACTAGCGCGCTTGGTAACTGCACCGGGGCTTTAGGGGCGCCGGGAGGTAGTGTTTGTCAAGATCCGCCGCCCTCCACCGCCAACCAAAAACAAATAATGGTGACAATGACGCTTGGCCTTGGTGTTGACGGTGAATTGGTACATACCAGTGATTATAAGATTGCAACATCAGGCGATTACTTTGATATTAAAAATGGGACCAAGAATTGGCCGGTACCCGCACAGAACAATGCCACTGCAATTGACGACCTATGGCATGCTGCTGTGAATGGCGAAGGTACGTATTTCAGTGCGAAGAATCCGGTAGAGCTTGCCAACTCCTTGAAAGAGGCATTGGCTTCGGTCCAGATTAAGGTGGGAGCAGGTGCAGCTGCTGCAACTAGCACGTTGAATCCTATTTCCGGCGATAATTTTGCCTATGTTGCCAGTTATACGACCGGATATTGGACGGGAAATTTAGAAAAACGTGCAATCGATGTCAATAGCGGTGCGGTCAGTGTCGCTGCTACTGCGTGTGTTGAGGATGTCGTTCCCACGTCGTCTTGTCCATCGCCTTCCAGTATTGCTGCTGATGGCGCTGGCGGATACAATTGCGTAACACCTAATGTGCTTGATCCTGTAAACTGTGTCGGCGGTACTTTGGTGGGTACTGATTGTAAAGTGCCGGTGGGAACGTCATGTACTGGTACTTTGAAAAATAAAGTTGCTGCCTTTACTGATTCAAGAATTATCAAAATGAAAAGTGGCAGTAATTTAGTAGACTTCAGCTACGGCAGCCTTACTCCAACACAGCAATCGACATTCCAGAGTGCTTTTCTCGCTGCAAATTTAACGCAATGGCCAACTTTAAGTGCTGTGCAGCAGACTAATGTTACAAGCGATAATTTGCTTAAATTTCTGCGCGGTCAAACTGGTTATGACGAGAACTCACCCGATCCTGATAAAAGAGTTTTCAGAAAACGTCAGGCTGTTTTGGGTGATGTAATCGATTCAAAACCGGCTTTTATTGGCACCCCTACTTTTAGTTTTGTTGATCCAGGTTATGCCGACTTTAAGACTGCTCAAACAGGACGTGCCAAGACTGTCTACATAGGTTCTAATGATGGCATGTTGCACGCCTTTAATGCAGATACTCTGGAAGAGCGCTGGGCTTATGTACCCAGCATGGTCATCCCGAACATGTGGAAGTTAGCTGATCAGGCTTATGCCAGTAAGCATTCTTATTACGCGGATGGCGAGCCGATAATTTCAGACATTTGCGTCGGTGGATGCGGTGGCGCAGGTGCTACTTGGAAAACTATTCTGGTGGCGGGGTTAAATGGCGGTGGACGTGGTTATTATGCTCTGGATATTACAGACCCTACCAACCCTACATTATTATGGGAGTTTGATGCAAACAATGAGCCGAATCTTGGCTACACGTTTGGCAGCCCCGTTATCACTAAAAAGCCAGATGGCTCATGGGTTGTGTTAGTGACTTCAGGCTATAATAATATTCCAGACAACAGTGCTTTCTATGCATTGCCTACCACCAAGTTTAAACCTAATAATCCAGCACTTTATAACACCGGGAATGGCCAGGGTTATCTGTATGTGTTAGATGCATCATCGGGTACTAAACTTGCTGAAATTCCTACAGGGGTTGGTGATACTTCAACACCGAGTGGCCTAGCCAAAATAAAAGCTTTTGCAGAAGATGCAGAGAAAAACAATATGGCGACTTATGTTTACGGCGGAGATCTTCTTGGGAATCTCTGGCGCTTTAATATTAGTGACAATACCGTGCTGAATTTTGCTAAGCTTGAGGCAAATGGTATAGCCCAGCCAATCACCACAAGTCCTGAATTGGGTTTGATCAATAACAAGAAAGTGGTGTTTGTCGGTACCGGTAAATATCTGGAGATTGCTGACTTGACCAATACTAATCAGCAGACTCTCTATGCTATAAAAGATGATAATGCCAACGCAACATTGGTTAATCCGCGCGGAGGTGCGTTAGTGCAGCAGACGGTTGTTCCATTTGGCGCTGATAGCCGCATGAGTGGCTCCAACAATGCTGTGGATTTTGGTACTGGGTCTGGTTGGTTTGTGGACTTACCTGATACCGGTGAGCGGCAAAATGTATCGTCACAGCTAGTGCTTGGTACCCTGTTGGTGCCTACCACAGTGCCAACATCGTCTGTTTGTCAGCCTGCTGGGTACGGTTGGTTCAATTATTTTGATTACAAAACCGGCTTGTCTGTAGTGACCAATCCATCCTCATCGATTGTTTCAACACGAACAGGTTCCCCAGGCGTTGGTTTTAATGTGGTGTATATTAATGGCAAGCCCAAAGTGTCTATTGTGACTGCCGACAACCCAACACCTCAACTGTTACCTGACATTCCATTCTCTGGGTCTGGAACTGGCTTCCAGGGTAAAAGAACCATCTGGCGTGAGTTGATTAACTAGAAAAATAGATTATTTTAAAAAGGGCGGCAATGCCGCCCTTTTTTATGGATAACTACGTAATTCAGTCAGGTAAATTAGACACATAGTTTTACCAAGTTGTTTACGTTGAGGCTCGTTTAACAATTGAACTTGGTGAGTTTTCTTATACAGCAAAGGCTCTTGTTGTATTTGTATACCATGGGTTATGGACTACTTGGGAATTTCGGTAGAAATGTTTGTGATGATTTGTTCGATTACACTACCATTCTTTTCAGTTTTACGAATTTTGACAGGCAGATATTGATAATCAAGGCCCAGCCATAATTCTGTTTTTTCTTCATCACTTCCAGCTTTGAGCAAATGCACAGTTTTTAGCTCGCCTAATTTGGTACTAATAACCTCTTCACCTTCAAAACTGTAAGTATAGGTGCGTAAATTTTTACCATTGGTCATGGTAATTTGCATAGACTCTAATGGCGGTTTAAACATAAATTGGTATGTAAAGCTTAAAAGGTCTTGTGTACCGGGAATCAATTTCTCAGTTTTATCTCCTTTGGCAGTATGCAATAATAAAATGCCATCGCTCCAGGCAAAACTGGCGCTTTGTGTTTTATTTTTGCCATATTCATAAGAAAAGAAATTGGGTGTTAAACCATTTTCTGTGACCATACCTTCGCTTTTTTGTACTAAGGGTTCAAAGAACAGTGAGGCTAGCCCTTTTGCTTCTGTTGTGCTATTTATTTGGTAAGCACCGTTTTTATCAATGCTAAAAGTGCTGCGTGTCGTGCCTGCGGCACTGGCATCGCCGCCACGGCGCACTTCAAACTCAGTTTTTACATACTGATATACTGGAAGAGTAGTCTCTTTTTCGACATCATTTAGTGCTGTTACATCGTTTGATTCTATAACTCCGTTTGCAGATGGCTCTGTAATAGCTGGCATGTTTTGCGATGTTTCTGCAGGTATTGATTCTTGTTTTACCTGCGTCTCCGCGATAGGGTTGATGTCATGCGTAGTGGTGGTTCTGGTTTCTTCTGAATTTGTTTGATTTACTTTAGGTTCTGGTTTTGGGATTTGTTCTTTTATCGGCGCAGGCGTAGTTTTTTGTGTTGCGGGCAATTTTACCAAGCGCATTTCAAGGGCTTGGTGGTCTTCATTTATCTCGGGTAAAGTCAGTGCGAACTTGCTAAGGAATAAAGTGTGCAGCAGCAAAGAAATAAGCGTGGCGATTAACAGCGATTTATTTTGTGAAAAATGCAATTTTAAAGTGTTAAGCATTTTATTATTTTGCACTTTTTGCGGGTTTATCAGGCACCGGGTTTAAGTCAGGTTGGCTATTTGATGCTTTATTATAAAGAAGTTTATTAGTGATGATGCCATTGATGACACCAAAAAATAATGCTGCCACTGCAAAAATCGGGATTAAATAAGCAACACTGGCATGTGGAATCAGCCACAGCCGCACCATGATCAGCTGCCCTGCGATGTGTGCGAACGCGGCCAGGATACTCAAAGTGACCGCGCTGAAATAACGTTTGGGCAAACGCATGGCAAGCCACAGAACACCTAAGCTCAGTAGTGCGCCACTCAAACTCAGTACGAATGTTGGAGACATAAATTGCCCCATTAACAAGCTGCTGGCAAACACGCGCAAAATACTGACCCATGCTGCAGTAGCAAAATCATATCGCCGCAAGACGTACAAGGTCACAATGTTGGCAATGCCCGGTTTTACCCCTGGCAGCGGAGAAGGAATGACAGCCTCCACCATATGCAAGGCAATTGCAAAAGCTGCCAATTTTGCAATGCGATGATCGTCAATGGTGGTTTGAATGTGCATATTAAATCTTTGTAAGATTGCCGTTAATAACCAAAGTGCTTAAATTATTTTAGTAATTAAGTGAATCATAAGGTTTTTCTTCACCTATCAGTTCCAAACTGATTTGGTTGGGCAAACAAATAGCAACCTGTCCGGTGTGTGTTAGCCAACCTTGATGCACACAGTATTGATTATGACAGGGTGATTTGGCAAAACGTGCTTTCCCCTGTGCTATGTGAATTACCGCATCGCCAATCGGGCCGTGTACATGCACTTCCCGTTGCAGGTTCAGGTTATAGGTTGCGTAAATTTTATTCCCCAGCCTGATTTGCACTTTAGTCGCGTGCTGATGCGACCATAAAGTCTGGAATAAAAAAACGATAAGAACCATGCTGAAAAAGACGGTCAGCCAGTCACCAACCAGTACATGCCTGAACGTTGGCTTAAGGGAGCGTAACAAACTTAACATGGGTGTTTTTGTTGATATCCGGGTCTAGCCAGTCGAGTTTTTGTGCCATGGATTTAGTGACTAAAATATTAGACTGCTGATCAATGACCATGAAATATCGGATACCAAAAGCTGAAGCGGCCTTAGCCTTGTCGTTAGCCGCTGCTATAAAAATAGGTTTTGATGCTACGTCAGATAGCACGCCGGCATTTGACTGCGGCGGAATGAGCACGGTGACGGCCTGCGTGTGCTGTACCGGGTAACCGGTATTTGGGTCAATAATATGGCAATAGCGTTTTCCGTTCAAGATGAAGTAGCGCTGGTAGTCGCCCGATGTGCCAATTGCCCAGCCGTCTGCTAAATCCAGCGTGGCAATTGCGGCAGGCTTGCGTGGGTGCTGTATGCCTACACGCCATGGTTTAGCGCCATGTTGTCCGATAGCGATGATATTGCCGCCAATATTGATCAGTGCGTTTTTAACTTGCTGTTTACGCAAATAGTCTGCCGCCATATCCAGTGCATAGCCTTTGGCATAACCGCCTAAATCAAGCTTAACACTAGGGTTGTTGCTATAAGCCGTATTGTTCTGGATGACAATGTCCGTCATGCGCGGGCTGGCTTTGACCAGGTTTTTTATTTTTTCGTCATCAATGTTCACGGCACTGAATTCATCACGCTGGAAGCCCCAGGTACCGATTAAATGGCCGATAGCCGGGTTGAACAAACCTTGCGATTTTACGGATAAATTTGTGGCATCAAGGAGCATATTGGCAAGCTGCGGGCTAATAGCGATGGGATGCCTACCTAGTGCAAAAGCGTTATTGAGTGCACCAAGCTCGCTGGGTTCATTGTTGGAAACCGGCTTCCAGGCATGCAATTGATTATGCAAATGCTGGAAATCCTGAAAGATGTGATTGGCTAATAATTTGGCGCGTTCATCCGTTTCGCCGTAGATGCTGATGTCGACCAGTGTGCCGAAAACATAACTTTGGCTATGGTAAAGCGGTTCCTGGGTGTATGCGCGAATACCGAATATGCCAATGGCCAGGATGGCAATGAACGATAAGCCGGCAAGCCTTTTACGCATTTTATAGAGCAAGATGCAGTTCTAGTGCATCCAGCATCACGCCGGCAGGGTTGCAGTCGGTCTGTGCGGCAATCTCCACCATGCCGGTAGGGCTGGTGACATTAATTTCAGTTAAATGCTCGCCAATCACATCCAGGCCGACCAGAAACAGCCCTTCCTGTTTCAGTGTTTTGCCGACGGTGACGGCAATCTCGCGGTCACGTGCGCTAAGCGCCTGCGCGACACCAGTGCCGCCAGCAGCCAGGTTGCCGCGTGTTTCACCTGCCAGCGGTATGCGTGCAAGCGCATAGGGTAACGGCTCGCCATTGATCACAATGATGCGTTTGTCACCTTGTAAAATTGCCGGCAAATAGCGCTGTGCCATGATGGTTCGCGTGCCAAATCGGGTGATGGTTTCCAGTATCACGCTGATATTGGGGTCGTCCAATCTGAGCCTGAAGATACTGCTGCCGCCCATGCCATCCAGCGGTTTAACAACAATGTCCTGATGCGCGTTTAAAAAGTTCCGGATTAACGTATTGTTTGCGGTTACCAAAAACTCAGGTGCAAATTGCGGGAAGCGTGTCACGGATAACTTTTCATTCCAGCCGCGAATCGCAGCAGGGTTGTTGAAAACGCGTGCACCCTGGTTTGCAGCAATTTCGAGCAGATAAGTGCTGTACAGGTATTCGTTATCAAACGGCGGGTCTTTACGCATGATAATGGCATCGAACTCTGCCGGTGAGTTTTCAATAGCTGCATCTAATGCGTAACCCTGAGCCGTGAATTTAAACCCTTGGGTGCTGATTCTTGCCTGGTCGCCACGCAGAAAAAGATCATGTTGCATGCTTACAAACAATGAATGACCGCGCTGGCTAGCTTCACGCATGATGGCGAGGCTGGTATCTTTGTAGATTTTCAGGCTTTCAAGCGGATCTAAAATAAAAACGAGTTTCATATGTGGTTTTTGAACCTGTTTTTACTGGTTCAGCGGGTCTTGTTCTTGTAATTCAATCGCAGCCGCCAATAACGCTAAACGTGCGACTACTCCATAGGCGTAGAAGCGGTTAGGCGCGGCGTCCGGTGCACCTGCGCAATCAGGCAGGGTACATGGCTTTTCAAAGGCCAGCGGTACAAAATGTGAGCCTGGGGCGTTCAGGTTCTCATCTACGCCGCGTTCAGTATGCACCCGGTAAAATCCGCCGATGACAAAGTGGTCCATCATATACACCACGGGCTCGGCGACAGCATCGTCAATGCTCTCAAAAGTATAGACGCCCTCTTGAATGATTACTTCAGAAACTTGCAGACCTTCTTTTACCACAGACATTTTGTTGCGGGTCTTACGGTTCAGGTCGCGCACATCATCGGGCGACTTTACCGTCATGATGCCCATGCCATAAGTGCCGGCATCCGCTTTCACAATTACAAATGGTTCTTGCGTGACGCCATACTGTGCATATTTCAGTTTGATTTTTTCGAGCAACTGTTCCACTTTGCTCGCAAGGCATTCCTCGCCGGTGCGCGCATTAAAGTCGATTTCCCCGCAAGTATCAAAGTAAGGGTTTAACAACCATCCATCAATACCTATCAATTCAGAAAACTCGGTGATTACACGATTGTAAGCTGAAAAATGTTGCGATTTACGGCGTGTACTCCAGCCGGCATAGAGCGGGGGAATCAAGTCCTGCTCAAGATTTTTAAGGATCTCCGGAATGCCGCCGGATAAATCGTTATTGAGCAGAATTGCACAGCTATCAAATTCTTTTAATGTTTGTCCATCGATGGTTGCCTGCTCAAGTTTAATGCGGTTACCAACGCGCACTACCGGCTCCAGCAAGAGGCTCTGGCCGCCCTGAGTTTCAAATTTGGTAGGGGTTGTGATTTCAGGTGAAATAGAACCTATTCTGACGTCCATCCCGGCTTGTTTCAGTATGTTAGCCAGTTCCACTACGTTGCGTAAATAATAGGTATTGCGTGTATGGTTTTCTGGAATAATCAGCAAGCGGTGCGCTTCGGGGCATATTTTTTCAACAGCCACCATGGCCGCCTGCACACTCAAGTGTAAAAACTCGGGGTTGAGGTTATTAAAGCCACCGGGAAACAGATTGGTATCTACCGGCGCCAGTTTAAAACCGGCATTACGCAAGTCGACTGAAGCATAAAATGGTGCGGCGTACTCTAACCATTGCGTACGGAACCAATGTTCAATTTTTGGCATGGCATCCAGCATGCTTTTTTCCAAGCTAAGCAGCGGGCCATTGAGTGCTGTTGTTAAATGCGGAACCATATTTACCCTTTTTAAAAAAGTCTCGCGTTTACACAAGTTATATTATAAGAAGTGCTGGCGTAACTTAAACTATTTGTTGTGCTTGCGTTACCTAAATTATCTGCTGCGCTTGCGCAGCTTAGACTACTTGTTGCGCTTGTGCGTCGGCGTGATAACTACTTCTTACCATGGGGCCGCTCGCTGTATTATTAAAGCCCATTGCATCCGCTTTTTGTCTTAATGTTTCAAAAACATGCGGTTCTACGTAACGTGCCACTGGTAAATGATGCACGCTGGGCTGCAGATATTGGCCCAGTGTCAGCATGCTGACGTTGTGAGCCCTCAAAT